>Ga0113563_10001035_pt1 | contig 15090 bp, 11 predicted proteins | sample Mud3Dept3metaG_FD_80117 | JGI IMG/M metagenome (GOLD analysis project Ga0113563, IMG submission 80117) | Freshwater wetland microbial communities from Ohio, USA, analyzing the effect of biotic and abiotic controls - Mud 3 Core 4 Depth 3... | ecosystem: Environmental > Aquatic > Freshwater >...
ACATCGTCAAGTGCTGCTTGGGCAAGCGTGCGAGCCTCGGCAGGTGGGCAGTCCCGGAGAAGCAGGGGCATCATCACGTTTTCGAGAGCCGTGAATTCCGGCAATAGATGGTGGAACTGGAAAACAAACCCGACAATCCGGTTGCGGAATCCGGAGAGTTCCTGCAGGGACAGCGATGTGATCTCGGTACCCTGAATCCGGATAGAGCCCTGATCCGGGCGGTCCATTCCTCCCAGCAAATGAAGCAGCGTGCTCTTTCCCGAGCCCGACACGCCGGTCACCGCCATCATCTGCCCTTCATCGAGGTCCACGCTCAGGTCCGAAAGCACCTCCAGGCGCTCCTCTCCAGAGCGAAAGCTCTTGCACAAGTTTCTGGCCGCCAGGAGATTACTCATACCGCAAAACCTCAATGGGATCCAGCCGGGCCGCATGTCGCGCCGGATACAGAGTCGCCAGGAAGCTGATCAGGAGTGCGGTTGCGCAGATCAGGACTACATCCCATGTGCGCACGTGGAAAGGCACATACGGGATGCTGTAGACCTCTGCCTCCAGGCGGATCAACCTGTACGTGTCCAGGACGCGGCTGACGCCGACCCCGAGAATGGCTCCGACAAATGTGCCGATCAGACCGATAATCACCCCCTGAAGCATGAAGACCCATTGGATTGTCTTCTGTGTTGCGCCCATCGCTGTCAGGATGGCAATGTCGCGTTGTTTCTCCAGTACCATCATGATCAGGGTAGTGACGATATTCAGGGCAGCCACGAAAACGATGAGGCTGATGGTGAGAAACAGAGCGAGCTTTTCGAGCTTCAAGGCGGAGAATAGAGGCTTGTTGAGATCAATCCAGGTGGTTGTGACAAAACCGGGCCCTGCAACCGCACGGATGTCTGCAGCTACGGGTTCCACTTCCTCCAGGTCGTCGGTTTTGAACTGCAGTACCGACGCCGAGCCCTCTGGCAGCGAAAACAGCCTGCGGGCGGCCGCCATGCCGGTATAGACCCAATTGGAGTCATAATCCCAAAGCCCTGACTCAAAAATCCCCATGACGCGAAAAGTTTTTTCTGCGGCGGTCATGCCGAAGGGGGTCAGCCGGCCCATAGGATAGAAAATCTTGATCGTGCTGCCAATCTGCACACCGAGCGCCCTGGCCATTTCCTTGCCGATGATGACGTTTCCCGGAGGAGGCAGCTGTTCCGGGTCTTCGGGCGCAGATGGCTCCTGTGCTTCAAGGGCATTGGGTTCCCCCTCGATCACGTGCGAGAAGAAGTCGGAGACTTCCCGCTCACGTGCAGGATCGATGCCTTTGAGAACGGCGCCCTGGTTGCGTGTGGAGCTTGCGACGAACACCTGGTTGAAAATCGCCGGAGCGATTCCGGTCACGCGAGGAACGCGTCGCAGCTTGCCTTCGAGTTCCTCGTAGTTGAGCAGGGGTGTGTTGTCGATGTGCAGGAGGTTAATGTAAGAGGTTGCCCCGATGAGCTTCGTCTGGATATCCTCCCGGGTTCCGGTCGAGAGAGCCAGCGCGATTACCAGGGCCATCACGCCGGCCGTGATGCCGAGGACAGAAATGGCCGAGATCACCGACACCATCGTCTGCTTGCGTTTCGCTTTGAGGTACCGAAGTGCAACAAATAATTCGAATTTCATAGGCAGCCGGAATCGCCATCAGGTGTCACGCCTGAGTGGCTGGAGAAATGGAAAACTCCCGGATTTCCGGGTTAATGCCTGACATCCTGCGCATGTGCCATTCGCCTCGCGCCCGCTCTGATGTGTCATTCCGTCTGCTCCCCGGTTTCCGGCCGGAGCAGCGGGAACAGGATTACGTCCCGTATGGAGCGCGAATTCGTCAGAACCATTGTAAGCCGGTCGATTCCGATTCCCTCGCCGGCGGTGGGGGGCATGCCGTAGCTGAGAGCGCGGATGTAATCTTCATCCATGGCATGCGCCTCCTGATCCCCGCGCCCGCGCGCTTTGAGCTGTTCTTCGAATCGGGACCGCTGTTCAGCGGGATCGTTCAGCTCCGAATAAGCATTGGCGATTTCCATGCCTGCGATGTAAAGCTCGAACCGCTCCACTGTTTCCGGATCATCGGGCTTGGTCTTGGAAAGCGGCGATACCTCGGTTGGATAGTCGTAGATAAAAGTGGGCTGGATCAGGTTGGGCTCTGCGACCTTCTCGAAGACGGCTCCCAGGATCTTTCCCGGTCCGTCTCCGGGGGTGAATTCGGCCCCAAGCTCGGATGCAAGCGCGCGCAACCTCGCTTCGGAACGTAGGTCATCCTCTGCCGGCTTCGGTATGGATGGAGGCCAGAACTGCAGTATTGCTTCCTTCATGGAAAACCGCTTCCAGGAGTCGAAATCGAGGATGTGTTCCTGGTAAGGGACCCGGCGTGAGCCTGCGACGGCGTCGGCAATCCGCGTGATCATCTCCTGAGTCAGGTCCATCAGGTCGCGGAAATCGCTGTATGCCTGGTAAAACTCCAGCATCGTGAATTCCGGATTGTGCTGCGTCGAGATTCCTTCATTGCGGAAGATCCGGCTCAGTTCATAGACGCGCGGGATCCCGCCGACGATCAGGCGCTTGAGGTAAAGTTCGAGGGCGATGCGGAGGTACAGATCTATGTCCAGGGCGTAGTGATTCGTCTGGAATGGCCTGGCCAGGGCTCCGCCGGCGATAGTCTGCAGCACGGGCGTCTCCACCTCCAGGTATCCCCGCCCGTCGAGGAAGCTGCGGATTTCACGGATGATCCGGGCGCGTTTGACAAACGTCTGCCTGACTTCGCTGTTGACGATGAGGTCGACATAGCGCTGGCGGTAGCGGGTCTCCACATCGGTCAGACCGTGCCACTTTTCGGGAAGCGGGAGAAGGTTTTTGGCCAGATGATACAGGGAGTCCGCGAGGATAGTGAGCTCGTTGGTCCTGGTACGGAAAAGCACTCCCTCGGCCCCCGCTATGTCCCCCAGGTCAAAGAGCTCGAACAGCCCGAAGGCGTCCTGGCCCATGCGGTCGCGGCGTACATATACCTGAAGGCGGTGTTCCCCGTCGGAAAGGTCCAGAAAACCTGCTTTGCCGTGCGGGCGCAAAGCAGTGATCCTGCCGCACACTCGGACCTTCTGTTTCGCCTCCTCAACCTCAGGAGCCGTAGCGGCGTCAAACCGCCTGTGAATTTCCCCGAGCGTGTGGCTGGGATCAAAACTGTGGGGATAGGGATCGAAGCCCCGCTTCTTCAGTTCCTCCAATTTCATCCGGCGCTGCACGAGGGGATTGGTGGCCTGCTCCATTTACTTCTTCAGCCTTTCCTGCAAAAGGTCATTCTTGATGCTGTCGAGGATGCCGTTCACGAACTGCGCAGACTCATCGGTGGAGAATCTCTTCGCGATCTCGAGCGCCTCGTTGATGACGACGGTGTCGGGTGTGCTGGCGTCTGCCAGCAACTCAAATACTGCCAGCCGCAGCACGTTGCGGTCGACGGCTGCCATGCGGCTCAGGCGCCAGTTCCGGGTGTGGCTCTGGATGAGCCGATCTATCTCCTTCAGCCGCGCGATCGTCCCGCGAAACAGCACATCGGCAAACTCATGCACCTTTGCCGGCTGTTCGTTCATGTCCCAGAACAGGTCCACGATCGCATCCGGGGCCTGTTTGCCCACGTCATATTGATAGAGCATTTGAAGTGCGCATTCACGCGCGGTTCTTCTGAGTCCCATTTCTGATGATCTGATCCAAGGATGCGGTGGATAGGGGATGCGCCGGCGTACCTTGTCCGGTCCTATAACTGTTTCATGACTTGAACCATCTCGATCGCCGACAAGGCTGCATCAAAGCCACGGTTCCCGGATTTGAGGCCGGCACGATCGATCGCCTGCTCCAGCGTGTTACAAGTCAAAATGCCATAAATCACCGGCACACCGGATTCAAGACTGACATTCCCGATCCCCTTGGTCACGACCGATGAGATGTACTCGAAATGCGGCGTCTCCCCCTGTAGCAGCACCCCCAGGCATAGAACTGCATCATATTGCCGCGAAAACGCCAGTTTCTTGGCTGCCAGGACAATCTCGAAGGAGCCGGGCACCCAGACTATGGTGATATCGTCAGGCGCAGCTCCCTGCCGCTCCAGGGCATCGAGAGCTCCATGCAGCAGGCGATCACTGACGAATGAATTGAATCGGCTGATTACGATTGCGAATCGACTCCCCTTGGCATCGAGCTTTCCCTGGATTGTTTTGGCCATGTCGCCTCCCCGGCTGAGGTCATTTATTCTGCAGGAGATCTCCGTTCTTTTACAAGATATTTCGCCGTATCGGCCGGATCAGCGGCGCAGGTGTAAGTGCGTCAGCCACCCTCCGAGTCACCTGGGTCCCGGGCGGTCGCATGCCACGTGCAAGAAATCGCGGACGGAGCGGCCGCCCGGGATCACCGGTTTCCCGAGCAAGGCAGACAGGCCGGCAGGGGACATGTCGTCCACGAAGATCCCCTCGACTTGAGAAACCGCTTCATTGGGGATAATTACACACTCCCCCAGCGTCCGCCCGGCGAGAGTCTCCGCAATATCCCTGCCGGCCAGCAGCCCGGCCACCGTGATGCCTTTTCCCAGGAACCGGTTTGTGACTGCAGTGACCTGGAATCGAGCACCCAGTTTTCGGTTCAGCCGCGCCACGCAATCTCTCAGAAACGGATAGAACAGCTCGCCGGTCACAAGCGTCCCGTCAAGCTGTGGCCGGCGCTTCCTCCGTCTCGCCAGGCACAGGTCAAACTCATCGAGGAATCTCCGCACCATCCCGACCCCGTCCTCAATCTGACCAAAATCGTCATACGAATCCGCGTCCGGGATCGGCAGCCCCCCCTGTATGTAAAACTCGTCTGCCAGGTAGACGAATCCATGCCCCCGCTCGCGCCTGAACCGCTGCTGCCATGGCGTAACCTGCCAGACGGTTCGACGGCAAAAGTCCGGGGTGACCGGGGTGAATTCATGACGCGCCAGGCCGTGATCCGAAAGACCAAGAGGGACGACGGCAACCGAGTTCACACCCGGATAATAACCGTACAGATCCGCAACAGTTTGTGCCAGATGCCCGCCGTCATTGATCCCGGGTATAAGAACAACCTGGGCATGGATTTTTATTCCACCCCCGACGAGCTTGTTCATTTTGCCGGAGAAATCGTCGGGTTTTTTCCGACCCAGAATCCTTGTACGCAGCTCAGGGTTGGTGGCATGCACCGATACATATAAGGGCGAAAGCGCCTGCTCAGTAATCCGGTCCAGGTCACTGTCGGAGAGATTCGAGAGGGTGATGTAATTGCCATGCAGAAAGGAGAGACGATAGTCATCGTCCCTTACCAGCAAAGAGGGCCGCACGCCCTCTGGTAACTGCTTGATGAAGCAAAACATACAGTCGTTTTTGCAGATGCGCGTCGGGAAATTCTCCAGCTCGATCCCAAAGGGAGTGCCTTCCGATGGTTCAGCCTCGATACGCACCGGCTCGCCGCCCTGGCGGCGTATTTCCAGAACGACATGTTCTTCGGCCAGATAAAACTTGAGCCCCAGCTCGTCCTGAACATCGTGGCCGTTCACTCCGAGGATCTCGTCTCCGGGCAAGAGGCCGGCAGCGTGAGCCGGGGAGTCCCGATCCACCGCACGGATTTTAATTCCCCTTCTTGTCACTGCGGGCTTCCACCTTCTGGTAGGACTCGATCAGGAGTACCGAGCGATAAAAATAGTGCAGTCCGGAGGCCACGGTCAACAGCAGGGTGCTCACAATGAGCGGATCCAGCAGCGGCATCACCGAGAAGGTCAGGTTCGCCAGCAGCACGAATGCCACGGTGGTGAGCTGTGCCGCCGTCGTGCACTTACCCAGAAAGCTCGGCGGAAACTCGCCGTGACCCGTCTGCAAATGAATGATGAGCGCTGCCAGCGCAATGAGCAGATCCCGGCTGATCGAGGTAATGGTGAGCCAGACAGGGATGTGATACGAAACGGGGACGGAAGGAACTGTGAGCGTTATGAAAGCCGAGGTCAGCAGGAGTTTGTCTGCCATCGGGTCCAGGAATGATCCCAAGACGGTCTTCTGCTGGAGCTTTCGTGCCAGCAGGCCATCCAGGCCGTCGGTCACACCGGCCAGAATGAAGAGAAGCAGCGCACTCCTGGGGTGGCCGTAGATGAGCAACAACACAAAGCAGGGGATGAAGATCATCCTCAGGATGGTCAACTGGTTCGCGTAGGTCAATACCACCGCAGCAATCTCCTCCGGGAAACTTTTAACAGATTCGGTGCGTTCATTCACTATCAAAATGAGCAGTCGGCGGTGGGCGGCAGGCTGTGGGCTAAGAGCATGGCCCAGCGATATTGCGATAGTGTTTACACCGTCCGCATGAACAGTTCGCGGAACTGCCCGTTCTGCAGGCTGTTAGCGAAGCGAGTGACGTTCAGAGAAAATCGCGGGCCTCTGTTGCCTGCCCCCTGAGGTTTTCCGGAATCGCTGGCAACGCCAGCTGTGCAATCGAAACAGGCAACATACCCCTTGCTCATCGCAGGCCGCTGCCCCCGCCTCTGCCCTCTGCCGACTGCGTTTCAGGATAATCTTGTTAAAAACCGCGGCAGCGCCGATAAGAAGATGGTACACAAGGTTGATGACTGTCCTGGAACACCCGCATTGACGAGGTCGGGCAGAATAATGTCACTCTCCGGCAACCTCCGAACCATGGATCTGGCGGAACTCCTTCAGTGGGTTTCGCTGGGAAGAAAGACCGGATCGCTGGCATTCGTCCGCACTAAGACCAAGAACTACATCTTCTTCAAGGACGGCAAGATCATCTCTTCGCGATCCAATGAGCCCAGCAAGCAGTTGGGGCATTATCTCCTCTTTCAGGGGAAGATCAACGAATTACAGCTTAAGCGAGCATTGGAAATCCAGCATCGAACCCGTCTCAACCTTGGGAAGATCCTCATTCAGGAGGGGCACATCACCAAGGACGAAGTGGAACGGGCTCTCATAGCCCGCACCGAAGAGGTGATCTACGACCTGTTTCTCTGGGAGGAAGGGTATTTTCACTTCACTGCGAACGGATTCAACCTCGAGGAGCTCATCCTGATCAAGATCGACATCAATGCCATCATCTTCGAGGGTGTGCGCCGGAAGGACGAGTGGGCCCGTATCCGGTCGGTGTTTCCCAGTAACAATGTCGTTCTGGTCATCCCTCCGGGTGCTAACCTGAAGGGCCTCGCGCTGAATCCGCTGCAGAAGAAACTGTTGTTTCTCGCGAGCCAGGGGAAGATGATTTCCGAGATGATTCTGGAGTTGCACGGCTCCGATTTTCAGGTGAACTTCGAGCTCTTCCAGCTTTTCGACAGAAATGTCCTGGAGGTCAAGGAGGTCCGCGATACGCCACCTCCCGTCGACGATCCCGCTGCACTTCTCAACCGAGGCAAGGAACTTGTCAAGGCCAAGAAGTACCAGGAAGCCATTGCTGTTTTCCAGGAGGTTTTGCAACTGCATCCCCAGAACGCCGCTGCGGATGAACTGATCGAGCAGACGGAAAAAACACTGTGCACGGAGCTCTACAAGACTACCGTCCCCGGAAACAAAGTCCCCCATTTCCTCGTTCCCGAATCCGCACTCACCCGGTTCAAACTGACCCATCAGGAAGGCTTCGTGGTTTCCCGCATCAATGGCACATGGGATGTCAAATCCATCGTGATGCTGTCCCCGCTGCGTGAAATGGAAGTATTGCAGATACTGGAAAAACTGGTCAAACTGGAACTGATAGCCCTGAGGTGAAACGAGCGGATCCGCCGCGGTTCGCATATCGTGCGGCTCAAGCCGCTTCGCGAATCAGGACAGAGATCTCACGTAGCGCACGGGTCAGGCGCGGACCGTACCAGCTGAGCAACTCTCCCTCGACGATATGAATGCGCCGGAAATGGACCGCAGGCACATCGTCACCCATTTCCTGGAAATCCCGCATGTCGGATTCGGTGAAGTGATAAGGCTCGGTCGGCAGGATCACGACCTCGGGCAGCCGCCGGGCCGCCTCGTTCAGCAAAAAGTGCGGATAGCGCTCCGCTTCGTCCGTGAAGAGGTTCGCACCACCGCAACAACGGATCACACTGTCGACATAGGTATCGCCGTTGATGGTCATGTACGGGTTCTTCCAGACCGGGCACAGAACGCGCGGCGGCCGCGCAGGTGCAATCGAAAGGGCATCGGCACGTGCCTTTTCGATGGCCGAGAGGATGGTCTGCGCCACATTCCCCGTTCCCGTCACCGCCCCCATATCGGCAATCATCTTGAGGCACCCGTCCACGGTCCTGGGGAAAGTGACGAATACCTTCAAGCCGGCATCCTCAAGCGACTGGACCTGGTGACGCCGGTTTTCCTCTGCGTTGGCGATGACAAGATCGGGTTCCAGCCCGATGAGCCGCGCGGCCGCGAAGTTCTTGGTGCCGCCAATTCTTTTTTTTGCCCGAACCCCCTCCTCGGGGTGTATGCAGAAGTCCGTCACTGCGACGACGGAGTCGCCTGCGCCCAGCGCGAACAGGGTTTCAGTAATGCTCGGCACGAGGCATGCGATGCGCCGGGCGGGCTCCCTTAGCTCCAGGCATCGGCCGAGATCGTCGAGTACCTCGATCATAGGTCCATGATTATACTCTGCCCCTTCGACCAACAGGCTGATTTCGGGTGCAGTCGGAAGCGAGACTCAATCCTCGCAAAATTCAGGTCGCGCAACGATCAACGACAAAAGAATGTATCAATGGTCAATGGTCATTTGTCATCTGGCCGCTGCAAACCTTCGGCCCGTGCGGTCCTGATCGCGTTCGGGGCGGATGAAGTACCCGAGCGCAGAGCCAACCTGCCGAGCCCCCCAATGACAATTGACAAATGATAATCGGCAGGTTCTTTTTTGTTGAGTCTCACTTCCGATTGCACCCGCTGATTTCCATTGTGGCATAATCTGTGACGGCTCAGAACTGCAGCACCCTCACGGTTAAGACGCAAGCCATCTTGCGACGCGAGTCGGGAAGTAGCGGTCGCCGGTGAGCCACTCTGGCGACCGTAGGGTAACCACGGGTGAGGACGGCGCCAGAAAATGAAAGACAAACTCCTGCGGGATGCAGTGCACGGCGATATTGAGCTGAAGCCTCTGGAATTGGAACTGGTGGACACCAGGGAATTCCAGCGTCTGCGCGGAATCAGGCAGCTGGGAACCGCGTGCCTGGTCTATCCCTCCGCCACACATACCCGCTTCGAGCACTCGCTGGGGACGTGCTGGATGGCACAGCGGATGATAGAAGCGCTGCGCCGTTCCGCGGCGATCACCGCCGAAGAGGCGGCTGCGATCCGTGTGGCCGCCCTCCTGCACGACATCACACACATTCCCTTCGGTCATACGCTCGAGGACGAGCGCCGCGTATTGCCGCGCCACGACAAGGATCGGTTGCGGTTCGCGCACTTCCTGACGGAGTCTTCGTTGGCTTCGCGCCTCCGGCGTGCAGGTATTCATGAGGAAGTGCTGCGGATACTCCGGGGAGATGCCGGATATGCGTCTGAAATCGTGACGGGTGCGATTACAGCCGACCTGCTGGACTATCTGAGAAGGGACACCTACTTCGTCGGCTTCTCCCAATATTACGATCCCCGGGTATTTCAGTCTTTCATCCTGCAAGGGGGGCGCTTTGTCATCAATCTGGAAAAGCACGGCTTGCGCCGCCACGACGCCCTGTCAGAGCTGATCAACCTGCTCCGCATCCGCTACACCTTGTCCGAACGTGTGTATTATCATCACACCAAGATCGCTTCCGGTGCGATGATTTCCAAAACGGTGGAACTGGCGATTGCGTCGGGAATGAGGATCGAGCTTTTGCGGGATCTGAGGGATGATACGTTGCTCATGACGCTGCGGCTGCGATTTGCGGATAATGCGGCCATCGCCCACATTCTGGATTGCCTGGAATCGCGTGTGCTCTACAGGGCCTGTCATGTGCTGACCGTTGAGATTGGTGAAAAGCGGCAGGAGGAAATCGTCGACCGGTATCATTTCAATGCCTCGGAAAGAGAGAATCTGGAGGCCCGGATCGCGTCTGCGGCAGGGTTGCAGCCATACCAGGTAATTGCGTATTGCCCCTCGGTCGGCATGGCGCTGCCGGAGGCGGAAGTGCTCGTGCGGCTGGAGAACGGGGATGTCGTCCCTTTGTCGGAAAGCAACAACGACGAAATCCGTGTCCTGCGGCAAAAGCACCGCGCCCTGTGGCGGTTCTTCGTCTTCATCGATCGTACCGCCTGGGACCGGGCGCCACAGGCCCGAAACGCGGCCGCGGTGTTTCTTTGAGGATCAAAGTGGCAGTTTTTGCCCTCAGGGAGGTGTTCATGAAGAGTTGGACTCGTCGCGAAGTGCTAAAGAGCGGAATGGCAGTGCCGGTTGTGACGGCTCTGGGAGTGCCTGCTAGGTCAGTGCCGGTGCGTTCTGAAAAAACACAAACAAATTCCGGAACGGCGCCTCTGCGCGAACGGTCCCTCCTGGATTTCGGCTGGCGCTTTCATTTCGGACATGCCAACGATGCCGCAAAGGACTTCGGCTTCGGCAGCGGCAGGTCGGGAGGATTTCAGAAGACCGGCGGCTTCCTTTCCCCGAGCAACCTGACCTTTGATGACGGCGACTGGAAAACCGTGGATTTGCCCCACGACTGGGCAATCGGACTTCCGTTTCAGAACGACCCCTCCCTTTCAAGCAAGGGATACTACCCGCTCGGCCGCAACTACCCGGAAACCAGCGTGGGCTGGTATCGCCGCATATTCGAAATCCCGGCCTCCGACGCGGGCAGGCGCATCTCGGTGGAGTTCGACGGCGCTTACCGGGATACGATGGTCATCTTCAACGGCTATTACATCGGCCGGCACGGCGGCGGTTACGATCCATTCAGCTTCGACCTGACCGATTTTATTAATCCGGGAGTTCCCAATGTGCTGCTGGTCAGAGTCGACGCTACACTGAGCGACGGCTGGTTTTATGAAGGGGCCGGACTCTACCGGCATGTCTGGCTCGTCAAGACCGCTCCGGTTCACGTGAAGAAGTGGGGCACGCTGGCGACGGCAGTAGTGCAGCCGGGGGCGGCGACGGTTAAAATCCGCACCGAGGTGGAGAATCACGGGAAGGACGCCCGAAACGTGCGCGTGATCTCGACCATCCTGGATCCGGCGGGGAAAGAGGCAGGGAAGACCGCCAGCACGCCGTTATCCATCCCGGAGTTCAGCGAACGCACCGTCGACCAGCAAGTCGCGATGCGGCAGCCGGCTTTGTGGTCTCTGGAGGAACGGAACCTGCACAAGCTGGTGACCGAAGTGGAGGCCGACGGGATCATCACCGATCGATACGAGACCCGCTTTGGCATCCGCGGCCTGAGGTTCGACCCCGACAAGGGTTTCCTCCTCAACGGCAAATCCGTCAAGGTGAAGGGGACGTGCAACCATCAGGACCACGGGGGAGTGGGCGCCGCGCTGCCGGACGCCGTGCAGTATTTCCGGATCCGGAAACTCCAGGAAATGGGATGCAACGGCTTGCGCACGTCTCACAATCCGCCGACGCCCGAACTTCTGGACGCCTGCGACGAATTGGGAATGCTGGTGCTCGACGAGACGCGCATGCTGTCGTCGAATCCGGAAGGGCTTGCACAATTCGAGAACATGGTCCGGCGCGACCGGAACCACCCGAGCGTGTTCTTGTGGTCGATGGGCAACGAGGAGAGCATATCGGTCACCGATACCGGTTTGCGTATCTTGACGTCGATGAAGCGGATCGCGGTGAAACACGACGGCTCGCGGCCGATCACGATCGCGCCGCCGCCCATGGGAGATTACATGGGAAAAGGCGGGCTTGCGGTCTGCGATATCATGGGTTACAACTACGCCGATCCGCAAGCCGAAGCTTACCACAAAGCCAATCCCAAGGTCGCCGTCATCGGGACAGAGAACGTCAGCGCAGTCGGCACGCGGGGCATCTACATTACCGACCGCACCAAAGGATATGTCGCATCGTACGACCCCTACACCACGACGGGCCGGGCTTCCGCCGAAGGCTGGTGGAGATTCGTCAGCCCGCGACCCTGGGTGGCCGGCGGCTTCGTCTGGACCGGGTTCGACTACCGCGGCGAGCCGTCTCCCTACCAGTGGCCCAACATCAGCTCGCAGTATGGCGTCATCGATACCTGCGGGTTCCCGAAAGACACGTTCTTCTACTACCGATCGTGGTGGACCTCCCATCCGGTGCTGCACATTTTCCCGCATTGGAACTGGCCCGGGCTCGAAGGGCAGGAAATCGTCGTCTGGGTCCACTCGAATATGGACCGGGTGGAGCTGTTCCATAATGGCCAAAGCCTCGGCGCCAAAGACCTGCTGAAAGACCAGCACCTGGCCTGGAACGTGAAATACGCCCCCGGCACGATCGAAGCGCGGGGCTATAAAGGCGGTCAGCAGGTCATGACCGCGAAGCGCGAGACTACCGGCGCACCCGCGAAGCTCGTGCTGCGCCCCGACCGTCAGGAGATCAATGCGGACGGCGAGGATGTGACGATGTGCGCGGTCGAAGTCCAGGACGCGCAGGGACGCGTCGTGCCCATCACGGATAACGCAGTCACCTTCAGGATAACCGGCCCGGGGAAAGTGATCGGAACCGGAAACGGCGACCCGACAAACCAGGAACCCGACATCGGCTCGACGCGGAAGGCGTTCTCGGGACTGTGCATGGCGGTCGTTCAGTCCACGAAATCGGCCGGGAGCATCAGGATTGAGGCAACCTCGCCGGGACTGACAGACGCAGCCGCGACCATCACCACCAAGACGGTGAAGCTGCGGCCTCAGGTGCCGGTCTGGGAACGAGCTATTCCATCAGGCACGGGCATCACGGGGCTGTGGAGGCCGACAGCCGCGATCGCAGCCGCGGCAACCGGCAATCCGATGGCCCTCGCTGCCGGCAGCACCGACATGATCTTCACCTTCCACCAGGAAGGGAATGTCTTGACAGGCTCCGTGGAATCCACGGGCGGAGGCGGCTTCGGCGGCGGAGGCAACACAGGAGGGGCGATCGAAGACGGAATCGTCGACGGCGCCAACATTTCGTTCCGGGTGGCAAACACTACCTACCGGGGGACGCTCAAAGGTGAGCAGATTGAACTACAGAGGACCGGCGGCCCCGCCGGCCGGGGCGGCCGAGGCGGTGCGGCTCCGAGCGCTGCTGCCGCCGCAGGCCCGCGCCCGGCGGTCGGCCCGCCGGCAGCCGGCTCCGACCCATCCTTCGGCGGCGGAGGGGGTGGCCGGGGCGGCGCCGGCGGCCAGGCGCCCGCGCCCTTGATCCTGAGGAGAGTGACGCGCTAAAGGGTTTCTGCTCCGAGTGCTTTTGGGGATCGTTTTCCCACCTGGCGTGCGTGAAACACATGACACGCCCGTATCGCTCACCGGAACAGAGGCTCAAAGGATAGAATGTATCAAATGTCATTTGTCATTTCTGTTTGGATCGGTCTGGAGCCTCGTCACGGAGAATCGCGAGCTTGCGCGTTTTCTCAGCGCCTCGGCCAGGACAGCACAAGCCAGAGGCCTGCAGCGGCCAAATAACCATTGACAATTGATAAAATCCTTTGTCGTTAATCGTTGCGCGACGCATCCTCTTGTCCGAATTTCACCGAAGATCGAGTCCCACTTCCGATTGCACCCCGGCAGGCGTCGCCGATTGATATCTGCAACCGGGCGGTGATACAGTGGGATCGGAACCGTGCATGCATCCGTTGGATGTCGGACTGAGGGAACGACCGCTCTGTCGCGGCATCGCCGGCCGGGCGGATCGTTCTTGAATGGAAACCTGCGCGGGAGGCCACATCCCTGAGCAAACGCCGGGATGCCGAGCAAAGACTGCAGAATCATGAGACTCAATCCGGGAAAGTTATCTCCGGACGAGGTGGAACGATGAGAGATATCGCGATTCTTCCCTTTGCGGTTCTTTTGTTTCTCGCCATCGCGATCGCGGCCCAGTCGCCGGCGCCCGCGAGGCCCGTGCTGGTGATCTTCGAGACCGAGCTTGGCGATATTACGATGGAAGTGGACGTCGTTCATGCGCCAATCACAGGAGGAAACTTCCTGAAGTACGTCGACGGGAAGTTCTATGACGGGGGGATCATCAACCGGGCAGTGCGGCCGGACAACACGACGCGGCACGATGTTGAGATCCAGGTCATCCAGTTCCAGATCAACCCGGAGCGAAACCGTGACCAATTCCCGGCGATCCCGATGGAGCGTACGAGCGTGACCGGCCTGAAGCATTCGAACGGCGCGCTTTCAATGGCGCGCAGCGGTCCTGACACCGCGAGGGCCTCGTTCTCGATTACGATCGGCGATCAACCCGAGATGGATTTCGGCGGTCGACGCAATGCCGACGGCCAGGGCTTTGCAGTCTTCGGCCGGGTCCTGGAAGGCATGGACGTCGTCCAGAAGATCCAAGCCGCGCACACGTTGCCGGCCGGTCGGCGCGGCCCCTACGGAACCGAATCGCTCGATCCGCCGATCAAGATCCTCAAGGCATACCGCAAAAAAGCACAGTGATAGCAACTACCAAAAACTGAGCGTGTAAAAATATGTCCAACTGAGCTACTTCACCCAGAACCTGCAGGCAAAAAACCAATAAGGGGGATTCTGTCCCCCGAATCTATTTGGTGAAGGCAGGCTTCGGGAACTGCGCCAGGATTTCGCCGAAGAGGATACCCTTCCGGAACTCGAGGCCATCCCGGCTGAAGAGCTGCACGGTGTCGGTGGTTGCGGTTAGGACAGACTGGATGATCAGAGTGTATGTACCTGGGGCCACATCCGTGATCATGAAGGCGCCGCTTTCACTGTGGAACGACCGTTGATGGTCGGACCCGGTCTCCGGGTTTTTGACATGGACAACAAAGCGCCTCACTGGAATCCCCTTATAGTCAACGACGCGGCCGTAGATGCCTGCCTCGATGCGCTTCATCTTTATGACAAGATTCGCCGGGGCTGGTTTGCCTCCTTCGAAGGCCAGTCTGTGGTCGAAATATCCGGTCTTTGATACCTGGATCTCGCGGACAGG
>Ga0113563_10001036_pt1 | contig 15086 bp, 14 predicted proteins | sample Mud3Dept3metaG_FD_80117 | JGI IMG/M metagenome (GOLD analysis project Ga0113563, IMG submission 80117) | Freshwater wetland microbial communities from Ohio, USA, analyzing the effect of biotic and abiotic controls - Mud 3 Core 4 Depth 3... | ecosystem: Environmental > Aquatic > Freshwater >...
AGGGCTGCGAGGGCGAGCCGGCGCTCTTCGGCGCGATCCTCGTCGAAGCCACGCGCCGGATCCGTGCTGCGGGCGCGCGCGGCACGATCAATCTCAACACCAACGCCAGTCGCCCCGACGTGGTGCGCGCGCTCTGTGAAGCCGGGCTCGACGCGATGCGCGCCAGCCTGAACTCGCCGCGCCCGAAGGTCTACGCCGCCTACTACAATCCGCGCGGCTACTCGTTCGCCGACGTCGAGGAGAGCATCTCGGTCGTCGTGCGCGCGGGCGGGCACGCTTCGCTCAACCTGCTCTGCTTCCCGGGCGTCACCGACACGGACGCCGAACTCGAAGCGCTCACTGGGCTGATCGAACGCACGGGCCTGCAGATGATTCAGCTGCGCAACCTGAATCTCGATCCCGAGCTGTATCGCAAGGTGTTGCCGCGCGGGACGCTCCGGCCCGGTCGGGGCATGCGCTGGTTGCGCGACGCGCTGGCGCGACGCTTCCCCGAAATGCGCTTCGGGTACTTCAATCCCGCCGTTCGCAAGCGCGCTTCGTTCGCGCGCGGCGAAGCGAAGGGTTCGGAGCCTCGCGCACTTCGCCGGGCCGACCGCGCGGTGGATTGCGTCAGCTAGATTGCCGCGATGACGCGACTCCGCGTGCAGTTCATCCACGGTCTCGAGGGCTCGCCCGCGGGCAACAAGTCGCGCGCGCTGGCGGCGGAGTTCGAGGCCATGACGCCCGCGATGGACACGAGCAACTTCGATGCCTGCGTGGCGCTTCACGCCGAGACGGTTCGCCGCTTCGAGCCGGACGTGCTGGTCGGCTCCTCGTTTGGCGGCGCCGTCGCGCTGGCGCTGCTGCAGCGCGAGCAGTGGAGCGGGCCCACGCTGCTGCTCGCCCAGGCGGGGCTGCGGCAGGGGCTGCGCGCCAGGATTCCGCCGGGCGTGCTCGTCTGGCTGGTGCACGCGCGCGGCGACGACGTGGTGCCGATCGCCGACAGTCGCCGTCTCGCGCGCAGCGGATCGCCCGGCTTCGTGCGCCTCTTCGAGGTCGACGACGACCACGCGCTGCACGCGTTCGTTGCGAGCGGGCGCCTGGTTTCGATGGTGCGCGAGCTGGCAGACGCCCGGAACGATGTTGCGGAGGGCGGAAGCGCACCCGGTCGCTTCGAACGCTTCGTCGCGCCGTTTTTCCAGGAACCGACGCTGTGGCCCGTACTCTTCGCGGCCGCCGCGCAAGCGGTGCTGATCGGCGCGGTCGTGTTGGCGTTCGGGCTGCGCTCGCACAACGTGTTCGCGCTCGGCGCGCTGGCGGTCGCGCTCGTGATGAGCGGCGACGTCTTGATCCGTCGCTGGCGCGCCGGCGTTTTCGGGCGAATTGGCTGGACCGTCGTCTCGCTATGGCTGCTCTCGGCGATCAGCGCGCTGCTCGCGACGCGCCTCGATCTCTTCTGATGCGGGGGCCAGGCCGGAGCGCAGCGGCGCTGTTGCTCGTCGCCGCGTACGGCCTTGGTGCGTCGCGCGGATCCGCGCAGGCGCTGCCCGAAGGCTTCCTGCTCGACGCTCCGGGTCTGCGCGTGCTCGCGCCAGCGGATCTCGCTGCACAGCCGCCGCGATTTCCCTTCCCGGTCGGCGAGCGACTCGAGTACGCGGTCTCCTGGTTCGGCGTGCCGGCAGGCGCCGTCGTGATCGAAGTGGCGCGCTTCGTCGAAGCCGAGGGCGCGCGCTACGCGCACGTCGTCGCGACCGTACGCACCAACAAGCTCTTCTCGGCCGTCTACGAGGTGGACGACCGCAGCGAGGCGTGGATCGATCTCGACCGCTTCGTCACGGTGCGCACGCGCGCCGTCGAGAAGCACGGGCCCAAGCTCTACGACGAGACGGTCCACTTCGACGCCGCGACACACTTCCTGCACGCCCGGCTCGACAAGCTCCACAAGCGGCAGCGCCGCGACCTCGTCTTCGATTTCGGTCCCTTCGCCTACGACACTTCGGACCTCGTCTACCTGCTGCGCGCACTGCCGCTGGCCGAGGGTTATGCGGTCGGCGTTCCCACCTACGCCAACCACAAGGTGTTCGAGTTCCGCATCGAGGTGGGTGCGCCGAAGATCGTGTCGAGCAAGGCTTTCGGCCCGCAGCTCGCACTCGCGGTTCGGCCCTCCACGCGGCTCGACGGCAAGCTCTACGCCGGCGGCGAGGGCGTCGTGTGGGTGAGTGGTCCGGCGCGCGTGCCGGTGCGACTCGACGGCTGGATCCGTACCGCGCAGAGCAGCTTCCTGGTGCAGGGTCTGCGCGCCGTCCTCACGCGCTACGTCGCGAGCGCCCCGGGGTGGACTCCCGTGCGCGAGCCGGTGGTGGAACCCATCACTGCGATTCCGCCAACGCAGGACGGCGTCCCACACTGGGATCCTCCCCCGGCCGTGCGCGCGGCCCGGGCGGCCTCCGGTGTCGCGCCGCACGACACGACGCAATCACTTCCCACCGAGATCCTGCCCCGTTAGGTGGTATGCTGGCCGGCCGTGCTCGAAGTCACGCTCATTCTCCTCCTCACGCTCTTCGTCGTGTTCGCGATGCGGCTGCTGCGGAACACAGGGCCGGTTTCGCACTGGGTGACGGCCTGGCTGGCGGCCGTCATCGGCGGCGTGATTCCGTTCGAAATGCCGACAGTCCCGCATGTCGAGCTGCTCGCGCAGCCGTTCGGACCACTCTATGCGGCGTTGCTGCTGTCCGGTACGCTGGCGCTCGCGCAGAAGCCGATCCCGCGGTGGTGGCTGCCGGGTGCGCTGGCGTTCGGACTGCTGCGCGTGGCCATGGCGCTGCGCTTCGGCGCGCAGGCCGGGTACGCAATCGGACTCCTCTTTGGGCCGGCCGCCGTTTTCGCCGCCGTGATCGTCGCGTTTCGCATGGCGCGGAGCGGCGAGTCGGGTCTCGCGGAGCGGCTACTCGCACCGGCGCTGGCGGTGCTCGCCGTCACGAGCGCCGTGCATCTCTGGTGGCTCACGGCGGGTCGCCCGGTGCTGCAACTCGTCCCGCTCTGGCTCGCGGTTGCGCCGCTGGTGCTCGCCATCCAGATCCAGGCCACCGGCGACCGGCTGCGCCGCGCGCTGCGTCGCGAGCTCGAGGCACGCGTCGCGGCGCGCACGCGCGAACTGGCTGCGAGCGAGGAGCGCTACCGCATCATCTCCGAACTCGCGTCCGACTTCGCCTTCAAGTTGCGCATCGACCGTAACGGGTTGCTCACGCGCGAGTGGACGGCGGGGGCTTTCGAGACCACGCTCGGTTGGCGCCGCGAGGACATCGACGGCCACGGTTGGCTCCGCCTGCTCGAACCCGGCGCGCGCGAACAGTTGAGCGCGGAGTACCAGAGCATCCAGCCCTGGCAGCCGGTGGTGGTCGAGCGCCGCCTCGTCGGGAAGGACGGCCAGCCGCGCTGGATCCAGTTGCGGCTCGCACGAGTGGAGCTGGATCAGCAGGGCAGCGTCGAGGTGATTGGTTCCGCGCGTGACGTCACCGAGCTGACGCGTGCCGAACAGGAGAGCGAGCGGCTGGCGCGGCAAGTCGAACGAGCCCAGCGGCTGGAGAGCCTCGGCATTCTCGCGGGCGGCATCGCGCACGACTTCAACAATCTGCTCACGGTGATCCGCGGAAGCGCACGGCTCGCGCTCGACGCGCTACCGGCCGATGCGCCGGCGCGACCGCGCGTAGCGCGCATCGCCGAGGCCGCGCAGCACGCTGCGTCGCTCACCGCGCAGATGCTCGCCTACGCGGGGAAGTCGTCGCCGAAGCGAAGCCCTCTCGATCTCGGCGTGCTGGTGGCATCGATGGCCGATCTGCTCCGCGCGTCGCTGCCGGAGAGCTGCGAGTTGGTCGTCGAGTGCGGCAGCGACCTGCTCGCGATCGAGGCTGACGAAAGCGGCATGCAGCAGGTGCTCTTGAACCTCGTGCTCAACGCCTCCGAGGCGCAGGACGGCGCGATCATGCGCATCGTCGTGCGCACCGCCGTGGTGCAGATCTCGCGCGAGGAACTCCGCGATGCGTTCGGCAACGCAGACGTCGCGCCCGGCGACGTCGTCGAACTCAGTGTGAGCGACGACGGCCGCGGAATGGACGCCGCCACCGCTGCACGCATCTTCGAACCGTTCTTCAGCACCAAGTTCTCGGGACGCGGGCTCGGCATGGCGGCGGTGCTCGGCATCGTGCAGGCGCATCGCGGTGCGATCTGCGTCGAGAGCGAGGTGGGGCGCGGCACGCGCGTGCGGGCGCTGTTCCCGCCGAGCCCGCGACGTCCCGAGGCGATCCCGACGCGGCGCGCACCGGCGGCGGCCGCGAACGGCGGAACCGTGCTGCTCGTCGACGATGACGAGGGCATTCTCGAAGTGACGGGCGCGGTGGTGGCGCGCGCGGGCTTTCGCGTGCTCACCGCACGGGGGGGTCGCGAGGCGCTCGATCGCCTGCGCGAAGCGGGTGTCGACGGCGTCGACGCAGTCGTGCTCGATCTCGCGATGCCCGACATGAGCGGCGAGGAGACCTTCCTGCGCCTGCGCGAACTCCGCGGCGACCTGCCCGTGATCCTCGTCACCGGCTACGACGCCGCCTCGCTCGCCGATCGCTTCGCCGCCCGCGGTCTCGCCGCGTTCCTCCACAAACCCTGGGAACCCGAAGACCTGATCGCCACCCTCCGCAAAGTCGTTGACGTGGGGACGTTCCTGGGTCGTTGACTTAGTTGACTTCAGGAACGTCCCCAAGGCAACATGCGCGCCAGGTCGATTGCACGGTGGGAGCTCCCGACCGGGTCGAATCCTGCTGCGACGCGGGCGTCCCGAAGACGCAGCAGGAGCGCGCCTGGACCTCGCCGATCTGGTTCTCGCCTCGGAGCGCCGCAGACTCGCCGTGAAGGTCGCCGATTCGCCGCAGGCCCGATCGTCCACGCGACTCGCGCAACCGCCCGCGACCCGCACGAACTCCGCTTCGCGCGCGGTTTCCACGATCTTCGGCTTCTGCGCGGCGGCGGCGCTCGGCGCGGCGCTCGCCGCGCTCTACGGACACAGCTCTGGTTCCGCGCCCGACGAGCGCTGGCAGCTCGCGGCGCGTTACACCGCGCGCTTCTCGTTCTCGATCTTTCTGCCCGTCTTCGTCGCGAGTGCCTGGAACCGGCTCGCGCCGGGCCGTGTCTCGCGTTTCCTCGTGCGACGCCGGCGCGCACTCGGGCTCGCGTTCGCCACCGCGCACACCGTGCACCTCGTCGCGCTCGTCACCTACAACGTCGTCGCCGGGACGCGTCCCGACGTGGCGACGCTCGTCGGGGGTGGCGGCGCCTACCTGATACTGTTCGCGATGGCCGCGACGTCGAACGATGCGTCCGTGCGCCGTCTCGGGCGCAACTGGCTGCGCCTCCACAAGCTCGGCGTGTACTGGCTCTGGTTCGTGTTCGCCTTCAGCTACGCGGGGCGCACCTTCGGTGGCAATCCCGGGTTTGCGCCGTTGTTCGCGGCGGCGCTCGCAGCGCTCGCGCTGCGCGTCGCGGCCGCACGGAAGCACCGCCCGCGGCCCGGCCGATCCACGCCGTAGGCGCCGCGCTCGCTTTCCAGGCACCTCTGCGCGGCAGTCGGGCAGCGATCGGCGCAATTTTCAGCAGATCGTGCGGAAACAGGCGCAACCCGGCTCGATTGCCTACACGCGCGCGGCGGCACGCGCATTGCTCTTGGTCGTTCACGCGGGACGCGATCCCGGGGAGGAACCCATGAGCAAGTGGAATCGTCGGGCGGCTCTGACGGCTGCCCTCGTGTTGTGCGCGCTGCCGGCCTTCGCAGCGGGTGAAGCGACGCCGGACGCGCTCGAGAAGTTCTCGGCCGCCGCATCGGATCTTCGCATCGGTGTCGACACCGTCTGGGTGCTGGTCACGGCGATGCTGGTCTTCTGGATGAACGCCGGCTTCGCACTCGTCGAGAGCGGGCTGTGCCAGGCAAAGAACACCACCAACATTCTCGCCAAGAACTTCATCGTCTTCGCTGCGTCCACGATCTCGTTCTGGGCGCTCGGTTGGGGCCTGATGTTCGGCGACGGGAATGCGTTCGCCGGGCTGCAGGGGCTGTTCTTCCTGGGCGGCGCCGACAACTCCCCGGCCCTGGGCGAAGCGTACGCGGCGATGAACCCGTTCTCGACGACCGCGTACCAGGGCGTCTACTCGGCGATCAACTGGACCCCCGTTCCGCTCTGGGCGAAGTTCTTCTTCCAGCTCGTGTTCGCGGGAACCTGCGCCACGATCGTGTCGGGCGCCGTCGCCGAGCGCATCAAGTTCGGCTCGTTCCTGGTCTTCAGCTTCCTGCTGGTGGCCTTCGTGTACCCGATCACGGGCCACTGGATCTGGGGCGCCGGTCTGCTCGGCGCCAACAATTTCCGCGATTTCGCGGGCTCGTCGGTCGTCCACTCGGTGGGCGGCTGGGCGGCGCTGGCGGGCATCCTGGTGCTCGGCCCGCGTCTCGGGAAGTACGGCAACGACGGCAAGGTCCACCCGATCCCCGGTCACAGCATGACCTCCGCCGCACTCGGCGTGTTCATCCTGTGGCTCGGCTGGTTCGGTTTCAACCCGGGCTCGACGATGGCCGCGATGAACGGCACCGCGATCGCCCACATCCTCGTGAACACCAACATGGCGGCGGCGACCGGCGCGCTCGGCGCGACCGTTGCGGCCTGGGTGTTGCTGGGCAAACCGGATCTCTCGATGATCCTGAACGGGTGTCTCGCCGGGCTCGTCGCGATCACGGCGCCGTGCGCCTTCGTGTCGATCGGCTCGGGCGCAGTCATCGGCCTCATTGCGGGCGTCATCGCGGTGCTCGCGGTGGTGGGCTTCGACAGGGTCCGGGTCGACGACCCCGTCGGCGCGCTCTCGGTGCACCTCGTGAACGGGATCTGGGGCACGCTGGCTCTCGGCGTCTTCTACGACAACGACGTGGCGACGAACATCGCCGCGTTGGCGACCGGCCTCTCGCGCGGCGCGCAGTTCCTGGTGCAGTTGAAGGGCGTGCTCTACGTGGGCGCCTTCGCCTTCCCCTTCTCGATGCTCTTCTGGTACGCGATCAAGCTGACGATGGGCGTTCGCGTCTCCCGGGAAGAGGAGTTCGAAGGGCTCGACGTCGGCGAACACGGCAACCAGGCCTATCCCGACTTCGCGACGCACGCGAGTTCCTTCGGCGGAACCGGCATGCCGGCGCACGCGAAAGCGCGTGCCATCGCAATGGCCCGGACCCCCGCCACGGCAGAGCCGTAGGCGGGAGGAGAACGCAGTCATGAAGAAAATCGAAGCGATCATCAAGCCCTTCAAGCTCGACGAGGTGAAGGCAGCCCTGATGGAAACCGGTGTGCAGGGAATGACGGTGACCGAGACCCGCGGCTTCGGGCGCCAGAAGGGTCACACCGAGCTGTATCGCGGAGCGGAGTACGTGGTCGACCTGATTCCCAAGGTGAAGATCGAGGCCGTCGTTCCCGACGCGCTGCTCGAGAAGGCGGTGATCGCGATCACCCAGTCGGCGCGCACCGGGCGGATCGGCGACGGCAAGATCTTCGTGAGCGACGTCGCCGACGCGGTGCGCATTCGCACCGGCGAGCGATCGGAGGGAGCCATTTCATGATCCCCAGTTCATGATTCCCAACTCATGATTCCCAGTTCATGATTCCGCGCCGCGGCCGCGGACGGCCGCGCGCCAACACGGGTCAGGGGGATTCGAGTGGAAGCGGCGGAGACGGAGGGGGCTACTCGACTCCGAAGCTGGCGAGCGCCGAGCGGACTTCGCCGTGGACCCGGACCTCGTTGCGCTGGGCGTCTTCCGGCCTGGCGTCGAGGACCGGCTTCAAGCGCCCATCCAGCCACAGCGTGAGTGCGTCGCCCTCGAAGAAATAGCCGCCGGAGGTGGCGCGCACCCAGAACAGCCGGCCGTCGCGGAAGTAGTAGGACGACGTGGCCGCGATGCGGCCCGCCTGCGACGCTTCGGTCACCGTCAGCTTCACCGGCGCGTCGTCGCGAAGCCAGAGCCGCAGCCGCCGCGGCTCGAAACCCGCTCGCTCCGGACCGTCGGTGATCTCGCGCATGTCCAGGCGGTCGAGACGCGCGTCGATCGCGCGCGCCTCGTCGCGCGCCGACTTCGCGCGCGGATCCAGGTTGGGCGGATCGGGATCGGCGTTGCGCGAGGAGACGGAGGGCGTGACCGCTCCGCCCGCGCTAACGCGTTCGAGCTGCACTTCCACCTGCGTCGGATTGCCCGCCGTGAGCACGCGCAGGTCGAAGGGACTCGCGAACCAGACGTCCTCGTCCACGCGGATCCGCACGCGCAGCGCGTAGCTGTGGCTCGACTGGATCGACGCGGGGTCGTAGCTGAGCGAGAACGCGATCGGCACCTGCCCGGGCTCGTCGATCAAGCGCTCGGCGACGAGCGGAGCGGTCACGTTCTCGTCGGTGGCGTCGACGAGTTGCACCTCGACGCGTGCACTCGGCGGCAGCGCGATGCGCTCGCGGTAGGTGATGGTGCCCGCGAGGTTCGCCGGCACGCGCTTGGCCGCGGACTGCGCGCACGCGATCGCGAGCACGGCGAGCAATGCGGACGACAGGGCGACGGGGACCAGTCGGGCGATGGAGACGCGCACGGCGCCGCAGCTTAGCCGAGGCACGCTCTAGCGCAGCGGACCGACGGAACTCACCTCGTAGCGGCGAATCGTCATGCTCCGCACGCCGAGCTCCGCGATGGCGGTCTGGAAGGCGGCCATGTGCGGCGATGCGAAATGCGCGTCGAGCGCCGCTTGCGACTCCCACTCCTCGAAGATCCGGAAGCGGCCGGGGTCGCCGAGGTCTCCCGAGAACACGTATTGCGCGCAGCCGGCTTCCTTGCGGGTTTCTTCCGCCATCTGCAACACGGTGGCAATCGCCGCCGCGCGCCTGGCGGGGTCGATCGCGATCTCTCCGGCGATGACGAGCATGAAGCCTCCGATGACGCCTCAAACGAAGAACAAGAACGTCGCGAGCGCGAAGATCGGGAGCAGGATCGCGGTCGAGTAGGCCATGTAGCCGAAAAAACTGGGCATGCGCACGCCGCTTTCTTCGGCGATCGCCTTCACCATGAAGTTCGGTCCGTTCCCGATGTACGAGTTGGCGCCCATGAAGACGGCGCCGCACGCGATCGCCGCGAGCGTCTCGGCCGCCTTCGTGCCGAGCGCGAGATACTCGGCGAGATAGCGACCTTCGAGTGCGACGCCGTCGAGGCCGCAGGCCGCGGCGGCGAAGGTCAGATAGGTGGGCGCGTTGTCGAGGAAGCTGGAGAGCAGTCCGCTCGCCCAGAAGAATTGCCACGGATCGCGCACCGGCAGGCTCGCGGCGTTCTGGTTGAGAAGCAGCAGCGCGGGCGCCATCGTCACGAAGATCCCCGCGAACAGGACTGCGACCTCGATGATCGGGCCGAATCGGAAGCGGTTCGCGGCGCGCAGGTGGGCCGGCGTGGTCGTGTAGGCGGCCATCGCGATCGCGATCATCGCGGCTTCCTGGAGCCCCGTGAGCCACGGCGCGCCGCCGCTTCCGAGGCCGCTTCCCGACGCATAGATCACCGCCACGATGCCGGCCAGGAAAGCGAAGTTGTGGGCGCCGCCGATGCGCAGCGGCTCGTGTTCGATCAGTTCCTCGAGCAGCGGTTCGGTCGTCTCGGCCTGCTCGCGATTCAGCGCGATCTGGTCCCAGACGTTGAAGACGACGAGCAGCAGGCCGTTCACGAACAGCCACTCCTTCCACAGCCCGAAGGTCCAGCCGAACGGAACGCCCTTCAAGAAGCCGAGGAAGAGCGGCGGGTCGCCGAGCGGCGTGAGCAGCCCGCCGCAGTTCGACACCACGAAGATGAAGAACACCACGACGTGGATCTTGTGCTTGCGCTTCTCGTTCGCGCGCAGCAGCGGGCGGATCAGCAGCACCGACGCGCCCGTCGTTCCGATCCAGCTCGCGAGCAGCGCGCCGAGCCCCAGCAGGCCGCTGTTGACGATCGGCGTGCCGGCGAGCGAGCCGCGCACGACGATGCCGCCGGTGACGACGAAGAGTGAACCGAGCAGCGTCATGAACGAGACGTACTCGAGCGCCTTGTGACCGAGTTCGTTCACGCCCTCGGTGCCCAGGGCGAAGACGAGATAGAGCGCGGTCGGCAGCGCGAAGAGCGCCGCGACGAGGCCCTTGTTGCGGTTCAACGCCCAGAAGGGTTCCGCGGCGAGCGGCACCACCGCGATCGAGAGCAGCATCCCCGCGAAGGGCAACGCCGACCACCAGGGAAGGGCTTGTACGGGCTCCACCGGGCGCTCTACAGCAGCGACGGTCGCGCGCCTACCTCGACGGCCGCCCCGTATCCCCAGTCGACCATCAGGTTCACCCCGGAGACGAAGCGCGCAGCATCCGAGTTGAGCAGCACCAGCGGCTCGGCCATCTCCTCGGGCGTCGCGTTGCGGCCGATCGGCGCGAGGAAGTGTTTCTCGAGGAAGTCCTTGGAAACCTGGGCGTGGAAGCTGCTCAGCATCGGCGTGTCGGTCGGCGCGGGCGAGAGGCAGTTGATGCGGATCTCGCGCTGGACCAGCTCGACGCTTCGCGTCTTGGTGTAGTAGATGATGCACTGCTTCGAGAACAGGTAGCCGTTGTTCTTGTCGGTGTTCGCTTCGAGCCAGGCCCGGCCGGCGTCGAAGTCGGTGGTTGCGCAGAGTGCCTTCACGGGGTCGAGGTTCTTCTGCCAGCCCATGCCCGCCACCGAGGTGATGCTCGCGACCGCGCCGCCGGACGGGATGCGCGGCAGCACCGCCTCGGTGAGGTGCCGCAATCCGACGAAGTTCACGAGTGTGGTGTCGAGGTTCGAGAACGGCGGCCCGGGCAGGCCGGCGCAGTTGAAGAGCCGATCGACGTGGGCGGGCAGCTTCGCGACGGCCGCGTCGATCGACGCGCGCTCACGAAGGTCGACGACGGTCGCCTGCGCGACCGGCGCCGCGACGGGCTTCACGTCGAGCGCGTACACCTCGGCGCCCAGATCCACGAGCGTGCGCGCAACCGCCGCGCCCATGCCCGTCGCGGCGCCGCTCACCACCACGGTCCTGCCGCTGTAGCCGAGAATGTCCCGCACCCGTCGTTTCCCCCGGAAAGTGGATCGCGATGCTACCGCGCCACCTGCTCCAGGCGAGCGAGTCCCGGGTCGGCGGCCTTCTCGGCGGCGCCGAGCGCCGAACGCGCGATCGAGCCCGAGCGGTCGAGCTGCTCGATCGCGGCCTCGAGATGGCGGCCGAGCGCCTCCATGTACTCCGAGAGCGCCTTGTGCACGATCGCGAACGAGACCGCGTCCTTGAACGCGGACGGCCGCCGCAGCAGCGTGGCGCCGAGCAGGCGCAGCGTGAACCAGGCGCGGCGTGGACCCGCGCGCAGCACGGTCTGGACGAGGATGCGCCGGAGCAGCACGAGATCGCCTTTGCGGATCTTCGCGCCGCGCGTCACCTGCCTGCCGCGGCTCAACAGGAACTCCATCGTGCGTCGGTGGAAGTTCTTGAACTCGTAGAGTTCGCCGATCAGCCGGCGGTAGCCCTCGTACAGCTCGCGTCGCGACATCAGTTTGGGGAGGATGTTCGAGAACACGAACTGATCGCCGTTCGAGTCCGCGAGCAGCCGGCCCTCGCTGGTGACGCGTTCGTGGAGCGGCGTCTTCGGCATCGCCTGCAGCATGCCCGTCATCGAGACGGGGATGCGCGCGTCCTGGATGAAGCGCAGCTGTTCGGCGAAGATCGTCGCGTCGTCGGCGTCGAAGCCGACGATCATGCCGGCCTGCACCTGGATCCCGTAGGAGTGGATCCGGCGCACACTTTCGACGAGGTCGCCGCGCGTGTTCTGGGTCTTGCGGGTTTCCTGCAGCGACTCGACGCGCGGGCTCTCGATGCCGATGAAGACGGTGGTGAAGTTGGCATCGCGGAACAGTGCGAGCAGCTCCTCGTCCTGCGCGGCGTTCAGCGAGACCTCCGTGTTGAAGTCCATCGGGTAGCCCCGCTCGCGGCCCCAGCGCGCGATCGCGCGCAGCAGATCCTTGGCGAGTTTCTTGTTGCCGATGAAGTTGTCGTCGACGATGAAGACCTGCTTGGCGCCGAGCCGGTGGCACTCCTCGATCTCGGCCATCACCTGGTGCACCTGCTTGGCGCGCGGGCGCCGGCCGTAGACGACGATGATGTCGCAGAACTCGCACTGGAAGGGACAGCCGCGCGCGAACTGGATCGTCATGGCGTGATAGCGATCGACGTGCAGCAGGTCGAAGCGCGGCACCGGCGACAGCGAGAGGTCGGGCTTCTGGTCGGGGCGGTACTCGCTCTTCCAGGTGCCCGCCGCGAAGTCGCGCAGGAAGATGGGCCAGGTCTCTTCGGCTTCGTCCACGAAGAGCACGTCGCAGCAGCCGCGCCACTGCTCGGGACACAGCGAAGCGTGCGGGCCGCCCACCACCACGAAGCGACCGCGGCGCTGGAACTCGGCGATGATCTCGCGCATCCGCGGCTCGTGGATGATGTAGCCGGTGACACCGACGATGTCGGCTTCGCGGTCGAAATCGATCGCCTCGACGTTCTCATCGCAGAGCACCACTTCGTGTTCGCGCGGCGTCAGCCCGGCCAGCGTCGGCATCGAAAGGTTGGGAAAGATGCACTGCTTGCCGAGCGCGGGCAGGATGCGGTCGTAGGTCCAGAAACTCGGCGGATTGCGGGGCGTGACGAGATAGATCTTCATGGTCCCCTCCACGAGCGGCCGGTCGCCCTGCAGCGTGCCCCAATGCGCCTTTCCCGCGCGTAAAAGTTTGGTGAACTCAGCGGTTTGGAGCGCGGCCTCGCACGGCGCCGCCGCCGTTGCGTAGAATGCCGACCCGCCCACGAGGAGAGCCCGATGCCCGACCTGCACGAACTCGAGGCCATCAAGCGCCTCAAATACAAGTACTTGCGCTGTCTCGACCAGAAGCTGTGGGACGAGATCGGCAGCTGTTTCACGCCCGATGCGAGCTGTTCCTACAGCGGCGGCAAGTACGCCTTCGACGGCCGCGACGCGATCGTCGAGTTCCTGCGCAAGGCGATGGGCGCCCCGAGCTTCTACTCGAGCCACCGGGTCCACCACCCGGAGATCGAGTTCACGAGCCCCACGACCGCCACCGCGACTTGGGCGCTCGAAGACCAGGTGATCGAGACGAAGGCGCAGATCACGATCCACGGCGCGGCGTTCTATCGCGACGAGTATGTGAAGCAAGGCGGCGCGTGGTTGATCCGCTCGACCGGCTACCAGCGCACCTTCGAGGAGATCGAGTCGCGCACGGACCGGCCGAGCCTGCGCCTCACGGCGAGCGCCTGGGAGCCGGTCGGGAAGACCGAGTCGTGAGCGGCGGCGAGCGGCCGCTGGTCTTCTCGCACTTCGACGCCACCAAGATCTCGGGGCAGGGCGCCTGGGAACAGAAGCGCCGGCTCGCCAGCGCGATGCGACTGGTGATCGAGCGACTCGTCCCGAGCAACGCGCCCGAGGAGGAGCTGCGCCGCGCGGCGGACGCGCTCGAACGCTACGCCGAAGCGCTCACCGCGCACCCGCGCCTCAAACACTTCCACGGGTATGCGGAGTCGGCCAACGCCGGCGACGTCGGCGCGTTTTTCGACCAGAGTCCGATGATCGGGCTCGCCAATCCGCTTGCGCCGCCGATCACGATCGGCCGCTCGGGGCCGCTGACGGCGATCGCGTCGGTGACCTTCGGCGCCGCCTACGAAGGGCCGCCCGGCTGCGTGCACGGCGGCTTCGTCGCAGCCGCCTTCGACGAAGTGCTCGGCTACGTGCAGTCGCTCGGCGGCAATCCCGGCATGACGGCGCGACTCACGGTGCACTACCGCATGCCGACGCCGCTCCATACCGAGCTGATCTTCGAAGGCGAATTGGTGCGCACCGAGGGGCGCAAGATCTTCTGCACCGGCAAGGTGCGCGCAGCCGGCGAGCTGACCGCGGAGGCGGAGGGCCTCTTCCTCTCGGTGGACCACGCCCGCTTCCTGGCGCTGCTCGAGAAGCGCGAGCGGCGCGCCGAAGCGCGCGACGAGGGCGGAGGTGGCTCGGCGGATGGCTGAGTTGCGTCGCTGCCACCAGCGGCGGACGCGGGGCCACTCACCCTCCGGCATGAGGGCATTGAAACGACACGCGGTGCGGCGCTGGGTCCTGCTCTCGGTTGCAGGAGTCGCGTTGGCGGGCACGGCGAATGCCGCGCGGCTGGTCGGTGTCTCGTTCTCGGACGGACTCGTCTACGACGTCGACGCGCAGACCGGAGCCGCCACGAATCCGCGCGCGTTCTCAGAGAGCGCCACGACGCTCACGCTCTACGCGGGCGTCGAGTTCGATGCGGGTGGATCGCTGCTGCTCGCGACGCACGAGTCCAACCCGTCCTTTCCGAGCCAACTGTTTTCCGCCAGCTACGGAATCTCGGACGTGCAGTCGCTCGGAGCGTTCGGTGCGCAGGTGGGCGAAGGCGATCTCGCGCTCGACCCGCTGAGCGGCGACCTGTTCGCGATCGGCCTCACCGAGCTGACCATTCCCTTGACGCTGCTGCGCATCGATCTCGCCGACGTCGGCGCGGGCGCCACGGTGGTCGGAGAGATCGGTCCAGGCGACATCTCTGCGCTCGCCTTCGACGCCGCAGGCACGCTCTACGCGATCGACACCGACACGGATACGTTGCTCGTGATCGACCCGACCGACGCGAGTACGCTGCCGATCGTCGACCTCTCGCAACCGCTCGGCGCGCTCGCCGGCATGGATTTCGATCCCGCGACCGGAACGCTCTACGTCGCCGACGGCGGTGTCGGCGGCAACGACGCGCTGTTCACGCTCGAACCCGCGACGGGAGTGCTGACGCTCGTCGGGCCGCTCGGGCTCGCGGACGGACTCTCGGGGCTCGCGGTGCCCGAGCCTGGCGCGGCCGCGCTCGGCGTTGCCGTCTTCACGGCGCTCGCTGGCGTCGCGGTTCGCCGTCGCTAGGAGACCGACCCAGGATGGTCCGTTCAGCGTGAGTCCGCGGTTCACTTGCCTTTCTTCGTTGCTGCGAGGCGCGCGTGCGG
>Ga0113563_10001037_pt1 | contig 15082 bp, 8 predicted proteins | sample Mud3Dept3metaG_FD_80117 | JGI IMG/M metagenome (GOLD analysis project Ga0113563, IMG submission 80117) | Freshwater wetland microbial communities from Ohio, USA, analyzing the effect of biotic and abiotic controls - Mud 3 Core 4 Depth 3... | ecosystem: Environmental > Aquatic > Freshwater >...
ACATGTAATATCCAGACGCCATGTTGACCCAAGTCAAGTACATCGTTGGAATCCACGCTTCCCGGCCCGCAGGCGGATGGTGAAGCGATGCGCTGACGACGCCCACTCCGGCAGCGTCCTCGGGCGTGCCTCACGCCAAGACTACCCGGGCTGGCGAAACCTGATTGTTAATCCCGCATAATCATATTCTTATGACATCGCCTTGCGCCTGCGGTTGACGAACACCCCGCGAAACCCGGTGCCAGGGCTACACCGGACCGCCGCGTGCGGTGCGCAGCGCATCGGCTAACGCAACGAAGCGCGGATCAGCCAGCCACGCTTCGAAATCGAGCGGCAACTTGCGTTTCCAGTTCGGATACTCGGTTGTGCTGCCCGGCAGGTTGACCTGTTCGATCTGCCCGAGCAGATCTTCGGCTCGCACCATCATGACTTGCGACGGCGTCCGGGCCAGGTAGACGTGAATCGCGCGCGCAAGTTCCGCAGACATTTCGACATTCTCTGCAGGATGCTCACGCGCCGCCGCCGGAAGGAGTTGCTCGCGTGCGAGTGCAACCAACAGCTGTGCCCGGTCCCGGTCCCGCGTCACGATCTGCTGCCGACGCACGTCCATCGACGGAAACAACCCAAGCCGAGTTCGCGTGTCGATGTCGTTGCCGCGCCAATAACCGCCGAGCGTCGGCAAGTCGTGGGTGCTGACGGCAACGAGCGCCTGCACCGGATACGCGGCAGGCGGCTTGAAAACGCCATCCTGCTGTTTCTCGAAATAAAGCAGGCGGTAGGACAGCACGCCATAACGCGCCATCGCCTCGCGCACGGCGTCAGGCACTGTTCCCAGGTCTTCGCCTATGATCAGGCACCGGTTGCGCTGGCTTTCGAGCGCCACGATGCCCATCAGGTCATCGAGCGGATATTCGACGTACGCACCCGTGGCGGGCGTGCCGCCGTCAGGAATCCAGAACAGCCGCATCAACCCCATCACGTGGTCGACGCGCAATGCGCCGCAGTGGCGCATGTTGGCGCGCAGCGTTGCGATGAACGGCGCATACGCGGCATCTGCCAGCCGCTCGGGAATCATGGGAGGCAGCCCCCAGTCCTGACCGTTGAGATTGAAGTCGTCTGGCGGCGCGCCGATGCTGGCGCCGAGCGCATAGAGTCCCTGGTGGGACCACGCTTCGCCGCCGCCGCGGTCCACGCCGAGCGCCAGATCATGGTACAGCCCGACGCCAAGGCCGTGTTCCCAGGAACTCCGGCCGGCCGCTTCCAGTTGCAGTTCGGCCTGCCATTGCAGATATTCGAAAAATTCCACCTGCTCGATCTGCTCGACGGCGAAGCGGGAAACCGCAGCCGCAGCCGGATCGCGATATGATTCGGGCCATGCCGGCCAGCCCCAAATCGATGAATCGCCGCGGAAGAAGTGCTGCTGCAGGGCCTCGAACAGCGCCTGCTGGCGCAGCGCAGCGCCGCCTTCCTTCTGAAAGGCACGGAAAGCCTGGCCGCGTTGATCTTCCGCAGCCAGATGGCGCTTGCGAAAATTCAGGTACAACAGATCCAGCACCTCGAATTTCGCGGCAGCGACCTCGCCATAATCAACCAGTTCGGTGGCGCGCAATGCACGCAATCGCGCCTGGAATTCGGGATCGAGCACCCGGTTTCGGGCCATGTCGCTCTCCGCGTAATCAGCGACTGCCTCGACGTCGAGGTACAGAACATTGAGGTAAAGCCGGCTCGACGGGCTGTACGGACTGGCATGTAACGGGTTGACCGGAAACAGTGCGTGCAACGGATTGACGCCGACGATGCCCGCTCCGATCCGTGCCGCGAAATCGACCAGCATCTTGAGGTCGGTGAAATCGCCCATGCCCCAATTGCGCTGTGAGCGCAGTGCATAAAGCTGAGCCGCCACCCCCCAGACCCGCCCCTGCGCCGACAGCGCCCCGGGTTGGTAGCACCGCAGCGGCACCATGACCAGGCTCATGTGCGCCGCACGCTCCCGGTCTTCATCCCTGCGGCGCAACTCGAACTGGTGATACCCGATACCCGGGGTGTGCGGCAGCCTGAACGTGCAGCGCACGATAGCAGTGCCGTCCACGGTGGCTTGCGCCGCCAGCGGAAGATCGGCGGGACGCAATTCTCCGGATACGTGCGCGCCATCTTCCTGGACAAGCGTCCATTGGTAGCACTGTTTTGCCATGCCGGCCGGCACGTTGATGGGAAACTCGACCGCCTCGCCATTGCACCGCGCCACTTTCACCGGCGGCAGGCAGCGTCGCCACTCGCGCAATGCCCTCTCCTGCAAAGCATGCTGCACGTCGCTGCCGGTTTCAGCCGGAATGCCCATTGCCGCCAGCAAAGCACGCTGCGTGTCTGCCGTAACGTGCCTGCGCTGTCCCCAGATATCGTAATAATCCGGGACTATGCCGTACCCCGCACCCAGCCGGCCGAGTGCCGCCGCGCCAGTCACGGCCTGTTACCCTTCGCGGCGCGACAGGACAGCTTCACATTCCGGCGCATCATGGTTTGCGTTTGGGCGACGCGAGCATCGCCACCGACCTCCCATGCAGCAGATAGACCGCGCCGGGATGCACATGCCGTTCAGCGGGCGTACCGTCTTCGAAGTGGGTGTCGAGCAGGACTTCCCAGTCGCAACCCATGTGATCGTCCGGGACCGTGAAACGGATCTCTCCGTGATGCGCATTGAACAACAACAGAAAATTATCGTCGACGATGACGCGGCCGCGCTGGTCGCGTTCCACTAATGCCTCCCCGGACAAGTAGACGCCGAGGCATCGGGCGAACGACTTGGCCCATTCCTCATCGCTCATTTCGTTGCCGTCGGGGCTGAGCCACATGATGTCCTTGATGTCCTTGCCGCGGATCGGCCGCCCCTGGAAAAAATGGCGCCGCCTGAAAACCGGGTGACGGTGCCGCAGCCGCACCACGCGTTCGACGAACTCGAGCACGGCACGCTCGTCCGGACCGAGATTCCAGTCCACCCAGCTGACTTCGTTGTCCTGGCAGTAGGCGTTGTTGTTGCCGCGCTGGGTGCGGCCGAGTTCGTCGCCGGCAAGCAGCATCGGCACGCCTTGAGAGAGCAGGAGCGTCGCCAGGAAATTGCGTATCTGGCGGGCGCGCAGCGCCTTGATCGCAGGATCGTCGGCCGGCCCTTCGACCCCGCAGTTCCAGCTGAGGTTGTTGTTGTTGCCGTCGCGGTTGTGCTCGAGGTTCGATTCGTTGTGCTTGCGGTCGTAACTCACCAGATCGCGCAGCGTGTATCCGTCGTGGGCGGTGATGAAATTGATGCTGGCGTAGGGATTGCGGCCGCTTATGCCATACAGATCGCTGGAGCCGGTGAGCCGCTGCGCAAACTCGCCTATGAGTCCGCCGTCGCCTTTCCAGTAGGCGCGCATCGTATCGCGGTATTTGTCGTTCCACTCGGCCCAGCCGAGCGGGAAATTTCCCACCTGATAACCGCCCTCGCCCAGGTCCCAGGGCTCGGCCACCAGTTTGACCTGGGAGAGCACGGGATCCTGATGAATGATGTCGAAGAAAGCGCCGAGCCGGTCGACCTCGTGCAGCTCGCGCGCGAGCGCCGAGGCGAGATCGAAGCGGAAGCCGTCGACGTGCATCTCGAGGACCCAATAGCGCAGGCTGTCCATGATCAGCTGCAGCGTGCGCGGATTCTGCATGTTGAGCGTATTGCCGCAGCCGGTGTAATCGACGTAGTAGCGCGGATTGTCCGCCCTCAGCCGGTAATAGCTGGCATTGTCGACGCCGCGGAACGACAGCGTCGGCCCCAGATGATCGCCTTCCGCGGTGTGGTTGTAGACCACATCCAGGATCACCTCGATGCCCGCCGAATGCAGCGTCTTCACCATGGTCTTGAATTCGCTGACCAGCCCGGTCGCGGAATAGCGCGCGTCCGGCGCAAAGAAGCCGAACGAGTTGTAGCCCCAATAGTTGCGCAGGCCCTGCTTCACCAGACGGTGATCATCGAGATAAGTGTGCACCGGCATCAGTTCCACCGTGGTCACGCCCAGGCGCTTGAGATGATCGATCGCCGGCGCTGTCGCCAATCCGGCGTAAGTGCCGCGCAGTTCCGGCCGGATATCCGGATGCTGCATCGTGAATCCCCTGACGTGCAGCTCATAGATCACCGTGTCGCTCCAGGGAATCCGCGGGGCCCGGTCGTCTCCCCAGGTGAATGCCGGGTCGATCACCATGCATTTTGGCATGGCCGCCGCATTATCGCGCGGGTCGAACGAGAGATCCTCGTTCTTGCCGCCGGTGCGATAACCATAATGGGCATCGCTCCACGACAATTTTCCGATGATGTCCCTGGCGTACGGATCGATCAGCAGCTTGTGGGGATTGAAACGGTGGCCTTTCTCGGGAGTGTATGGACCATGGACCCGATAGCCATAAAGCAGTCCGGGCCGCGCCTCGGGCAGATAGCAGTGCCAGATCTCGTCAGTGCGCTCGCGAAGTTCGATGCGCTGGATTTCGCGCCGGCCTTTGCGGTCGAACAGGCACAGCTCGACTTTCTCGGCGTGGCCGGAAAACAGCGCAAAGTTCACGCCTTCCCCATCCCAGGTCGCGCCCCGCGGATAGGGTTTTCCCGGCCAGATCGCCGTGAAGGGTTGGTTCATATCATTGCCTGTTAATAGTGGGAGTCGTCCAACCAGTGCCGGCCCTTGGAGACGACGACGATCCCTGAATCCGTTACGTGATATTGCCGGCGGTCGGCATCGAGGTCATAGCCGATGCGCTGCCCCGCTTCGATCGTGTTGTAGCGGTCGACGATCACGCGCCGCAGCCGCGCGCCTTCGCGTATCTTCGTGTAATCCATGATGATCGAATCCTCGATTTCCACATCGCGCTCCAGCACCACTTCCCGCCGAATGATGGAGTTGGTCAGTTTCGCGCCCTTGACCAGGGTGCCCGCACCGAGGATGGCATTGCGTATCTCGCCCTCGACAATCTTGGGCGAGGGGCCGGGGTAACCCTTGGTGCTGATCGGCCATTTCGGATTGAACAGGTTGAAACGGGGCTCGAGCCCGAGCACATCCTGATTGGCGGCAAAGTAGCTGTCGATGGTGCCGACGTCGCGCCAGTAAGCCTGCTCCTCGTAGCGCTTGATGCCCGGCACGGTGTTGGTCGTGAAGTCATAGGCGAACACCTTGTGGCTGTGAGTCAACGAGGGAATGATGTGTCTGCCGAAATCGTGCTGGCCTTCGTCCCTGGCGCGCAGCACCGAATCGATCAGCAGGTCGGTGTTGAACAGGTAGTTTCCCATCGAGCAGTAAGCGCGTTCCGGATCGGCCGGAATCGGCGCCGGCTGCGCCGGCTTTTCCTCGAAATTCACGACGCGGCCATCGCGATCCGCTGCGATGACCCCGAATTCCGAGGCTTCCGCCAGCGGCACCGGCCGCGCCGAAACCGTGAGGTCGGCGCCGTGCTGCAGGTGAAAATCGACCATTTGCCTCACGTCCATGCGATAGACGTGGTCGGCGCCGAACACCGCCACCAGGTCCGGCGCGTGCCGTTCGACCAGATTCAGGTTCTGGCACACCGCGTCCGCGGTGCCCTGAAACCAGTCCGGGCCTTCGCGCATCTGCGGCGGCACCACGGTCAGGAACTGCTCGGGAATGATAGGCGAGACTACCCAGCCCTGGTTGATATGTTCGATCAGCGATTGCGACTTGTACTGCACCAGGATGTAGATCGAATGTATGCCCGAATTCACCAGGCTGCTCAGCACGAAATCCACGATGCGGTAGCGTCCGGCGAACGGCACCGCGGGCTTGGAGCGTTCGGCGGTCAGCGGATGCAGCCGCGTGCCTTCCCCGCCCGCCAGGACGAATGCCAGAATCTTCGGTGCTTTCACGCGTTACCTCCGTTCTGCGGTCCCGCCACGGCCGCGATACAGCGCCCCACCCTTGGTCCAGTCCCGCAGCCATCATCGTTGCTCTTACCTGCCATTGCGCCGGCGTCAATATATCCCGTTGTTTTATATAGTATTTTATGTGCTCTTGAAAAATACGACGGCCAACGGCGGCAGCGTGACGTTCAGGGCATGATCACGGCCATGCGCGCTCACCGGCACCGCCTCCAGTCCGCCGAAATTCCCCTTCCCGCTACCGCCATAGATTTCCGCATCGCTGTTGAGCAACTCGCGCCAATGGCCCGCGCGCGGCACGCCTACCGAATAATGCAGACGCGGGATGGGCGTGAAATTACACACCACGAGAATCAGATCGTTGCCATGCCTGGCCTTGCGCACGAAACTGACCACGCTTGTCTGCCAGTCGTCGCAATCGATCCACTCGAAGCCTTCCGCCGCGAAATCGAGTTCGTGCAATGCCGGCTCGTTGCGATACAAGCGATTAAGGTCGCTCATCCAGCGTTGCACGCCGCGGTGCTCGGGATACTCGAGCACGTGCCATTCGAGGCTTTCCTCGTGCTGCCACTCGCGCCGCTGGCCGAATTCCCCGCCCATGAACAACAGCTTCTTGCCCGGATGCGCCCACATGAAGCCGAACAGCAGGCGCAGGTTGGCAAACTGCTGCCAGCTATCACCCGGCATCTTGCCGATCAGCGCGCCTTTGCCGTGCACCACTTCGTCATGCGACAGCGGCAGCACGAAATTCTCCCAGAACGCGTACCAGATGCCGAACGTCAGCTGGCCGTGATGATGCTTGCGGTAGATCGGGTCGCTCGAAAAGTACTTGAGCGTGTCGTGCATCCACCCCATGTTCCATTTCATGCCGAAGCCGAGGCCGCCGATATAGGTGGGGCGCGACACCATCGGCCAGGCAGTCGATTCTTCGGCGATCATCTGCACATCGGGATGGTCGCGATACACCGCTTCGTTGAGCGTCCTGAGGAACGCTATCGCATCGAGGTTCTCCCTGCCGCCGAACGCGTTGGGCACCCATTCCCCTTCCGCCCTGGCGTAATCGAGATAGATCATGGAGGCCACTGCATCGACGCGTATGCCGTCGAGGTGGTAATGCCTGAGCCAGAACAGCGCGCTGCTGATGAGAAAAGCGCGCACCTCGTTGCGGCCGTAATTGAAAATGTAGCTGTTCCACTCCGGGTGATAGCCCTGCCTGGGATCGGTGTGTTCGAAAAGGTTCGTCCCGTCAAAATAAGCGAGGCCGTGTTCGTCGCTCGGAAAATGCGACGGCACCCAGTCCAGGATCACGCCGATGCCGCGCTGGTGCAGAGTGTCGACCAGGTACATGAAATCCTGCGGCGTGCCGTAGCGCGCGGTGGGCGCAAAGTAGCCGGTCGTCTGGTAGCCCCATGAGCCATAGAAAGGATGCTCCGTGACCGGCATCAGCTCGACATGAGTGAAGCCCATGTCGCTGACGTACTGCGCGAGCGGTTCGGCCATTTCCCGGTAGGTCAGCGAGCGGTTTCCGGCTTCAGGAACCCGCCGCCACGATCCGAGATGGACTTCGTAAACCGACATCGGAGCGCTGAGCGCGTTCGCCGCGTGGCGCCGCTGCATCCATTCGCCGTCGCCCCACTCATAAGACAGATCCCACACCCGGGAGGCGGTCGCTGGCGGCGCTTCCCAGTAAAAAGCGAAGGGATCGCCCTTGTCGACGCGGTAGCCGTGATTCCGGGACTCGATGTGATATTTATACGAACTGCCGTGAGCCACGCCGGGCACGAAACCTTCCCAGATGCCCGAAGCGTCATGCCGCACCCGCAGAGGGTGCGAACGCGCGTTCCAGCCGTTGAATTCGCCCATCACCGAAACCCGCACGGCATTCGGCGCCCACACGGCAAACTGGACGCCGTCTGTGTCGCCGGACCTGGCCAGATGCGCGCCGAGCTTTTCATACAGCCTGGAATGGCTGCCTTCCTTGAGCAGGAAAACGTCGAAGTCGCTCAGCAAGCTGGCGGGCTCGCTGAGTGTAGGCGCGTTTGAAGCGGGTTGTTTTTTCATGGATAGACCGCCTGCCCGGCGCGCTCATGGCCTGTCATCATCACGGCTGCCGGGACGGGTCGTGACTTGCCGGGACAACAATCATGAACACCCCAGAACAATCTAACGGCTACTTCCGGCAACAATCTTGATCTATCGCAAACTTCATGATGGACCTAGTCTCAATCAGATTGAGCCGATCGCCCGCCGCATAGCCTCATGCAGTTTGCTTCTGCGCCATGACCTCGCGATACAACTCGCAGTAGCGGCGCGCACTGGCCTGCCAGCCGAAATCCTGACGCATGCCATTATGCTGCAACTCGCGCCAGCGTTTACGGTCTCGCCAGGCGCTTACAGCGCGCCCGAGTGCTGCAAGCAGCTCCGGTGCGGTGGGTTCGGTGTAAACAAAACCATTGGCGGTCCCCGCAGCCAGCGTGTCTGCGCTGCAATCCACTACCGTGTCAGCCAGCCCGCCGGTGGCGCGCACGACCGGTGGCGTGCCGTAGCGCAGGCTGTACATCTGGTTGAGTCCGCACGGTTCGAAGCGTGAGGGCATCAGGAAAATGTCGGCCCCCGCCTCGATCTGGTGCGCGAGGCGCTCGTTGAATTCGTCGGCGAACGCAATGTGTCCCGGATACGCGCGCGCCAACGCCGTCAACCGCGCCATCAGCTTGTGCTCGCCCGTTCCCAGCACTACCAACTGCGCCGGCAGTTGCACGATTTGCTGCGCAATGTCAGCGACGAAATCAATGCCCTTTTGCCAGGTCAACCGGCTCACCACGCCGACGACAGGCACTTCATCCTGCTGCGGCAGGGCAAGCGCCCGACGCAAGGCCCGCCTGTTCTCTTCCTTGCGCTCGACATGATGGTGGTCGTAGAGGTGGGCGATGCAGGCATCGGTTGCAGGATTCCACAATTCGGTATCGATGCCATTGAGGATTCCGCTGAGGGTGCCGGCGCGGCTGCGCAGCAAGCCGTCCAGCCCGCAGCCCATTTCCTCGCCCTGTATCTCCCGGGCGTAGGTCGGGCTCACTGTCGTGATGCGGTCGGCGCAGGCGAGCCCCCCTTTCAGGAACGACAGCTTGCCGTAAAACTCGACCCCCTGATCGGCCATCGCCGCATCCGGCAGTCCCAATCCCGCCAATGACGCAGCGGGGAACAAGCCCTGAAACGCCAGATTGTGCACCGTGAGTATGCTGTGCGCGCCGCGTTCAGCTGAAAATTTAAGGTATACCGGCGCCAGCGCGGCCGGCCAGTCGTTGCAGTGCACGATCTGCGGCTGCCACTCGAGCGAACGCGCCGCGGCGATCAGCGCCGCAACCTTTCCCAGCAGGCCGAAGCGCAGATCATTGTCCGGCCAGTCTTCGCCATTTTGATCCTGGTAGGCGTCGCCTCGCCGGAGATAATACTCGGGACAATCGATCATCAGCAGCGGAACGCCTTGCGCCGTGCTCGCGGCCAGCAACCGCGCCGGCGCCAAGGCCCCGCCCGGTGCGCCGAAGGTGGCGACGCACTGCGCATCATTAAATTCCGCGAGCATGGGGCGGAATGCCGGGACCAGCACGCGCACGTCGACACCGGCCGCGCGCAGCGCGGCCGGCAACGCGGCGGAAACATCGCCCAGCCCGCCGCTTTTCATCCACGGCGCGATCTCCGGGGTAACAAACAGCACGCGCAAGGGATGGGATGCGCTCATCACCACGGCGCGACAAGGAATAGCCGGGCTCCCCGGAACGACGACAGGGCGAATCCCGCTGTTACAGCCACTTCATCATGCCCATCTCGAAGCGATGAGTGAGCAACTCGTGGCAGGGGTAGACCCGGATGCGGTATTCGACTTTGCCGCACAACTCCGGCTTGAACTCGATCACGTATATATGCTCACCCGTGCCCGCAATCGTTCCCTCGTTCCGAAAGTGGGAGGACTGCGTATCCCGCGTCGGGTAGCCGTCGCCAGGGCGGCCGAACAGCAACTCCACCACCACATCCTCCGGCGCCAGCCCGCCCAGATTCACCGCAACCTCCAGGCGCAGGCTCTCGCCAAACGGGATGCGCGGGTGCACGTTGTCGGCACGACGCACGGCAACCCGGGGCCAGGCCGCCCTGACCTTGCCCTTCCAGCCCGCCACGGCCCGTGCGCCGGCAAAATTGAACTCGCTATAACGCCGCCATTGTTGCGCAGCAGGCTGGTAGAACCGCTTCAGGTATTCCCCGACCATATGCGTCGAGCTGAAGCGCGGCAGGATGGACGTCACCGAGTTTTTGGCCATCGCAATCCATCCCGGAGAGTAACCGGCCGGTCCTATGCTGTAGTACAGCGGCAATACGCTGTCCTGCAGGATCTCGTAGAGCGTGCGCGCTTCCTCATGGTCGCGCCGCGCTTCGTCGAGTATGGATGACGCCGGCTTGATCGCCCACCCGTTCTTGCCATCATAGCCTTCGCCCCACCAGCCATCGAGCACGGACAGGTTGATTACGCCGTTCATGCCCGCCTTCATGCCCGACGTTCCGCACGCCTCGAGCGGATAGACCGGATTGTTGAGCCAGACATCGACGCCCGAAACCATGCGCCGCGCCAGTTGCAGGTCGTAGCCTTCGACCAGCAGCACGTGGCTCTCGAATTCCGGCATCCGCGCCACTTCGGCGATGCGGCGCAGGAATTCCTGTCCTGGCTGGTCGGCCGGGTGCGCCTTGCCGGCGAACACGAAAAGCACCGGCCGCTTGGGATCGGAGACCACATCGCGCAGCCAGCCGAGGTTTTCGAATATCAGGTTGGCGCGCTTGTAGGTGGCCATGCGGCGGGCGAACCCGATGGTCAGGACATTGGGATTTTCCGGATTGGCATGCTTGAGCATGCGGTCCAGATGCGCCTCCGAGCCGTGGTTGCGCAGGTGCTGCTGCCTGATGCGGAAGCGGACCAGATGCAGCATCTGCGCTTTGAGGGATTGGTGCACGCTCCAGAACAGATGGTCGGGAATGGCATAAATCTTGTGCTTGCAGTCCTCCTCGTCCAGGCGCCCGCTCCAGCCCGGTCCGAGCTGGCGCTCGAACGCTTCGTGCCATTCATCCGAAAGAAATGTCGGCACATGAACGCCGTTGGTGACGTAGGTGATCGGATTGTCTGACTTGTCGATCTGAGGCCACAGCGGGGCGCAAATCTGCGACGACACGCCGCCATGGATGCGGCTCACCCCGTTCTGGAAACGTGAACCGCGCACCGCGAGCGCGGTCATGTTGAACACTGCGCTGGCAGGATCACGCCCCAGCGTGATCAGCTCATCGCGGTTCATTTTAGGATCGCGGAACCATTCCTCGAAATAATGCCGGACCATCTCCTCGGTGAACTGATCGTGCCCCGCCGGCACTGCGGTGTGAGTGGTGAACACCGTATTTGCCGCAACCGCCTCCAGCGCCGCAGAAAAATCATGGCCCTGCAGCACCAGCTGGCGCACGCGTTCGAGCACCAGAAATGCGGCGTGGCCCTCGTTGATATGCCATACGGTGGGCTTCAGCTGCATCTCGTTGAGCGCGCGCAAACCCCCGACGCCGAGCAGGATCTCCTGTTCGATGCGCGTGGCCCGATCGCCGCCATAGAGCCGGTGCGCGAGATGGCGGTCCGCGGCGGCATTTTCATCGATATCGGTATCGAGCAGCACCAGCCGCACCCTGCCGACCTGAGCCTGCCACACCTTTGCCGCCACCCTGCGTTGGGGCAGATCTACTGCGATGCGAAGTTCAGTGCCGTCGCTCCGGGTCACGGCCGTGATCGGCAGGTCATCGAAATCCGAATCGGAATAATGCGCGTGCTGACGGCCTTCAGCGTCTATGGTCTGGGTAAAATACCCCTGGCGGTAGAGCAGGCCCACGCCGACAAACGGCAGCGCCAGATCGCTTGCCGCCTTGCAGTGGTCCCCGGCGAGTATGCCCAATCCGCCGGAGTAAATGGGCATGCTTTCATGAAAACCGAACTCGGCGCAGAAGTAAGCGATCAGATCGCCATCTTCCGAATCCCCTGTGAGTCCGGTGCGGCGTGTATCGTTGCAATAAGAATCGAAGGCTGACAGCACCCGGTGGTAATTGCTGAGGAACTGCGGATCCTCGGCAGCTTCCGTCAGCCGTTTCTGGTCTACGCGCTTGAGGAAGGCCTTCGGGCTGTGGCCTATGGAATGCCACAATGCCGGATGCAGGCGCGAAAACAGCGTGCGTGTCGGCCGATCCCAGCTATACCACAGATTATTGGCCAACTCGTTGAGCCGGGCCAGCCGCTGCGGCAGTTGCGGATTGATTTCAAGTTGATAAACGGTACCGGGCATCCGGCCTCCAAGCAGGGCTCAACGGGTCAGCAACATTAACATTTTGCATTATTTTTGGCGCCATGACACGATTACATGATGATACTCGCAGGCGACATCGGCGGCACTATGACGCGGCTCGCCCTCTTCCGCCTGGAAGATAAGCGACCGCAGCTGGTCCTGAAAAAAACCTACCCCAGCGCGCAGCATGCGGGCCTGACCGAGCTGGTGACCCGGTTCGCACAGGAATGCGGTCATGACGTCGATTGCGCCGGTTTTGGCGTCCCGGGCCCGGTCATCAAGGGACAGGCCAAAATCACCAATCTGCCGTGGCATGTAGACGCTGCGGACCTTGCGCACGCATTGCACTTGAGGCAGGTGGGGCTGATCAACGACCTGGAAGCGCACGCCCACGGCCTCGAAGCGCTGACCGCCGGCGATTTTGCCGTGCTTAACCCCGGCCTGCCGGGCGCAACCGGAAATGCAGCCGTCATGGCGCCGGGCACCGGTCTGGGTGAAGCAGGGCTGTATTGGGACGGCGCCCGCCACCACCCGTTTTCATGCGAAGGCGGACACGCGGATTTTGCGCCGCGCAATGCGCTTGAAATCGAGCTGTTGCGTTACCTGCTTGATCGATACGCCCATGTCAGCTACGAGCGGGTCGTCTCCGGGCCCGGGCTGCACAACATCTATTGCTTTCTCCGCGATACGGGTCACGGCACGGAACGGCCCGAGGTGGCCGAAGCCATGCGCAGCCAGGATCCGCCTGCCGTGATTTCGCAGGCGGGCCTTGAAGGCCGCTGCGAACTGTGCCGGCAGGCATTGGATATGCTGGTATCGCTGTGCGGTGCGGAAGCCGGCAACCTGGCCCTGAAAATCATGGCGACCGGCGGCATCTACATCGGCGGCGGGATCGCCCCCAGGATCATTCAGAGGCTGAAAGGAGCGGGATTCATGGCAGCCTTTTCCGGCCGCGGAAGAATGACACAACTGCTTCAGGACATACCGGTGCGGGTGATACTCAACCCCGACACGCCGCTGCTGGGCGCCGCTATATTTGCGGCGCGGCATGCGGTGTTACTCTGATCGCCAGCCCGCTTTTTTTGCCGCGCCCCGCGGATCACGTTTTGTCGGCAGCGCTGTGCCGGCCGCTATGCGGCGGAAATTCGTTTCTGCTGCTCCCTTTTCTCCTTGATGGCGGCAAGCACCTTCTCGGCGGTGGCAGGCAGCGACGTGATGCGCACGCCAACCGCATTGTGTATGGCATTGAGAATCGCCGCTGCCGTCGGCACCGACGTCGGCTCGCCGACACCCTTGGCGCCGAAAGGTCCCGTCGGATCGTAGCTGTCCACGATATCGACCTCGATATCCGGCATGTCGAGGCTGGTCGGCATGATGTAGTTGGTGAGGTTGGGATTGAGCTGCCGGCCCGCCTTGTCGAAGAGGATTTCTTCCTGAAGCGCAAAACCTATACCCATCGAAATGCCGCCCTCGACCTGGCCTTCGACCAGCATCGGGTTGATGGCGGTGCCGCAATCATGCGCCGCAACGATGCGCAGCACCTCCACTTCGCCGGTTTCGTCGTCGACATCGACTTCGGCGATCTGGGTCGCGTAGACGTAGGTATTGAACGGCTTGCCCTGGCCGGTTTCGGGATCCATCGCCACGGTCGGAGGATTCCATGAAGCGCTGCCTATCGCCGGCTGCCCCTTGATCACCTGGGCGTGGTTCGCGACCTCGCCTATGGGCAGGAAGCGCTGCGGGAAAGCCTTGACCTGGATCTTGCGGTCCCGGGCTTCGAGCTGATCGGCCCTGACGCCGAGCAGGGGCGCGGCGACTTCGAACAGGATAGCCTTGGCTTTCTCGGCCGCAAGCCTGACCGCATTCCCGGTCACGTAAGTGGTGCGGCTGGCGATGGCGCCGGTATCCATCGGCGTGGTGTCGGTGTCGCCCGAAACCACGTGCACGTCGTCGGTCGCCACGCCGAGTTCCTCGGCCGCGATCTGGCCGAGCACGGTCAGCGCGCCCTGCCCCGTTTCCACCGTGCCGGTGAGCAAAGTTGCGGTGCCGTCCTCGTTGACCTTGACCACCGCTGCGCTGGCATTGGCGGCGACCGTGAACCCGATCGGATACCACATGCAGGCGATGCCGCGTCCGCGCCGTTTCATTATCGTGACTCCTTCCAGCCGAATCGTTCCGCTGCCTTGAGCAGCGTGTCTCTGACCACCACGCTGTGCAGCACCTGGCCGGTCGGACTGGCCGAGCCCTCCCCGAAAGCGTTGAGCAGGCGTATCTCCAGCGGATCCAGATTGAGCGCAGCAGCGATGTCGTCCATGTGCGACTCGTAGGCGAAGCACACCTGCGGCGCCCCGAACCCGCGCATGGCGCCGGTCATGGTCTTGTTGGTATAGACCACGTAGGCCTCGACATGCAGATTTTCGATATTGTACGGGCCGGCCGACAGGATGGCCGCTTTGCCCAGCGTCGTCTCGCTCCATGAACAGTAAGCGCCGCCGTCGAGCACCAGGCGCACCTTGCGCGCCAGTATCCTGCCGTCCCTGGCCACGCCGGTTTTGTAATCCATGATGATCGGATGCCGCGTCGTCGAGGAGATGAATTCCTCAGTGCGCGAGTAAACGCCCTTCACCGGCCGGCCGGTCTTTTTCGACAGCAGCGCGAGTATCGGTTCCTGGGTAATCTCGTTCTTGCCGCCGAAATTGCCGCCGACGATGGTGCCGACAAGGCGGATGCGGTTGATCGGCAGCTTGAGCGTGCGCGCGACGTCGGCGCGCCCCAGCGTGATACGCCCCAGGCTCGTATAAATGGTCACGCGGCCATTGGGATCCCAGGTCGC
>Ga0113563_10001038_pt1 | contig 15068 bp, 13 predicted proteins | sample Mud3Dept3metaG_FD_80117 | JGI IMG/M metagenome (GOLD analysis project Ga0113563, IMG submission 80117) | Freshwater wetland microbial communities from Ohio, USA, analyzing the effect of biotic and abiotic controls - Mud 3 Core 4 Depth 3... | ecosystem: Environmental > Aquatic > Freshwater >...
ATGCGCTCCGGCGTGGTGAGCGCACCCCACCAGGCGAGCGCGCCGCCCCAGTCGTGGCCGACCACCGGCACCGGGCGCGGACCGAGCTCGGCGAGCAGCGCGGCGAGGACACCGGCGAGCGCGTCCAGGCCGTAGGGACGCAGGCCCCGGGGCTTCTCCGAGAGGTTGTAGCCGGGCAGGTCGGGCGCCACCACCCGATACCCGGCCTCGGCGAGCGCCGGGATCTGCCGGCGCCAGCCCCACCAGAACTCGGGAAAGCCGTGGAGCAGGAGGACCGGCGCGCCGCCGGCCGGACCGGCCTCGACGACGTGGAGGCGCACCCCGGCGGCGTCGGTGGTCCGTTCGCGCCAGGCGAGGTCGGGACGCCCCTCGGCCTCGGCTTCGAGGGCGGGATCGCGCATGATCCGCCGCCACTCTAGCGCGGCGCGCGCGGCGGCTCAGCTCGGGGGCTGGACCCGCACCCAGCGCCGGCAGACGTCGCGCACGCGCTCGGGCGTCTCGGCGGCGACCACCGCGTCGACGACGCGATCGATCTCGGCCGGGTCCACGCCCGCCCGGCGCAGGGCCTGGCGCACGGCCGCCGCCACGGCCCAGCGATTGGCGCTGTGCACCGTCACGCGGAGATCCGAGCGGGAGGGGGACGGCTGGGCGGCGGTCATGGCTTCTTCCGGTTCTACTCCGGAAGCGGCCGGATGTTACGCGCCGGGGGCCGGCCGGGCCGGCCGGGGGTCAGAAGAAGCCGAGCTGGAGCCGGGCCGCCTCGCTCATCATGCTCTGGTTCCAGGGCGGGTCGAAGACCACTTCGACCGCGGCGCGGCCGACGTCGGGCATCTTCTCGAGCTTGAGCTGGATGTCGGCCGCGAGCACGTCGCCCATGCCGCAGCCCGGCGCGGTCAGGGTCATCTTGACCTGCACGTCGCTGCGCCCGTCGGCGCCCGGCGGGTCCACCCGGCAGTCGTAGATCAGGCCCAGCTCGACGATGTTGACCGGGATCTCGGGGTCGTAGCAGCTGCGCAGCACCTCCCACACGCGCTCCTCGAGCGGGCGGGAGGTCTCGGTCTCCCGCTCGGGCCGGGGCAGCTCGGCGAGCCCGAGGGCGGGGAAGTCGTCCGGGTCGATGCGGAACAGCCCGCCGAAGTCCGCCGAGACGGTCGCCGAATCGCCCAGCGTCTGGAGCACGCGCACGCGCGTTCCGCGCGGCAGGCTCGTCCGGTAGCCGTGCGGGATGACGATCGCCGACAGGTCGCGGTCGAGCAGGATCTCCTCGGCGCCTGGCTTCACCTGGTCTCCTCCGCTGGCGCCCGGGCCCTCCCCCGGCGCGCCGAAACCCCAATGATAGATTGTCCGTGGGCCGCCCGCTGCGGCGGCCCGATCCGCCCTCCGGAGGTGCCTCCTTGAAGCTCGCGCTCGCCGTGTTCGCCCTCGCCTCGCTCGTCGCCGTCTCGATCGCCGCGGCCGAGGTCGCCGCCCCGCCCGCGAGCCGGGTGGAGCCGGTCACCGAGACCCTCCACGGCGTCGCCGTGACCGATCCCTACCGCTGGCTCGAGGGCGACAACTCGAACCCGGAGCGGATGGGCCAGGTCACTCCCGAGGTGGCGGCCTGGACCGATGCCCAGAACGCCTACACGCGCTCCTGGCTCGACGGCCTCCCCGGCCGCAAGGCGCTCGAGGAGCGACTGCGCCCGCTGATGGAGGTCGGCACCGTCTCCAAGCCGGCGGTGCGCGGCGACCGGTACTTCTTCACCCGGCGCGAGGGGAGCCAGAACCAGCCGGTCCTCTACTGGCGACAGGGCTATCGCGGCGAGTCCCGGACCCTGCTCGACCCGGCCGTGCTCGACCCGTCCGGGCTGACCACCGTGACCTGGCACTCGCCGTCCGAGGACGGCCGCCTGCTCGCCTACGGCACCTATCGCGCCGGCGACGAGAACACGACCCTCCATCTCATGGAGGTCGACAGCGGCAAGCCGCTCGGGCTCGAGATCCCGAACAAGACGCAGGCTCCCGACTGGCTGCCCGACGGCTCCGGTTTCCTCTATCGCAACCTCGCCGACCCGAAGGACCCCTACAGCGGCCGCGTCCTCTTCCATGCGCTGGGCACCGACCCGCAGCAGGACCCGGTGCTGTTCCGCCAGTTCACGCGCGCGGAGAACGAGAAGCTCGCCACCACCTGGGGGCCGTCGGGGTCGCTGTCGCGCGACGGCCGCTGGCTGGTGCTCGCCTACTGGACGAGCACGCGCGCCAACGACCTCTGGGTCGCCGACTTCGAGGCCTGGCGCCGGACCGGGGTGCTGGACAGGAAAGAGGTCACCGTCGGCGGCGACGGCGCGGCCTCGGGCACGGTGGTGGACGGCACGCTCTACCTCTACACCAACCAGGGCGCGCCCAACGGGCGCGTGTTCGCGGTCGACCCCAAGGATCCGCGGCGCGAGACCTGGAAGGAGATCGTCCCCGAGCGCGCCGACGCGGTGATCCAGGACGTCTCGGTCGCGCGCGGCCTGCTCGTCGTCGAGTACCTGCGCAACGCCACCAGCGCGTTCGAGGTCTTCCGCCTGGACGGCGCGCCGGCCGGGTCGGTGCGCCTGCCGGGGCTGGGCACCGCCAGCATCGCGGTCGAGCCCGACCGCACCGAGGCCTACGTCGCCTTCGAGAGCTTCAACCACCCGGACTCGATCTTCCGCGTCGATCTCGCGCGGCCGGACGCCCAGCCGGAGCTCTGGGAGCAGCCCCAGGTGCCGGTCGACCCGGGCCTGGTCGAGGTCGAGCAGGTCTGGTACCCGTCGAAGGACGGCACCCGGATCTCGATGTTCGTGGTCCACAGGAAGGGGCTCGAGCGCGACGGCCAGCGGCCGACGCTGCTGGCCGGCTACGGCGGCTTCAACGTCTCCGAGACGCCGGTCTTCTCGGCCACCCTCTTCCCGTGGCTCGAGGCGGGGGCCGTCTACGCCCTGCCCAACCTGCGCGGCGGCGGCGAGTACGGCGACGACTGGCACGAGGCGGGCATGCTCGAGCGCAAGCAGGCGGTGTTCGACGACTTCGCGGCGGCCGCCGAATGGCTGATCGCGAACCGCTGGACGAGCCGCGACCGGCTCGCCTGTACCGGCGGATCCAACGGCGGACTGCTCACCGGCGCCATGGTCACGCAGCAGCCCGGGCTCTTCCGCGCCGCCATCGTCGCGGTGCCGCTGCTCGACATGCTGCGCTACCAGAGCTTCCTGATGGCACGCTACTGGGTGCCCGAGTACGGCTCGGCCGAGGACGCGAAGCAGTTCGAGTTCCTCCACGCCTACTCCCCGTACCACCACGTCGAGCCGGGCGTGCGCTACCCGGCCGTCCTGCTCACCGCGGGCGAGAACGACACCCGGGTGCACGCGCTCCACGCGCGCAAGATGGCGGCGAAGCTCCAGGCCGTCAACGCCGATCCCGCCGGGCGCCCCGTGCTGCTCTGGGTCGACCGCGAGGCCGGCCACGGCCAGGGCAAGCCGCTCAACCTGCGGCTGCGCGACGTGGTCGACCAGCGCATCTTCCTGATGTGGCAGCTCGGCATGCTGCCGCCGGCGGAGCCGGTCGGGGCCGCTCAGAGGTAGCCCAGCGCCCGGAGCTGCCGGAGCTGCTCCTCGGTCAGCTCCTGCTCGACCGCGGGCGCACGCGCGGCCTCCGGATAGTGGCGCAGCTCGCCGGCCAGCGTGCGCACCAGGTCCGCGCGCTCGGCCGAGAGGTCGCGCGCGGCGAGCGGATCGGCGGCGAGGTCGTAGAGCTCGGTCCGGTCGAGGGCGGTGCCGGCGAGCTTGACCGACAGGCAGCGCTCGTCCGCGCCGCGGCCCAGCTCGCGCGGGCGGTCGCAACCGTCGGCGGTGAGCGTCACCCGCCGCTTGCCACCCGGCGGCAGCGGGATCCGGTAGCGCGCCCACTCGGTGCCGATGTCGAGAGCTGCGAGCCGCTCGCCGCCCGCGCGTGCCTCGACGCGGCGGGCGCGCGCGAAGGCGACCGCGGTGAACTCGAGCGCCGGCGGCGCGGCGTCGAAGGTGAGCTCGCGACCCATCCAGAAGCCGTCCGCCTCGGGCCGGGCGCTCCAGCGCGCGAGCTGGTGGAGGCGGCCGTCCACCGCGCGCAGCACGGTGCGCGCGCGGACCTCGGTCGCCTCCTCCTGGCCGAAGGCGCGGCCCCGAGTCACGGCGGCTGTTCCGCTGCCCTCCAGCTCCGCGCGCAGGCTGCGCCCGGCGAGCCCCCCGGGCACCGCGAGGCCGAGCAGGTCGAGCACGGTGGGCGCGAGATCGACGAGCTGGGCGAGCGCGCGCTCGCGGCGCGGCGCGCTCGCGGCCGGCGGGACCACGACCAGGGGCACGCGCAGGCACTCGGGGTAGAGCTGGGTGTGGACGAAGCGGCCGTGCTCGAGGAACTCCTCGCCGTGGTCGGAGGTGAGGATCACGGTGGTCCGGGCGGCGAGCCCCGAGCGCTCGAGGTCGGCGAAGAAGCCGGCCAGCACGTCGTCGAGATAGCGCACCCCGGCGTCGTAGAGCGCGCGGTACCAGTTCGCGGCGCCCGCGACCGCCGCACGCTCGCCGCGGTTGAAGGCGGCGAGCTCCGGGCCGGTGGGCGGGAAGGCGCCGGCCGGCGGCGGACCGCTCCAGAAGCGCTCGGCGTAGCCGGGCGGCGGCGCGAACGGATCGTGCACGGAGTAGGTGTGCAGGAACAGGAAGAAGCGCTCGCCCGGCGCCAGGCGCGAGAGGGAATCGAGACCGCGCCGGAAGGTGCGCTCGACGTCCGTGTCGGCCGCGTACGGCGTGTCGGTCCACTCCTCGAAGCCGCGCGCGAAGCCGTAGCCGCCCTGGACGTAGCCGCCCTCGGAGTGACCGAAGGTGCGCACGCCGCCGGCGGCGAGCAGCTCGGGCAGGGTCGGGATCGCCGCCGAGAGCACGCCCGACGGCGGCAGCACGCCGTGCTCGGTCGGGTAGAGGCCGGTGAACATCGACAGGTGCGAGGGCAGCGTGGACGGGATCTCGCAGAAGGCGTTCTCGAACACCACCGCCCGCTCCGCCAGGCGGTCGAGGAACGGCGTGGTCGGGCGCGCCGCGCCGTAGGGCCCGAGGGAGTCGGCGCGCAGCGCGTCGATGGAGATCAGCACGACTCCCCGCGCGGCGGGCGCTGGGCTTCCGGCGGGGGGAGCGGCGGGCGGGCCCGAGCAGGCCGCGAGGCCCAGGGCGAGGGCGAGGTGAACGGGCCGCATCGTGCGGAGGATCCTACCTGCGCGCGCTAGAATGCTCCGCGTCCGACCGGCAGCCCGCCACGAAAGGATCCGCGCGCGATGCGTGTTCTCGTCACCGGCCATCACGGTTACCTCGGCTCCGTGCTCATGCCCTACCTCGCCGCGCGCGGGCACGAGGCGGTGGGCCTCGACAGCGACCTGTTCGAGCGCTGCCTGCTCGGTGGCGAGCCCCTGCGCGGCCCGTGGCGCTCGATCGCGGCCGACCTGCGCGACGTCACGGCCGGCGACCTCGAGGGCTTCGACGCGGTGCTCCACCTGGCCGCGCTCTCCAACGACCCGCTCGGCGACCTCGATCCCGAGCTGACCTACCAGATCAACCTCGAGGGTTCGCTGCGCCTGGCCCGGCTCGCGAAGCAGGCCGGGGTCGGGCGCTTCGTCTTCTCCTCGTCGTGCAGCAACTACGGCGCCTCCGGCGACGCGCTGCTCGACGAATCGGCGGAGCTCCAGCCGCTGACCGCCTACGCGATCTCCAAGGTGCGCCTCGAGGAGGAGCTCGACCGCCTCGCGGACGAGCGCTTCTCCCCGGTCCACCTGCGCAACGCCACGGCCTACGGCGCCTCGCCGCGCCTGCGTGTGGACATCGTGCTCAACAACCTGGTCGCGTGGGCGGTGACCACCGGCCAGATCGTGCTGCAGAGCGACGGCACGCCGTGGCGCCCGATCATCCATGCCGAGGACATCGCGGCCGCCTTCGCGCTCCTGCTCGAGGCGCCGCGCGCGAAGGTCCATCGCGAAGCCTTCAACGCGGTGCCGGCGGGAGAGAACTACCGCATCCGCGACCTCGCCGCGATCGTCGCCGAGGCGGTGCCGGGCTGCGCGGTGAAGCTGGCCGAGGGAGCGGGACCGGATCCGCGCAACTACCGCGTCTCGGGCGAGAAGCTCCTCGCCGCCTTCCCCGGCTTCCGCTACCGCTGGGACGCGCGGCGCGGCGCGCGCGAGCTCGCCGACGCCTACCGTGCGGCCGGCCTCGATCGCGCCGCCTTCGAGGGGCCGCGCTTCAAGCGCCTGGCCTGGATCCGCAAGCTGCTCGCCGAAGGGGCGATCTCGCACGACCTGCGCTGGACCGCGGCGGCCGCCCCCGCGCGGAGCTGAGCGGGGAGGGCCGGCGTGCGCCTCCTGCCGCTGGGCACCAACGGCTTCCTGCCCGGGCACGGGCGCCAGACCATGAGCTTCCTGGTCGAGCGCGCGGGCGCGCTGGTCCTGCTCGACGCCGGCTCGGGCGTCTCGCGGCTGCTCGAGCCTGCGGCGCGCGCGCTGCTCGACGACGCGGAACGGCTCGACGTCGTGCTCACCCACTACCACCTCGACCACTTGGTCGGGCTCTCCTACCTGCCCGGGGTCGCGCGCGGCCTCGCCCTGCGCATCTTCGCGCCCGCGCCGCCGCTCACCGAGTCCGGGCCCGAGGCGCTCGCGGCGCTGATCGCACCGCCGTTCTTCCCGGTCACCCTGGAGCGCTGGCCGATGCCGGTCGAGGTCCGTCCCTACTCGGGTCCGGAGCTCGAAGCGGGGCCGTTCCGCTTCGCCGTGCGCGGCCAGGACCATCCGGGCGGCTCCGCGGGCCTGCGCCTGGGCGACGAGCTCGCCTACATCACCGACACCGTGTGCGATCCGGCCACCGCCCGCTTCGTGCGCGGCGTCGGCACGCTCCTCCACGAGGTCTGGCTGACCGACGAGGAGTCCGCCCGCGAGGCCGCCGCGCGCACCGGGCACTCGGCGGCGGGCGAGGTCGCCGACCTCGCCCGCCGGGCGCGCGTGCGCAGGCTGCTGCCCGTGCACCACCACCCGCGCCGGAGCGGCGAGGAGCTCGTCGCGCTCGCCGCCGAGCTCCGCCGGCGCTCGGAGCTCGAGGTCGAGCTGGCGATCGAAGGCGTGCCGCTCGAGCTCGGGCGGTGAGGCGCGCCGTGCGCTGGCTCGCGCCGTGGCTCCTGCTGGCCGGGGCGTGTGCGCGGCCCGAGCCGCCGCTGCCGCCGGCATCCGAGCCGCTCGTCGACCTGTTCGATCGCGCGCGGCCGGCGATCGAGACGCGGACGATCGACTTCGGCGAGCCGGAGGCCCGCGAACGGCTGTGGACCGGCTGGGGTCCGGACGAGCGCGCGGCCGAGCGCACCTTCGCGTGGGGGCACGGCGAGCGCTCGAGCCTGACCTTCGAGATCGTGGACCGGAGGCCGCGGCGGCTCGTCCTCGAGGGCTGGTCGCACCGGTTCGGCGACGATCCTCCGCAGCAGGTCTCGGTGCGCGTCAACGGCGAGGAGATCGGACGCCGCCTCGTGCCCGCGGAGCCGGTGCGCCTCGAGCTCGAGGTCGGGCGCGACGTGCTCGTCGCGGGCGAGAACAGACTGGAGCTGGTCTACGGCCGGCACTCGCGGCCCGACGCGGCCGGGCTCGCGCGCGCGGTGGCCTGGGACGAGCTGCGCCTGACCGGCGCCGGCGGCGACGGGCCGGATGCGCCGCCCGCGGCGACGCCGGCGGGCGACCTCGAGCTGCCGGCCTCGACCGCGCTCGAATGGACACTGGAGCTGCCCGGGGGGAGCTGGCTGGCGTGGACCGGCCTGGTCGCGCGCGGCGGCGCCCGGCTCGAGCTCGCCGTGACCGGCGACGGCGAGCGCGACGAGCGCACGGCGGTCTTCACCTCGGGCGCCGGACGATTCCGGCTCGGCGCCGACGGCGAGCGGCACCGGTTGCGGCGCTTCGCGCTGCGCGCGCTGTCGCAGGAGGGGCGCGGCTCGCTGCGTCTCGAGGGCGCGCGGCTCCACCTGCCCGGGCCGGAGCCGCGCGAGCCGGCGCGGGCGGCGCGCGAGCCGGCGAGCGGCGCGGCCGCGGCGTCCCGTCCGGATCTGCTCGTCTACCTCGTGGGCGCGCTGCGCGCCGACCATCTCGGCTGCTACGGCTATCCGCGCGCGACCTCTCCCCGCCTCGACGCCTTCGCGCGCGGGGCGACCCGGTTCCGCGAGGGGCGCGCCCAGGCGCCCTGGGCGCGCCCGGCGGTGGCGACCCTGCTCACCGGGCTGCTGCCCGTCGCGCATCGCGCCGAGGGCGACGCCGACCGGCTGCCGGAGCGGGTGGTGACGCTCGCCGAGCGCCTGGCCGCCGCCGGCTACCAGACCGCGATGGTGACGGCGGAGGACGGCGTCGCCGGCCGCTTCGGCTTCCAGCAGGGCTTCGAGAGCTTCGTCGCGCTGCGCGAGCGCAAGCGCTCGCGCGCCGTGCACGCGCGCGCCGCCGAAGTCGACCGCGCGGTGGCCGAGCTGCTCGAGCGGCGCGACCGGGCGCGTCCCCTCTTCCTCGTCGTCCTGGTCGCCGATCCCGCCGCGCCCTACGTTCCCGAGGCGCGCTTCCGCGCGCGCCTGGCGGCCGACGTGCGCGATCCGTCGGCGGGCACGCGGCGCGGCCTCGCCGGCCTGGCCGGGCTCTCGGCAGAGGCCGCGCGCGGGCGCGCCAGCGAGCTCGCCGCCCTCTACGACGCCGAGATCGCGGCGGTCGACGAGGCGTTCGGCGCGCTGCTCGACCGCCTCGATGCCCGCGCGCTCGCCGCGCGCACGGCGGTCTTCTTCGTCGGCGCCCACGGCGAGGAGTTCGCGGAGCACGGCGGCTGGGGGCACGGCGCGACGCTCTTCGAGGAGCAGCTCCGGGTGCCGTTCCTGATGCGGCTCCCGGGCGGGTCCGGCGCGGGCACGGTGCGCCCGGGCCCGGCCGAGCAGATCGACCTCGCGCCGACCGTGCTCGAGCTGGCCGGGCTCGAGGTCCCGGCCGCGTTGCCCGGGCGCAGTCTCCTCGCCGCGGCGGCCCCGGGCGCGGCGGCGTCACGCCCCCCCTCGTTCGCCTTCCTCGGCCGCCCCGGGCACCGCAGCGCGTCGGTCGTGCGCTCGCAGTGGAAGCTGATCCTGCGGGCGCGCGAGGAGGCGCTGCTCACGCGCCCGCCGGTCGAGCTCTATGCCCTCGGCTCCGACCCCGGGGAGGGCACCGATCTGGCGCTCGAGCGGCCGCTCCACCGCGCCTGGCTCGCGGGCGAGCTGGCCGCCGTGGAGGCCCGTCCGCGCGCGGCCCGGGGCGGCGCGCGACGGCCGGGCGAGCCCGCGCCGGAGCGCCGCGCTCAGCCGCGCGGCGGCATCTGAGCGCGGGCCAGGGTCTCGGGCGTGCCGATGTCGAGCAGCCGGGCGGCGGGCAGGGCTAGGGTCGCGATCTCGATCCGGTCGACGAGCGCCGCGGCGAGCACGTCGCCGACCTGAGGCTCGCGGCCGAGCCGCGCCGAGCGTGGCTGAAAGGTCTCGCACCAGCGCACCAGGAAGCGGGTGAAGCGCGGCGCCCAGACCGCGAACGCCCAGGTCCAGCGCAGCGTCGTCGCCTCGGGCTTGATCTCGATCCGGCGCACGCGGCCGCGCGCGTCGACGTCCACCAGGTCCGAGGCCTGCGGCCGCTCGCACGGCGCCAGAGCGAGCGCCACCTCGGCCTGGGTCGCCTCGCGGTGGGCGACCAGGCGCGCCAGCAGGTCGCGGGGCTGCACCAGGATGTCGGGGAAGCCGAGCGCGGCGACCCGGTCGCCCAGGAAGGGGGCGGCGGCCGCGAGCGTGAAGGGCACGCCGCGGGTGGGCGCCAGGACCCGGTAGGCGATCTCGACGCCGAACTCGCGCCCGTCGCCCAGGCGGCGGGGCACGTCCCACTTGCCCTGCCGCAGCAGGACCAGGACGCGCGTCGCTCCCGCGAGCCGGAAGTTGTCGAGCAGGTCCTGGCAGGCGATGCGCGCCGCGCCGTCGGCGCCGCCCACCGGCAGGATCTCCTTGCTCGGTCCCCGCCGGCCGGGTCCCAGGCGCAGGCCCCGGCCGGCCGCCGGAAAGAGCCCCCAGATCTCGCGCATCGCTGGATCTCCCTCGAAGCTCCCTGTTACCCTACCGCAGCCGTCCCGGACCGGTCATGTTCGACAACCTCGCCGCCGACACGCGCCGCTTGCGCGAGATCAAGACCAGGGCCTTCCCCTGGTACGTGCTCGAGTCGCTGCTCTTCGAAACCGGCTACCAGGCGGTCGTCCTGCACCGCCTCGCGCACTGGTTCAAGGCGCGCGGCATCCCCTTCTTCGGGCCCGCGCTCGCGCGCTGGAATCAGTTCCTGACCGGCGTCGACATCGCGCCCGCCGCGCGCATCGGACCCGGGCTGCGCATCGCGCACGGCACCGGCATCGTGATCGGCAACGGCGTGCGCATCGGCAGCGACTGCCTGCTCATGCAGAACGTCACCCTCGGCGCGCCCACCTCCGCGCGCATCGAGGAGATGCCCTCGATCGGGGATCGCGTCACGCTCGGCGCGGGATGCGCGGTGATCGGCCGCGTCTCGGTCGGCGACAACTGCTTCGTCGGCGCTCACGCGCTCGTCACCCAGGACGTGCCGGCGGGCGCCAGGGTCCTCGCCCCGCGCAGCGAGCTGCGCTAGGCGGGAGCGAGCAGGCCGGCGTCGAGCAGGGCTTCCACCGCCTCGCGGACGCGCGCCTCGGGCAGGCGCGCGCGCTCGGCGATGGTGGGCAGGTCGTTCTCCCCGTCGGAGAGGTTGAGCACCCAGAGCAGCGCCAGCTCGCGCTCGCGGCCGGCGTCGTCGCCGCCGATCGCGCGGTAGAGACCGTGCCTGCCCAGGCGCGGCTCGCCGCGCGGGCAGAGGTTGACGAACACCTCGCGGTGCTCGAGCTCGTCGACCACGGCGCGCAAGGCGGCGAGCGAGCGCTCGAGGTGCTCGGGACGGACGAAGTCGAGGTCGTCGTCGGAGGTGTGGTACTCGGGGTAGCGCCCCCACGGCGTGCGGGTGAGCGAGCCGACCGGCAGCGCGTAGCCGGGAGAGTTGAACTGGCGCTCGTCGTAGCCGAAGGGGACGAAGTCCTCGACCACCGGCGCCTCGCCCAGCCGGGCCAGGGCGCGCGGCACCACGAAGTCGATCGGCGCGGTGCCCCGCCGCGTGCGCTTGTAGTGGAAGCGGCCGCCGTCGCCCAGGCCGGCGGCGACCAGGCCGTGGCGCATACGCGGCAGCAGCGCCTCGTGGGTCGCCAGCCAGGCGATGGCGCCGACCGTACCGGGCGCGAACAGGAAGCGGTAGGAGAGGCGGCGCCGCGGACGCGCGGCGAGCTCGGCGGCGAGCGCGGTCATCACCACCAGGCCGGAGAGGTTGTCGTTGGCGAGCTGGGGGTGGCAGACGTGGGTCGAGAACAGGACCTCGTCGGCGCTCTCGCCGGCGAGCGCCGCCTCGCCCCAGCTCATCGCGCCGGCGACCTGCTCGGCGTCGATCTCGACCCGGTAGTCGCCGGCGGGCAGCGCCTCGCGCACGCGGTGGGGCAGGCAGAAGCCCCAGTTCTCGCGCCAGTAGCTGGTGCGGTACGGGATCGCGTCCGGGCGCCCGGGCAGCGAGAAGAGATGGCCCTCCAGCTCGGCGCGCGAGACGACGGCGCGGTGGCCGACGCTGAAGTTGAGCACGTGCAGGTTGTGGACGGCGGCGTCGGCGACCACGCGCCCGTCGGGCGCGATCAGGCGCGCCGAGCGCAGCACCCATTCCCTCGGCGCCTCCCAGTCGGCGACCGGGGTGCCGCTCGCGAGCTCGCGCGTCTCGATCGGGGCGTGCCCGGCGAGGATCGTCAGCGTCTCCCGCACGCCGGGTCCGGCGAGGCTGCGCGGAATCCGGTAGAGCCGGGCAACCAGCGCGTGGAGGGCGGCACCGGAGGAGAGCGGTTCGGTCATGGCGGGCCGGCGCTCCAGTCTACAGCGCGGATCCGCGGGTCGGCGTATCATGCGCACCTTCCCGGAAGCCGGAGGTGCCCATGCCGCGCCCACGCGCCCTCGCGCTCGTCGCCGTCCTCGTCGCCGCGCTCGCGGCGCCGGTCGCCGCCGGCGCGCCCGAGGTGCGTCACCCCGAGGACCTGTTCGTGGTCGACTGCCTGCTGCCCGCCAAGGTGCGCAGCCTCGGGCGGGTGACCAAGTTCGCCGCGCCCCGGCGGGTGGCGCGCCTGACCGCCCACGAATGCCAGCTGCGCGGCGGCGAGCACAGCCAGGACCCGTCCGACAACGCCTGGGCGCTCCAGTCGTGGATCGCGCAGGCCGAGGGCGGCGACGCCGAGGCGATGAACAACGTCGGCGAGATCTACGAGCAGGGCGTGCGCGGCGCGCCGGACGCGGTCCAGGCGGCGCTCTGGTACCGCAAGGCGGCCGAGGCCGGCAGCCGGCGCGCGCAGCGCAACCTGGGTGCGCTCTACGAGCAGGGGCTGGGCGTCGAGCGCGATGCCAGCGAGGCCCTCGCCTGGTATCGCAGGGCGGCGGGCATGACGACGGCGGTCGACCTCGACGCCCAGAAGGAGATCGAGGCGCTCCAGGCCGAGCTCGAGACGACGCGCGTGGAGGCGGCCGCGGCGCGCGGCGAGCTCGAGCGCGTGCGCGGCGAGCTCGCCGGCGCGCGCACCGAGCTCGCCGCGGCCGAGCGCACCGCCACGGAGCTCCGGGCGAAGGTCGCGGCGGCGAAGCGCGAGACGAGCGCGGCGAAGCCGGAGCCGGCGACCGTCGCGCCGGCGGCGGTGGCGGAGGTGGAGGCGGCGGTCGAAGCCGGGCGCCGCCGGGTGGCCGAGCTCGAGGCCGCGCAGGACCGTTACCGCCGCATGCTGGCGGAGCTCGAGGCCTCGGAGCGCTCGGGCGCCCAGGTGGCGAGCCTGCGCGCGGGCGACCTCGCGGGCCGCTCCGGTCCCTCCATCCAGTTCGTGCGTCCGGACGTGCTCGCCACCCGCGGTCCGTCGCTGGCGCCGCTGCCCGCGGGCGCCGGGGAGGCGGAGATCGTCGGCCGCGTCGAGGCGCCGCTGGGGCTGGCCTCGCTGCTCGCCGACGGCCGCGCCGTCGAGCCCGACGCGGAGGGCTTCTTCCGCGTCCGCGTGCCGGCGCGCGCGGGAGACACGGTGCGCTTCGTCGCCCTCGACCGGGCCAGCCGCCGGGCCGAGGCGGAGATCCAGTTCGTCGCCCCGGCGGCGGCCGCGAGCCCGGCCGCACCCGCCGCGGCGCCGAAGGCGGGCGCGCGCGCGACGGCCGGACGGCGCGCCTTCGCGCTGGTGGTCGCCGACGGCGCCTACCGCAACCTGCCGGCGCTCGCCACGGCGAGAGCCGACGGCGAAGCGGTGGCGGCGGTGCTCCGGGAGCGCTACGGCTACAAGACGACGCTCGTCGCCGACGCGACCTTCCTCGACACGATGCGCGCGCTCTCCGACCTCGGCGCGCGCCTGAAGGCGGGCGACGACCTGCTGGTCTACTTCGCCGGCCACGGGCGCCTCGCGCCCGACGGCCAGCGCGGCTTCTGGCTGCCGGTGGACGCCGATCCCGCCGACGCCTCGACCTGGATCCCGAACGAGGCGATCGCGCGCCTGCTCGGCACCTTCGCGGCCGACCGGATCCTGCTCGTCTCGGACTCCTGCTACGCGGGCACGCTCGCCGGCGGCGGGCTCGACGAGGGCGCCCCGGCGTCGGCGACCGGCACGAAGTCGCGCCTGGTGCTGACCTCGGGCGGTCTCGCGCCGGTGCTCGACCAGGGCGGCGACGGCACCCACTCGATCTTCGCGCGCGCGCTGCTGACCGTGCTCCAGCTCGCCGAGCGCCCGCTCTCGACCGACCAGGTCGCCGCCGCGGTGGCGGCGCGCGTGACCTTCAAGTCGACCCAGTTGGGCGTCGCCCAGACCCCCCAGCTCGCCCCCATCCGCCAGGCCGGCCACGAAGCCGGCGAGCTCGTCCTGTCGCCCATCGCCGCCGGGCGGAGCTGAGGCCCGAGCGCCGGCTCAGCCGCCGGAGCGAGGGCCGTCGTCGGGGCCCCGCCACCAGTTTCCGGGCGGGCAGAAGGTGGGGTCGGCGGCGTTGCGGGCGCGCCAGGCTGCGGCCACGAAGGCCTTCGTCGCTTCGAGCCACTCGAGACGCTCGAGGGGCGTGACCGCCGCCAGACGCGAGCGCTGCCGTCGCCTCGTCCCCTCCCAGTCGGCGCGCCAATCGCCGCTCTCAGCCACGTGTGTCATCCAATCGAGCCCTCAACAGCTCCTCCAGGACGCGCAGGTCCTCGAGATCCTGGGCGCGGCCCGCGGCGCGCTTCATGCGCATCAGGTGCGGGATGGAAGCGATCGGCACGGTGATGGACCCCAGCGGCACCCGGGCGGCGGCGTCGGCGAGCTCGGCGAACGGGAGCGGCTCCTCGACGAAGAGGTCGATGGGCGTCGTCCGGTGCAAGTCACTCCAGAGCGAGAAGACCCTCATCCCCTTGTCTCGAATCCACTGAAGTCTCTGGGCCGGGTCGGCGAACTGCTCGGCGGCGACAGGAGCCTCTGGGCGATAGCCGAGGCCCGCCAGGGCTCCCATAGCGCGCAGGATATTCTCCCGCTCGAGCCAGACGACAAGGTCGAGGTCGGCGGTCAGGCGCGCGTGCCCGTGCAGCACGACCGCCACGCCGCCCGCCACGACGAACTCGACCCGCGCCTCCAGAAGGGCCGAGAAGATCTCCTCGATCGCACCGCGGGACACGGCGAGAGTGTAGCCGAGAGGGCGCCGGCATTCAGCCGCCGGAGGCGGCGCGCAGGACGGCGGCGAGCTTGGCGCGGGCGTCGGCGACGGCGTCGCCGGCCTGGAAGGCGAGGTCGAGCTTCTTCTCCGCGCGCGCCCGCGCGGAGAGGGCGCGCGCGTCGGCGACCAGCTTCTTGGCGGATTCGAAATCGGCGGCGAGCTGCGGCTTCGAGGCCCACATCGCGGCCACCTCGCTCGAGGTCTTCGAGCCCTCGATCTCGGCGATCTGGCGCTCGAGCAGCGCGATCGCCTCGTCCACCGGC
>Ga0113563_10001039_pt1 | contig 15059 bp, 10 predicted proteins | sample Mud3Dept3metaG_FD_80117 | JGI IMG/M metagenome (GOLD analysis project Ga0113563, IMG submission 80117) | Freshwater wetland microbial communities from Ohio, USA, analyzing the effect of biotic and abiotic controls - Mud 3 Core 4 Depth 3... | ecosystem: Environmental > Aquatic > Freshwater >...
GGCCTTCGTCTCACGGCTGGGAGATGGAGGCAGTCAGCAGGCGAGACATGGCGTAGAACCTGTAGCCAAGGGGCTCGTTCACGATGGCCGTGCCCCCGTTCACAAGTCGAGCGATGGCACGTCCGTAGCATTCCCCATCAAGATGGAAGAGGCGGCGCTTCGCCTCTACCAACGATGGTGCCGCGTTGACCGTGTCCGCTGGTGGTGTGTACCTATCAACGATCAGCGCGCCTGTGTCGATACCTTCGTCTATGAAGAAGGTCGAGACACAGGGTTCGACACCAAACACCAACGACCACTCAAGAACGGAGCGTCCGCGCAGCCCCGGAAGGTGGCCGATGTGAGCGTTCAAGATACCCAGACGGAAGGCCCCGATCGTGTCACGCCGGTAGATCACCCCCATGTTGTGGAGACCAACGTCGAATGCTCTCTGTCGCAGCCATGCCGTGTTCACGGCGTGACTCAATGGTCGGAGGGAGATGTGAGGTCGGGCTCGCATCATGGAGAAGGCCAAACCCGGTCGCCCCTGCAAGACGAGCCTCGCGAGCGAGTTAAGCATACGTAGCCGGAAGGCCCACGGAGAACCCTCATTGTTACAGAAGAGAAGGCTCGGCCGTACGGCGCTCCGGTGGTCGGACAGCGTCTGCCAAGTCCGACTGGCGCTCAGGAAGTTGTCCCCCAGGACCAGCAGGCGCATGGGTAGCGCCGCCGGCGCGATGGTCGCCGGCCCGCCGTCGGAGACGCGGTATGGGCGCGTCCTGCCTCCAGAAAGCAGCGAAAGATGCCGGCGAAGCAGGGCCTCGTACCGCGGGCAGAACTGCGACTCTACTTCCTGGAACGCCGGCACCCCTTGGATCGCTTCGTAGACGTTGTGAAGGACGTCCATTTGACGCAAGTCCGCCGGCTCGCACCCTGCAGAGTACTCCTCCAGTGTCTGGCGAAGGTCCCTTGAATCGACCGAGCCATCCCGGATGCGCGGGAGGTGCCGGACCATGACCCGGCACATAAGGTCCTCTCGTCGCGGCAAGTCGGTGCAGAGGGCCTCTGCTCCGTGGGCACCGCCCAGCCCCGCTCGGGAAACACCTGCGATCCGCTCGTCCAAGAGGCACTTGTGCCGTTCGAGCGAATACCGCGGCACCGCAATCAGCGCTTTCGCACCGAGTACCGACCCGCCTCGAGGTTGCTGGCGATTTCTCGCAGCGTCAGCACCTGGACGTCGTCCTGTCTCGCCAAGTGCTCGGCAAGCAAGCGGATGTTCCGCATATCTCCGAGGTCCTTCGTGTGGTTTTCTAGCACGATCGGGACGGCGGAATCGGTTGACGCGCTCACCTTGCGGCGTATCTCGGCGAGCATCTTCCGCCACAAGACCCCCGACATCTCACTGAGGTCGGCGATGTAGAACCTATTCTCTCTTCGCAGCTTCTTGAGTGCTCGTCTGGCAAAGTGCTGCCGTGGACCCCTCCAGACCTCATAGCTCGCGGCCCGTCTTTCCAGCGGTATACTGCTTGGCTTCCGCGTCAGGTGCGTCCAGTCGACACCGACCCGCGCGAGCGCCCCTGTGAGGACCTGCAGCGCGCCGGCCCACACATAGAAGGGCACGGACACGTGGAAGCTGAACGTCGGGATGCAGACGATCGGCTCCTTGCGGTCGGAGACTCTCCGTGCGTCCCTGAGATCAGGGTAGAACGGGAAGGTGGGTTCCTCAACCACCGAATAGTCGACGGATAGCCTCCTGTTTGCTATCCGCATCCCGCCGACGATGCTGACGTCGGCGACCACACCGTTCGCGACGAGGATCTCCATCATGTGATCGCTGGGCGCTATGGCCCATGAGCCGGAGCGGAATGTCCGGACCCTGTAGCCGGGGTCCACGCGTCGCAGGAGCTTCTCAAGGTAGTCCCGACTGCTGGACACGATCTCGAAGGCCTTGTCTCGCGGGTAGTGGGTGATATCCCAGTCACCTCGGAGATCCCAGCGGCTGCCGTCGAAGGCGCTGTCACCCCATTGGGGATGCGCGTGCAGCTGGACATCGTGTCCGCGTCGCACGGCGTCGAGGAGGGATTCGTCCCAGCGGTCGGCCAGAAGCCCGAGCTTCGCGTTGTCCTTCGCGTGCCTGCGGTGAGCGAGTTGCTGCATGACTTCGGCGTTGATCGATGCCTTGAGGCCGAACCCGTCGTACACCTCGAGCAGGCGGCGCAGGGGCTCGATCTGGATCTTCTCCATGTCGCCCGAGCCATCACCACGGAGCTCCCAGTCATCGACTAGTGCGATGTGAATCGTTGGTGGCATCCGCTTCCTCTCGAGGAGGATCAGGCGCGCGCTGTATCACTCCGGCCCAAGATCAGGTATCCACGGCAGAAGACGGCCAGGCCGTATGTCGTGGCGGAACGGCAAGCTCAGGCCACCCGCACCTCGCGCCCGCCGTCCACCCAGTAGTCGAACCAGGCCACCGCGTTGTAGATCGTCCAGACGTAGAGCGCGAAGTCGGCCCGCCCGGCACGGTGGCGGTCGAGCATGTCGAGGACCGTCTGGCGGCTCGCGGGGAAGCGGTCGAAGAAGCGGGTCGACAGGAGCTCCGCCCGCATCGCCTCGCCGAAGGGGCCGCGCAGCCACTGCACCATCGGCGCCCCGAACCCCATCTTCGGCCGGTCGATGACGTCGTCGGGCAGCACGCCCCGGACGGCCTCCTTGAAGAGCGACTTGGCGACGCCTCCCTCGACTTTCAGGTTCATGGGGAGGTTCATCGTGAACTCGACGAGCAGGTAGTCTAGGAACGGGACGCGCGGCTCGATCGAGACCGACATGCCGATCTTGTCGACCCGCATGAGGAGCAGCTCCGGCAGCCGCAGCTTGAACTCGGAGTAGATCATCCGGTTGAGGACGTCCGTGCCGGGCGCCGCGCGGTCGATCCTGTCGAAGAAGGACCGCACGATCTCGTAGCTGTCGGCGCGCCCGTAGGCCTCGGGCAGCAGCCCCGAGCCGGCCATCGCCGCGGGCACGGCGAGCGGAGGGAGCCGGTCGCGGTCGACGAGCCGCGCCTTGCGGGCCTCGGAGTACACCATGGCCCCGCTCCAGAAGGGCTCGCGCCCGCGCCCCGCCCGATCCACCAGGTCGAGGTAAGTGTCCCGGGTGTCGGTGAGCCCCGTCAGGCCGCGCGCGAGGGCGGCCGCGGGCCACCGCGCCAGCGCGGGCAACCGCGAGAAGGGGCGATAGAAACGGCGGTGCATGTCGAGGTAGCTCAGGTAGGTCGAGTAGCCGGAGAACTGCTCGTCGCTCCCTTCTCCCACCTGCACGACGACGGTGCCGCTGTCGCGCACGAGCTTCGAGACGAAGTAGAGGGGGATGCACACCCAGTCCGCGATCGGCTCGTCCTGCGAGAAGACGAGCGACGGCAGGTACTCGCGCATCGTCGCCTCGGACACCATGACCTCGTGGTGGTCGGTACCGAAGCGCTGGGCCACTTTGCGCGCCCAGTCGAGCTCGTTGAGGTGCTCGTGCTCGGAGAAGCCGACGGTGAAGGTGCGCACGGGCTGGCTCATCAGCCTCGACATGACCGCCACGTTCGCCGAGGAGTCGATCCCGCCCGAGAGCAGCACGCCGAAGGGCACGTCCGACATCAGCCGCTTCTCGACCGCCGCCTCGAAGAGCTCCCTCGTGCGGCGGACGGCGTACTCGCGCAGTGCCTTCCCGCTGAGCCGCCGCAGCTCGGGAAGGTCGTCCCCGCGGCCCGGCAGCGCGTCCCAGTACACCTCGGACTTCATGGTCCCGTCGGGCAGGACGAAAGCGCGGCAGCCGGCCGGCATCTTGAAGACGCCGCGGAACATCGTGAGCGGCGCCGGGGTGGTGAGAAACGACAGGTAGTGGTAGACCGAGCGCGGCTCGACGTCTCTCTCCACCGCCGGGTGAGCGAGGAGGGCCTTGATCTCCGACGCGAACAGGAAGCCGTGCGGGGTCCAGGAAAAGTAGAGCGGCTTGACGCCGATCCGGTCGCGCGCCAGGAAGAGCCGCCGCCGCTTCGCGTCCCAGATGCCGATCGCGAACATCCCGGCCAGCCGCTCGACGACCGCCTCGCCCCACTCTTCGTAGCCGTGGACGATCACCTCGGTGTCGGAGTGGTCGGTCTTGAAGCGGTGGCCTCTTTCGAGCAGCTCACGGCGCAGGGCGAGGTGGTTGTAGATCTCGCCGTTGAAGACCACCCGGACGCTGCCGTCCTCGTTGGTCATGGGCTGGTTGGCGTCCGTCGAGAGGTCGATGATCGCGAGGCGACGGAAGCCGAGGCCCACCTCGCGCCCGGGCGTGACCCAGAGGCCCTCCCCGTCCGGCCCGCGGTGGACCATGGTGTCCCGCATCCGCGCCAGGACCTCGCCCGCGACCGGGTGCGCGGCCGAGGACGAGAGCCAGCCAACGATTCCGCACATTCTGTCCGCCCCCTGGAGAAACGCAGGAACGCCTGGAAGGGCCCCAGTATCGGTGCCGGATCGATCGGTGTCCAGCGCGGTTCTCGGTCCCGGCCATCGTTCCCGGGCGACCTGTGCGAGAATCCGCGAGGACCCTGTTCGTGTTCCCGAGAGCGGCTCGTACTGCAGGCACGGGCGCCTGAGGAGGCGATCTGGAGGCTGCGGGCACCACGGTGCCGATCGCTCTCCGGCGGGCCAGGACCCTCGCCCTGACGGCGGCCGCCGTCCTCGCCGTCGCGCCGGCCGTCCTGCCCCCCCGCCTGTGGTCCGCGACGGGCGCGCACCGCTGGCTCGGCCTTTCGCTGCTGTGTCTCGTGGGGATCGGCATCGCTTCGCAGCGCTGGATCACGCACGCCTCGCTCGCCGCACACCGGGGATGCGGCCGGACCACCGCGGGAGATGTGGTGCTGCTGGTCGCCCTGCCCGTGTACGTGCTCGCCTTTGGCGCCGGCCGGGGCCACACGTCGGGCGACAACGCGGCCACGAGGCTGCTCGGGCCCTTGATCGTCCGGGAAGGCACGATCGATCTCTCGCGTCTCCCCGAGTACCAGACGGAGCCGCTCCACTACTCCGCAACCCGGGTGGGTGACAGGGTCTTCCCCACGTACCCGCTCGGCACCGCGTTGCTGTACGTCCCCTACGCGGCCGTGTCCCTCGCCGCCTATGGGGACGAATGGCGCCCGCGACACATCAACCGGTGGGAAAGGCACCTCTCGGCTCTTCTGGCCGCGGCCGCCACGGCCTTCCTCTTCCTGGGGGCCCGGGAGGTCTGCGGAGAGCTCGCGGCGCTGGGGACGGCCTTCGTCTTCGCCTTCTGTACGACCGTCTTCAGCTCGATGAGCCAGGCCCTGTGGTCGACGACGGGTGAGGTGTTCCTCCTGTGCCTGGCCCTCTGGATGGTGCTGCCCGAGGAAGCGCCACCTTTCCGTTGCCTGGTCGCCGGCTTCGCGGTCGGGGGCGCGTTTCTCTGCCGCCCGACGGCCGTGGTGGCCGCGGTCGTCCTGGGCCTCGTCCTCTTCCTGCGGCGCAGGAGCGACCTGCCCTGGTACGCGGCCGGCGCCCTCTCGACCATGGCCGGCGTGTGCGTCGTCCTGTACCGGCTGTACGGTCACCCGCTCGGTGGCTACGGCCTGATGCACCGGGGGACGTGGGGCCACAACATCTTCGAGGGTCTCGTCGGCAGCCTGCTCAGTCCCAGCCGTGGCCTTCTGCCGTTCTACCCCTACCTGCTGTTCTGTGCCGCGGCGTGGCGTCGTCTGCAGCCGACACCGGCCCTGCGTCGCTGGCTCGTCGGCGCGCTGGCCACCGTGGGGGCCTACTACGTCATGGTCTCGGTGTTCGATCACTGGACCGGGGGTTTCAGCATCGGCCCGCGACTGATGACTGAGGGGGCTCCGTTTCTCGCGATCCTGACCGTGCCGGCGTGGCTCCAGCTGTCACGAAGGTCCTGGTGGCGCGCGGCGTTTCTTCTCTCGGTCGCGTTTGCCGCCGCAACGCAGCTGCTGGCCGTTTACAGCGATCGCGCCGAACGCGCCAACTTCCAGCTGACCGACTCCGCGGCCTTCTTGTCTCTCCGCCAGAGCCAGCTCGCGGCGATCTGGTGCGTACCCTGTCCGAGAGGTGCCGGTGGGTCGAGCGGCCGCGGCGACGAGGGCCGCTAGGCGTTCTCCGACGGAGACTCGGAGGGGATCTCCTGGATCAGGCGCCGCAGCTTGCCTCGACTGGTGAGCGCGATGTCGGGGACGATTCTCACCTTCACCTGGAGCTCGTCGCCGACTTTTTCCGCGAGGGCCCTGGCCATCGAGTCCGCGTCCTTTGGTGTGAAGGTCGGTGCGACCATGATCCGCAGCTCCATCACGCCCGGCGTTTCCTGGAAGTACTGGTAGCGCACGACGTTCTTCAGGAGAGTGCCGTGCATGTTCAGGGCGGCCGGGCTGATCCTCGCCCCCGTCCGGCCAACCACGTACTCCTGGCGCCACCGCCCTTCCACCTGGTCGAAGCGGTCGAACGCCCGACCGCAAGGGCAGGCGAAGTGCCGTCTGACGGCGGAGTCCTCGGTGCGGTAGCGGACGAGTGGCAACGAGTGATTGAGGAGGCCGGTCCCCACCAGCTCGCCGCGCGCTCCGTCCTCTTCGAGGACACGGCCGGACTCGTCGACGATCTCCATGACTCCGTAGTCCGGGAACTGGTGGTAGGTATCGGTCTGCTCGCACTCACCGCCGAGGATCACCCGCTCACTGTGCCCGTACCACGAGAACGTGCGGCACTGGAACGCCTGCTCGAGCACCTGCCGCTGGCCCGGAGCCATACCCTCGGAGGCCAGCAACACGGCCCGCAGCCGCAGGCCACCCAGTGGCGCTCCCTCGCGAAGCGCATGGTCCGCGAGCAACTGCAGGGCAGACGGGTATCCGTGCAAATAGGCAGGCCCGAACCTCTGCAGCTCCTCGAGGTAGAGGCCGAGTGTTCTCGGGCTCATGTGAAAAGGCGAGAAGATGAGCTCGTTGTAGATGGGATTCGCCTTCCAGTAGACCCCCTCCTTCAAGTTCGGAAACGACGTCCCACGGAACGTCGCTTTTCTGCTGCGGGGCGTGTAACCCACGCGGGCCCAGAGCCGATGGATGAATGCCATCTCGATGGCGGCCGAAGTGTCATCGAGGAAGAACTTCAGCTGGTTTCCCGACGTGCCGCCCGTCGTGCACTCCCAGTGAGGGATCCGGTCGAGATCGCGTGGAAGGTACCGCTCGAAGTCTGCCTGGAGGCGCGTCTTCTCGAGGAACGGGAAGGCCTTCAGCGCCTCGAACGGACGAAGACGGCTCACCGTCGATCTCAGCCCCTGGTAGGCCGGCACCTGCTCGCAGACGAAGGACAGCATCCGGCCGAGCTTCTCTTCCTGGTAGGCCCGGAGCTCCCCTCGAGCCATGCGGTCGAGGGTTGGACCCCGGCGAATGGTGTCGCGGTAGCGGCTGCCCGCAATCAGGGACAGCGGGATCCGGCCCACGAGGCCCTGTAGCCAGCCCGGGGACTCCTCGTACAGCCACCGCTTCATGGCGAAGGACATGCTGCCTTCCCTGGGGTGACGACGCCTATGGCGCCGTTTCTTCGGCGCCGTGGCCGATCCTGCCCACGCCGCTCAGCCGGGGCCACCCGAAGTGCGGGCGGAACCCACCGGGTAGAGGCGCGAGGTCCCGGAGGAGGACCTCCCCACCCTTCGAGTCCCTGACGACGACCGTGCGTCCAGGATCGTCTGGCCCAATGCGCCAGCGATGAGGCTTGAACGCCTGTTCCACGAGCGGCAGGTCTTCCTGCCTGAACCCCATCAGACGGCAGGCGGCCGCGTCCACGGTGGCCGGATTCGTTCCGGCGAGCATCACGCCGGACTCGATGGGATCGGGACACAGCGGCCCGTTGCCTTGCCCGCCGATGATCCCATCGACCAGCGTGAGATACGCCCTTGGCTGGGCGTCGCGCCAGGTTCCATCGGAGTTTCCGTAGAGCAGGGCACGGTTCAGGTCCAACGCCATGCGCCAGCAGGTGTCGTTGCCCTGCCAGTCCCCGTTGCGGATGGTGGTCCGGCTGTCGCCGAGGACTCGCATGCCTGCTCCGCGCACGCGACCGAATGCCCAGGGCCCGACATGCGGCACCCGGAGAGCGACGTCTCGACCCACGCGCTTCAAAGTCGACTCCACCCGTCGGGCGAGAGACGCCCCCGGAAACTCGTCGCCCCCGGTGGCCGGGACTCCCTCCGTGTGGTGCGGCAGCCAGTTCTTGTCGCCATTGATGCCGACGAGGTTCTTGAGGCTGCACGTGATCCCGGTCTTCTTGTGGGTCTTGAGCTTGGGCAGGTTCACGAAGAGATCGCAGGCCATCGGCGTCCCGGCGAGGAGGTACTCCTGTACCAGGCCGTGATGATGCGCGTTCACGACGCCGACGTCGTAGTCGGCGCCGTAGTACCTGCCCTCCCCGCGAAACCCGTGGAGCAGGCTGTCCCGGCCGAGGTTCACGGCGACGTACCCCCGCGGGTCGGGGGGATTCGCGCGACGCTCCACGACGACTCCGTTCTCGACCCTCCAGACCTCGCGACGGAGGTCCAGGAGCTCCAGCCGTAACGAGGGCCACTTCGTCTGGACGTGCGAGAGGCGGTTCCCCAGGTCCCCGCGGGTGACGATTGCCTCGAAATCTGCGTGCGTGTTGGGCGCGTCGCAGATGGCGATCGTGCCCTTCCCTTTCATCTCCTCGGCGAGGACCTCGACGACGCAGGAGACGACGGCCGGATGGGTGATCACCGGCTCCCAGACCTCCCGCTTGTACTCGTGTGCTTGCTGCACCCAGTTCGGCTTCACCACCACCAGCCGCTCACGGTCCGTGCGTCCCAGGATGTCCGCGGTTCGCGGGTCGAGGCGCAGGGCTGCCCTGGCGAAGCGCCGGATCGCCTCGGTGTCCGAGTACGAACCGATCGAGCTCACCTGAACCACCTGCATTCGCTACCCCTGTTGCGCCGCCTGGTGAGGCGGCGCCCCACGATGCGGCACGGTACCCCGTCGCCGACTCGAGAAGACCCCCAAGTCTCAGGCCAGGCCGGCGAACACTTCCAGCAGCGCCCGCTCATCGTGCTGCCAGTTGTATTTTGACTCCACGATTCGTCGCCCGTTCCGGCCCAACCTCCCGGCCTCGGTGGGGTCTCGGAGGAGACGCAGTATGGCTCCCGCAATGACGGCCGGATTCGTCACGTCGACGAGGAGGCCGCCGTCCGCCTCGGAGACGATCCTTCGAACCTCGACCGCGAAGTCGGGTGCGATCACCGGAATGCCCTCGCGCATGTAATCGAAGATCTTGTGGGGCATGGCGAGAGCGTGTCCGGGAACGTCCGGTTGCAGCAGGAGCAGCCCGACCTGGCTGACGGCGATGTAAGCGGGGACTTCCTCGAAGGGCACGACCCCGAGCCACTCGAAAACGTGCTCGAGGCCACCGGCCCGAATCGCGTCTCGAAACGCGGTCTCATCCCCGTAGACATACTCCCCGAGCAGGATGCACTTGATGCCCGGGATCTCCCGGGCCACGATCTTCATCGCGTCCAGCAGCTGGTAGGATCCTCGCAGGTCCCCGAAGAGACCCTGGTGGATCAGCGTCGGGTGGCCGGCGAAGCGGATGCGGAGCTCGTCGGGAACCGCCTCGCACTTCGGCTGCAGGTGATTGGTGTTCAGGACGACGGTCCGAGGCACCCTCAGTCCCTTGAACTCGTCGTCGAGGCTCTCTCTCGTCAGGATGATGTGGTCCGTGTACCTGGCGAAGAGGCGCATCGCCCGCACGGTGGCCCACGAAACCAGTGGCCGCGTCGCGGCGGGGAAGAACTTGGCGAACTCGGAGGGGATGGGCTCGTGGACGTCGAACACGACCTTTCGACCCGTCACCATCTTGAGCGCGAGTGCGGCCACCCAGGACTCCGGCTCGACGGCGAGGTAGACGTCACATCTCACCCTCCTGCCCCGCCTTATCAGGCGCAGCACGGCCAGGGTTCGCGCCGCCAGGGTCCGCACGACCGGCGTCGTCAGGAAGCGGACACCATCCCGATCGGCGATCGCCACGGCCGAGGGCACGATCGATGTCACCTCATGGCCGGCGGCCGCGAGGCTCTTCGCCACTTTCTGGAACACCCTCTTGTCGAGAGGTGGGTGCAGGACGTTGAGGATGCAGATGTGCATGGAGCGTCAGCGGGTCGTGCGGGTGCGCGTTCCAGTATGTGTTGGGGCCTGGCCGGTGTCCAGCGCAGGACAGATCGCCACGCGCACGCACTCCCGGGGTGCGACGCCCTTCTCGGTTAGGATCTCAGTCGCATGAAATCGTCGGCCTCGCGACGCTGGGCGCTGGAGCTCGCGCTGGGCCTCGTGCTGCCGATCGGCGTGGCCCGGACCTCTCCGCTCGTCGAGCGCCTGCCGAGCCTGGGGCTCCTCCGCGGTCCCGCGGCGCTCGTTCTCGTCGCCGTCGCCGCGCTCCTCGCCCTGGTGCGCGTCCTCGAGAGCCGCCGCCCGGGATGGGCCCTCGCCCTCGCGCGGGCACCCGCCTGGGTGCTGCTGGCCGCGGCCGGGACGCTCTACGCCGGTGTCGGACTGCGCCACGCCACCGGCCTTCAGATCTCGGGCGACGAGCCGCACTACCTCGTGATGGCGCAGAGCCTGTGGCGTGATCACGACCTGGACCTGCGCGACGAGTACGACGGGGAGGAATGGGCCGAGTTCGTGCCGGGCCCGCTTCGGCCGCACTGGGGCGCGCCGCGGGCCGACGGGCGGCCGTTTCCGGCCCACAGCCCGGGCCTCCCCCTGCTCCTGGCGCCCGCCTACGCCGCGCTGGGGCGAGAGGGCGGTGTCCTGCTCATGGCCCTGGTGGCCGCGGCAGCGGCGGTCGTCTGCCGGCGCCTGGCTCTCCAGCTCACGGCGGACCCGGGGGCTTCCGGGGTGGCATGGCTCGCGGCGGCCGGACCACCGCTCTTCTTCTACTCGTTCCACCTCTACACGGAGGCGCCGTCGGCGCTCGCGGCAGGCGGCTCTCTGGCGCTGCTGCTCGGGGGGCCAGGCACCGCGGGAGCCACCCTCGCCGCGCTGTGCGCCTCGGCGCTCCCGTGGCTGCACGTGAAGATGATCCCGGCCGCGGCCGCGCTTGGCCTCATCGCACTCTTTCGCCTGCGCGGGCGTGCCCTGGCCGCGTTCCTGGCCGTGGCGAGCCTGGCGGCGGTCTCGTTTGCCCTCTACTACGCCTCCGTGTTCGGCCTGGCCTCGCCCCTGGCGCCTTACGGTGGCGTTCCGGCCGACGCGCGGGCCTTCCCCTGGCGCGCGGTGCCGGGACTCTTCCTCGACCGCTCCTTCGGCCTGCTGCCGATCGCGCCCGTCTTCCTGCTCGCGCTCGCCGGGCTGCCGGCTGTCCTGCGCCGGCGCGAGGCCTGGCCCCATGCGATCGTCGGGCTGGCCGTGCTCGCGCCCCTCGTGTCGTGGCGCATGTGGTGGGGAGGCCAGTGCCCGCCGGCACGGTTCCTCGTGCCGATGGTGCCGTTCCTCGCCGTGGCGCTGGCGCTCCGGCTCGCGCGCCCCCGGGCGGGCCTCGCGCGCTGGAGCACCGGCCTGCTCCTGACCGGTGCCGTGCTCGCTGTCGTGGCCGTGGCCGAGCCCGCCGCTCGAGTGCTGCTGAACCGGGGCAACCGTCCCACTCGGCTGTGGGCTCTGCTCTCGGACGGCGCCCCGATCGGCGATTACCTGCCGACCCTGACCCACGCGTCGGAGCGGGACGCCCGTCTCGCCCTCGTGTGGATCGTGGCGCTCGGCCTGCTGCTCGCTCTCGACCGGCTGGCGCAGGTCCGCCCGAGGCTCGATCGGGCCTTCTCCAGCTTCGCGGCCGCCGTGATGGCCGGGCTGCTGCTGGGTGTGGTGATCGACCTGACCGTGGGCCCGCCCGCCGTCGCGACCCCGCGCTCGTCGCCGGAGTGGGTGGGCGATCCTCCCGATCGGCCGCCGGTCACACCATGAACCCCGCAACCTCGACACGAGCCTTTAGAACGTTGCTCCTGGCCGCTTTCGCGGCGAGCCGCCTGGTGGGTCTCACTCGCCTGCCGGCGTTCGTCGACGAGAACCTGCACATGTCCTGGGCGATGTACGTCGCGCAGGGAGAAAGGCTCGGCCAACCGTGGTCCCACGGCCGCGCCGTCCAGGTGTTCGCGAACGCGCTCGTGGTTCCGTGGGCCGGTGAGAACACCCTCTGGGCGAGCCGCTGCCTGACCGTGGCGTTCGGAGCCTTGACCCTGCTCGCGATTCTCGCGCTGGCCCGCCGCCTGTACGACGAGCCGACGGCACTCGTCGCCGGGGGGCTCTACGTCCTGTGCCCGATGACGCTGTTCTACGACCGGCTCGTCATGGCCGACCCCGTGATGTCCACCTTCGTCGCCCTCTCCCTGCTCGCCTCGGCACGCGCCGCCCAGAGCGGTCGCGTCCGGGACGGCTTGCTCGCGGGACCCCCCGCCGCCCTGGCGGTCCTCAGCAAGGCGAGCGGCGCTCTCCTGCTTTTCGTCCCCCTCGCGGCCTGGCTCGCGCTGTCACGGCCGCTGCGCCGCGGGCTACCGGCTCTCGGGGCGGCCCTGGCGGCCACGGCCAGCCTCGTCGCGTGGCCCCTCTGGCGCTTCCTGGAGGCGAGCCGGTCGATGGCGGAGCGGAACGTCGGGGGCGGAGCCGCGGGGTCTGTCGATCGCATCGCGCGCAACCTCGCCCTCGTGGCGGACTGGTTCCCGGAGTGGTGGACGCTCCCCCTCGTCCTCCTCACCCTCGGCGGAGTGCTGGTCGCGCTCGTGCGTCGCGACCGACGGGGCTTATACCTCGCGGCCGTGGGGCTTCTTCCCCTGGCGTTTCTCGTGGTCACCGCCACCTTCTGGTATCCCCGCTACATCCTGTACGCGGCCGTGCCCGGGGTCATCCTCGCGGCGCGGGGGCTGGTGGAGCTCGTGGGCGGGGCCGCCCCCCGCCTCGGCCTTCCGGCGGGCGGCCCGCATCATGCGCTCCTGGGCGTGGCCACTGCCCTCGCCCTGGTTCCCGCGGTGAACACGGACCTGTGGTTGTGGACGGACCCGAGCCGTGCGCCGATGCCCGGCCTGGAGCGCCTGCAATTCGTGGACGGCTGGCCGTCCGGCTACGGCGTCGGCGAGACCGTGCAGTTCGTCAGGGAAGAGCTGGCCCGTCGCCCCGAGGGCCTGACGGTCGTCGTCAACAGCCGCGCGCACCTCACGACGCGGGTGGCCCTGGGCGTCGCGTTTCGGCGCGCCCGCGCGCTCCGGTTCGAGGACCTGCCCCTCGAGCGCGCCGACGTCCTGCCGCTCCTCGAGACGTGGGCCCGCGAGCGCCCGACGCTGGTCGTGGTCTCGCCGGTGCCGGAAGGGCACACTCGGCCGTCGCCGGGCCCCTGGGCGCCGCTCGGCGCCACTCTCGCGATCGAGACGCGCAAGCCGAACGGCGACCTCTGCGACCAGGTGTATCGCCTCGCCCCGCCTCCCCGAGAGAACTGAAGGCCGATCGCGGCCTGCCTTTACCCGACTCATCACTCCGCGTAGTCTTCGCGGTGTGCCGGCGAGCCTCGACCTGAGCGTAATCGTCCCGGCCCACAACGAGGGTCCCAACCTCCGGGTCCTGCTGCCACAGCTTCGAACGATCCTGGACGGCCTCGGGATCGAGTCGGAAGTCCTGGTGGTGGTCCGCGAGGTCGAGGACGAGACCCGGGAGGCCGTCGGAGGCGGGTTGGGGACGGTCCTGCAGCAGCGCGAGCCCGGCTACGGCGGCGCGCTGCGGACCGGGTTCTCGCGGGCCGCCGGGCGGTACGTTCTCACGATGGACGCGGACCTCTCGCACCCGCCGACCTTCGTCGCCGACCTCTGGCGCCGGCGCGACGAGGCCGAGGTCCTCATCGCGTCGCGGTACGTCGAGGGCGGCGGCGCGAGGATGCCGCTCGTGCGCGCCCTGCTCAGCCGGGTCCTCAACCGCTTCTTCGCGCTCGGCCTCGGCGTGCCGCTGCGCGATCTCTCGAGTGGCTTTCGACTCTACCGGACGAGCGCCCTCGACCTGCGGGCGGTCACGGCCCGGGACTTCGACGTCCTGCCGGAGATCGTGGTGCGGGCCTACACGGAGGGCTGGCGCGTCCGCGAGATCCCCTTTCGCTACGAGCCGCGGGTGCACGGATCCTCCAACGCCCGGATCATCCCCTTCGGGCTGGCCTACGCGCGCACGTTCCGCACCCTCTGGTCGCTGCGCAACTCCGTGGCCTCGGCCGACTACGAGGACCGGGCCTTCGACAGCGTCGTCCCTCTTCAGCGTCTCTGGCAGCGGCGCCGGCATCGCCACGTGACCGGCCTTCTCGACGGGGCGCCGCGCACGCTCGACGTCGGCTGCGGCTCCAGCCGGATCCTGGCCGCGCTGCCTCGCGGCAGCGTCGGCGTGGACCTCCTGATCCGGAAGCTGCGCCACGCCCGCCGCTTCGGCCAGCGGCTCGTGCAAGCCTCCGCGGTGCGCCTGCCGTTTCGCGACGGCGCCTTCGAGCGAGTCCTCTGCTCGAACCTGCTCGAGCTCGTGCCCCGCGACGGAAAGGCGCTCGACGAGCTCGTGCGGGTCCTCGCACCCGGAGGCCGGCTGGTTCTCGCCACGCCCGATTACGGACGATGGCTGTGGATCCTGGCGGGCGCCCTGTACGAGCGGCTCGTCCCGGGTGCGGGCGCCACCCGCCACCTCGCGCGGTACAGGAGGCGCGAGCTCGTCGCCGAGCTCGCCGGCCGTGGCTGCGCGCTCGAGACGGCGCGGTCCATCCTCGGCGCCGAGGTCATCCTCGCGTTCCGGAAGCCGGAGCGCTGCGGCTGAGGTCGGGCCAGGCCGGTGCACTCGCACCGCTCGGCCCGGGTCCGACCGTTGTGGCAGAATAGCGACCTTCAGGCTGCGTCCAAGCCTGCCGTCCTTCTCGCCGAGGAAATCGGCCGACCCCAGGGAGCATCGAATGCTGCAGGTAGCCATGAGCGGCGGCGAGGTCCGAGTGGTGGAGGTGCCCGAGCCCGTGGTGAGGCCCGGCACGGTGCTGGTGCGCACCAGCCAC
>Ga0113563_10001040_pt1 | contig 15054 bp, 18 predicted proteins | sample Mud3Dept3metaG_FD_80117 | JGI IMG/M metagenome (GOLD analysis project Ga0113563, IMG submission 80117) | Freshwater wetland microbial communities from Ohio, USA, analyzing the effect of biotic and abiotic controls - Mud 3 Core 4 Depth 3... | ecosystem: Environmental > Aquatic > Freshwater >...
GCACTCCACTGGATTCCCGCTTTCCCCCCAAGGGGACTTCCTTCGGGGCGCGCCGGAATGACGAATGCGTAGTTTCAGCGAATAATAGCTGCCTTCATTGAAAGCCCCAGCCATGAAATCCACCGACAGCAAACTTTCCATCCGTTCCATCGAAGCCATTCCCGTCGTCGTGCCGCTGCTGCATCCCATCAAGTGGGCGCGCGGCGAGATCAAGGACATCGACAACGTCATCATCATCGTCACCCTGTCCGACGGCTCCCAGGGCATCGCCGATGCGCCGCCGCGGCCGACGATTTACGGCGAGACCCAGCAGTCGATCACCACCATCGTCCGCGATCACCTGGCGCCGAAATTGAAGGGCCTGGACGCGTTCGACATCGCCGGCCTGTGGGCGGTGTGCGATCAGTACGCCGGCAACCCCGCGGCGAAATCGGCCATCGACATGGCGCTGTTCGATGCCCAGGCCAAACACCTCGGCATTGTCTGCGCTCAACTGCTCGGCGGCACGCCGAAGGCACTGCCGGTCAACCGCCGGCTGATGCTCGGCTCGAACAGGGAAATGCTCGCCGAGGCCGAGCGCATGATCAAGCGCTACGGCTTCAGGGCGTGGAAGGTCAAATGCGGCATCGACAAGAAACGCGACATCGAGCTGCTGCGCGCGCTGCGCAAGCTGGTCGGCGACGACCACGAGATCACCATCGACTGCAACCAGGGCTACTCGGCACAGGACCTGCTGGAAACCGCGCCGTACTTCGAAGAGGCCAATGTCGCGCTGATCGAGGAGCCGATCCCTGCCCGCGACGGTGCGGGCAAGCGCTTCTGCGCCGAGCGCACCACCGTTCCGATTTCCGGCGACGATTCGTGCATGACGCCGGACGACGTGCTGCACGAACTCAAACTGGGCGGCATCCGTTCGGTCGTGATCAAGTGCGCGCGCACCGGCTACACCCGGTCGCGGCAGATTCTCGCGCTAGCGCAGTCGTATTACACGCCGGTGCACAACGGCACCCAGGCCGACATGCAGATCGGCTGCGTCGCGGCAGCGCATTTTGCCAGCACCTACCGCACGCCGCACGCACATGAGTTCTCCAGCTTCATCGACGCGAAGGACCATGTCGCCAACGAAAACCCGGTGATCAAGGATGGACTGCTCCATCTGCCGCCGGGACCGGGCATCGGCCTGACGCTGGATCCGCGCAAGATGAAAAAGTACCGGCTGGATGCTTGACTTCACCGGACGCGGCAGATAGTTTGGGTATCAATCGGGGGTTGGAATAATTCCTGATTGATCGGCCACTTTCGGTCACAGACGCGGTACGCTGCAGGACATACCTGATGATTCACCTGAACTCCACGCGGCGCAGCGCAGGCTGCGTCGGTGCCTTGGGCGCAGCTTTGCTGACCGGCTGTGTCGGCGCCGGAGTCGATGAGACCCTGCTGCCGCCCCGCATCGATTACCAGTGCTCGAACAACAAGGTGCTGCAGGTACAGCGTGCCGCGGATGCCCGCACTGCCGCTGTACTCATCGACAACAAGCCGGTGATCCTGCAGCGTGCCGGTAGTGCCGCGCAGGAAAAATACAGCAACGGCAGCTACGAGCTGTACCTCGACGGCGAACGCGCCATGCTCGAAAAAGACAGCCGTGTCCTGTTCGGCCCCTGCCTGTCGGGACCGCTGCCCACGATCCGGCGCGACGGCTACTGAGTCCTGAACCGACTTCGCTTAACGCAGAATCGGGGTCGGCTGGCCGGGTTCGATCTGAACAGGCAATCGAGGCGAAATCCAATTAAGCCTTTGATTTTAAATTTATTTTTATATATTTTATGGGTAGTATGCGCTCACATCATGCGAGTTGGCCGACCGGCGCGATCCTCGTGCTGGCCCTGCTGGCTGCGCCAGCGTACGCCGCTGAACTACCGGACAAACCCGTGGACCTGCGCGGCAGCGAGATCCAGATCTTCATCGAAAACGATTCGTTCCGCAGCAGCGACCAGTACTACACCAACGGCATCAAGATCGGCGGCGGCATTCCCGCCGACAAGGTCAGCAAGCTGTTCACGCGGCCGCCCAACGCGCTGCTCGATGCCATCACCGAAGGTGCCAGCAACCACTTCGGCCTGTTCCTCGGCCAGAACATGTACACGCCGCGCGACATCACCATTGCCGCAGCGCAGCCCTACGACCGGCCATGGGCCGCCTGGCTGTACATCGGCGCCGTTGCGCAAAGCGTCAAGGATGACCGGCTGCATACCGTGGAATTCGACCTGGGCATGGTCGGACCACCGGCGCTGGGCGAACCGGTGCAGAAGTTCTGGCACGATCTGATCAATGCCGCTGAACCCAAGGGCTGGGACAACCAGATTCGGGGCGAACCGGGCTTCATGATTTCTTATCTGCACAAGCGGCGTTACGGCGACAGCAATGGCTTGCAGTTCGTGCCGCATGCCGGCGTCACGCTGGGCACGATCATGACCCAGGCGCGCGCCGGCGGGCTGCTGCGTGTGGGGCAGAACATGACCGGATTCGGGCCCGACAGCATCGAACCCGGCGGCGCGATGCTCAAAAACACCCGCCGCCAGCAGGACGAAGGCCGTTACCAATCCTGGGAATGGTTTGCCTTTGCCGGCGTCGACGGCCGGCTGGTCGCCCACAATATTTTTCTCGACGGCTCCTTGTTCCGTGACGGCCCCAGCATTGCAAGTAACAACAAGGTGTACGACGTCACCGCCGGACTGTCGGCGCGCGTCGACAAGGTCCGCCTGTCGGTGACCCGCATCAAACGCAGCGAGGAATTCGACGGCGGTGGCAAGCAGCGGTTTTATTCGATCAATTTCGGGATCGAGTTCTGAGCGCAGGGAGGCAAACGATGATCCATAAAGGTAGCTGCCATTGCGGCAACTTGCCGACGCTTGCCGGGCATCACATAAGTATTTGTTTTTATTGATATATTTGTGGTGCACTCGCCTGAGGCTTGGTATCGTATTGCATACCGGGTTGCTCGACACGCGGTGTCCCCGGTGCGGAATCCAGCGGGCTGCGACAGCGTAGGGCGGAGCAGTGCCGGCGGGCTATGCCCGTAGGTGCGACCCCGGCGCTGGATGCGCGCGTCGTATCCAACCCGCTGTCGGTATGCGCGCCTACGCGGTCGCATCCCCATAAAATGGGGCCCCTGCTCCGCGCTTCCGGGCGCGCGTCATCGCGGACGTTAGGACGCAAATGAAATTATCGCCACTATTTTCAATTGTCATTCTCGGCCTTCTCGTGGGTTGTGTGGAGCCCGGGAAAGGGACGGGGGCAGCGTGCTGATCGCAGCACGCCATTCTGCGTTGGATCTGCACCAGGTGCCAAAATCATTGAAACGACTGTCGTGAACCCAGGTGAGCTTCAGGCTAGGCGCAGTCGGTCAGCCATTCCAACGGACGCACAAACCGCGATGCCGCCGAACCGTCGCGAGCTCGTGTTGGATTTCACCGTGCTCCTCGATGGCGGCGGCAACCGGTGTTCAGATTACCGGTTCAAAGAGGTTCGCCCAAATCATGACGGTAACGCTCGGTCCGTCGATGCCTGCGGAACCCCTCTCGCGATCCGGGTGAGCAAGGGATCTTGAGGAAACCTTCTCGGTAGTGAATTTGTGTCCGTTTCTGTGGCTTATGTTAAAGGTCCGACCTTCTACGGCAATGTCCCATTGGTTATTGAAGGCATTGGTTTTCTTCCGGCCTGCAGCAATCTTGCGTCCTAACCCCTCAATCCAGAGCCGATGCCCGAAAGCGGGCACGGCTGATTTCAAACGTTAGGTGTTGCGATGGACGAAGGCGATGAAAACGACTCATTTGAGCGCACAGATGTCGCGCCGACATTGCAACCACAGCTCCGTTTGTATCGACGCCTTCTGCTATCCCGCCATGATCTAGACGAGGCCAAGGCTACGGTCGAGGAATTGCTGGCGCGTCGGATACCACTACCACGCAGCGATCGGCCAAGCGCACTGCTCATGGCGCTGACTACGGCACTAGTCGTCTCATACGCCAGACCATTCGTTAATTCCAGGGGACAATCCGCCACAGCAGAGAAGGCAATCCCGGGATCGTTGCTACGAGTCCTCTCGTCGAAGGAGCGAGAAATGCATGACTTGCTACTCCAGATTAGGAATCAGGAGATTGCACATTCAAATGCCGATATCTTGGAAATCTATCTAAAGCTGCACCAGGACGGCCACACCGCAATTCTTCGGGTCTCACGCAGCCCGTTCTTGAGAAAGGAGCTCCACGCAATCCACTGTATGATTCAAAAGCTTGAAGGTGAGATCAAGCGTCGTTGCGCGGAACTCAGGACTGTGCGGCCGCTTGGGGATTGGATCTAGGACGTGCACATGAGACGAATGCAACACCTAACACGTAGCTGGTGCGGACCGGCCTCCAGCGGCCTGCCAACCGTTGCCGTTGCCTTGGCTGGCCGCACAGCACGACGTTAGGCGTCGAAACAAACTTCCTATCGCGCGGGAGACGCTATGCGACACAGCGAGAGACACAGAACTCACCGGACAGGCTGGCTCCGCGCTGCGGTTCTTGGCGCGAACGACGGTATAGTTTCTACTGCTAGCCTTGTCTTGGGTGTCGCTGCGGCAGGCGCAGATACCAAGGGCATTCTGGTTGCAGGTGTCGCTGGCCTTGTCGCCGGTGCCATGTCAATGGCTGCAGGCGAGTATGTCTCGGTCAGTTCGCAAGCTGATACTGAGCGCGCGGATCTGGCGCGGGAGACCAAGGAGCTAGCCGAGAATCCCGCACAGGAACACGCAGAACTCATGGCCATCTACACCAAGCGTGGACTGGATGCAACCCTGGCGTCGAGCGTTGCTACTCAATTGATGCAGCACGATGCACTTGCCGCACATGCGCGGGATGAGCTGGGCATATCTGACACGCTGGCCGCGAAACCAGTGCAAGCCGCATTGGCCTCGGCGGGTACGTTTGCGGTTGGCGCAGCGCTTCCTCTTCTGATGGCTCTCTTGCTTCCAGTTTCTCTACTCATGTGGGGTCTCGCCGGCAGCTCGCTCTTCTTTCTTGCATTGTTGGGCCTTCTGGCGGCACGCGCAGGCGGTTCACCCGTGATTGCGTCTGTAACGCGCGTCACGTTTTGGGGCGCTTTGGCAATGGCATTGACCGCTGGAGTTGGAGCCCTCTTTGGCGTGGCCGCTTGAGATCGATGGCGCCAAATAGCTCGACGCCTAACCCTTCGCTCAACCGGACGCTTTGCGGTATGCCACAAAGCGCCGGTTAGCTCAAACGTTAGGCAACACAGGCAGAGGAGATGTGACATGTCATCAGCTCTTGGAACTGTTCGTGAAAACATCCAGGCTCAGGGCTTCTGCGGTCTGGATGACCAGACCTGCGCGCAGATCAATTATCCGTTGCGGCTCCCCCCCGCAATCCGTGTGGCGTGGGCGGGTCGTGGGAACAGCGCTCGCCTCGCCGGCACTGCCTCGTTATGGGATTCATCGACGCTTCGCCTGTGCCCTGGCGACGATCATGATTGTCGTGGCCGCACGGGATTTCCAGGCCGGCATGCCCCTGCTATGCCACATTGCCGGCTGGTCGCCGCTGCCTTCGCGAACGTGAGCACGGGGTTCTGTATACCCTCGTTCATTGTTCGCATCTTCTTCGGCGGATCATCTGCAGCCAATCTGACGGCCTGACCTCCGCTTGTACACGGACGCGCAGCCAGCACGCTCACGCACGCCGGCTGCGCGCCGGTGAACCCGGCAGTCAATTCTCAACGCATGAGCATGAAACTGCCCAGCGCCCCACTGATCTGCATACTGACTTGCCTCTTGCTCGGGGCCTGCAGTTCCATCCCAAAGATTCCTGCAAAGGCGGCAGTTTTCGGACACCGCGTGGAAACCACCGTGGATTCCGAAATAGCTCGTTACTATCTTGAGATCTATTTGCAGGGAAAGAATGAAAACCGCGATATGGATGAAAAGATTTCGGCGCTCTACAGTTCGCACGGAAAGTCTGTACCGTCCCGTGAAGAGCTCAAAGAAATCTCCCAAGCGTTTTCTGTCGACTTCGCGGCATTATTCCTCGCAGACCGTCTTCTGAACAATAGATGCAATAAGGATCTGAATCAGCTCTTCGAGTTTTACCTCAACAATGATACTGCCGTTGACACCAGCATCTCTTCTTCATACCAGATACTCTTTGTGCCTGGATGGCACTACGTTGAAAACGGACACTTGACCGGTGCGGATTTTGCAAAGCCTCGCGAGCTGGCCACCAACTTGGGATTCGAGAATTATCTGGTGGCGTTGCCGCCGACAGGCGCCGTAGAAGAAGGCGCAAATGTGTTGGCTGCAGAAATTACCAGGCGCAACCGCTCTGGAAAGAAGATACTGCTCGCCGGCTCGAGCTCTGCCGGCCCCGTCATTCATCTCGCCCTCGGGGAGCTGCTTAATAAAAAGGAACTGAGTTCGGTCAAGGCCTGGCTCAATCTCGGCGGCATTCTGCGTGGAACTCCATTTATCGACTATTTCGAAGGGCGCCCCCAGCGCTGGCTTTTCAATCTTTACATCTGGTTCAAGGGCCTCGATAAACAGGCAATTCTGGGCATGGGCACAGCCCCGAGCAGACGACGGTTTTCACGCCTGCAACTGGATTCCGAAATTGTGGTGATCAACTACATGGGAATTCCTCTGTCAGGACAACTCAGCCAGTACTCCGGAACTGGATACCGGATGTTGAGCTCAGACGGGCCAAATGATGGTCTGGCATTGCTAACCGATGCGATAGCGCCTGGCAGCCTTACAGTCGTTGCGCTGGGATCCGACCATTTTCTTGCGGAAGACCCGGAAATAGACAAGAAAACGGTCGCGCTGATGAAGCTGATAGTCACATACTCGAACAAGGCCATGACAATCGGCTGCACCGGACAAAACAAGGATGAGGGCTGGGTCTCGCGGTGACATCTGTTGCTGCCAGACCAGTTGCTTGGGCAACTCGCGCAACCATTGCAGAGCAGACGATGCCCAACTCAGCACTCCAGCGGACGCACCGCTGAGTCCAGACGTTAAGAATTTTTCCTACCGAACTGGCCAGCTCCAACAGAAAACTCCAGTCATTGTTGCGTGATGCGCAACACGCTATAATCGGCCCATGATCCAGTCGTTCCGGCACAAGGGGCTGAAGAAATTCTTTGCAACAGGCAGCGCAGCCAGTATTCAACCCCACCACGGCAAACGGCTGCGAATGCTGCTGGCAGCACTGGATACCGCGCAAGCCATTGATGATATGGATGTTCCGGGATTCCGCCTGCATACGCTGACCGGTCTGGCGCGCGGCCGCTGGTCGGTGTGGGTGAACGGCAACTGGACAATGACTTTTGAATTCAGGGACGGACATGCTTACGTCCTGGACTACGAGGATTACCACTGATGGCCATGCATAATCCCCCTCATCCCGGTGAATTCATCACCGGGGTTTATCTCGAGCCCAATAATCTCAGCGGGCGGGAACTGGCTGCCAAACTGGGTGTGGCACCGTCGACGCTGAACCGGATACTGACCGGCGCCAGCGGCGTCAGCCCTGAAATGGCGCTGCGCCTGGCCAAGGCGCTGGGGCGTTCACCCGAGAGCTGGCTGGCGATGCAATACAGCCACGATCTGTGGCTGGCGAAACAGCACGTGAAACTGACCGGTGTCCGGAAAGTACGGCTGACCGCAACCTGAATCAGCCGAAACCTTGCATCAGGCTATTACCGGTTTTCACCAGGACGATGCCGGCGATTGGGTCGCCGAACTCGCCTGTGGCCACAATCAGCACGTGCGGCACAATCCGCCCTGGACCAACCGCGCTTGGGTCACCACAGCGGCAGGCCGCCAGTCGATGATCGGACATGCACTGGATTGCAAAAAATGCGATACCGGCGCAGCACCGGACCGGGAGTAGCCCATGAAACCCCGCATCACCCTGATCACCCTCGGCGTTGATGACCTTGAACGCGCAGTACGGTTTTATCGCGATGGTCTTGGTCTGAAAACCGAAGGCATCGTCGGCAAGGAATTCGAACATGGCGCAGTCGCGTTTTTTGATCTGCAGTCCGGATTAAAACTCGCGTTATGGCCGCGCAAGAGTATTGCCCATGACACGAAGCTGACCGCGGGCAAACCCAGTGCCACGGAAATCACCATCGGGCATAACGTAGCCTCAAAAGCCGAAGCCGATGCAGTGATGGCGCAGGCCAAAGGTGCCGGCGCGGTGATCATCAAGCCGGCGCAGGACACCTTCTGGGGCGGTTATGCCGGATATTTCCAGGATCCCGACGGCCACCTGTGGGAGGTGGCGTGGAACCCGCAGTGGACCGTACCGGAATAATCCCCGTTTGGTACTGACCGTTAACGCGCCGCCCGCCGTACTTCGCCGCCGGTCATCAGCAGCACGTCGCCGCTGATCCAGCGCGCGCTGGGGCCGCACAGGTAACGCACCAGATCGGCGACTTCCTCGACCGTGCCCGGGCGCTTGAGCGGAATGGTCGACAGGCGTTTCTCCCATTTTTCCGGATCGCGCAGCGTGTCGATGCGCGCGGTGTCCAGGAATCCCGGTGCGATGACGTTCGCGGTGATGCCATGCGGACCCAGCTCGTCGGCCAGTGACGACATCAAGGCATGCATGCCGGCCTTGGACGCGGCATATGCGGAGAATGTCGCCGGCGCCTTCAGCGCGGCGCCCGAGGAAATGCTGATGATGCTGCCGCCGTCGCCCTGCGCGATCATCTGTTTCGACACGTACTTGGAGCACAGCATGGTGCCGGTCAGGTTGATGTCGATGATCGTGCGCCACAAGTCGTCGTCGAGGTCCTGTACCGGCACGCGGTCCGCTGCGCGCGGATAAGTGGCGTTGTTGACCAGGATGTCAATCCGACCCAGCTTCGCGACGACTTCCTGCACCATGCGCTGCACGTCGTCGGCCTTGCGTACGTCCATGTATGCGCCGTATCCGAGTACGCCCAGCGCCTCGATTTCGGCGACGACGTCGGGGAGGCCGCGCCAGCCGTCCTTCTGCTCGTCGGCGGTCAGGCTGGACGGGCTGCGGCTGCTGCCGGTGACGGCGACATCGGCGCCGGCACGGGCCAGCGCCAGTGCGATGGCGCGGCCGAGACCGCGCCTGCGGGTGGCGCCGGTGACAACGGCGACCTGGCCTTTGAGTTCAGTCATGTCTATCCCTTCGATGGAAGGCCGATGTTAGGCGCCGCCCGCCGCCCGGGCAATGCTGCAGGGCGTGGAGTGGCGGCGCCGGCACCCTGTACAATCTGCAGCCAGCGGAGGCGTCATGACCTGGATCATCACCAAGTATTTCCTGACTGCAGCGGTTGTCGTACTGGTGTCGGAACTGGCCAAGCGCAGCGACAGGCTCGGCGGCTTCGTGGCCGCGTTGCCACTGGTGACGATACTCGCGCTGATCTGGCTCTACGTCGAGCATCAGCCGCCGGAGAAAATCGCCAACCACGCCTGGTACACCTTCTGGTATGTAATCCCGACGCTGCCGATGTTCCTCGTGTTTCCGGCATTGCTGCCGCGGCTGGGGTTCTGGCCAACACTGGCGGCTTGCATGCTGGTCACGGCGGCCTGTTTCAGCCTGTTTGCACTGGCGGTGCGGCGCTTCGGCATCGACTTGCTGTAACAGCCGCCGCCGCAACGCCGTGCCCCGGCTGACTGCTAGAAACGCTCGTCCTCGCGCAGATAGCGCCATTGGCCGCCGGGCAGGTCGCCGAGCATCACGCGGCCGATGCGCACCCGCTTCAGCCCGACCGCGGTCAGGCCGACCAGTTCGCACATGCGGCGAATCTGGCGTTTTTTGCCCTGGCGCAGCACGAACCGCAGCTGGTCGCGGTTCTGCCAGGAGACTTCGGCAGGGCGCAGCGCTTCGCCGTCGAGGCTCAAGCCGTGGTTCAGCAGTGCCAGCCCCTGTTTGCTCAATGTGCCGGTGACGCGCACCAGATATTCCTTTTCCACCTGCGAGTTCTCGCCGATCAGCTGTTTGGCGATGCGCCCGTCCTGGGTCAGTACCAGCAGGCCGGTGGAATCGATGTCGAGCCGGCCGGCCGGTGCAAGGCCGCGTAATTGCCGCGGATCGAACCGCAGCTTGCTGGGGTCGCCGGCGTAGTGTGTTTCGGCGGTGATCAGCGTGATCGCCGGCCGGTAATTTTTTTCGGGCTGGCCCGACACGAAGCCCACGGGTTTGTTGAGCAGGATGGTGATCCGTGCTTCCTGGCGGTTTTGTGCCGCGGCGGCCAGCGTGATGGTTTGCGTGGGCAGGATGCGCGTGCCGAGCTCGGTCACTGGCACGCCGTCAACCAGCACCCAGCCGCGCTCGATGTAACTGTCGGCCTCGCGTCGCGAGCACAGGCCCTGTTCCGACATCAGCTTGGAGAGGCGGATTTTTTCCATGGGTCGTTGAATTTGCGACAACCCGGCATTAGTCGCAGCAAAAGTGAAATTTGTAACCCATTGTTTTTATAAGTATTTATAAATTATTGCGCATCAAAGTGCAGCAAAAACTTTTGCTGCAGCTTTGAGCGTGCGATCGATTTCTGCCGGTCCATGGGCGGCAGACACGAAGCCCGCCTCGTAGGCGGATGGGGCCAGGTAGACACCCTCGGCGAGCATGGCGTGGAAAAACCGGTTGAAGGTTTCCTTGTTGCATTGCATCACTTCGGCGTACGAGGTCGGCGGGGCTTCCCGGAAGTACAGCCCGAACATGCCGCCGATGCCGCGCGCGGAAAACACCACCCGGCGCGCTTGCGCAGCTTCCGTCAGGCCGCTGCACAACTGGTGCGTGGCAGCGGCGAGCCGGTCGTAAAAACCGGGCGCCTGAACCAGCTTTAGTGTCGCCAGTCCGGCGGCTACCGCCACGGGATTGCCGGACAGCGTGCCCGCCTGATACACCGGGCCCAGCGGTGCGATGCACTGCATGATGTCGCGGCGGCCGCCGAAGGCACCGACCGGCATACCGCCGCCGATGACTTTGCCCAGCGTCGTCAGGTCGGGTTTGATGCCGTAGAGCGCCTGTGCGCCGCCCAGCGCGACCCGGAATCCGGTCATCACTTCGTCGAAAATCAACACCGCGCCGTGCTGCGTACACAGCTTCCGCAGCAATTCGAGAAAGCCGGGCCGTGGCGCGACCAGGTTCATGTTCCCGGCGACCGGTTCGACGATGACGGCGGCAATTTCGCTGCCCTCCCGTGCGAACGCGGTGTCCAGCGCCGCTTCGTTGTTGTAGTCGAGGACCAGCGTGTGTGCCGCGGTTTCTGCGGGCACCCCGGCTGAGGATGGCTGGCCGAAGGTCAGTGCGCCGGAACCGGCTTTGACCAGCAGTGCATCGGCGTGGCCGTGATAGCAGCCTTCGAATTTGATGATTTTGCTGCGCCCGGTGAAGCCGCGGGCGAGCCGGATCGCGCTCATCGTCGCTTCGGTGCCGGAACTGACCAGCCGCACCTGGTCCAGCGACGGCACCAGCTTGCGCAGCAAATCGGCCATTTCCACTTCGGCCTCGGTCGGCGCACCGAACGACAGACCGCGTTCCGCCGCCTGCTGCACGGCCTTGACCACATCGGGATGGGCGTGGCCGCAGATCAGCGGGCCCCAGGAACCGACGTAATCAATATAACTGTTGCCGTCGACATCCCATACCAGTGCGCCCTTGCCGCGCTGGAAAAACAGCGGCGTGCCGCCGACGGATTTGAAAGCGCGCACGGGGGAGTTGACGCCGCCGGGAATGGTCAGCTGGGCGTGATTAAAGAGTTTCTGACTTTTCTTCATGGGGTCGCTCAAACGGGGGCTGGTCGAACAAGGACTTGAATGCGCGGGCTGCGGCTTCGATGTCCGCCGCGGTGAACACGGCTGAAATCACCGCGACCGCATCCACGCCGGCGGCAATCAGCTGCGGTGCGTTTTGCGGCGTGATGCCGCCGATGGCCACGACCGGTATGCGGAACTGTCGCTTGGCACGCGTGATCAGATTCAGCGGCGGGTGCACGGCGCCGGGCTTGATGCTGGAGTCGAAAAAACTGCCGAACGCGATGTGGTCGGCACCGGCGGCAAGAGCGGCCTGCGCGAGTTCGATGCGGTCGTAGCAGGATGCGCCCAGCAATCGGTCCGGACCGAGTTGTGCGCGTGCCGTGGCAATATCGCCGTCATCGCCGCCCAGATGCAGGCCGGCGGCGCCGACTTCCTGCGCGAGATCGAGATGATCGTTGATGATCAGCGGCACGCCGCCCGCGGTGCACAGGGTCTGCAGCGCACGGGCCTGGACGAGGCGCAGTGCCGGCGGTGCGGTCTTGTTGCGGTATTGCAGTATCCGGGCGCCGCCGGTGAGTGCGGCGCGCACGCGCCGCAGTAACTCGTCCGTATCAGCGAGATCGGGCGTAATCGCATACAGCCCGGCGATTTGCGCGTTCACGCCTGTTCTTCGCCACCGCCGTTACCGCCGCCGCCGGCTTCCTCGTCGCGCGCCCAGAATAGACGGTCCGGGATGTACTGGCCCATGCCCGGCCGGAACGCGAGCTTCAGCGACTGCCAGGTATATTCCTGTGCATCGCGCACCGCTTCCTGCATGTCGACTCCGTTGGCGATGGTGGCGGCAAGTGCGGACGCCAGAGTGCAGCCCGAGCCGTGATAGCTGCCGGGCAGCCGTGGCCAGGTGTCGGTGCGTACCATGCCTTCGCTGTTGTAGAGCGTGTTGGTGACTTCGCCGGTATGTTCATGGGTGCCGGTGATCAGCACATACTCGCAACCGGATTCGAGGATGCGCTGTGCGCATTCGGCAAGGTCCGGATTGTCGTTGTCGTCGCTGTCATCGGCGGCGAGACGGCGCGCCTCGATACTGTTCGGGGTGATGATGGTGGTCTGTGGAATCAGCAGTTCGCGGATCGCCGCGAGCATTTCCTCCGAGGCCAGCTCGTCGCCACGGCCCGAAGCCAGCACCGGATCGAGGATCAGCGGAATTTCGGGATAGTCTGAAACCACTTCGGCCACTGCGGCGATGGCTTCGAGGCTGCCCAGCACGCCGATCTTGAATGCGGCCACCGGCATGTCCTCGAGTATGCAGCGCGCCTGGTCGGCGACCCATTCGCCATCGATCGGCTGGATTTCGTCGACGCCGGTCGTGTCCTGGATGGTGATCGCGGTAACCACCGATACCGGATGGCAGCCCATGCTCGCAAGCGTCATGATGTCCGCTTGCAAGCCGGCGCCGCCGGTCGGATCGGTGGCGGCAAATACCATGACGATGGGAGGTGAGTCGGTCATGCGCGGAGATTGGGCGCGAGGATGGGATCAGCTAGAATGTCGCACGGATTGTAGCTCATTTACTTCAGAAGACGCTGATGATCACCAATAACGGGCAGTACAAAAAATACATGTGTTTGATCTGCGGCTACGTCTACGACGAAGCGGCAGGCGTTCCCGACGAGGGCATTGCTGCGGGAACCAGATGGGAGGACGTGCCGATGAACTGGACTTGTCCCGAATGTGGCGCGCGCAAGGAAGATTTCGAGATGGTGCAGATCTGAACAATAGGGGGTGCGCAGATGAGGCTTTTGCACACGATGATCCGGGTCGGCGACCTGCAGCGCTCGATCGATTTTTATACCCAGGTGCTGGGCATGAAGCTGTTGCGCAAAACCGACTATCCGGGCGGCCGCTTCACCAACGCCTTTGTCGGTTACGAGAACGAAGCGCGCGCGGCCGTACTGGAACTGACTCACAACTGGGACACCAGGTCGTACGACATGGGCAGCGGTTTCGGCCATATTGCCGTCGAAGTCGAAGATGCCTACAAGGCCTGCGACGAGGTGCGGAAGCGGGGCGGCAAGATCGCACGCGAACCGGGGCCGATGAAACACGGCACGACGGTGATCGCGTTTGTCGAAGACCCCGACGGCTACAAAATCGAGTTTGTACAGCGGAAAGTCGCGACCTGAGGCGACCGGATTCTTAAGCCGACACTGCCACAGCGTCGGCAATCCGCACAAAATCCGCAACGGACAGTTCCTGCGCCCGCGCACCCGGATTGATGCCGAGCTGCGCGAATTCGCGATCAGCCATTACGCCCTTCAGCGTGTTGCGCAGCGTCTTGCGCCGTTGCGCGAAGGCGCGGGCTACGACACTGCTGAACACGGCCTCGTCACGTGCCGGATGGGGCAGTGGTGCCAGCGGCGTCAGTCGCACCACAGCCGACTCTACTTTGGGTGCGGGATCAAAGGCCTCGGCCGGCACGTCGATGAGTTTTTCCATGTCAAAGCGGTATTGCAGCATCACTGACAGCCGGCTGAAGTCCGAATCGCCGGGCGCGGCGACCATGCGCTCGACGACTTCCCGCTGCAGCATCACGTGGACATCGCGGATGTGGCGGGCGAATTCCGCGAAGCGGAACAGCAGCGGCGTCGAGATGTTGTAGGGCAGGTTGCCGGCGACGCGCAGGTTGTCACCCAGCTTGGCGAAATCGAACTCGAGCACATCGCCTGCGTGGATCACCAGCCGGTCTGCAGGATATTGCGCGCGCAGCCGCGCAATCAGGTCGCGGTCGATTTCGATGACCTGCAGGCGGTTGAGCCGGGCCAGCAGCGGCGCGGTGAGCGCACCGAGGCCGGGGCCGATCTCGACAAGGTTGTCGCCGCGTTGCGGCGCGATTGCGGCAACGATTGCAGCGATCGTGCCGTGGTCGACCAGGAAATTCTGGCCGAAGCGCCTGCGCGGAATGTGTCTTGCGCTGCGGCCTGCGGTCATGCGACCGGCGGCTGCCTGCTGCGCACCGCGAGTTCGGCGGCGAGTTCGATTGCCGCGACCAGGCTGTCAGCCCTGGCCCTGCCGGTGCCGGCAAGTTCCAGCGCGGTGCCATGATCGACCGAGGTGCGGATCACCGGCAGACCCAGCGTGATGTTGATGCCGGTGCCAAAGCTGGCGTACTTGAGCACCGGCAGCCCCTGGTCATGGTACATCGCCAGCACGCAGTCGCATTGTGCGAGCCGTTCCGGCTGGAACAGCGTGTCGGCGGGCAGTGGACC
>Ga0113563_10001041_pt1 | contig 15054 bp, 13 predicted proteins | sample Mud3Dept3metaG_FD_80117 | JGI IMG/M metagenome (GOLD analysis project Ga0113563, IMG submission 80117) | Freshwater wetland microbial communities from Ohio, USA, analyzing the effect of biotic and abiotic controls - Mud 3 Core 4 Depth 3... | ecosystem: Environmental > Aquatic > Freshwater >...
CTCCGCAGGAACAAGGGGCGGTGAGCGACCTGTTTGTGAACCTGATCGATGTTGCCCCAACGCTCACCGAGGTCATGGGGGTACCGATTTCGCGAACATCCGAGGTGCAGGGAATCAGTCTGCTGGCCCAGCACCGCGATCCACCTCAAGGCCGGTATTTCCCGCTTTTCAGTTGGATGAGCCCGCTTATCGGTGAAGTCCGTTCCCGACCGTTGTCGATGCGTGTGCTGGACGCACAGACCGGGAAGGAGTCCCAATTCAGGCCCATAGACAATTTTTGGAAGATCTCGATGGAAGGCGACGGAACGAAGAGCCTATCCTATGAAAGCATGGACCTGGCGGGTCAGATCTTCTCTTTCTGGCGCGGAAAGACATCCAGCTCGAATCAGAAGCCTCCTTAAGCCAGACAGCCTCGAGTAGCAGTCCAGCTGAGCCTATCGCCACCCAATGAAGTCGCCCAAAGGGTCGCAGAATACCTTGGGGTTGGTACCTGTGGCCAGCACGTGCTCTGGGATCCAGAGCCATTACGGGAAGGTCGCGGTGAGGGCGGTCGAGGCCCGTGAACTTCGTGAAAAAGTAAGGAAGTGGTGTCACATTGTGGAAGCGGCTTTTGTTGGGCAAGGCCGATTGGCCCGGAGCATCCAGATGTATCTTTGCCAGAAATATAAGTGCCTGAAAGCAGATATCGGCGCCCATTTCGGGGTGGGGGAATCCGCTGATTGGCAGGCGGAGCGGAGGGTCACTGAATGAATGACAATGGATCGAAGGCTAAAAAAAAAGGATCGACACAATGTAAAAGCATTTTCAATCGTGAATAATGAAACTTGACCCTTATGTTTTTCAGTAGCGTCTATGGCTTCAGGTCAGTAAATCGGCCCACGAGGATTCAGCGGCCAATAGTAGGCATCATTTATAGTCTTCTGATGAACGCCTGGCCCTTCATCTGTTTTGGGTTTCGCCGGTGGCGGTTTAGGCTCTTTGGTGATTTCAGCAGAAGGTTTGGCCGTTTCGGGAATTTTGATGAAAGAGCCTTTGAACCAGGTGATCGTAAAGGTTTTGCCGGCATCGAGGTAAATGTCGGTTTCCGAACCTTTCATGCGAAGCACGTGGGACCCAGGCGTGAGCTGGGTTGAGAAAATTGGGGTTTTTCCGATGACAATCCCGTCCAGCTGCACATCTATGCCGGGCGGCTCGCTTAGGACGTTCAAGAGGCCCGCTTCGTCGGATGCACTCTCTATGCTGCGCGTCGGCTCGATGAGTTGCGCATGCAGACCGGCAGAGAAAATCGCGCACGCAGCGCTCATCACCAAGAGGGCGAAAAATGATTTTTTCCTATGCATCGCCGGTTATCAGGGGGCTGTTAGTTGTTGGGATTGTCAGCGTGAAGTTCATATGTAAAGCCTAGACTTACCCCACGAAAAAGAAAAAGCTGCTCGATATATTGGTTCACAAACTGGTTGGCCTTGGCGATAGGCGATTTTGGTACGTAGACGATATCGTCTGGCCTCAGGATTAAATCCGGCGCATTCGTGTTGCCATTCAAGGCAGCGCTTAGGTCAACCCGCATAGGGACGGGACGGTTATCCGGCCCTTTTCGAATCACCAGGGTTTCGCTCGGCTGAGCGGTAACTTTAAATCCACCCGATTGCATCACGGCCTGGAGAGCTGTCAAACCGGCGGGCATTGCCAATAGCCCCTGCACGCCGACCTCTCCTCCGACATAAATGCGCTGGCCCGCAAAGGATTTGACAATAACGGTGACGGCCGGCTTTTTCAGCTCACGGGAATATTTTTCCGTGAGCATGTCGTCGACTTGGCGCGGCTGCAAACCAGCAACCAGAACTTCGTCCACCAGCTGAAGAGAAATGTACCCGTCGGGGCGGACGGTAACGCTCTCATTCAGCTCGGGATTGAAAAAAAACTTGATATCCAATGAATCTCCCGGCTGGATAGCATAAGGTTGGACCAGTTGTTGGTTCTTTTCAGGGGTTGTTTCGACCGCAGGAGTTGTTGTGTTGGAATAACTGCAGCCGGCAAGGATTGATGAGAGAGCAACAATTAGCACCAATAACTTTCGCACCGCCATCATAGCCCCCTTTTTAGGTTAAGTTTATTTTTGTTTTCAAGAGACCAATATGGAGTCGATCTTTATGAATGCATTAAAAACAGTATTATAGGAATCATAGACTATTTTATTAGACAAGTCAATCTTGAAATTGATCTGCATCCAGTTTTTTTATACTAGTTTTTAAGCCAGAGTTGAACCCAGTCCAGGGCTTTCTCCTACCAGCCAGGGCTGTTGAAAGCTACAATGGGAGCGGTTGCGGTCGTCCTTGGAGAGGTACATCGGCCGCAGCAACAAGCTGCTTTTCAGCGTCCGGAAGGCCCGATCCACCGCCAAGAGTTGCTTGTAACCGAGGGCAAGGCTCTTGACGGACAAGTTCTCGTCGTTGGCTGAAAGCAGGAACTTGCCGTCGAGAGACCCTTCCTGCTTGATCATGCCAAGATCGATTTGGCAACCACCTTGAAGCGGCCTGGGTGGTGAGCGAGGGACATTTCGCTCAGATGGTTGCCCGCAGCTTCTCTCCCAGGATATATTGGCCCCCGGCTTTCTGCAGGATGCACCGGTTCTCATCGATAGTCATGCCCCGATCTATTTAAGTACGGTGCAAAAAAAGGAACCTATAAATCCGGTGCAATGGAACTGTGGCGAAAATGATTAACAAAAAATCGAGCGGCAAGCGATATCGCATTGTGGGAAGAAAAATGCAATATGCCCCAGTAAAAACAAAGAAAAACAAATAAATCGCCGCAAGATTTATTGGGTTCGCGCGTATCGATAAACAAATTCCTAGTAAACCAAGTATCAGGACCGGTACATAGCTCGTAGCGGATATAATATCTCTAAACCGCCTGCTGTGCTCTTCGTATTTGCTTACCGCATCTGGAAAAGGGCTCCAGAAACTAAGAAATTTCTTTATGATCAAGCTGGGATAACGGATCGGATTATTTTTAATAAAATCAATCCCGTTCGCCCAGCTGCGTTTTTCCTCCTCAAAAATTTTTTCTTCTTCTGACAACGAACTTCTGTCGAGCTCCCGCCATAGGTTTCTGATTTGGAGGCAGTAATCGGTCTCCTCGTACCCCTTCGCGCATGGAGGAACGACAGCAGGCTTTCCCAGATCTAAATATGTCTGATTGTTAGCTGACCAGAAATTTGTGCCTGCCGATAGGTTAATCAATATAAATCGATCATACACCGCATAATTCCGGAGCGACCATGAGCCGATTGGTATTGCAAGAGCCAATGCAACCAGTCCGATCCGTTTAAGACTTTCTCTCAACGAGCGTGTGACCAAAAGCAATAGAAAAAAGGGTACATACATTAAAACGGTTGGAACTGACAGAGCTGCAACTCCAAGAACTATCCCCGCAAAAAAGAGAATCATCTTTCGTTCGAGTTCACGAAATTTAAAAAACAGGACAAAAAATATCGACATTAAAAATATAAAAAACATTTGTGGGTACTCGAACAGTGCGGATAGAAATATGAATTGTGGGTAGATGGCAAGCAGCAACCCAGCAGCTAAAGCCTCAAATCGTCCGAAGAGATTGCGTGCCAATATATAACCCATCAAACATGCTGATGAACCGATCATTGCAAAGAATATCCGCAAGGCCGTATAATTCTTTCCGAAAAAAAAATAAACGATTGAAATTAAAATTGGTTGTGTTGGAAAGGCGAGTCGGATTTCTTCTAGCGTTCCGAATCCTCGTCCTTCTATAAGGTTAATAGCAATTCGCTCATATCGTTCCCCATCAATCCAGGCTACCCCTTCTGGCATCTTGAGTGCGAGGCCGATTCGAAGGCAAATTGCAATTAAGAAAATGAGAAGGAGTTCGCTACAGCGGTTGAAAATTGAAAACTGAAAACCATCGTGGCCCTTTATTTTTCTTGTAAGACCTGAGACTGCCGATACAATTGCAACAGCTCCTATGGATCTTATAAAAAAGTCCGGGAGCATCATCTTCTTTAACTCCTTTTTCATGAACTGGCGTTACATTCATTTGGACCTCAAAGCCATTAGGGAAATTGCCAACAACAACATTCAACTTCATTTGATTTGCTTTCGAGCTCAAGTTTTTTCCTTTTCAAACTCGTTGCTTCAATCGTTGGTAAATTGTTGATAATAAGTCAATTTTTTGGAAAAAGCGGTAACGAATCGAAGGTGACCTCCTAACAGCCCAGTTAATTACCAGGTCTCCGCCCAGCTGTCCTTTGAAACGAGTGACATCGTTAAGTGTCGCGTCGGTAAGGTCATTCCAGCTGTAACCGAGGGTGGATAGGCGCTCAAATGATTTCCAGCGAAGAAAGGGGGTACTTCCGGTTGACAGGTGTTCGGCGGACGATCCTGCGCAGACCGTGTGGGCGACAGGTTTGGGACCCGTTAAGACCAGTTGTGACGCTACGGACCGGCCATTGGGGAGCCTTGCATGAAAAAGGCGTGCAAGGCTCTGTGCCTTGAGTCTTTCATAATAACCTCTAAAGGAGGCTTCCGGCAGATACAAGGGGCCTCCCTTTCGTTCGTGAATTTCGGCGTGCAGCCGGAAGAAACTGTCGAAGTCGTCGTCATCAGTAAAAACCAGGCCTTGTTTCTGCGCCCGGGTGATTAAACGACGCATGTTCTGCTCGATGAGGCGCCAAGTTTCCTCCAGATCTCTAATTTCAACCAGGTATGTATAGCTTGGCTGCACATGCCAGGCGTCGGAAAGAAAGGTGCGCACATCTGCAATGGGATGGCGAAAATTTAAGTGCAAATAAGAACACTCCAGAGTTCGCAGGTATTCCTCTATGGCTCTTAGGATGGCCAAGTGCCTCGATGTTCTCTCGTAAGGATGTTGCCCGGAATACTCCCGAATAACAGGGCTGAGATAATACAGCAGCAGGCGGTTATATATCATCCGTCCCCCGCGGGATTGCTCACCGTAAAGAGGCATCCCGCCGACCAATTCACTCCCGCGAAACACTCCCAATATTGAAAAACTGCCGCCGGTGGACGAGCATAAAACATCCAGATATGCCGGCAACGCATAAACGCTGCCCGATGGCGACACGCCAACGAGGCGATTCCAGGAGTCGTATTCTCTCTGCACCATCTCTCTAAGTTTGATTTCAGCTGCCATAAATACCTTTATGTCCCGATTCCCGGTCTGTATTTAACCGTCAATTGAGGTTTAACCGACTTCTCCATCCCGCAACCATCGCGCCGAAGGCTCCTATTCCCGTGCCTAGCGTATTCATGACCAGATCCGCCATCGACGAGTCGCGACCTGGAAGATACACTTGCAATAATTCGATACACAGGCTTAGAGAAATGCCCGCACACAACGCAAGTGCTGCACTTTTCCCTGCATGCCCTCCTCCTCTCGATTGAAGCCAGAGTGCGACCAATGATCCGAATGGAATAAAACCAAACAGGTTTACCGCAGCATCGGAAATGGTCAGTTGTGAAAAAGATGAGCTTTTTAATGCTTTTTTATCGAATACCAGTCTTGCCGGAATTCGCAAGTGATTGCCGGACCCGGAAAGGTCCGGAATGAGTTCACCGGTCGGCGGCCCAAACCGGTAGTACGCCAACGCATTACGGCTACCGTTCTCGAAGTCAGCCGAAAAACCGGATGCTTTCAGAGCTGCCTTCCCAACGACTTCGTCTGGTTGCAGGGCGCGGCCGTAAACTGAAAAGGCCATTATTTCACCGCTCCAGGAACATTCAAGATCAAGTGTATTCCCGAGGTACATGATCCGGCCAGCAAGTGTTTCCTCTGGCTTCAAGACGCACAAACCCGGGTAGCTGTCGGCAACCCGTCCATCGAGATACGTTGTCGTGCCTTCACGGTTTGAAGAAATGGTTACGAATCTTGCATTACCTGCAACGAGTGCATCACGAAGCCCGACCTCCATTGCTGCATTTTCTCTGCTAGCACCGGCGCTAAGAACGCTCACCATCAAGAAAGACCGCCACTGGCCTACCCGGAAAACCGCCGCACCGTTCTCCTGCCGGACCTCGATTATCCGTTGGACGCAACCGGGCTTCTCAGTGAGCGCGCGCAGCTGAATCTCCAATGTCAGTTCCCCTTCGACGCATGCGTTGGGTCCATCACAGCGAAGCGGGTGCCAATTGAAAATGATCCCGCCATGGCTCGATGAATGCGCTTCAGGGGTGGACCCAAAAATCAGGCCTTGCCCTCCTGCGGCGGCGGCCACCTGATTTGCAGCATGAAAATCAAATGGCCACAGGCCCACCAACAGCATCCCCGCACTCGCGATGAAGACCGTCGCGGTTAAGAAACTCGGATGGCTGAGGGTGCGCATCTTGTGATAGCGCACCGGAATGAGGCCGGCCAACCTTTGATCCTTTCCTCTCGGCACTCCAGCCCCTTGCACCCATGGTCACTGCTTCGATACCGAGATGAAACATCCGCCCCCGCCCCCACCGCCGTTATTTCTTCCCGGAGGGTCAGGAGTAGGCTCAACGGGATTTGAGGCAGGTGTGCGAAAGGCCAGATCCTGCCCATGTCCTGAACCGTGAGGGGTAGTGGCATCTATCCTAAAATGGTACTCGACATCCGGCTGTAACGATCCGACCGCGATACTCACTTCACCATCTGTGACGGCATGCTGGTGTTCGGTCTCATGGCCATAGTCTGGGCTCGTTCCGAACTTGAAGAAATAGTCGGCACCGGCCGGATCATTGGCTTGAACCCTGCCGTTCAATACCGCCCCCGTTGGGGTGATGGAGGTCGCTGGCGAGGTCCAAGCGAGGGGCTCCAGAGCAGGGGCCGCGCCCTCGACCGGGAGGTAGTTAATGCCAGCGTATTGCCTGGACTGGAAGCTATCCCAATGGCCATGAACCCCCAGACCCATCGACTGCGCGTGCTGAAGGTAGGAACGGGAGGCTGCAGCGGATCCGATTCGAAGCCGCTCCTCACTGATATAGTCGCACATCACCGAATCCGTAGCGACGGGATCAATGCCGAAAAACAGAATGTTGGGGTCTTCGTTGTCGAAAATGGCCCAGCGCTGAGGTGGAACCAAATTATCGATGGGGTTTCCAAAAAGCCCGTCGCCGATGATTAAGCGGGTCTTGCTTCGAATGTGGGGGTTGAGGTTGATATCGGTGAGGACGCTCTTTGACGGGTCGGGGTTCTGGTCGGGGTAAAGATAGGAGTGCATCCGCAACCGCGCCTCGTTGGGGTCGTTTCCGAGGAAGGTCACCGACCCGTAGTGGTTTTTCATCCCGAGCGTTACCTCGGCCGCCACATGGCCCTTGAGGAGCGGAATATTGATAAGATGCGCCGCATCGGCGAATACCTGTGCCGGCCGGATGTAATCGCCGGGGGGATAGGTCGTGGGGCTGGCGGCACTCGAAGCGGGGCTGACATAATCCGTCAGGCTGCACTCGGTCGAGCAGCCGTCGACCGCCGAAAAAAACCGAACGCCCGCGGTACGGATTCGGTTGACGAATCTCGACGGGATCACCCGGGAGGGATCTGTGATCCATATTTTGTCCGGCGGAATCCCGATGAGGAGCATCCCCTCGATGACGGCATTGACCGTCTCAGGATATGCGTCCATGTTATTGCTGGATTCACATCCCCAGGTATTATTGAAATTGACTTTCAGGGCGACGGCCTCCCCGTTCTGGTAGGGGATCAAATGCTGCCATGCGGAAGCAGGCGTGCTCTTCGCCGTCAGGGTCATCACCCCCATTGCCACCATGTCGCTGACCACCTCCTGATCAATATGTTCCCAGTGATAGCCGCTGACATGATTCCAGCTGGTGGCGCTGCTATCGTGCACCGAAACGACCACCGGGAGGGGCGCTGCTTGGGCTCTGCCTACCATCGTTTTGGAAAAAGAAAAGGCTAGACAAACCCCGCTCAATCCGCCCGTAGTCAATCGAAGGAAAACGCGCCGAGTAATAGGAGGATGACCCATATTGGGTTTCTTGTCCATAGTTACCTCTGTCTATGATAGCGTGAGGGCATATTATCTTTTTGCCAGCCCATGGTTTGGCTTTTTCAAAAGTAGCCGCCTCTACTGAGAGCCCTCAAGCATTAATGTGTGTCAGTTTTACTCCGTTTCCGGATCTTGCTTTCCTCCAAAAACAATAGGTTGACCTCTCTTTGTACCAGCTTGCTCGAATCCAATCTATTTTAGACAGCAATGCCAAACATTACAAAAAAGATTATGGCCCCATATGAAAGGAAAAGCGTTTAGTCAAATTTTATAGAAACTGATGGCATATTCTCAATTTTAGCTATCTCTCTATTCAACACTTGTTGCAGATTAAGGTGACGCCAAATTGAAAAATACACTGACCGCGAACTTTAATTCTATGCAACAATGCTAATAACAAAGACTTCCTTCAATAACCTGTAACGGCCATGGGGAAACGCGCCAATTTATTAAAAAACGTTTTAGCTTTGGTAAGAAGCAAACTGTCCCGCAATTTTTGAATCCATGATTTTCTAAAATGGGAATCAACTCCGTGTATGTTGATTCATTTAAATGTGTTCCCTGTGCTGCTGTTTTTCCTGTGTAAGTAAAGTCAACAATTCTAGTCACGTCCGAAGGCCCAAAAAGACGATTTGGCATATTGACTATAAAAACTCCTCCATCTTTAAGCGACAATCCAACAGAGCGTAAATGCATAGGCAGATCAACAGGTGTTATGTGTTCGAGAACTTGATCAGAGAAAACAACATCGAACTTGTAATTCAGATTAAAGTTAATGATGTCTGCCACCTTGAACTCAATATCTGGATAATGCTGCGTAAGAGGCGGTAAAGAAACACCTATGCAAACCAACTTTCTGTGCGGTAAATTCTTTGAAATGCTTTCAAAAAATAACCCTATCCACATCCGATATCCAAAATAGACTTATTTTTCAATTCTTGCTAAAAAGCCGGACAATCTCATCTCTCGGGTTTTTCCCCGATAGAGTATCAGTTCGTCTCTTACCATAGATAGGATGCACTTTATTGTATACATTCTCATATAGCTTCTGTCGTTTCTCGAACGATCCTTCCTGCAGTGTTTTTTGGTGAAATAGCTTTTCAATTTCAAAGGCCTTGATCAAGTTTTCAGATGGAATTCCAATTGAATGAGAGAACTCATTTAGGTGCGGGTATCTATTAGTATCTGTCATATTGTACCTCAGGTTTCTTAGTATTTGTAGTTCTTCATAGATGGGTAGATGGCTCCATCAGGCCTACTAAAAAAATTAACATCGTGGGTACTATAGTAATTCTCACCAATATATTGCACAAACAATAGCAGAAAATTATCCTCCTCTGGGATATAATTGATCCCAATCGCTGTCCCCTTTTGTAATAAACCAGTTGGCAGCCTTGATCTTAGACCTATCACGCCCATGGGCATCCGTGCAATAAAAGTAAGGAACAGACTCCCTCATTTTAAGGAAGCCGGCATTTTTTAAAACTTCTTGGTATTCTGGAGGCGTACAGGCGCACTCGATCACTTCGACGTCATCACCGAAGAATTCAATCGCATGCTGGATGAGTGAATCCAGAGCGTCAGAATCATTTATATCCGCAAACCAATCTACAATGTACCCAAAATTCCGCTCGATGGATTGCGATCTGCGCAACACACTGTAACCTACGACATCCCCTTTTCGAAAAGCCGTGAACAAACGATAATGAAGCTGTTTATTCGCAGCGTATCTCCAGTTTAAAAAATATTGATCGCGTTTTACAATTACCCCATAGGAATTACTAATCTTCCGCCAAAGCGAATCAATTTCTACTCCAAATTGCTGCACCTCTTTAATCTCCTGCGAGGTCTTTACTTGTCGTAACTTTAAGTAATAATACAGCATTCTGGTTAACGCATTCAGAAAAGACGCAAGCATTCGATCGAACGGGAGAAACCAACGCGCTTTATTTATCGCTTGTTTCAGCCAAGGTTTAGATCGGCCAAATTTTTCGAGATATTCGGAAACCAAATCAGCACTCAAGTGTACAATTCGTCGATAGACGGGAACAGGCGCAAGATCCGGATAGTTAAGCCGGTTGTAAATCCTTTTGGTCGTGTCCGACATTTCGATCGCCATGTAAAACTGGCGCTTCTCAGCCGCTTCTTGAATAAGCCTACGGCCGACCCCTTCTCCGCGGCAGGAAGGCAAAACAATGAGGTCGACACCCCACACGGCCGGGTACACGCCGCCTTCGGTCTTAATTTCTACGGGGATGGTGCATAATTGTCCGACAATCGACGCGTCTTTCAACGCAATCCAGATCGGAAGTTCTTCGGTTATCTTGCTGATATTCGGGTTCTGCGTGTACTGCCAATTCCATCGGTCGGGGATCATATTGCAATGGCTGTTCGGATATGCTAATTTGATAAAACTCCATATGGCTTCCTTGTCCGATAAAGACGCCTGCCTGATTTCGGATTTGCCCGCGACGGGCTGAGATGATGGATTCATTGCGCGAACCCTCCGTAGATTCAATTGCTGTGCTTAAGGCCCGGTCCCGAATCGATTTCATCAAACTTCACCGAAGAAACGGCCGAACGTTCGTCTTCCTATTTGGCAATCGGCTGGTACATCCCTTTAATTTGGAGCCTATCTGTAGTAAGCAAAATTATGTCAAGCTGCCACCGAGCAGCGATTTAGTGTTGCGTGAACAGTAGGTAGGGCTAAGCCGATATGAGACAGTTCATCACGTTACTCCTCATTTTCTTTTTCAGCCTTCAGCCGACTGCCGGCCGCAGCACCGAGTTCTTCGTGTCCCCTGAGGGATCCGATAGCAATAACGGGACTTCGAGCGAAACTCCGCTGCGAACCATCCAAAAAGCAGCGGATATTGTCACCCCCGGCGATACCGTTTACATCCGAGGAGGGGTCTACCGCGAAAAACCCCGCCTACATCGATCGGGAACACCGGAACAACCCATTGTGTTCCGTGCATTTGAAAAAGAGCAACCGGTCATCGACGGCTCACCAACTTTAGTCTGGTCGCATCACACGGACCGGATCCTGACGGCCGAGGCGCCTTTTCCGGTGGGTGTGGTGGTGGCGGACGGCCGCCCCTTGTCTCCAATCGAAAACATAACCAGCATAAAACCAGGGGGGGTTTTTGTAAATGGTCTTCGCATTTATATTCCTGCAGCGATCGGCTCCGCATCGGGTCTTGATAGAGTCGCTGTACTCGAACGCTTCACGGATTGGGCAAGCTACCGCCAAACCCCATTGGTTCAAATCGCAGGCAACCACGTCGATTTCATCGGCTTCACCGTTCAGAACAGCTCCGGCAGCGGCATCGAGTGTTCCGGGCGCTTCAGCCGCGTCATCGACTGCCGCGTCGCCTTTACCATGACCGGCGGAGTCCTCATGAGCAATGTCCATCATGGCGTTATCCAGGGATGTACGGTTACCGAAACCTGTTTGATGAACTGGCCCCGCGGTTTGATCGGCGGCGCTTGGCCGGGCGCAGTGACCTATCTTTCTGGTAAAGACGGTCGAATTTTCAGCAACCAAGTCTTTCGGAACCATGGCGAAGGGATCGGCACCCTGGGCGGATGGGGTCTTCCGGGAACGAATGGTCTCGAAATCCGAAAGAATACAGTGTTCGACAACTGGAGCGTCAATATTTGGATCGACCATGGGTCCCATGTGCTGATCGATGGCAACTTTGTGTTTGTTTCGCCTGACGTCCCCTCCCGTGAAAAAGCGCGCGGTCTCCCAGTTGGCATCGAATGCGCAGAAGAGGCTGATTTCGGCCATCCTGGAGATCTCAACCACGTCACCATTACGAACAACATCGTTATCGGTAACAGCAACGGTTTTATGTTTTGGAACGCGGGCTCTAAAGTATCTGGTCTTAGACATTTTCATGTTTCCAACAACACGTTTGCAAACAACAAGCATGATGCAGTGTACATCGAAAAAGGCAAGCACGTTGGAACTGTTTTCCGCAACAATATTTTTTATCAAGAAACCGGCGGGCTTATGCATTTTGAAAACCCCAACGACACCCGCTTCGAGCATAACTGCTGGTACCAACAGGACGGTAAAGGACGCATCACCTGGGGCACCTCCACGCTTGATTATGCAACATGGTGCAGCCTCGGCGGATCGTGTCCTGCTTCGATCTGGAAAAACCCCGAATTCTCGGTCGGCAGTGGATTAGATCCGAAGCATTACCAAATCAGGCCTTCTTCTCCCTGCCGGGATAGCGCCACTGACGATCCTCACGTGCCTTTAGATTATTGGGGAACCCCACGCCCCAGCGGCCCAAGGTACGATATCGGGGCACATGAATTCAAATCGCTCCCCTGACTGTTAATTATAGACTGCCTGTCGGGTTCCGCGCAATCAATCGGGGCCGGTTATCACTTTTTACCGGCGCACGCAGCATAAACGTCCAGAGTCCGACGAGCGATTTGTTCCCAAGAAAAATGCTCATCCACGTAGCGGATCTGACGGTCTTTTTCCTCTTGCAGGAAAGGCTCGGAAATGAACCTTTTAATCCGCTCTTCCACCGCGGAAACATCCCCGCATGTAAAATAGCGTTCATCCGGCAGATGCACCGCCCGGTTTCCCTCAATATCGCTCGCGAGGCACGACACCCCTGACTTCATGGCTTCCAGTAGAGCGATCGGCAACCCTTCGTATAACGACGCCAGAACAAAAAGGCCGGCATTGCGATAAAGTTGCGACAGGGGTTGTTCGGTGAGGTGCCCGGTCAGGACGATGGAGCCGTCGCCTCGAACTGACTGCTTTAAAGTTCTGCTGTAACGGCTTTCGTGATCCGCTGCTCCGGCGATCACCAACTTCCAGCCTTGAGGACGCAGCCGCTGGAATGCCTGGACCAGCAAATCAAATCCCTTCTCAGGAACAAGCCGGCCAACCGACAGAATATAGCGGCTAGGCTCCAAGTTATAGGCCGCCAGGGTGTCTTTTCCTGGAACCCCGGAAGCCAGATGGACCCCATTGGGGATGACGATCGGAGTCCTGCCGTATCTTCTCTGGATTTCGGCGGAAATGCCATCTGAAATCGCAATCACGGCGTCAGCCGCATGCACACCGGTATACTCTCCTGTCTTTAAGACCAACTTAGCCAATCGCCCCCACTTTAGTCTCTGGTATTCAGGGCCGTGGCTGGTGACGACCACCTTGAGTCCCAATGCCTGGGCCAAGGGAGTGAGCAGGGCAGGCCCAATCGCGTGAATGTGAAGGATGTCCGGCCGCAGCCAGGCTGCCGCCAGGATCCCGATGAAGGTGTGGGACAACGCCTCCATGGCCGTTTGTCGAATTGCCGGCAGTGGAACCAGCCGCACCCCCTTGTGCTCTCGAATGCGGCAGTCCACATAAGGCCTGCGGCTCAATGCCCACACCCGGCAGCCAAGCCGGACCAATTGTGTGCACAATTGCTCGCAGTGCTTCTCGATGCCGCCTTGAACGTTCGGGAAACCCCGGGAGCCCAATACGACCACCTTCACCGCCCCGTTCCGTTCCGGCAGGTTATACGGCGCAGCAGGCAAATCGTTAGGCCCCCTCACCGTGCTACAGGTTAGGCAATCCATTTCTGACGGCATTCAATGTTCTCTTGATGCGCCTTTTGGCCAGCGCCAATTTTGACTGTTTGTTTTCGACAGCCACCTCAAGAAGGGTTGGCCCTCCATGTTCCAGAGCCGCGGTCAAAGTCTTTTTCAGGCTTGATTCGGGTTCCTGGTAGTGAAGATGGAAGCATTGCGCCAGCATCGCGAAATCGGGGGGAGACAGGTCCACCCCGAAGGAACGGCCATAGGCATTTTCCTGGAAGGCCCGGATGATCCCGAAACAGCCATCGTTGAAAACGATGGTCAGAAGCTTCAACTTTTCCCTACAAGCCGTCATGAATTCGAATCCGCTCATGGCGAATCCGCCGTCGCCTACCAACGCCACTATATTGCCTGCCGGACGGCCGAATCTGGCGCCAATCGCGGCGGGGATGGCAAACCCCATGGCCTGGTAATCGCTTGCGGCAATAAACGTCCGGGGGGCCAGCACGGAGAAGTATTTACGGGCCCAGATCTGGCAGTTTCCGGTATCCGACACCACGATGTCCTCGGCGTGAAGCGCCTCCCGCAGCGTCGTAAAGAATTCACGCGGCGTAAAAAGGTTATCGCCGATCGCCAGACGGGAGGCCGCTTGATTCTGAGAGAGGTCAAGCTTACGGCCATTGTCATTTTCGCGGCAGATCGCATCGGCCATTGTCGTATTGCGCTTCGGACCGATCCGGCCTTTGGCCGTCAGCACCTTGCGGAGGAACTCCCGTACATCCATCTGCACCGCGATAGCCGCCGGGTAATTCTGGTTAATGAGCTCCAGCGACGCATCGACATGGATGAGCGGTGCGTCAAAGCGCAGCTGGAACCCGTGACTGCCGGTAACTGAGAACTTGGTCCCTATTGCCAGGATCAAATCGCAGGCTCCGAGGATGGAATTGAGGGCCGTGCATTCTTCCAACTCCCAGCCGAACCGCAACGACAAGGGATGGTCATCTGGAAAGGTGCCTCTGCCCGACAGAGTGGTGAACACCGGAGCACTCATCCATTCTGCCAATTCAATTAGTTCCGCTTGTGCATGGCTGGCGCCTAAACCAGCAATCACCCCAAGCTGCCGGCAACGGCTCAGAGCGTTGAGCGCCTCTTTAATCCGGTCCTCGGCAACCGGAGGTTCGATGTCGCCTCCTTTGCTCGGGGGGGCATAGCTCGTTTTCGGTGCATACTCGGCCAGCAGCTGGTGTGGGATTTCCACGACGACTGGACCGGGTTCATTGGAGACCGCCTGTTCAAAAGCGGCATGCATGACCTGATAGGTTTCTTTTGCGCTGCCGACTTGAAAAATCCCTTTCACAATCGGCCGAACGATTTCCTTTTGGGGAATCTCGTGCAGGCAGAACTTCTGCTGCCCCCCGCCGACGCTGGGGATGATGCAAACCAACGGCACCGAGTCAACAAAGGCCTCGGCGATGCTTGTC
>Ga0113563_10001042_pt1 | contig 15049 bp, 13 predicted proteins | sample Mud3Dept3metaG_FD_80117 | JGI IMG/M metagenome (GOLD analysis project Ga0113563, IMG submission 80117) | Freshwater wetland microbial communities from Ohio, USA, analyzing the effect of biotic and abiotic controls - Mud 3 Core 4 Depth 3... | ecosystem: Environmental > Aquatic > Freshwater >...
CCTCCTTCAAGTTGCCGACCAGTACATCGAGCATCTCAAGAAACTGCCCGAGATTCCCGCCGAAGAACTCGCTGACTTCCTGGTCGTAGCCGCGCGGCTGCTCTACCTCAAGTCGAAGATGCTGCTCCCGCTCATGCATTGGGGCGACGAAGAGGAAGAAGGCGACCTGGAGCGGCGCCTCCGGATGTATAAGGAGTACGTCGAGGCGGCCAAGAAGGTGCAGGCGATGCTCTCCGAGAAGCGCCACACGTACGTCCGCGAGAAACCGCCGGTCTCCGCGCTCGGCTTCGCTCCGCCCAAGGACTTCACGGGGGAGAAGATGGCCGAGCTCTTCCGCGACGTGCTTCGCAGGCTCATCCCGGTCGTGAAGACGCCGGAGGGCGTCATCGAGAAGACCGTCTCGATCCACGAGAAGATCCAGCGCATCCACGACCTCATCGCCAGGCATTCCAGGCTCAGCTTCCATCACGTCCTCCGGGACGCGACCACGCGGAGCGAGATCATCGTCTGCTTCCTCGCCCTGCTCGAGATGGTCAAGCAGAGGCACGTCACCGTGAAGCAGAGCGAGTACTTCGGGGAAATCCATCTTGAAAAGGTATGAGCGTCAAATCCGAAATCGAATCCCTCCTCTTCGTCTCCAGCCGCCCGCTTTCCGCGAAGCGGCTCGCTGAGGCGTCCGGACACTCCAAGGACGAGGTGAAGACGGCGCTCGATGCGCTCGCCGCGGAATATGACGCGCGCGAGGATTCCGGCGTCATCCTGCTCCGCAACGGCGACGAGATCCAGCTGGCCACCGCGCCCGACCACGCCGAGATGGTGAAAAGCTACCTGAAGGACGAATCCTTCGGCGAACTCACGCGTCCGGCGCTCGAGACGCTCACGATCGTCGGTTACCGCGGCCCTCTCACCAAGGCGGAGCTCGAACAGATCCGCGGCGTGAACTGCAGCCTGATCCTGCGCAACCTGATGATCCGCGGCCTCGTCGAGACCGAGGGAGGCAAGACCGACGACCCGAGCGCCCCCGCGACGTACCGCGTCACGTTCGACTTCTTGAGGTACCTCGGCATCCGCCAGATGTCGGAACTGCCGGAGTACGAGAACCTCCGTTCCGACGAGAACCTTCAGAAGCTCATCGAAGCATCCGCGGCGAAGTCCGCTCCTCCGGCGGAAGCTCCTTCCGAGGAAGCTCCGTCCGCCTGACCTATGGCGACGTTCCTGCTGCATCTGCTGCTTCTCTCCGTCTTCTCCGGCGTCACCGGCAGGACCGATCTTCTGCGCCCCCCGCGCGTCACGCTGGCCGCCGAGGTCCGATTTGAAGCGCCTGAACCCGCGAAAAAAGAGCATGCCGGCCCCCGAAAGATCGACCCCGCCAGTCTGGGCGTGAAGCTTACGGCGCCTTCGGCAGCGCTGATCGACACGCGGAGCGGGGAAGTCCTCTTCTCGCAGGGCGACGACCGCATCGTGCCGATCGCTTCGATCACCAAGCTGATGACGGCGATGGTCATCCTGGACCTCGAGCCGGACTGGGAGAAGATCGTGACGATCGAGTCCGGGGACAACGCGCTCGCCGGCATCCAGTATCTCCGCGTCGGCGACCGGCTTTCCGCAGACGAGGTTTTCGACGTGATGCTCGTCGGCTCCGCCAACAATGCCGCCATGGCGCTCTCCCGTTCGCTTGGCGTGAGCCGCGAGGCCTTCGTCGCCAGGATGAACTCCAAGGCCCGCGAGCTGGGCCTGTTCCACTCCGCCTTCGTCGATCCGACCGGCTACGCCCCCGAGAACGTCTCGACGTCGCTCGACGTGGCGCGCCTCGCCTACGCCGCCCTCGAGCGTCCTGAGATCCGTGAGGCGCTCACGCGCACGGAACTCGTCGTCCGCACGTCCGCCGGCGCCGAACGCCGCGTCCCCGCCACCAACGAGCTGCTCCAGAGCTTCCTGAACGAAGGGGAATTCACTATCGTCGGCGGCAAGACGGGCTACACCGAAGAGGCTGGCTACACGCTGGTCCTGCGCGCCAAGAAGGGCGAGGCTGACGTCATCGCCGTCACGCTCGGCAGCGCCACGTCGGATGACCGTTTCCAGGACGCCAAATCGCTGCTCTTCTGGGGTTTCAAAACGTTTCAGTGGTGACGTGCTAGAATAGGGGGAGTATGAGGATCGCGATCGATTGCCGTCCTATCGTCAGTCCGGAAAAGGGGGAGATGGCCGGCATCGGCCACTACGCCCGTTTTCTCGTCCGCCATCTCCTGAAGATCGACGAGGAGAACCGCTACACCCTGTTCTTCGACGAGCGCGCCTCGCGCGGCACGATGAGCGAGATCATCGGATCGGCGCGCAACGCCGAGGCGAAGGCCCTGCCGCTCTCGCGTTTCAAGAAGCTCCTGCCCTACGCCTATTCGCACCGCTACGTCTCGTCCGCCATCGCCAAGTCGGAAGCCGACGTCTATCACGGCACCACCGGCAGCCTGCCGATGGCCTATCGCGGCCGCAGCGTGATCACCGTGCACGACCTCGCCATCTATTCGCGCCCGGAGTGGTTCCCCGGGGGACAGTTCTTCTCGCGCCGCTTCGTCGTGCCGGCTTCGGTCCGCAACGCCACCAAGGTGATCGCCGTCTCGAACTTCACCAAGCGCGAGATCCAGCGCGTCTTCGCCGTCCCGTCGGAGAAGATCGCGGTGGTCTACGAGGGCGTCGAGCCGCCGCCGCCCGAATCCTGGGAGACGCCGCCGCCTAAGGAGCTCCGCAAGCCCTACATCCTCTATCTCGGCACGATCGAGCCGCGGAAGAACGTCGAGGGACTCGTCCGCGCTTACGCTTCGCTGGCCGAGCGCTTTCCCAAGCTCGTCGGCGCGACCGAACTCGTCATCGCCGGCGGACGCGGCTGGAAATCCGAGAAGGCCTTCGCCGCCATCGAGCAGGCCAATAAGCGCCTGGCGCACGCCGGTCCGCGCGTGCGCATCCTCGGCTACGTGCCGGACAAGGAGAAGCACGCGCTCATGGCGCACGCGATGATGTTCGTCTTCCCGAGCTGGCACGAGGGCTTCGGCCTGCCGGTCCTCGAGGCCATGAACCTCGGCGTGCCGGTCATCACCTCGAACCTGACGGCCCTGCCTGAGATCGCCGGCCGCGGCGCCGCGCTCCTGGTCGACCCGGGCCGCGAGGCGGAACTGTCGCTGGCCATGAAGCACCTCTTGGAGGACGACCTCAAGCGCGCCGAGCTCGGCCGCCGAGGCCTCGAACGCTCCACCGAATACCGCTGGGACAAGACCGCGGGGGAGACCCTCGAGGTCTACGAGGAAGCCGCGAAGGCGGGACGCTGACGTCCCGCCTTTTGACTTCACGGGATGCGGAGGTTACGATGATCCGGCTCACGACACCCCGTCCTTTCCCAAGGAGCCCGAAATGCCTGGAGACCCGAAACGTCCCATCGACGGCGAAATCCTCGTTTCCTGCGATGGCATGCAAGGCGGCGGCAAGCTTGCCGGCCTGTCGATCGCCGGCGTCCGTGAATTCGTCGCCAAGAACCTTCCCGAGTTCGTCATCCCGCCCTCCAAGATCGCCCGCGTGACGACGATGGACGCCGAGAACGACGCCTGGAAGCAGATCGCCTCAGAGCAGCAGGTCGGTCTCATGATGATGAGCACCCCGACCGGCATGATGATGTATCAGGGCGCCTCCAAGGTCGTCCCTGAGACGTACGTTCTGCGCGAGGCCGACGTCAACCTGGCGTTCGAGGATCCGGAACCCTCGTCCGACGCCCCGGCCTAGCTGGGGCTTTTTTCGACCGCCTGTCTTGACGTATCCGCCTGCCTGGGGTAGTGTACGCATATCCCAATGCGTCGCGGGATAGAGCAGTTGGCAGCTCGCGAGGCCCATAACCTCGAGGTCGCGGGTTCGAGTCCCGCTCCCGCAACCAAAAGACCCTCACCGAAAGGTGAGGGTCTTTTCGTTCAGACGGGCGGATGGAACGCCGCATCAGGGAGCGCGTACCGCGGACGCCGGAATTAAAAAAACGCCGCGGCCATCAGATGGCGGCGGCGAAGCGGTTCGAGAGATCGTCCCGGAGTTTCCTGAGACCCCGTTCCTGCAGCTGACGGATGCGCTCGCGGCTCAGGCTGAACTTCTTGCCGATCTCGGCAAGAGTCGCGGCCTTCTCCTCGTCGTAGAAGCCGAAGCGCAGCAGGATGACATCCCTCTCGATCGGCGACAGGGCCTCGATCGCTTCCCGAAGGAACTGCCTCTCCTTTTCGGGGATGAGCGTGGCCCACTTCGAGGTTTCCGGCGGTTCGCCCGACAGCATGCTGCCGAGCGTGTCGTCCTGCTCTTCGCCCACGGGCGCGTCGAGGGAAAGGAGCTCGTGCATGCCTCTTCGGAGGAGCATGAGCTTGTCCTCGGTACAGTCCGCGGCCTTGGCGAGCTCCGCGTCCGTCGGAAGGCGGCCGAGGCGTTCGATGAATTCGCGGCGCGCGCGCGTGACGATCATCGCGAACCCGATCATGTGGACCGGCAGGCGGATCGTCCTCCCCTTGTCCGCCATCCCGCGGCCGATGGCATGGCGGATCCACCAGCTTGCGTATGTCGAGAAGCGGAAGCCTCGGTCCGGGTCGAACCTCAGCACCGCGGTCACCAGCCCCGTGTTGCCTTCCTGGATGAGGTCGGCGAGCGGCAGATAGCCGAGGTTGAAGCCCCGGGCGAGCGAGACGACCAGGCGCAAGTTCGCCTTGATGAATCGCTCGGCGACTTCGTATGCGGCCGGGTCGCTCCACTCGAGCATGGCGAGTCCCGGATCGTTGATCGACGCCCACTTGACGTGTTTGTCGAGCTCTGCGCCTTTCAGTCCTCCCGGATTGAATTTGCGAAGAAGCTCCTGGGCGCGCGCGATCCGTTCGGGAATCTCGGCGTTCCGATATTGCGGCGTCCAGGTCCGATACTTCTCGGCGGTGCGCAGGGCCTTCTTCAGGCCTTCCGCCGCCTTGGCGAGGCCGCGTCGGACCACGGTGCCCATCGTCAGCTCTTCCTCGGGGGTCAAGAGGTCGGAGACGGCTCCCATCTCGGCCATGTACCGGGAGAGCGGATCGCGCCGACGGATGAAGCGTCCGTCCTCATTCTCCGGCTCGGATTCGGTTTCCTTGAGGAAATCCGCCTTTCCAAGGATGTCGTCGTCCTGGATCAGCTGCGATGCCCCGTGACCGAGGCGTTCAGGGCCCTTCTTCCTGCCTTTGGCGGAATGCGGAGTCTTGCTGCGCTTGGTCATCTTGGCCTCCTGTCGTCGTTTGATGTCCGTAATGGACCCTTCTCCATACCAGTTATCCAGGGCCAGGTCAAGTCCCGCCCCTTGCCAAGCACGGCCCATTTTGATAGCATTTTGCCGGTAAGACCCCGTGGCGGGGTAGCTCAGTTGGTTAGAGCGTGGGACTCATAAGCCCAAGGTCGAGGGTTCGACCCCCTCTCCCGCTACCAAAAACTCCTCACCCCGGGTGAGGAGTTTTTATTTGAGGGTACAAGGGGTCGTACGGACGACTTGCAGGTCGGAACGGGCCGTTCAGGACGTGCGGGTCAGGCCGAAGAGGCCGTCGAGGTGCGAAACCCCATTCTTGTCAATCCTCCCGTTCAGTGCTATAGTCATCGTCGTATGTTTGTCACCACCCACGCTGCCATTGGAGCCTTGATCGGAGCCGTCGTCCCCAATCAGACGGCTGCGTTCTCGCTCGGTTTCCTGTCGCACTTCCTGGTCGATCGCATCCCGCACGGCGACGAGCATATGCTCGACGGCTACAAATCGGGAGACAAGATCAAACGCGCCGTCGCCTACGTGACCATCGATTCCGTCATCGCGATGTACGTCACCCTGCTGATCCTGTCGAACGCCCCGGCGCATCTCCACGGCGCGATGAAGTGGGGCCTCATCGGCAGCATCCTCCCGGACCTGCTGGTCGGCATCTACGAAGTCACGAAGATCACCCCGTTCTTCCGCCGCTTCACCGCCTATCACCACAAGAACCACCATCACATCATCGGCAAATACCGCCAGGGCAAGGACATCCCTTTCAAATGGGGCGTGGCCTACCAAGTGGTCGCGGCCATCATCCTGGTCAAGATCGCGGTCATCGGTTAGCCGAAGCCGCCCGTGGGCGATCTGCTCGGGCTTCACTCGCTCAACGTTCCGGCGTACGTGCGTACGCCTCACGTCTTCGCTCGCTCCAACCCTTCGCATCTCATCCCACGGATCGGCTTCTACTGACATCCAAAGAAAAAATCCCTCGTCGCAGCTGCGGCGGGGGATTTCGCGTTTTCGGTCTCTGAGAAAGAGCGGGGAAGGCTAGGAGCCCTGCGGACGGGCGGAGACCTCGACGGGCGCGTCCTTGCCGACGTGCGTGTCGAGCGTGGCCTCCTTGCCGTCGACGGTGAAGTCCTTGTCCTTGGTGTCGATGCCGGCGGTCTTGCAGACCTCGCCCAGGGAAGCGCCGGTCGCGGCGATGTCCACGGTCTTGGTCTGCTTGCCGTCGGTACCCGTCAGTACGATCTTGATCTTCATGCGTCCTCCTGTGTGTCGGTGGGAGATGCCACCAGTTCCTTGTAGTGCAGCTCCTTGATACCCGACATCCACCAGGACGTCAAGTTCTCGGTCACTTTCCCGGCGGCCTTGAGGGACATCGGCATGAAGCCGTGCTTGCCGCACATGTGCGGCTCCGCCTCGCGCTTCCCGTACGACACGTGATGGTCGTAGTAGGCGACGTCGTCGGGGTCGCAGGGGCAGACGGCGAAGACCCAGAGGAGCTTCCCGGCCGTGCGCGTGTCTATCAGGAGATCGACGCCCGGATTCATGCGGACCTGTTCCCAGATCTTCCGGCGCGCGTCCATCGAATCGACGCAGACGACGACCGTGCCCGCGAACGGCTCCTGATCCTCGTACTTGGCGGGGTGGATGCCGATCGAGAGGCCTGAGAAATCTTTCACGATCTTCCGCAGCGCCTCGACCTTTCGGGACATGAAGTCCTTCTGCCGATAAAGCGACATCGGGACGTTGTGCTCCGAGACGTCATCGTCGTCCCAGACGTCGAGCTTCGGCACCCCCATCTTGGCGAGCGCGAAGGCGACGAGGCTTCCCACCGCTCCGGCGCCGATCAGCGTCACCGGCCGAGGGGCTTTCGGATCGAGCAGCTTGTGCTGCTGGGAGAAGTTCAGCGTGGTTCCTTTTTTCACGTGGCGCTCCTTTCGGGGTCTTGGGGGTCTCGACGATCGGTTCTGACGGGAACTCTTCGAGCGGCATGAGCGTCGTCTCCGGCCGGTAGGACCGGAGCCAGCGCACGATGATCTCGAGAGCGTCGGCGAAGCGGTAGGAGGTCGCGTACTTGGCGACGGCCAGCGTGATGTTGCCGAAGCATTCGAGGGAGGTCTTGTCGATGTGCGGATGGTGATGCCCTTCCGGATGTTTCGGCGCTTCGCTCCAGACGGCCACGTGGCCCTCCGGCGAGATGTGGATGCGGAACGGCCCCAGGTCATAGCGCCGACCGTCGCGCTCGAGCGCGATCGGGACGGTCTCGACCATCAGGCCCTCCTCCCTGTCGGTATGCAGGACGACGATGTCCTTCATGGCGCGGATCCGCGTGAAATCACCCGCGCTCCGTTCGACCGCCTCGGAAATCTCGCGTTCCAGCGCCTTCAGGCTGACGGCCTGATCGTCGCGTTCACGCAGCTTCTCGGCGAACTTCCGCTGAAGGTCTCCGAGTTCGAAATCAAGCTTCCCGAGCTTCGCGCGCAGGTCTTCGCTCCGTTTCTTGGCCATCGCGCGTACGCAGTCCTCGGGCTCCTCCTCGATCGGCGCCTCCGGCGCCTCAGCCGAAGAGGCGGCCGGCGCGAGATCGCGCGCGAGCAGTGAAAGCATCGCTTCCCACAGCTTGCTCCGGTCGAACGTGTTGCTGTTGTCCGAGAGGACGAGGACGAGGTTGTAGACGCTGCCGCCGACGATCTGGAAGAGGGGGACGCCCTCAGCCGAGATCAGGCGGCCGCGCCAGGCCGTGGGGCCGTGTACCATGCGCGTTTCGCCGTCGGACCAGAGCTTGCAACCGAAGATTTCCTTGGCCTTCTGGCTGAAATGCCGGAAGTTCCCGGGAGGCCGCGCGCTGATGAACATGTTCAGCGTCCCTTCCTCGGGCGGAAGCGGAGGCTGGACGATGTACTGCCCGAGGCAGTAACGCATGCGGAGGCCGGTGACGCGGGAGAACCTCCCGATGACCTCCGTATCGGCGCGGATCGTGCCGCGGTGGTTGGCGCGGAGATTTTCCTCGTCCTCGCCGATGAAGCGCTCCTCGACGGAGGGTTCCTTGAGGACCAGGACAGGTCCGGTGAACTCCCCGCCTTCGCCGTTGACCGCGCAGACGGGGAGGCCGATCTTCTCGAACGAGGAGACGAGATCCTTCCAGGCCGCGGCGGCCGTTTCCTCGTCGGGAAAGACGCAAGGCACGACGTCGGCCTTGATGCCGAGCGCAGTGACCGGCATCCATCCGAGCATCGCGGGGCGCGTGCCTTCGGGGAGGCGGCGCAGCAGGAGATCGCAGACCGCGAACTCCTTCTTGATCTCCGGGGCCTTCTCCGGGGTACGGACGATCACGCCCAGCTCCGGGCCGAGTGATACGAAAGCCATGAGTGACTCCTTTTCAAAGGACGCCTGGACGTCGTTCGAGAACGGCGCGCCTTGCCGTCGCGGCAAGAGGTTTTCCTATCACGGAAACGGGCGCGCGTCAACCGGAACCGGGATGCGAAAACGACCGACGATGTCGGTCGTTTTTGGTGCCGCGGGAGGGACTTGAACCCTCATGACCTTGCGGTCGGGGGATTTTGAGTCCCCTGCGTCTGCCATTTCGCCACCGCGGCAAGCGGTTTTTAGGCGAAGCTAGGCTCAGTTTATGCGGGGAGGCCGACCTTGTCAATCGAGCCTTGTCGTGCTCGACCCCCTCCGCTACACTGGTTCCGTATGGCCCTCATCCTTTCAGTCGTCAATCAAAAAGGGGGAGTCGGCAAGACCACCACGGCGGTCAACCTCGGCGCCTACCTCGCGCGCCGCGGCAAGTTCGTGCTTTTGATCGATCTCGATCCGCAGTGCAACGCCACCTCGGGTCTGGGCATCGACCACAAGGCGCTCGACAAGGGCGTCTACGAGGCGATCTGCGGCACCGCGAACTTCCGCGACATCATCCTGCCGACCACGATCGAGGGCTATCGCATCGCTCCAGCCACCGAGAACCTGGCCGGCGCAGGCGTCGAGCTGGTCAACATGGAACGCCGCGAATTCAAGCTGGCCGACGCCATGATGGGCATCCGCCATGATTACGATTTCATCATCATCGACTCTCCGCCGTCGCTCGGCCTCCTGACCATCAACGGCCTCATCGCCGCCGACCAGGTGCTCATCCCGGTCCAGGCGGAATACTTCGCGCTGGAAGGCCTGGGCGCCCTCATGCAGACGATCGACCTCGTGAAGACGCACCTGAAGCCGGACCTCGGCGTCCTCGGAGCGGTCATCACCATGTTCGACTCGCGCATGAAGCTTTCCAACGAGGTGATGAAGGAGCTCTACAAGTATTTCCCGAACAAGATCTTCCGCTCCGCCGTCCCGCGCAACGTCCGGCTGGCTGAGGCTCCGTCGTACGGCAAATCCATCGTCGATTACGACCCCGGATCGAAAGGCGCCAAGGCCTATGAGCGCCTCGCGGAAGAGGTCGCCGCCGCCGTCGAAGCGGCTGAACCGGCCGTCGTATGAAAGGAGGACTCGGGAGGGGTCTTTCATCGTTGATCCCCAGCAAGCCCGTCGACGCGGAACCGCGCGCCACGCCCGTGGCTTCGCCTTCGGCGTTGCCGAAAGGCGCCGTCGAGGTCATTCCGGAAGGCGACCGTATCTTGCATGTCTCGCCGTCGGACATCGTGGCGAACCCGTACCAGCCGCGCCGCGAATTCCATCCCGACGAGCTCGAGGAACTCATCGCTTCCGTGAAGGAGTTCGGCATCCTCCAGCCGCTCATCGTCACCGAGAAGGCCAACGGCATGTTCGAGCTGATCGCCGGCGAGCGCCGTCTGCGTTCCGCCAGGGAAGCGGGCCTCAAGAAGGTCCCCGTCATCGTCCGCACCGCCACCGAACAGCAGAAGCTCGAGCTGGCCCTGATCGAGAACATCCAGCGTGCCGACCTTTCGCCCATCGAAGAGGCGCATTCGTACGCCAAGCTGATGGAGGAGTTCGGCCTGACGCAGGAGAAGGTCGCCGAGCGCGTCGGCAAGAGCCGTTCCGTCATCGCCAACACCCTGCGCCTGCTGAACCTGCCGGCCGAGATGCAGATCGCGCTCTCCGACGCGCGCATCTCGATGAGCATGGCCCGCGTCCTCTGCGGCATGGACGACGCCAAGGAGCGAAAAGCGATGTTCGACCGCATGCTCCAAGGCGACTTCAACGTCCGGCAAGCCGAGGCCGTCTCCCGCGAACGCAAAGGCGCCGGCAAGGGGCGGAGCTCGGTGAAGGACGTAAATCTCCTGGCGGTCGAGGAGGAACTTCGCCGCGTCCTCGGCACCAAGGTCGCCGTCCAGAAGAAGGGGCCGAACGGACGCATCACCATCGAGTTCTACTCCGACGAGGAGTTCAAGGACCTGGTCGGCAAACTGCGAGGATAATAGAAGGGAAGAAAAACGCCCGTCTCACGACAGGCGTTTTTTCTTGGCGTACATGCGGACGCGGTCCTTGGCGTGGTGCGTCTTCACGAACTTCAGCCAGTCAGGGTTCGGACCTTTGCGGTTCTTGTCGGTGACGATCTCGCACATGTCGCCGGAGTAGAGCCGCCCGTCGAGCCGCGCGATCTCGTTGTTGATGCGCGCGGCGGTGCAGCGGTCGCCGATGTCGGAGTGGATGGCGTAGGCGAAGTCGACCGGCGTGGCGTCCTCCGGCAGGTCGATGACGTCGCCGCTCGGGGTGAAGACGAAGATGCGCTTCTGGAAGACGTCGATCTTGAGCTTCTCGAACGACTCCATCAGCCCGCCCTTGTCCTTCAGCGATTCCTGCTGGAGCTTGATGAGGTCCTTCACCCAGGCGATCTGCGCGTCGAGCGCTTCCGGCGATTCCTTGCCCTCCTCGACGTAGTGCCAGTGGGCGGCGATGCCGTACTCGGCCTCCTCGTGCATCTGCTCGGTGCGGATCTGCACCTCGACGATCTCGCCGCCGTCGCAGAAGATCGTGGTGTGGAGCGACTGGTAGCCGTTAGGCTTCGGCTGGGCGATGTAGTCCTTGATGCGTCCTTTGAGCGGCTTCCACATCTGATGGATGATGCCGAGCGTGGCGTAGCAGTCGGCGACCGTGGGCACGATCACGCGCAGGGCCACCAGGTCGTAGATCTTGTCCAGGTTCCGCTCGTACTTCAGCAGCTTCTTGTAGAGGCTGTAGAGATGCTTCATGCGCCCGTGGATGTCGATGGTCTTGATGCGGTTCTTCACGAGCTCCGTCTCGATCTTCTCGCCGACTTTCTTGAGGTAGCGTTCCTTGGCGCGATAACGGTCCTTCACCAGGCCGGAGACCCAGGTGTATTCCTTGGGGAAGACGTATTTGAAGGAGAGGTCCTCGATCTTGCCCTGCATCATGCCCATGCCCAGGCGGTTCGCGATCGGCGCGTAGATCTCCAGCGACTCGAGGGCGATGCGCACGCGCTTGCGGGGCGGCAGGGCGTCGAGCGTCGAAAGGTTGTGGAGGCGGTCGGCGAACTTGATCAGGATCACGCGGATATCGGAGGCCATCGCCACGAACATCTTGCGGAGGTTCTCGACGTAGCGCTCCATCCCGCGGTACTTGATCTTGCCGAGCTTGGTGATGCCGCCGACCATCGAGGCGACGTCCTCGCCGAAATTCTTCTCGATGTCCTTGAGCGTCACGGACGTGTCCTCCGGCACGTCGTGCAGGAGCCCGGCCACGATCATGTTCTCGGGCAGGCGCAGCTTGGCCAGCGTGATGGCCGTCTCGACCGAGTGGTTGATGTACGGCTCGCCCGAGGCGCGTAACTGGCCCGCGTGGGCCTTGGCCGCGAAATCATACGCCAACTCGACCGCCTCGGGGTCGGTCTTGGGCGAATGTTCCTTTACGGCTTCCAGCAATCGGGCGAGGCTCATAGATGCATCCAGCCTAAACCAAAACCTCCCTTCGGGGGAAGGGAGGTCGCTCATGAACGGCGTCTTTCCGCGGGCTGCGGAACTCGGCTTCCGCCGCCTTCGCGGCGGAACCGGCAAGCGCGTCAGCGCGCGCTTGCCTGCCTCAGACAGTCCTCGCCCGCTTCAAGACGCCGTTCATTCGCTTGTGGATTGGGGCGAATGGGGGGCGTCCCTACTCCTCTTTTTGTGGCGCGTCCTTGATGAAGTCGCACTCCTTGTTGGAACAGGCGATCTTGTGATCCTTGGCGAAAACCAGCAGGTCGCCGCTCTTCGGGCAGAGTTCCCCGGTCGGTTTCGACCACATGGCGAAGTCGCAGGCGGGGTAGCGCGAGCAGGCGTAGAAGTTGCGGCCCTTGCGGGAGCGCTTCTCGATGACGTCGCCTTCCTTGCACTTCGGGCATTTGGCGCCCGTCAGCTTCTTGATCTGCTTGGTGAACTTGCACTCGGGGTACTTCGAGCAGGAGAGGAAGGCGCCGAAGCGTCCGCGCTTGACCATCATCGGGGCGCCGCAGGTCTCGCAGACCTCGCCGGCGGCCTGTTCCTGCGCGGCGTCCTGCGCGGCCTTGTCCTTCTCGTCGAACGGCTTGGTCGTCTTGCATTCGGGATAGCCGGAGCAGGCGTAGAATTTCCCGAAGCGGCCGAACTTGATGATCATCGGCTTGCCGCACTTCTCGCACTTCTCGTCGGTGGCGGTCTCGGTGATCTCCTTCTTGGAAAGCTCCTTCTCCTTCACCTCGAGGTTCGCGTGGAACGGCTCGTAGAAGGCCTTGATGACCGGGACCCATTCTTCCGTGCCCTCGGCGACGGCGTCGAGGGTGTCCTCCATCTTGGCTGTGAAGTCGTAGTCGACGACGGTCGCGAAGTGCTCGATGAGGAGATCGTTGACCAGGATAGCCAGCTCGGTCGGCTTGAGGCGGCGCTCTTCCTTCTCGACGTAGCCGCGGTCGACGACGGTGGAGATGGTCGGCGCGTAGGTCGACGGGCGGCCGATGCCGCGTTCTTCGAGCGCCTTGACCAGCGCGGCTTCGGAGTAGCGCGGGGGCGGCTCGGTGAAGTGCTGTTTGGGTTCGACGGACTTCGCCTCGAGCGCGTCGCCCTCGTTCAGGGGCGGCAGGAGGTTCTCCTTCATGTCCGTCTGGTAGACGCTCATGAAGCCTGGCGAGGCCACGATGGAGCCGGTCGCGCGGAAGCGGTACGGCGTGCCGGTCGCGATGGTCGCGGAGGTCGTCTCGATTTCGGCGTCGGCCATCTGCGAGGCGACGGCGCGGCGCCAGACGAGCTCGTAGAGCTTGTTCTGCCGGTCGTCGAGGTATTGGGCGACCGATTCCGGCGTGCGCCAGGCGCTCGTCGGACGGATGGCTTCGTGCGCTTCCTGCGCGCCCTTGGATTTCGTCTTGTAGACGCGCGCCTCGGGGGAGACGGAGTTCGGATGCTCCTTCTTGATGAAGTCGGCGGCCTCTTCGCGGAACTTCTCGGCGAGGTTCACCGAGTCGGTACGCATGTAGGTGATGAGACCGACGGAGCCTTCTTCGCCGAGCTCGACGCCTTCGTAGAGCTGCTGGGCGAGCATCATCGTCTGCTTGGCGGAGAAGCCGAGCTTGTTGTTGCCGTCCTGCTGCAGCGTGGAGGTCGTGAAAGGCGCGGCCGGGGTGCGGCGCGTCTTCTTCTTCTCGACCGTCTCGATGGAGTAGGCGGCCTTGTCGAGCGCCTTCAGGATGGCCTTGGCGCCCTTCTCGTCGCCGATGGCCATCTTGTCGATCGTTTCGCCGTCCTTGCTGTGGAGCTTGGCGTCGAAGACTTTCTCGTCGCCCTTCTTGGCGAACGCCGCTTCGATGGACCAGTATTCCTCGGCCTTGAAGGCCAGGACTTCGCGTTCGCGCTCGACGATCAGGCGGACGACGACGGACTGCACGCGGCCGGCGGAAAGCCCGCGGGCGACCTTGCGCCACAGGAAGGGGGAGAGCTCGTAGCCGACCAGGCGGTCGAGGACGCGGCGGGCCTGCTGGGCGTCGACCATGCGCAGATCGAGGTCGCGCGGGGTCTTGAGCGCGTGCTCGATGGCTTCCTTGGTGATTTCGTGGAAGGTGATGCGCTTGACCTTGCCTTCCTTCACTTTCAAAAGCTCGCGGAGGTGCCAGGAGATGGCCTCTCCTTCGCGGTCTTCATCCGTCGCGAAGTAGATTTCATCGGCGTGCTTCGCGGCGGCGCGGAGTTCGGCCACGACTTTCGTGGCCTTCTTGGGGATGACGTATTTGGGCGTGAAGCCGTGCTCGATGTCGATGCCCATCGTCGAGGTGGGCAGGTCGCGCACGTGTCCGAACGACGAAAGGACCTTGTAGCCCTTGCCCAGGAATTTGGAAATCGTCTTGGCCTTGGTAGGCGACTCGACGATGATCAGTTTGATGCCGGTGGATTTCTTGGCCATAACGAGGCGGAAGGTATCAGCAAGGGCGTCGTGTCGTCAAGTATATAAGGTATACCGGCCCCCGCCAACTGCTCGGATGGCGCCGGAAAGCTCGAGTGTCGTCAGGAGCCATGAAACGGCCGTGACAGGCCGCCCCAAGGCCCTCGCCAGTGCGTCGGCCGTCTCGTTTCCGGCGGCGATCGCTTCCAGAGCGGCACGCTCGTCTGGAGCGAGGGAAACAGGCATCGGCAAGCGTTCCTGGCGCGGCGCCGCGCCAAGGGCCAAGGCGATATCGTCGGCGCAGGAGATCGGCGTCGCGCCGTCCCGGATGAGGGCGTTCGGGCCTTCGGAGTTCGGGTGCGTGATGGGACCAGGTACGGCCCAGACGTCGCGCCCCGTCTCGAGCGCCAACCGCGCGGTGATCATCGCGCCGGACTTGCGCGGCGCTTCGATGACCAGCACGGCCGA
>Ga0113563_10001043_pt1 | contig 15045 bp, 7 predicted proteins | sample Mud3Dept3metaG_FD_80117 | JGI IMG/M metagenome (GOLD analysis project Ga0113563, IMG submission 80117) | Freshwater wetland microbial communities from Ohio, USA, analyzing the effect of biotic and abiotic controls - Mud 3 Core 4 Depth 3... | ecosystem: Environmental > Aquatic > Freshwater >...
AGGAAATTGAGCGTGGCACCGGGGTCCGGATTCCGTTGATTTTTGAAATCGAAGGCGAAAGTGGCTTCCGGGACCGTGAAAGCAAATTGCTTGCAGAATTGGTTAAGGAGGAAAACATCGTCCTGGCTACGGGCGGTGGTGCGGTGATCTCCGAAACAAACCGCAAAGCGCTCGCAGCGCATGGAACGATCGTTTACCTGTGCGCCACCGCCAAAGATCTGTGGCAGCGGACCCGTCACGACAAGAACCGCCCTCTGCTGCAGACCGAAAATCCCATGGCGAAGCTGCAAGAATTGTTTACGCAGCGCGACCCGCTTTATCGTGAAATTGCCGATATCGTTATCGATACCGGCAGCCAGAGTTTAAGCAACCTCGTGCGCCAACTTGAGCAAAAACTGGCACAACATAACCGGGGGCCCGCAAGCGCCCCGGATGACGCGTTACGCGCCGGCTGAACCAGCAAAGCGACCTCATGCAGACCCTGACTGTAGCCCTTGGCGATCGCAGCTACCCGATCCATATCGGGGCTGGCCTCATACACCAATCCGATTTGATCGCGGTAAACCTGCCCCAGAGAAAAGTCGCGGTTGTTACCAACGAGACCATTGCGCCGCTTTATCTTGCGACCTTGACCTCCGCACTGAAATCCGGCGGCATCGAAGTTGTCAGCATTGTGCTGCCCGACGGCGAGGCTTACAAAAACTGGGAGACCCTCAATCGGATTTTCGATGCCTTATTGACGAACCGCTGTGAGCGCAAGACCACCATGATTGCGTTAGGCGGCGGGGTCATCGGCGATCTGACCGGATTCGCCGCTGCGGTCTATTTGCGCGGCGTGCCGTTCATCCAGGTGGCGACAACATTGCTTGCCCAGGTCGATTCGGCCGTTGGCGGCAAGACGGCGATCAATCACCCGCTTGGTAAAAACATGATTGGCGCATTTTATCAACCCCGGGCGGTGCTCGCCGACACCGAGACGCTGGATACGCTGCCGGAGCGAGAGCTTGCGGCCGGAATTGCGGAAATTATCAAATACGGTCTGATCCGTGATCCCGATTTTTTCGAGTGGCTGGAAAACAACGTCGCAAGGCTGTTGGCGCGAGACCCGGAAGCCCTTGCCTATGCGGTCGAGCGCTCTTGCCGCAACAAGGCTGAAATCGTGGCACTTGATGAGCACGAGCACGGCGTGCGCACCCTGCTTAACCTCGGGCATACGTTTGGCCACGCGATCGAGGCCGGCCTCGGATATGGCACATGGTTGCACGGCGAAGCGGTCGCCGCCGGCACGGTGCTTGCCGCAGAACTGTCACAGCAGATGGGGCTTATCCCACGCCGCGATGTTGCGCGAGTTGTCGAATTGCTCGCACGCGCCAAGCTGCCGGTTTCATCTCCCGATCTTGGCGTAGAGCGTTACCTTGACCTGATGGGGCACGACAAAAAGGTCGTGGGCGGGAAAATCCGCTTTGTGCTTCTCAAGCGCATCGGCGAAGCCTTTGTCACCGACCTTGTGCCCGATGCGGCGCTCCGCGAAATCCTCCGCAGGCGTACGGCAGATGTCTGAGCGGACCCCCTATGCGGCGGACCCGCGCCACTCTCGCGGCCGGCATCATCGCGAAGCCGCGCCCAGCGGCCGCAGCGAATTCCAGCGCGATCGTGACCGCATCATTCACTCCACCGCGTTCCGCCGCCTCGAATACAAAACCCAGGTGTTCGTCAACCACGAAGGGGATCTGTTTCGGACCCGGCTTACCCACAGTCTGGAGGTCGCACAGCTCGCGCGGTCGGTGGCGCGCAGCCTCCGGGTGGACGAAGACCTTACCGAGGCCATTGCGCTTGCTCACGATCTTGGCCACACGCCGTTCGGCCACTCAGGACAGGACGCGCTGAATGCCTGCATGGCACAGTATGGCGGGTTCGAACACAATCTGCAGTCCCTGCGAGTGGTCGACCTGCTTGAACAGCGCTATGGCGCATTCGACGGCCTCAATCTCACCTTCGAAACGCGCGAAGGCATCCTGAAACACTGCTCGCAGAAAAACGCCCGGATTCTGGGTGACGTCGGCGAACGGTTCATCCGGAAGCTGCAGCCTACTCTGGAAGCGCAGATCGCAAATCTGGCTGACGAGGTCGCCTACAATAATCACGACGTCGATGACGGCTTGCGTTCGGGTTTGCTTACGCTCGAGCAACTGGCCGGGATCAGGATTTTTTCCCGGCACATGAAATCAGCTTTGCGCGAATTCCCGCAGTTGAATGAGCGGCGTCTCGTGCATGAAACTGTACGCCGCATGATAGGCGCGCTGGTAACCGACCTGACCCGGCAAAGCGCGCTCAATATCCGCGACAGGGCCCCAGCGAACCTGGCCGAAGTTCGCGCAGCACCGCCGCTGATAGCGTTCAGCACAAAGATTCAGCTCGAGCAGCAGGAGCTCAAGCAGTTCCTGCGTCAAAATCTTTACCAGCATTACCGGGTGGCGCGCATGAGCGCCAAAGCTAGGCGCATTGTGACCGATCTGTTTGGTGCCTTCCTTGGCGACCCCAAGCTGCTTCCGCCTGAATTCCAGGCCCGCGCCACCGGGGATTTGGCACGCGCCATCGCCGACTATATTGCGGGCATGACCGACCGCTACGCTATTCGCGAATATCGTCGTTTGTTCGCTGTCGACGCCGCCTGATCAGCGTTTGCGGCGCACGTGCCGGACAGCCCGTTCTGAGCCCAGCGACGGTTGATGTACCCCCCTGAACCGGGTAAACTTCGAGGGTTTCACCCCAGCTTTAACCGGTCTTTCCGCACTCGTTGCGGCGGCGCAGCAATGCGCGCTCAACCATTTGTGCCGAAAAGGCTTTATTTGACGAGGACGCAGCGTGTCTCAATCAGGTCGGCCAGCTTCACAGGGGCTTTACAACCCAGCAAACGAGCATGACGCGTGCGGCGTCGGCTTTGTTGCGAACATCAAGGGCAAGAAAAGCCACGCGATCGTCGAACAAGGACTGCAGATTCTGAAGAACCTGAACCACCGTGGCGCGGTGGGTGCGGACCCGTTGGCCGGCGATGGCGCAGGGGTGTTGCTGCAGATTCCCGACAAATTTTTCCGCGAGGAAATGGCACGGCAAGGCATCAAGCTGCCGCCCCTCGGGCAATACGGCGTCGGCATGGTGTTCCTGCCGCAGGAACCGGCCTCGCGCTTGGCGTGCGAATATGAAATCGAGCGCGCCATCAAGGACGAGGGCCAGGTTCTGCTCGGCTGGCGCGACGTGCCTTGCGACAACTCCGGTCTGGGCGAGTCGGTCAAGAAAATAGAACCGGTGATTCGCCAGGTATTCATCCGCCGCGGCAGTGGGGTCACCGTCACCGATGCGCTTGAGCGCAAGCTCTACATTATTCGCAAATCCTCCGGCCACGCAATCCAGGCGCTCAAGCTCGCACACGGCAAGGAATTCTACGTGCCGTCGATGTCGGCGCGCACCGTTGCCTACAAAGGGATGCTGCTTGCCGACCAAGTCGGCAGATACTACAAGGATTTGCAGGACCCGCGCGTCGTGTCGGCGCTGGCGCTGGTGCACCAGCGCTTCTCGACCAACACCTTCCCGACCTGGGACCTCGCCCATCCATTCCGGCTGATCGCGCACAACGGCGAGATCAATACCTTGCGCGGCAACGTCAACTGGATTCGCGCCCGTCAAGGTGCCATTTCGAGCCCTATCTTGGGCAAGGATCTCGACAAGTTGTGGCCGCTGATTTATGAGGGGCAGTCGGATTCGGCCTCTTTTGACAATGCCCTCGAATTGCTCGTGATGAGCGGGTATTCGGTGGCTCACGCCGTAATGATGATGATTCCCGAAGCTTGGGAAGGTCACGCGCTGATGGACCCCAGCCGCCGCGCGTTTTATGAATACCACGCGGCAATGATGGAACCCTGGGATGGTCCTGCGGCAATAGCCTTCACCGACGGTCGCCAGATCGGGGCGACGCTGGATCGCAACGGCCTGCGGCCGGCGCGTTACATCGTGACGGATGACGACCTGGTGATCATGGCGTCGGAGGCCGGCGTGTTGCCCGTGCCCGAAGAGAGGATCATCAAAAAATGGCGGCTGCAGCCGGGCAAGATGTTCCTGGTCGACCTCGAGAAGGGCCGCATTATCGACGACAAGGAGCTGAAGGATACGCTGGCCTCCACCAAGCCTTACAGCGAATGGATTGAGCGTATCCGCATCAAGCTCGACGACATGGAAAGCGACCGCCTGCAGCCCGCGCGCTCCAGCGTGCCGCTGCTCGACCGCCAGCAGGCTTTTGCCTACACCCAGGAAGACGCAAAATTTCTGATGACGCCCATGGCGGCCAACGGCGAGGAAGCGATCGGCTCCATGGGAAACGATTCTCCTCTGGCCGTGTTGTCGAACAAGAACAAGACCCTCTATCACTATTTCAAGCAACTGTTTGCTCAGGTCACGAATCCGCCGATCGATCCGATCCGCGAAGAGCTGGTGACCTCCCTGGTATCGTTTATCGGGCCCAAGCCCAATCTGCTCGGCATCGATGAAATGAACCCGCCGATCCGGCTCGAGGTAAGCCAGCCGGTGCTCGACTTTTTCGAAATGGAGAAGATACGGAACATTGACCGTTATACCGACGGCAAATTCAAGTCCTGCGAACTCGACATCTGCTATCCCGTGGCCTGGGGTAAGGAGGCAATAGAGGCGCGTCTGGCCAGCCTGTGCGCTCAGGCCGAAGATGCGGTGCGCGCCGGGTTCAGTGTCCTCATCATCTCCGACCGGCGCGTCAATCGCGATCAAGTCGCGATCCCCGCGCTACTGGCCCTATCGGCCATACATCAGCATCTGGTCAACCGCGGCCTTAGAACCAGCGCCGGCCTGGTCGTCGAAACCGGCTCGGCGCGCGAAGTCCATCATTTCGCACTGCTGGCCGGTTACGGCGCAGAGGCAGTACACCCGTACCTCGCGCTTGAAACGCTGCTTGATCTGGCTGATAAAAAACTGCTGGGTGCTGACGTCGACGGCAAAAAAGCGATCAAGAATTTCGTCAAGGCGGTCGGCAAGGGGTTGCGCAAGGTGATGTCCAAAATGGGCATCTCAACCTACATGTCCTATACCGGCGCGCAGATTTTTGAAGCCGTCGGCCTAACGCGATCGCTGGTGGACAAATACTTTACCGGCACCACGTCCAACGTCGAGGGTATCGGCCTTTTCGAGATCGCCGAGGAAGCGATTCGGGTGCACAAGGGCGCGTTCAGCGACGACCCGGTGCTCGCATCCATGCTGGATGCCGGCGGCGAGTACGCATGGCGCGTGCGCGGCGAAGAGCATATGTGGACGCCGGATGCGATCGCCAAGCTGCAACATTCGACGCGCCGCAACAGCTACGCGTCCTACCTCGAATACGCGGCGCTCATCAACGACCAGTCCAAGCGCCTCATGACCTTCCGCGGACTGTTCGAGTTCAGGTTCGATCGATGCTCGCCGGTTCCCATCGAGGAGGTCGAGCCTGCGTCCGAGATCGTAAAGCGCTTCTCGACCGGAGCCATGTCGCTAGGCTCCATCTCCACCGAGGCGCATACCACGCTGGCGGTCGCGATGAACCGCATCGGCGGCAAATCCAATACCGGGGAGGGCGGGGAAGACCGGAATCGCTACGCTCCGGTCAAAGCGGGCGAAACGCTGGCTTCGCGCCTGGGTCGCGGTCACGTCGAGCAGGACATCGCCCTCCAGCCGGGCGATTCTCTCAAGTCGAAAATCAAGCAGGTTGCCTCCGGGCGCTTCGGCGTAACCGCCGAGTATCTGGCAAGCGCCGAGCAGATACAGATCAAAATGGCACAGGGCGCCAAGCCCGGCGAGGGCGGCCAGCTTCCGGGGCGCAAGGTGTCGGAATATATCGCAAAAATACGGTACTCGACCCCGGGCGTGGAGCTGATTTCACCTCCGCCGCACCATGACATTTACTCGATCGAAGACCTGGCCCAGCTCATTCACGATCTCAAGAACGCCAATACGGCGGCTTCGATCAGCGTAAAGCTCGTCTCCGAAGTCGGCGTCGGCACCGTCGCGGCCGGGGTAGCCAAAGCCAAGGCCGACCATGTCACCATTTCCGGACACGACGGCGGAACGGGGGCCTCGCCGTGGTCATCGATCAAACATGCGGGAACACCCTGGGAACTGGGCGTGGCCGAAACGCAGCAGACGCTGGTACTCAACCGCCTGCGCGGCCGTATTGCAGTTCAGGCCGATGGTCAGATGAAAACCGGGCGTGATGTTGTCGTCGGTGCGCTGCTTGGCGCCGATGAATTCGGCTTCGCCACCGCGCCGCTGGTGGTCGAGGGCTGCATCATGATGCGCAAATGCCACCTGAATACCTGCCCGGTTGGCGTGGCGACCCAGGATCCGGTCCTGCGCAGAAAGTTCCAGGGCAAACCCGAGCATGTGATCAATTATTTTTTCTTCGTGGCCGAAGAAATCCGCGAGTTGATGGCGAAGCTCGGAATACGCAAATTCAACGACCTTATCGGCCGTCCAGACCTGCTCGACATGAAGAAGGGTATTGCGCACTGGAAGGCAAAAGGACTGGACTTCTCCAGAATCTTTTATCAACCCCAGGTCGGGCCAGACGTAGCTCGTTATAACTGCGAGAAACAGGATCATGATCTCGCCAAGGCGCTTGATCACCGGCTGATCGAGCTTGCCAGGCCGGCGCTGGACCGCGGCGAAAAAGTTACGATCGAGATGCCCATCCGCAACATCAATCGCACGGTAGGGACGATATTGTCGGGCGAGATCGTTCGCCGTTATGGCCATGAAGGGCTGCCGGACGACACCATACATATCCGTTTCGCCGGCTCTGCGGGCCAGAGCCTGGGCGCCTTCCTGGCCCATGGCGTGACAATCGAACTCATCGGCGACACCAATGACTACTGCGGCAAAGGGTTGTCGGGAGGACGCCTCTCGGTGCAACCCTCGCCGAAGTTCCGCGGCAAGTCGAGGGACAACATCATTGTGGGCAATGTCGTGCTCTATGGGGCCATTGCGGGAGAGGCTTATTTCCGGGGCGTGGCAGGCGAACGCTTTGCGGTTCGCAACTCGGGCGCTCAAGCGGTGGTGCAGGGCGTGGGCGACCACGGCTGTGAGTACATGACCGGCGGCACGGTCGTCGTGCTGGGCCAGACTGGCCGTAATTTCGCCGCGGGCATGTCGGGCGGGATCGCCTACGTGCTCGACGAAGACGGCAGTTTCGAATCTCGCTGCAATCTCTCCATGGTCAAACTGGAGCCGGTGCTGACTGAAGCCGAGCAGGAGGCCAAGGTCGCGCGCGACCTCTGGCATCTGGGCGAAGCCGATGAGGTGGCCCTCAAGCGCATGATCGCAAACCATGTGCGCCATACCGGCAGCACGCATGCTCGGCAGATCCTCGACGACTGGCCGCGATACCGGGCTCAATTCGTCAAGGTGTTCCCCCACGAGTACCGGCGGGCCCTGGGCGAAATGGCCGCGAAGCACAAGAAGATCGCTGCATAACTCCATTTTGGTCGCATGGAACCGGGTGCTCCAGCCCCAACCATCCCTGCGGTTGCGTTTTTAAGGTTGAAATAGATGGGCAAAATTACCGGATTCATGGAATTTGAGCGCCTGCCGGAGCCGTCCGAACCGGCTCGCGAGCGCGTCAAGAACTGGCGCGAATTTGTTCATCGCCTGAGCGACGAGCAGGCCGGCATCCAGGGCGCCAGATGCATGGATTGCGGCACCCCGTTTTGCATGAGCGGCTGCCCGATCAACAACATCATTCCGGACTGGAATGATCTCGTATACAAGCAAGACTGGAAACTGGCGCTCGACACGCTGCACTCGACCAACAACTTCCCGGAATTCACGGGACGCGTCTGCCCAGCCCCGTGCGAGGCCGCGTGCACGCTCAACATCAACAATGACGCGGTCGGCATCAAGTCCATCGAGCATGCCATCATAGACAAGGGCTGGGAGATGGGCTGGGTGTTGCCCGCGCCCCCCAAGCACAAGACCGGTAAGCGCATCGCGATTGTCGGCTCCGGGCCCGCGGGACTGGCCTGTGCCCAGCAGCTTGCCCGCGTGGGTCATGAGGTCGTGGTGTTTGAAAAGAACGACCGCATCGGCGGACTGCTGCGCTACGGCATTCCCGACTTCAAGATGGAAAAAGGCCTGATCGACCGGCGCATAGCGCAGATGCGCGCGGAAGGCATAGAATTTCGCGTCAATCAGAACGTAGGCGCAGACGTCCCGGCGAAAAAGCTCGTTGATGAATTCGACGCCCTGGTGCTCTCCGGCGGCGCTGAAAAACCGCGGGACCTGCCGGTGCCCGGGCGTGAACTCGGTGGCGTACATTTTGCCATGGAGTTCCTGCCCCAACAGAACAAGATCGTGGCCGGGGATATCGTTCCGGATCAAATCCTGGCCACCGGAAAACATGTGGTGGTCATTGGCGGAGGCGACACCGGTTCTGATTGTGTCGGAACCTCAAACCGTCACGGCGCCAAATCCGTTACCCAGTTTGAGCTTCTGCCGCAACCGCCGGAACATGAAAACAAGCCCCTGGTCTGGCCTTACTGGCCGGTGAAGCTGCGCACGTCTTCCTCGCAAGAGGAGGGCTGCAACCGTGACTGGTCGGTCGCGACCAAGCGTTTCGAAGGGCGGAACGGCAAGGTCGAAAGACTGGTCGCGGCGCGCGTCGAATGGAAAGACGGCGCGATGCAGGAGATCCCGGGGTCGGAATTCGAGCTGAAAGCCGACCTGGTCTTGCTCGCGATGGGATTTCTGGGGCCGCGGCAAGAGGGTCTGCTGCAGGAAATGGGTGTAGCGAAAGATGCGCGCAGCAACGTCATGGCCGACACCGAGAATTACCGGACGTCTCTGCCAAACGTGTTTGCGGCAGGCGACATTCGGCGCGGCCAGTCGCTCGTGGTGTGGGCCATTCGCGAAGGTCGCCAATGCGCGCGCGCCGTCGACGAGTTCCTGATGGGTTCGTCAGAACTGCCGCGCTGAGACATCAGGAAACGGACAGAATGAACCGGATGCCTCAGGATTTGATTCAAAACCGTTTGTCCTGTAAATCCTGTTAACCTGTCCATTCCCCTGTGACGAAACTCAAAAACGACACGCTGATCCGCGCGCTGCTCAGGCAGCCGACGCCGTATACGCCAGTTTGGGTCATGCGCCAGGCGGGACGCTATCTTCCCGAATACAACCAGACCCGCGCGCGCGCCGGAAACTTTCTGGGTCTGTGCAAAAATCCGGACTATGCGACTGAAGTGACGATGCAGCCGCTGGCGCGCTATGCGCTTGATGCAGCGATCGTGTTTTCCGACATCCTGACCGTTCCCGACGCCATGGGCCTGGGTCTTTATTTCGCCGACGGCGAGGGCCCAAAATTCGAACGGCCGCTGCGCGAGGAGTGGGAAATCCGCAATTTGCGTGTTCCCGACCCCTATGAACATCTGCGTTATGTGCTTGACGCCGTATCCCAAATCCGGCGCGCGCTGGCCGACGAAGTGCCTCTCATCGGCTTTTCAGGAAGCCCATTCACGCTCGCCTGCTATATGATTGAAGGCGGAGCAAGCGCTGACTTTCGCCATGTCAAGACCATGCTCTACCAGCAACCCGAGTTGTTGCACCATATTCTCGACATCAATTGTCGTGCCGTGACGGCCTATCTCAATGCGCAGATCGAGGCCGGCGCCCAGGCCGTGATGATTTTCGATACTTGGGGCGGCGCGCTGGCCGATGCCGCATACCGCGAATTCTCCCTGGCCTATCTGCAACGCATCATTGCCGGGCTCACGCGCGAACACGGCGGCGCGACCATACCCAACATCGTATTCACGAAAGGCGGTGGCCTGTGGCTTGAGGATATTGCCGCGATCGGCTGTGACGCCGTGGGCCTCGACTGGACGGTGAATCTCGGCGCTGCCCGGCGGCGCGTCGGTGACCGCGTCGCCCTGCAGGGCAATCTTGATCCCGCCGTCCTGTTTGCCGAGCCGGAAATCATCCGCGGGCAGGTGCAGCAGGTGCTCGACGCCTATGGCCACGGCAGCGGACATATTTTTAACCTGGGGCACGGCATCTCGCAATTCACGCCGCCGGAGCGCGTTGCAACGCTGGTCGATGCGGTACACGAATTGAGCCGGGCCCACCACTGACCGGGGCCACGCCAAGGTCCAGGGCGCGCCGGCCCCAGAAACTTATACACAACAAGGCCTTGCCTGAGTTCGGTCGGTATCGCAGCTCACCTCTGACGAGCATAATAATCTAAGCTATTGTTTTTATTGAAATAATAGCGCGGGTTCCCAGTGCTTCGCGTCCAGGCTCGGGCGGCCCCTGTTGCCGTCCTGGACCAACAGACTGTTTCATCAACAAGGTTATCCACAACACAATGTGAATAACAGGAAAATTGTTAATCATATAAACCGGTTGCCGCGGGTTCACAGAAACGGCGCGAGCCAACTACTGTAACTTTCTGCATTTCCCTCTGGCAGGCAGATGAAAATCATCCGCGTCGGGCTAGATGTGCCCGTGGACCAGCTGTTCGATTACCGCAGCGACGATGCACAGAACAACGACGTCGGCCGCCGCGTGCTGGTGCCCTTCGGGAAAAAAGTGCGGGTCGGGGTGATCCTCGAGATCGCCGAGACTTCCGCAGTACCGCACCAGCGGTTGCGGGCCGCGCAGCGCATCCTTCGCGACGAGCTCCCGCTCACCTCAGACGATTTGCGTCTGCTTAAATTCGCCAGCGCTTATTATCACCATGCCTACGGCGCGGTCATCATGAACTCGCTGCCGGTACGCCTGCGCCGCATCACCTCGTCGCGCCGAATTCCCGGGTGTTATGCGCTGACCGCGGCAGGCGAGGCGGCTGACCTGAACGAACTGCCTGCGCGGGCAACGGTAAGGCGCCGGCTGCTTGCGTTGTTCAAACACCAGCGCATACTCGACAGCGCTGCGATCCGCGCGGTCGCGGCCTCCGCTCCCGACGCGCTCAGGCAGTTTCTGGCGCTGTCCTGGGTCGAACCCGGGGACAATGCAACGCCATCGCCCGCCGCGACCGATGCGCTGCCGGCGGTTGCGGGCGGGCCGCCGCTGACCCCGGCGCAGGACGAGGCGGCGCGAACCATTTGCACCAGCCTCGACGGTTTCAGCGCGTTTCTGCTGCTGGGCATCACCGGCAGCGGCAAGACCGAGGTTTATCTGCGCGTGATCGACGCCGTGCTGCGCGCCGGGCGCCAAGCACTGTTACTGGTTCCCGAAATCGCATTGACGCCGCAGCTTGAGGCGATGGTGCGCGATCGTTTTCCCGGCGTTCCGCTGACCAGCCTGCACAGCGGGCTCAATGAAAACGAACGGCTGGCCCATTGGCTCGCGGTTCAGTCGGGGCGCGCGCGTATCGTTCTCGGCACGCGCCTGGCCGTATTCGCGCCGCTGCCGCAGCTGGGCCTCATTGTCGTCGACGAAGAGCACGATGCGTCGTACAAGCAGATGGACGGTCTGCGCTACTCGGCGCGCGATCTCGCCATCGTGCGCGCCCAGCAGCGCGCCGTGCCCGTGATACTCGGCTCGGCCACGCCGGCACTGGAAACCTATTACAACGCGGAAACCGGCCGGTACCGTTTGCTCGAGCTGCCGCAGCGCATTAATGCCGCGCCGCCGCGCATAGACTGCATCAGCACCCGCGATCAGAAACCGGCCGATGGCCTGACGCCGCGCCTGCTGGCCGCGATCGCCGAACGCCTTGCGCGGGGCGAGCAAAGCCTGGTGTTCATCAATCGTCGCGGCTACGCGCCCGTGCTGATGTGCCACGCCTGCGGCTGGCTGTCGAATTGCCATCGCTGTTCCGCGCAGCTCGTGCTGCATTTGCGCGACCGCCAATTGCGCTGCCATCATTGCGGTCATCAGGCGCCGGTTCCCGTGACCTGCCCGGAGTGTGGCAACCCCGAACTCGCGCCGCTGGGTCAGGGCACCCAGCGCGTCGAAGCGGCGCTGGTCCAGCATTTTCCCGAAGCACGCATCCTGCGTATCGACCGTGATAGCACGCGGGGCCGCCACACCTGGGGAGCGATGCGGCGCCAGATTCATGCGCGAGAAGTCGACATCCTGGTCGGCACCCAGATTCTGGCCAAAGGACACGACTTTCCGCATCTCAGCCTGGTCGGCGTAATCAACGCCGACAGCCTGCTTTACAGCGCTGATTTTCGGGCGCCGGAGCGGCTGTTTGCGCTGTTGAGCCAGGTCTCGGGACGTGCCGGCCGCGCCGACATCCAGGGCGAGGTGCTGATCCAGACAGAATTCCCGCAGCACCCGCTTTATGCCGCGTTGCGCGGCCAAGACTACGCCTATTTTGCGCGCAGCCTGCTCGCCGAGCGCCGGCAAGCCGGCTTTCCGCCGTTTGTCTATCAAGCGCTGCTGCGCGCCGAAGCCCCCAAACTTGACACCGCGCTCGCCTTTCTCGAGGCCGCGGCGCAGGCCGGGAAAGCCTTATCGCCGCGCATTACGATTTACGATCCCGTCCCTGCCGGCATGGTGCGCCTGGCCGGCCGCGAACGGGCGCAGCTGCTGGTACAATGCGATTCCCGTTCCGAGCTGCAGATTTTTTTGGCTGCCTGGCAGGCCAGGCTCGATGATCATCCCCCGCGACGCGCGCGTTGGTCGCTGGACGTCGACCCGCTCGCGTTCTGACGCCGCATTCAAGCTGCGCCCGTCATGATAAAATCGCGCCTTTTCAATCCCTTTCTGTACGTTTCCCGAGTTACCGTCAGCTTTTGCTGATGGGCCGGGCAAGGCTGCAAAACCCATGACCCCAGCACTACCCACAGACGCAAAAGCCCACATCGCAGACCTGCTTGCCCGCGCGCTGAAATGCGTCGCGCCGGAAGCCGTCGGCGTGAGCATCGTCATTGAACATCCGAAGCTCGCGCAGCACGGGGATTACGCCTGCAACGTTGCGCTGCAGCTCGCCAAGTCCCTGAAATGCGCGCCGCGCGACATCGCCGTCAAGCTGATCGCCGCGCTGCCTGCCTCGCCGTGCCTGGAAAAAGCCGAAATCGCCGGCGCCGGGTTCATCAATCTTTTTCTCAAGCGTTCGTTCAAGCAGGGCGTCGTCAACCATATTCTGAGCTTGCGGCAGGCGTACGGCCAAAGCAGCCTGGGCGCCAAAAAGAAAGTCCAGGTCGAATTTGTATCGGCCAACCCGACCGGTCCGCTGCATGTCGGGCATGGCCGCGGCGCGGCATTCGGGGCGAGCTTGGCCAATGTGCTTGCCGCCGCGGGTTTCGATGTCGCGCGCGAATACTACGTCAACGACGCCGGCCGGCAGATGGACATCCTGGCCTTATCCACCTGGCTGCGTTATCTGGAACTTGCCGGAGAAACCGTGCCGTTTCCGCCCAATGCCTATCAGGGTGATTATGTGCGCGACATGGCGCGCCAGGTTTTCGCCGCGCACGAGCGGCGTTATGTCCATCCTGTGGCGCAAGTGCTTGCCGGCGTGCCGGATGTCGCGGTTGACGCCGAAGCTCACCTCGACGCCTTGATCGCCAACGCAAAAAAACTGCTTGGCGGCGATTACGAATACATACACGGCCATGCGCTCAATGAACAGCTTGCCGACTGCCGCGACGATCTGACTGAATTCGGCGTCTGCTTCGATCACTGGTTCTCCGAGCGCACGCTCTTTGATTCTGGCATGGTCGAGCGCGCCGTTGAGAAGCTCGAGGAACACCATCACGTTTACCTGCAAGACGGCGCCAAGTGGTTCCGCTCGTCACATTTCGGCGACGAGAAGGACCGCGTTGTCCAGCGCGAGAACGGACAATATACGTATTTTGCCTCGGACATCGCCTATCATCTGAATAAATTCGAGCGCGGCTTCGATCTCATCATCGACGTCTGGGGCGCCGATCATCATGGCTATATCCCCCGCGTCGAAGGCGCGCTCGAAGCGCTCGGGCTCGACAAGAAACGGTTGACGGTGTCGTTGGTGCAATTCGCCGTGCTCTACCGCAACGGCCAGAAAGTATCGATGTCGACCCGCTCTGGCGAATTCGTGACGCTGCGCGAGCTGCGGCGCGAGGTCGGCAACGATGCGGCACGCTTTTTCTACGTGCTGCGCAAGGGCGACCAGCATCTCGATTTCGATCTCGATCTGGCGAAATCGCAAAGCAACGAAAACCCCGTTTATTACATCCAGTACGCCCATGCCCGGGTCTGCAGCGTGCTCGAGCAGTGGGGCGGCGATCCGGCGGCACTCGACAGTGTCGACACCTCGGCGCTCGCCTCCGAACACGAACTGCTGCTGCTGCAGCGGCTGATCGAGTACCCGGAGGCGCTGGCGGTGGCTGCGCGCGATCTGGCGCCGCATGTGATCGCCTTCTTCCTCAAGGATCTTGCTGGCGAGTTCCACAGCTATTACAACTCTACGCGCGTGCTGGTCGAGGAGGAGCCGGTTCGGTTGGCGCGGCTGGCGCTGGTTACCGCGGTACGCCAGACGCTGCACAATGGTCTGCTGCTGCTGGGTGTTTCCGCGCCTGAAAAAATGTAAGATACTCAACTATGAGCAAAGACTACAAGCGCCCGGAGCGCAAAAGCGGCGAACGCAGAGGCGGAAGTTCATTTCTGCTGGGGATCCTGGTCGGGTTGCTGCTCGGTCTTGGCATTGCGCTAGGGGCTGCGTGGTACATCAACAAGATGCCGAGCCCGTTTCTGCGCAACGCGCCGGCCGTCAAAACCGAACCGTCCAAAACCGCCGTCCCCGAGGCCCCGAAAGGCGACAACAAGACAGCCGCTGTTCCGGACGCGAAACCCCGGTTCGATTTCTACAAGATCCTGCCCGGCAGCGAAGAACCCGCCACTGACCAGCAGCTTAAAGAGGCTCAAAAACAGTCAACGGCCGCCAAGGAGGCGTTTTTTCTACAGGCGGGCGCTTTTCATAACGCGCCCGACGCCGACAATCTCAAAGCGCGTCTCGCGCTCTTGGGAATCGAGGCCAGCATCCAGACCACGACGCGTCCCGATAAGGGG
>Ga0113563_10001044_pt1 | contig 15035 bp, 13 predicted proteins | sample Mud3Dept3metaG_FD_80117 | JGI IMG/M metagenome (GOLD analysis project Ga0113563, IMG submission 80117) | Freshwater wetland microbial communities from Ohio, USA, analyzing the effect of biotic and abiotic controls - Mud 3 Core 4 Depth 3... | ecosystem: Environmental > Aquatic > Freshwater >...
CGGCGAGCGCGGCCAGCGTGGCGCGGTGCTGCCGCGCGGCTGGCGCAAGGTGGACGGGCTCGAGGTCGAGTGACCGGTGATCACGCGCAAGGTGCGCAGTCTCAGGCCCCCAGCACCACCTCTTCCGGGCTGCTGATGAAGTAGCCCTGCACGAACTCGACGCCGAGCTGCCAGAGCACGGCCATGGTGTTGGCGTCCTCGACGCGCTCGGCGATCGTGGTGACTCCCTGGGTCCGGGCCTGCTGGACCAGCACCTTGACCTGCTCCTGGAGCGAGCGATCGTTGGCGATGCCCTGCATCAGCGCACCGTCGATCTTCACGTAATTGATCGGCACGTGGCTCAGCAGCTGCGAGGGATCGCGGCCGGCCCCGAAGTTCTCGATCGCGAGCTCGAATCCGAGCGGACGAACCAGGGAATGCAGTTCCTTGGTTTCCTTCAGGTAGGTCGTCGCCAGCTCTTCCGGCAGCTCGAACACGATGTGGCGTGGGTCCACGCCCGAGGCGCGCAGCTGCTGCTGCAGCCAGGTGCCGAGCGTCGGGTCGCGCAGCGAATCGCGCGACAGGCGCACGAACACGCGGTGCGGCTTGCGCGCGGCGCAGAACGACATTGCGGCGCCGACCACCCAGCGGTCGATGTTCTTCAGCAGGTCGGTACGCTGCGCCGCTGCGATGAACTCCGACGGCAGCACCTCCTCGCCCTTGTCGTCGAGCATGCGGACGACCAGGTCCACCATCGCGGCGCCCTCGCCGACGAGGCTGGCAATCGGCTGCTGCACGAGGCGGAAGCGGTTCGCCATCAGCGCGGACTTGATGCGCGCGGCCCAGGCGCGGTCGGCCTCGTCGAGGTCGGGCTTCTCGCCCGGCTGCTCGGGCCGCAGCAGGCGGTTGCCACCGGCCGCCGCCGCTGCACGCGCCGACTTCACCGCCGCATGCAGTGGCGCATCAAGCAATTCGCCGTGCGCATTGAGCAGCGTCGCACCCGCGCTGCAGGTGACCGATACGGACCGCTCGTCCGCCTTGAAGACCGCTTCCGACATGCGCTGCAGGACCCGGGCGACCCAGACGTCGAGGTCGCGGGCATTGCCGCGTTCGACCACCACCGCGAAGCCTCGCGGCGTGATGCGCCCGGCCGTGTCTCCGGGCTGAAGCTGGGAGCGCAGCTGCTGTCCGACGCCCTCGAGCAGGTCCTCGACGGCGAGCGCGCCCAGCTCGCCCTCGAGTGCCGCGAGTTTGTCGGGCTCGACGTAGACGATGGCGCGCAGGCCCGCCTTGAGGGTCTGGGCGGCCTGTGCTCCGGCCTGCTCGAAGAACACGGCGCGCTTGAGCAGGCCGGTGGCCATGTCGTAGCGCAGTGCTTCCTCGAGCTGCCGGGTCAGGGTCTCGACGTCGCGCTGCTGCGTCGGTACCCGCAGGCGCACCGCCGGTTCGCCTTCGAATTCGAAGCGTTCGAGCTCGATTGCGACGGGCAGCTCGGTGCCGCCGGGCATCAGGGCCACGGCCTGCAGGGAATGATCCGACCAGCGGCCCTGGGCCGCCGCGACCAGCGCGCCTTTGAGCGCTGCGTGGCTACGCTGCTGGAAGAAATCCATCAGCGGCTGGCCGAGCATGGCCGCCGCCTGCTCGTGGCCGAACAACTCGACCCAGGCTGGGTTGACGTCGACGACGATTCCTTCCTGGACATGGGCGATCGCGTCCGCGGAACCCGTCATGAAGGCCTTCATCTGGTCGCGATACTGGCGCGCCGAGGCGAGGGTGCCCGCTAGGGCGCGGTCGAGCCGGGAGGCGTGCAGCTCGCGGCTGGCCACGGCCTGCAGTCTCGGGCGGGACTGCAGCGTGACCACGTCCTGCGCGCCGATTTCCGCGGCCTGCGACAGGTCGGCCTCGGTCACCGCATCGCGCACGAGGATGACCGGGACTTTGGTGGCAAAGCGCTGGCGTGCCTCAAGGGCTGCCGCCGTCTCCTCGGCGTCGGCGACGCACAGGAAGATGAGCTGCGGCCCGGTCTGGGCGAGCGCATCGCCGAGGCCGGCGACGTCCCTGACCCACGTGCAATGCACTGGGTGCCCCGCATTGCGGAGCGTGCTGTTGATGATCTCCACCGGATCCTGTTGACGGGACAGGACGACCAGCGGGACCGCGCCGGTTTCGGCCAAGGCGATTCCCCCCGCGACGGCCGGACTGCGGACGCCGCGTATCCATAGAACGCGCCGGGACTATAACAAAGGCCCGTGGGCCACTAACGTGACGCAGGTGGCAGCATCGTCTTTGCGCGTGCCCGGCTTCTTCACGCACCAGGCGCGGGACGAGGTGGCCGGGCAGGCGGGCCGTGACTCCCTCAATCAGGTGCCGCGCGGCCTCCTCTGGCAGGTCGAAGTGGGCGGCGCCTGCGACCGGGTCCAGCACGTGGAGGCAGTAGGGCAGTGCGCCCGCCGCGAACAGGACCTCGCTCAGTTCCACGAGGTCCGCAACCCTGTCATTGATGCCACGGAGGAGCACAGCCTGGTTGAGAACGGTCGAGTCCGTCGCGCGCAGATCCGCGATGGCTGCGCGTACGGAGCCGTCGATCTCGCGCGCGTGGTTCGCGTGTACGACCGCGACCTTCGGCAATCGCAGAGCCGACCACGCGCTGAGGAAGCCGTGGTCGATGCGTTCCGGCAGCACGATGGGCAGGCGGGTATGCAGGCGCACGCGCCGCAAATGCGGGATGGCCTGCAGGTCGTCAAACAGAGCCGCGAGGCGCCGGTCGCTGAGCGTGAGCGGGTCGCCACCGCTCAGGATGATCTCTTTGAGGCTCGGGTCGGCGCCGATCGCATCGAGGGCCGGGCCGAAGCCTGCGCGGGAGGCGTTCTCCTTCTGCGCCAAGGGGCAGCACCTGCAGCAGCAGCGGGTCCCGCGGGTCGCCGCGGCGCATCCTCGCCACGAAGCCTCGCGGCACGCGCAGCGGGAAGCGGCGCGCGGCGGCCCGGGCCGGCTCCAGCCATTCCTGGCCGAGGCCGAGCAGGCCGAGCAGTTCGGCCGGATCGGTGACTGCTTCCTGCAGGGCGCGCTGCCAGGCAGGGGGCTGACGGGAGGGGAGGGGTGCAGGTATCATGACCGGCTTTATTGCGGCGGGCCGCAATTCTCCCAGACCCGCGCGCGGTCCAACAACCGGTGACCTCCAATGGCCAGCTACAGCACCAACGAATTCCGCTCCGGGCTCAAGATCATCCTCGATGGCGATCCGTACGTCATCGTCGAGAACGAGTTCGTCAAGCCCGGCAAGGGCCAGGCGTTCAACCGCGTGCGCATCCGCAACCTGAAGTCGGGCCGCACGCTCGAGCGCAACTTCAAGTCCGGCGACACGGTCGAGGCGGCGGACGTCGTCGAGACCGACATGCAGTACCTCTACAACGACGGCGACTTCTGGCACTTCATGGTGCCGGACAACTTCGAGCAGCACACCGCCGGCAAAGAGGCGATGGGCGAGTCGGCCCAGTGGCTCAAGGACGGCGTCATGTGCCAGGTGATGCTGTGGAACGGCCTGCCGCTCGCGGTCAACGCGCCGGCGCACGTCGAACTCAAGATCGTCGAGACGGATCCGGGCGTGCGTGGCGACACGGCCACCGGTGGCCAGAAGCCGGCCAAGCTCGAGACGGGTGCCGTGGTGCGCGTGCCGCTCTTCATAAACGAGGGCGAAGTCATTCGCGTCGACACGCGAACGGGCGAGTACCTGTCGCGCGCCAAGGGCTGAGCGTGGCCGGTTCGCGCTGACGCCATTGCGCGTTGCGCCGCGCCTCGCGTTCCGCTGGCGCGACCAGGTGCACGATCTGCGTTACGCGTCGAGAGACGCGACGAAAACGCTCACCAGCGCCGCGAGCCCGCGCGCGTCAGCGTCGTCGAATCGATTGGTCACCGGGCTGTCGAGATCCAGCACACCGAGCAGTTGCCCGCCGCGGACGATCGGCACCACGATCTCTGAGTTCGACGCCGAATCGCAGGCGATGTGGCCGGGGAACGCATGGACGTCCGGCACCACGACCGTTTCGCGGCGCGCGGCGGCGGTGCCGCACACCCCGCGACCAATCGAGATCCGCACGCACGCCGGTTTGCCCTGGAAAGGCCCGAGCAGCAGGTCGCCGCGGCCGGCCTCCACGAGGTAGAACCCGGCCCAGTTGAGTTGCGGCAGGCTCCAGTAGAGCAGGGCGGCCATATTGGCCGCGTTCGCGATCAAGTCGTGCTCGCCCTCCAGCAACGCGCGAAGACTCGTGGCGAGTTCTGCATAGGCCGCGGCTTTGTCCGTCGGCAGGCCCGTCAGGGTATGCATCGAAGCTTGCTCCGGGCGCGGATCAGGCGCGCTCGATGGGAAAGGCGATGACGTCATCAATGTGGCGCGCGCCGGTCGCAATCATCACCACACGGTCGAATCCGAGTGCCACGCCCGCGCAGGCCGGCAAGCCGGAGGCCAGCGCCGCGAGGAAGGTCTCGTCCGCATCGCGGGCGGGCTGGCCACGCTCCCGGCGCGTGTTGGCGTCGGCCGTGAAGCGTCGCGCCTGTTCGGCAGCATCGCCGAGTTCATGAAAACCGTTCGCCAGTTCAAGTCCACCCCAGAACGCCTCGAAACGCGCGGCCACGGGTCCCGTGATGCGGGCGAGGGCCGCCTGCGAGGCCGGAAAGTCCCGCATGAACGTGATGCGGTCCTCCGGGAATCGCTCGGTCACTCGCGTCGCCATGGCGAGGTCGAGCAGCCCGTCGCGGTCGCCGCGCAAAACGGCCGGCACGTCGAGCCCTGCCTGACGCAGCTTCACCTCGATTTCGTCCGTGGTGGCGGCCAGCGGATTCACGTCGAACTGGGCTGCGAACGCTTCGGCATAGGTCACGTGCAGCGTCGGGCCCACCGGGCGCAGCGGTTCCAGCAGCGCGCGCAGCAGTGCTTCGACATCACGCATCAGCCCGCAATGGTCCATGCCGAGCCGGTACCACTCGATCATGGTGAACTCGGGGTTGTGGCGACGTCCTCGTTCGCCCTCGCGGAAGACGTGTGCGACCTGATAGATGTCCGGTGCGCCCGCACAGAGCAGGCGCTTCATCGCGTACTCCGGCGACGTGTGCAGGAATCCGACGCGGGAACCATCGCTGCGATGGACCTCCAGCGACTCGAGGTGCACGTCCGTGACTGCTGCACGCATCAGCACGGGCGTCTCTACCTCGAGTGCCCCGAGCTGCCCGAAATAGTCACGTGCCCGGCCAAGCAGCTGCGCGCGCAGGCGCAGCGTGTCGAGCGTGGCCGTCGGCCGCCAATTCTCAGGAGTGCTGCCGGTCATTCGACGCGGGCAAGTGCCTGGCCGAGACGCATCGTCGAGCCGGGGGCGAGGCGCTCGGCGAAACGAGCCGCACGGTTGCCGAGCAGCAGCACGACTGTCGAGCCCATGTTGAAGCGGCCCAGCTCGTCGCCACGCGCGAAATGCGTGCCGATGCCGGTCGCGATGTCCTGAACGGCACTGCCGCGGGCATCGGGCGGATTGATCTCGCCGGCGTAGACCGTCTCGATGCTGCCGACGAACAGTGCGCCGACCATCACCACGGCGAGCGGGCCGAGTTCGGTGTCGAACTCGCACACCACGCGCTCGTTGCGCGCGAACAGCCCTGGAATGACGCGCGCCGTGGCTGCGTTGACGCTGAAGAGGCGGCCCGGCACGTAGCGGGTCGCCGTCAGGCGGCCCGCCAGTGGGAGGTGGATGCGGTGATAGTCGTACGGCGCGAGGTAGATGCAGGCGAAGCCGCCGCCATCGTAGCGGCCGGACGCCGACTCGTCGGCGAGCAACGCACTCGCGGTGTAGTACATCCCCTTCGCCTGCAACAGTTGACCCTCGCGCACCGTGCCGCACTGGCTCAGCGTGCCGTCCACGGGTGAGATCAGGTCGCGCTCGCCGCCTGCCAGCGGCCGCAGCCCGGGTCGCAGCGCGCGCGTAAAGAATGCGTTGAACGACGGATAGGAGAATGGGTCCGGGTTGGCGGCCTCGCGCAGTTCGATCATCGGGTAAGCGTGCAGCACGCTGCGGATGATCGTGTTGCGCACCCACGGCATCTTGCTGCGCGCGAGCCGGTGCATCGCGCGCGACAGCAGCTGCTGCGGCAGCAGTTCCTGCAGCAGGCCGAAGGCTCGATCGGATATGCCGGCCTCGTCGGCGCGCAACGTCATCGGTTCTTCTCCATCCAGGCAACGATGGTGCGGTAGTCACGCGTTATGGCGGCAGCATCGTGCGGTGCCGAGAAATAGGCAGTCATGCCGCCAGTAGGGTCGACCAGGAAAACTCCCGAGCCGTGGTCCAGCGTATAACCGCCTTCGGGCAGCACGACCTTGGCGTAGGGCACCCCGAATGCCGCCGCCGCCGCCGCGGTGGCTTCGGGCGTACCCCTGGCGGCGAGGAACGCCGGACTGAAGAACCGCACGTACGGCGCGAGGATCTCCGTCGTGTCGCGCTCCGGATCAACGCTCACCAGCAGAACCCGCGGCTGCGCGTTGGCCGGAAGATCCTTGAGCTGGCCGACGCTCTGCGCCAGAGTCGCGAGCGTGGTGGGGCAGATGTCCGGACACTGAGTGAAGCCGAAGAACACCAGCGTCCAGTGACCTGCAAAGAAGTTCGCCGCGAGTGGTTGACCGTCCTGGTCCATCAGGTCGAGCGCCGGCAGCGCGCGGGGCGCCGGGAGCAGCGTGGCGTGCTCGGTCTGCGGCGGCTCGACGCGACCCGGCGCGAGCAAACGGGCGAGAAGCAGCCCGGCGGCAAAGGCTACAATGACGAGGACAACGACCCTCAACGGACGTGCGGCCATGGGCGGGCTCAGGAGACTCGGTCCGGGCTGACCAGGCCGCGATTATCCCATAACGATTGCATCCGACATGCCCGCCCGACCTGCTGCACGACCAGAACTGCCGACAGCCCCGACCGTCGCCGAGCTGATCCGTTACGGGGCGGCCCTGTTCGAGCGTGCCGGGCTGGCCTACGGACACGGCACGGACAACGCGGTCGATGACGCGGCGGCACTGGTGTTCCATGCGCTGCATCTCGATCACGCGCAGGCCGAGGCGGCCTACCGCGTGCGATTGGACGCGTCTGCTGCCGAGCGGGTGCTGAAGCTCTTTGAGGAGCGCATCCGGCGCCGTGTGCCGGCGGCCTACCTGATGGGACGGATGTGGTTCGCGGGCCTCGAGTTCGAGGTGGATGCGCGCGTCATCGTGCCGCGTTCGCCCTTCGCGGAGCTGATCCACGCCGGCTTCGCGCCGTGGATCGATCCGGACCGCGTGCGCCGCATACTTGACATCGGCACAGGCTCGGGCTGCATCGCGATCGCCTGTGCCATCGCTTTTCCGCGGGCGCAGGTCGATGCCGTCGACGTCTCGCTACACGCCCTGGAGGTGGCGCGGCGCAATGTCGCGAGGCACGGTGTCGGCGATCGGGTGCTTCTCTTCCAGGGGGACGTCTACGAGCCGTTGGGCGATGCGCGCTACGATCTGATCGTGTCGAACCCACCGTACGTGAGCGACGAGGAAATGCAGACGCTGCCGCAGGAATACCGGCACGAGCCCGACCTTGCGCTGCGCGCTGGCGCCGATGGGCTCGACATCGTGCGGCGCATCCTGGCGGGCGCGCGCAGGCACCTGGAGCCCGGCGGCGCGCTGTTCGTCGAGGTCGGCGACAGCGACGTGCGCGTGCAGACAGCGTTCCCGGACCTGCGGCTCACCTGGCTCGAGTTCGAGCGCGGCGGTGGCGGCGTGTTCCTGATCAGGGCTGAGGAACTGACGGCGTGATCGTGATCGCAGTGCGGCTGCTTCAGCCGGCGCAGACCTGAGGAGTGCGGATGGCGGGCAACACTTTCGGCCAACTATTCACGCTGACGAGCTTCGGCGAGAGCCATGGCCCGGCGCTGGGTTGCGTGGTGGACGGCTGCCCACCGGGGCTGGCGCTCGACGAGGAGGACATCCAGCGCGACGTCGAGCGGCGGCGCTCGGGCACGTCGCGGTTCACGAGCCAGCGTCGCGAGCCCGACACCGTGCGCATCCTCTCCGGCGTCTTCGAAGGGCGCACGACGGGCACGCCTATCGGCCTGTTGGTCATGAACGAGGATCAACGGTCATACGACTACCAGAAGATCAAGGACCGGTTCCGCCCGGGCCACGCCGACTACACCTACCAGCACAAATACGGCTTCCGCGACTACCGGGGCGGCGGGCGGTCCTCGGCGCGCGAAACGGTGATGCGGGTCGCGGCCGGGGCCATCGCCCGCAAGTACCTGGCCGAGCGACTCGGGGTGCGCATCTACGGTTACCTCGCGCAGATGGGCGACATCTGCTGCGAGCTGGTGGACCCGGCTGAGATCGACCACAACCCGTTCTTCTGTGCCGACCCGGCCCGCGTTCCGGAACTCGAGGCACTGATCAACCAGTTGCGCCGGGACGGCGACTCGATCGGGGCACGGGTCACAGTGGTGGCGACCGGTGTGCCGCCCGGGCTCGGCGAGCCCGTGTTCGGCCGGCTCGATGCCGACCTGGCCCACGCGATGATGGGCATCAACGCGGTCAAGGCCGTCGAGATTGGCGATGGCTTCCGCGTCGTGCAGCAGCGGGGCTCCGAGCACAGGGACGAACTCACCCCGGCGGGCTTCCTCTCGAACCACTCCGGCGGCACGCTGGGTGGCATCTCCTCCGGGCAGGATCTGGTCGTGAGCATGGCCCTGAAGCCGACCTCGAGCATCGTCCTCCCGGGTCGTTCGATCGACGCCGCCGGCCAGCCGGTCGAGGTCAGCACGACGGGCAGACACGACCCCTGCGTCGGAATCCGCGCCGTTCCGATTGCCGAGGCCATGCTCGCGCTCGTGCTCATGGACCAGTGGCTGCGCCACCGGGCGCAGAACGCCGACGTGCGGTGCACGACCCCGGTCATCCCGGGCTCCGTCTGAGGGCGTCCGGCACGACGTGCGGAACTGTGCGGCGTGTCTTCGCAGGCGGGGGGGCAAAGAGTTAAAAAGCCCTGACGCCTGCTGGCGAGTTGGGCGTGGATGTAGCGCTAGGCTATAGTTATGTTCAATTCACAGAAATCACGTGAACCCGCCGGGACCATCCCGTCCCATGGAGCCACGTGCGTCCGAGTGTGCCGGGAGTCCCGATGAAGACAGCCGTCCGCCGTGTCCTGCTGCTGAGCGCGCTCATGTCCCCTTCGGCGCTTTATGCGCTTGGCCTCGGGGAGATACGGCTCAATTCGGCGTTGAACCAGCCATTCGATGCGGAAATCGAACTGGTGTCGGCCGCCCAGGAGGACCTGAGCGCCCTGCGGGCTTCACTCGCCTCCAGCGACACTTTCGTCCGCTACGGCCTCGACAAGCCTGCTTACCTGTCGGATTTCACGTTCCGGGTCGTCCGCTCCGACGGACGCGACGTGCTCAAGGTGACCTCGCCCCGGCCGGTGACCGAACCGTTCGTGACACTGCTGGTCGAGGCCAGCTGGCCGCGCGGCCGGCTGCTGCGCGAGTACACGGTGCTGCTTGACCCTCCCGTGTTCGCGCCCACGCCGGCGGCGTCGGAACCGGCGGTGGCCGCCCCACGCGCCGCCGCCGCCCCGAAGACTGCCGCAGCGCGCGCCGAGCCGGCGCCTCCGCCCGCACTGCCGCCGGCAGAGGCGGTCGGCGAGCCGCGGGCCAGCCGCCCAACGGCCGCCGTGTCTGCCGAGCCGGGCTCGAGCTACCGCGTGCAGCCCAATGACACGCTGTGGGAAATCGCGAGCGCTGCCTACCCGGGCTCGCGGGCCGACGTCAATCGCGCGATGGTCGCGATCTACCAGTCGAACCCCGCGGCATTCGGCGGCAACATCAACGTACTGCGCGCCGGCAGCCAGCTGAGGATGCCGTCGAGTGGCGACGTCTCGGCCATCTCCGCTTCGGCGGCGGCGGACGAGGTTGCCCGCCAGTACAGGCTTTGGCAGGCAGGCACCGTCGCGGCGCCCGAGGCTGCAGACGCCGGTCGCCTGCGTCTCGTGACGCCAGAGCAGGGCAGTGCGGCGCCCTCGACCGCGACGGCGCCGGCGCCTGCCGGTGTTTCAGCTGGGGAATTGCAGTCCCGTGTGCAGCAGCTCGAGGCGGAACTCGCCGAGGCCCGCCGGCTGCTTGAAGTCCGCAACGCCGAACTTGCGACCCTGCAGGGCGGTACCGCGCCTGCCGAGGGGGCGGCCCCTGCCGAGGGGGCCGCGCCGGTTGAGGGTGCACCGCCCGCGGCGGAAGGCGCCGCGCCCGCAGCGGCGCCGGAGGAGGCGCCAGCGGCCGCGGCCGAGCCCGTGCCCGAGCCTCAGCCCGAAGCCAGGCCCGCGGCGCCTGCGGAACCCGAGCCTTCGCTGTTTGACCGGCTGCGGGAGTACTGGTGGGCGCTGCTCGTCCTGCTGGTCGCTGTGCTTGGCGTCGGAGTGTTCCTGCGCAGGCGCCGTGACTCGGGCTCGGCCGAAGTTGATCTCGAGGCAGCGTTGGGTCGCCGTGGCGATGACCTCCGCTCGCGGGTAACGACCACGGCAGCTCCGCGCGAGCCGTCGATGATCGTCGAGGAGCGCAAGGCCGTCGAACCAGTGGCGGCCGCCGCCGTGCCGAAGGTGTCCGAGCCATCGCGCAAGCCGGTCAGCCTCGAGGACACGCTCTCCGGCGAAGGCCCGGTCAGCACCGAATCCGGCGATCCGCTGGCCGAAGCGGATTTCCACATGGCCTACGGCCTGTACGACCAGGCGGCAGACCTGGTGCAGGTGGCGGCAAAGCGCGAGCCGCAGCGCCGCGACCTGAAGCTCAAGCTGCTCGAGATTTTCTTCGTCTGGGGCAACCGCGACCGCTTCCTGGAGCTGGCCCGCGAGATGGGCGCTTCCCGTCGCGAGGCGCAGCCGGGCGAGTGGGACAAGATCCTGATCATGGGCCGGCAGCTCGCGCCCGACGATCCGCTGTTCGCGGGTGCCGCCCGCAGCACCGTCGAGAGCCTCGACATGGAACTGCAGCCGAGCGATGCAACGCTCGATATGGAGCTGGCGGCCACCGCCGTCGGCACGTTGCCGGACATGGACCTGTCTGCCGCCGGACCGCGCGTCGAGGGTGCGGAGGGCGGCCTGGATTTCATCCTCGACGAGCCAGTGCGCGGAGCAGATGAGGACTTCGGCGCGGCACCGACCATCGAGACGCCGCGAGCCAAGGTCCCTGCCAACGACGATCCCACCGCGGAGGTGCCGATCGAGGAACTCGGGCTGGATGTCGGCGATCTCGCCGGGCTCGATGACTTGGCCGAGGCCGAGGAAGAGCTGCTGAAGAGCTCCAGGGCCGCCGTGGAAGATACCGTCGAGCGACCCGGGCTGGCCCGTGGCGACGGCAGCGACGACCTGCTGAGTTCGACGAGCATCATGAGCGGCGACACGATCGCGAGCGCGATCGGCGAGCCGCAGCCCGGCATCGTGGATCTCTCGGACGTCACCGGCGAGATGCCGACCCTGGAGACGAGCAAGCTCGAGGTCACCGGCATCATGAAGGCGGCCGACTTCGCGATCGATGGGGAGGCCGCGACCATGAGCGAGGTCGGCACCAAGCTCGATCTGGCGCGCGCCTACATCGATATGGGTGATCCCGAGGGCGCGCGCAGCATCCTCGACGAGGTGCTCAAGGAAGGCAACCCATCGCAGCGTAAGGAGGCCGACAGGCTCCTGGCCGGCCTGCCCTGAGCGGCAGGCCGCGACCTCCAGATGCCGCGGATCGCGCTCGGCATCGAGTACGACGGGTCGGCCTACGCAGGTTGGCAGCAGCAGGCGCACGCGCGCGGCATCCAGGGTGAACTGGAACGGGCGCTGGCCGGCGTCGCCGGGCACGAGCTGAACCTGATCGCGGCGGGGCGCACCGATGCCGGGGTGCACGCGCTCCTGCAGGTCGCGCATTTCGACACCAGCGCTGCCCGTCCGGATCATGCGTGGGTACTGGGAGGCACGGCCGCCGCAGCCGAGGACGTGACCATCCTGTGGGCCCGGCAGGTGCCGGACCATTTCCATGCGCGCCATTCCGCGCTGACCCGCACCTACGTCTATCGCATCCTGAACCGGCGCATGCGTCCAGCGCTCGATCGTCATCGCGTGTGCTGGGTGCGCCGGTCGCTGGACGCCGAGCTGATGCATCGTGCCGCCCGGCGCCTGCTCGGCGAGCGAGACTTCACGTCCTTCCGTGCCGCGGGGTGCCAGTCGTCCACGCCGATGCGGCGCGTGCTCGAGGCCGACGTCGAGCGGCACGGCGACGTGGTCGAGATCTCGGTGCGCGCCAACGCCTTCCTGCACCACATGGTCCGCAATATCGCCGGATCGTTGCTGCTGATCGGAGCCGGGGAGCGGACCGAGCATTGGCTGAGCGAGGTGCTGGAAGCGCGTGACCGCACCAGGGCCGGGCCGACGGCGCCACCGCAGGGACTCTACCTGGCCGGGATCGAGTACCCGGGCGAGTTCGGGTTGCCGTGCGGGCCGCGCGCTTCCGGTAGACTCGGCGCCGGTCCCCCGGGAGATCCGCCGTGACCTGGTTCGAGAAGATCATGCCTTCGCGCATCAAGACCGAGCGGCGCACGCGTTCCGTGCCGGAAGGCCTCTGGGTCAAGTGCCCCGCCTGCGATGCCGTCCTGTACCGCGCCGAGCTCGAGCGCAACCTGCAGGTGTGCCCGAAGTGCACCCATCACATGCGCATCGGCGCGCGTGAGCGGCTGGGACACTTCCTCGATGCCGAGTCGCAGCAGGAACTCGCGACCGAGGTCGAGCCGGAGGATCCGCTCAAGTTCCGCGACAGCAAGAAATACCGTGATCGCCTGGCCGTGGCACAGAAGCAGACTGGTGAAAGAGACGCGCTGATCGTAATGGCCGGGCGGCTTGCAGGACTGGAGATCGTCGCCTGTGCGTTCGAGTTCCGCTTCCTCGGCGGTTCGATGGGTTCGGTGGTCGGCGAGCGATTCACGCGCGCCGCCGAGTTCTGCATCGAGCAGCGGCGGCCGCTGGTGTGCTTTTCCTCCAGCGGCGGCGCGCGCATGCAGGAAGGACTGCTGTCCCTGCTGCAGATGAGCAAGACCAGCGCGGCGCTCGCGCGGATGGCGGCGGCGCGGCTGCCGTTTGTTTCGGTCCTGACGGATCCCACCACGGGCGGAGTGTCGGCCAGCCTCGCGATGCTCGGCGACCTCAACATTGCCGAGCCGCGTGCATTGATCGGTTTCGCCGGGCCGCGCGTGATCGAGCAGACGGTGCGCGAGACGCTGCCTGAGGGATTCCAACGCAGCGAGTTCCTGCTCGAGCACGGCGCCGTGGACATCATCATCGACCGCCGGGAGTTGCGCCCGCGGATCGCGGCGGTGCTGCGGCTGCTGATGCACCAGCCCGCCCCGGAGACGCCGGCCGAGCAGGCCTGAAATGTCGCCTCCTGTCCGCTTCTCGCGGCTCGGCGACTGGCTCGAGTGGCAGCAATCGGCGCACCCGCGCGCCATCGACCTGGGTCTCGAGCGGGTGGCGCGGGTACTCCAGCGCACCGGTTGGGGTGGTGCGAGGCAGCCGGTCATCACCGTCGGCGGCACCAATGGCAAGGGCTCCTGCGTGGCGCTGCTCGACGCGCTGCTGCGAGCCGGCGGCTACCGCGTCGGCACCTTCACCTCGCCACACCTCGTGGACTATCGCGAACGCATCAGCATCGACGGCGAGTGGGCGTCGGACGCCTCGCTGATCGCCGCGTTCGAGCGCATCGCGGACGCGCTGGGCGATGACTCGCTGACCTTCTTCGAATTCAACACGCTCGCCGCGTTGCTGGTGTTCGAAACCGCTGCGCCCGACGCCATCGTGCTCGAAGTCGGACTGGGCGGGCGCCTCGATGCGGTCAACGTCGTGGACCCCGACGTCGCCGTGGTCGTGTCGGTCGGGCTCGATCACATGGACTGGCTCGGTCCGGACGTCGAGTCCATCGGGCGCGAGAAAGCGGGCATTTTCCGGGCCGGGCGCGCGGCCATCTGCGGCATGCCGGCGCCGCCTGAATCGCTGGTCGAGGTCGCCCATGCACGGGGCGCGCGCCTGCAGTTGCGGGGGCGGGATTTTCGGGCTGACGAGCGCGGTGATGGCTCCTGGAATTACCGGGACGCACGCGGTGCGCTCACGGCACTGCCCGCGCCCGCGCTCGAGGGTGTGGCGCAAATCGGCAACGCCGCCACGGCGCTGGCCGCCGCCCGTCAACTCACGACGCAGTTGCCCCTGTCGCGCGCGGCGATTGAGCGGGGCTTGCGCGCGGTGAGCCTGCCGGGTCGTTTTCAGCGCATCGTGGGTGCTGGGGGTGTCGAGTGGGTGTTCGACGTCGCCCACAATCCCGACGCCGCAGCCATCCTGGCCGCAAATCTGGCGCGGCATCCGGCGCGCGGCCGCACCTTCGCGGTCTGCGGCATGCTGGCGGACAAGGATGTCGCTGCAGTTATCAGCGCGCTGCGCGGCAGCATCGGTACCTGGTTCGCTGCCGCCTTGGACGGGCCGCGTGGCCTGAGCGATGCCGCACTCGCGAGTCAGGCTGCTCGGGTGGGGATCACGATGACCAGGGGTGGTGCCGTGCGGGAGGCGATGCAGCTCGCCTCGAGAGTCGCGCGCGCTGGCGACCGGATTGTGGTGTTCGGCTCGTTCCACACGGTCGGCCCGGCGCTGTCCTGCGTATAATTGCGCCCCCATGGAGGAATTTCTCAAGGCCCGGCTGATCGGCGCCGCCGTGTTGGTCGCGGTCGCGGTGCTGCTGATCCCTGAACTGCTGTCCGGCCGCAAGGCCGTGGAGCAGGCGACCGAGGAAGGCGCCGACCCGCGCGGCACGCGCACGTTCACAATCGAACTCGGCGGGGAAACGCAGCCGACAGCGCGCATGCCGACGACCGCGGGTTCCTCGGCCGCAAGCGCAACGGCGCCGACGCCGGCCGCAACTGCTGCGCCCACCCCGGCGGAGCCTGCGGTCGCGACGGGCGTCGAGCCGAAGGCGAAGCCCCAGGTTGAGCCCAGGGCCGAGGCTGCTGC
>Ga0113563_10001046_pt1 | contig 15018 bp, 17 predicted proteins | sample Mud3Dept3metaG_FD_80117 | JGI IMG/M metagenome (GOLD analysis project Ga0113563, IMG submission 80117) | Freshwater wetland microbial communities from Ohio, USA, analyzing the effect of biotic and abiotic controls - Mud 3 Core 4 Depth 3... | ecosystem: Environmental > Aquatic > Freshwater >...
GAGGAAACCGTAGACATCGGGTTTCGGCCGGAAACGCACGCTTTCGATGGCGAACACCGCATCGAAAAGATCTGCGATACCGAGCACGCGAAGCACCGCCCGCGCGTAATGCACCGGTGCGTTGGAAAACACGAATTTCCGCCCCGGGAGGCGGTGCAGCGCGTGGCGCAGCAGCGGTTCGCCGACCACCATCCGCCGCAGGTCCGGAAACTGGTGGGTATGCCAGAGAAAGTGCCGGGGATCGGTGCCGTGGTGGCGCATCAGACCGAGCAGTGTTGCGCCGTAGCGTTGCCAGTAATGGCGCCGCAGTTCGCCGGCCGCCGCCGCGTCAAGGTGCAGGTGCTGCTGCAGGTAGTCGGTCATCGCGCGGTTGATATGCGGAAAAATATGCGGCGTCGCATTGTGCAGCGTATTGTCGAGATCAAAGATCCACGCGAAGCCGGTTGTCATGACAGATGCCGGCCCCGCGGTCAGCGGCGCTTGATCAGCGTACCCACGCCTTCGTCGGTCAGGATCTCCAGCAGCAGCGCATGCTCGACGCGGCCGTCGATGATGTGACAGGTATTGACGCCATTTTTCACCGCCTCCAGCGCAGAACCGATCTTGGGCAGCATGCCGCCGTGGATAGTGCCGTCAGCGAACAACTCGTCGACCTTGCGTGCGGTCAGGCCGGTGAGCAGCTTGCCGTCCTTGTCGAGCACACCGGGTGTATTGGTCAGCACGATGAGTTTTTCCGCCTTGAGAATTTCGGCAACCTTGCCCGCCACCAGGTCGGCGTTGATGTTGTAGGACTCGCCGTTGGCACCGACGCCCACCGGGGCGATCACGGGAATGAAATCTTCGGTGTGCAGCAGGTTGACGATCGCCGGATCGATACTCTCGACTTCGCCCACCTGGCCGATGTCGACCAGTTCATCGCTGCCGGCCGGCCCGCGCACCTTGAGCTTGCGCGCGCGGATGAACCCGCCGTCCTTTCCGGTCAGGCCGACAGCCTTGCCGCCGTTGCGGTTGATCAGATTGACGATGTCCTTGTTGACCTGTCCACCGAGCACCATCTCGACCACATCCATGGTTTCGGCATCGGTGACGCGCATGCCCTGAATGAACTCGCCCTTCTTGCCGACACGCTTCAGCAGGTCATCGATCTGCGGCCCGCCGCCGTGGACGATCACCGGGTTCATGCCGACCACCTTCAGCAGCACCACGTCGCGCGCGAATCCCTCCTTGAGTGCGGGATCGGTCATTGCGTTGCCACCATATTTGACGACGATGGTCTTGCCGTGGAAGCGCTGGATATATGGCAGTGCCTCGGCCAGGGTTTTGGCCTTGCTGGCAGCGGAAGAGGCGGAAAGTGGCATGCGCGGGAACCGTTAAGGAGTGGAAATCGGCAGCGAACGAGTCAGGCCGGAATCAGAGAAAAATACTCAGAAAAGTCGGCGTAAATGTGAGGATTCACTTATTCTACCTGACGAAAAAAAAAGCGACAGGTCTTTTGACCCGCCGCTTTTCCGTTACCTGTGCAGCGATCTGCCACCGCTGCGGGATTAACTCAGTTGATCGACAGCCGCTTGGCGTTTGCCACAGCTTTCTTCGGCAACGTCAGTTCCAGCACACCGTCGGCGTACTTGGCGACAGCTTTCTCATCGTCCACTGCCTGGCCCAGCGTAAATGCGCGATAAACCTTGCCGTAGTAACGCTCGGCGCGCAGCACCCGTTCGCCTTCCTTCACATCGCGTTCCTTGCGGGTTTCGGCGCTGATCGCAACCTGTTCCCCCTCAATGGTGACATGAATGTCCTCTTTTTTGACTCCGGGAATTTCGGCATGCACCGTGTACGAACGCTCGTCTTCAGTAACGTCGACACGGATGGCTTGCGCCGGCTGTGGAGCGCCTTCAAACGCCATCGGACGCACGAAAAAGCCACGCAGCAGTTCATCGAATGAATCGTCAAACGGGGTGAAGCGGGTAAGATTGGCCATGATTGTGCTCCTTGGATAAGTGTGGCGCCTTGCGCCGTTGTAGCGAATATGGGTGTCCCGGACACCTTTTCAAGAGCCTCCCGCGCGGCGCGGCGCGGCGCCGGCATAAACTCATTAACTCGTTGTTTTTAAATATTTTTTAATCTTATATGGAGCCCAAGGCGCCCGGCGCGGACCACGCTGCGATCGAGCGCGAACGCGGCTACCTGTTGCGTTACGCGCGGCTGCAATTGCGCGATCCGGCGGCCGAAGACGCCGTTCAGGAAACGCTGCTCGCCGCGATCGAAGGGGCCGCACGCTTCTCCGGCAAGTCGTCCCTGCGCACCTGGCTCACCGGCATCCTCAAACACAAGATCATCGATCATCTGCGCCGCAACAGCCGTGAGCAGCCCCTGAGTAGCGGCGACGACGCCGCAGAGGCCGATGCGGTCGATGCGCTGTTTGCCGGGGACGGACATTGGCGGGATTTTTCTGCAGATTGGGGCAACCCCGACGCCGCCCTCGAAAACCGCCGCTTCTGGGCGGCGCTGGAACTGTGCGTGCAGCGCCTGCCGGCGCGCACCGCGCGCGTATTCATGATGCGCGAAGTCATGGAGATGCCGAACGAGGAAATCTGTAAGGCGCTGGATATCACCGCGACAAACTGCTGGGTTCTGCTGCATCGTGCCCGCCTGACACTGCGCGAATGCCTCGAACTGCAGTGGTTCGGGAAGCCCGAAAAATGATTCCGACCTGCAAAGAAACTTCGGTCCTGCTGTCGCAGGGCCAGGACCGGCGGTTGAAGCCGTCCGAAAGCCTGCGCCTGCGCCTGCATCTGCTGATCTGCCGCCGCTGCCGCAGTTTCAGTCAACAATTGGAGTTCCTCCGCGCGGCGGTACGCCGCTATCGCGACCACGGCTGACGCTGCACGGAGCCCGAACCATGCCGCCGTGTCTCCTGCCCTGTGTGCTGTTGTCGTGGCGCGTCACGGCACGCGGTTATAATCAAGCCTTTTCCGCAAATGAAACGTTTAATTCCCGTCGTACTCGGTTGCTTTCTGTCCCTGCCCGCCTGGGCACAGCTCCCCGCACCGGCCGCCCCGGCAGTGGAAGCCAGGGCGTGGCTGCTGCTCGATGTCAACAGCGGGCAAGTGCTCGCCAGCCGCAACGCCAGTGATCGCTTCGAGCCGGCCTCGCTGACCAAGCTGATGACCGCATATCTGGCGTTCGGTGCGCTGAAACAGAAAACGCTGAAACCGGATCAGATGGTGCCGGTGTCGACCCGCGCATGGAAGGCGGAAGGTTCGCGCATGTTCATCGCACCGAACAAGCCGGTCACCGTCGACGAACTGCTGCGCGGCCTGATCATCCAGTCCGGCAATGACGCGAGCATTGCGCTCGCCGAAGCCATCGCCGGCAGCGAAGACGTGTTCGCACAGATGATGAACAGGGAAGCCAAGCGTCTCGGCCTCACCAACACCAACTTCACCAACGCCACCGGGCTCAGCATGCCGCAGCTGTACTCGACGGCACAGGATCTGGCGCAACTGGTGGTCGCACTGATCCGCGACTATCCCGAGTACTACCCGCTGTACTCGCAGAAGGAGTATCGCTACAACAACATCACCCAGGCCAACCGCAACCGCCTGCTGTGGCTGGATCCCACGGTTGACGGCGTCAAGACCGGTTATACCGAAAATGCTGGTTACTGCCTCGTTACCTCGGCACGGCGCGGGGACCGCCGCCTGGTGTCCGTGGTACTGGGCACCGCCTCGGAAGCAGCGCGCGCCACCGAAAGCCAGAAACTGCTGAACTGGGGCTTCCTGTTCTACGACAGCGTGCGCCTCTACGCTGCCAACCAGCCGGTGACCGAACTGCGCGTCTGGAAAGGCGCCTCCGACATGCTGAAGGCAGGCTTCACCAGCGACCTCTACATTGCCGTGCCCAAGGGTCAGGGCAGCAGACTGAAAGCCACGGTGGAGAGCCTGCAGCCGCTGCTCGCCCCGATCGCCCCCGGCCAGCGTGTCGCCACGCTGAAGCTGGAATTCGACGGCAAGCCTCACCGCGAGTTGCCGGTCGTCGCGCTGGAAAGTGTGCCCATCGCCGGCATTTTCGGGCGCGCCTGGGATACGCTGCGACTGCTGTTCAAATAGCCGCTTTCGCATACACTTTTGGCATGACACAATCATTCGAGGCGCAGCGGCCATGAGCGACATCGTTTACCTGAACGGCAAGTTCCTGCCCATCGAGGACGCGTACGTCCCCGTGCTCGACCGCGGCTTCATTTTCGGGGACGGCGTCTATGAAGTGATCCCGGTGTATTCAAGGCATCCCTTCCGGCTTGCCGAACATCTGCGGCGCCTGCAGTACAGCCTGGACAAGGTGCGCATCGCCAATCCGCATACGGACGCAGAATGGGCCGGACTCGCCCGGGAAATCATCCGCCGCAATGCCGGCGAAGACCAGTCCGTGTACCTGCAGGTCACCCGCGGTGTGGCCAAGCGCGACCATGCATTTCCCAAAGGCGTGAAACCGACCGTATTCATGATGAGCACGCCGCTGGTGACGCCGGCACCTGCGCTGGTCGAGTCCGGCGTAGCCTGCATCAGCGCGCAGGACTACCGCTGGCTGAACTGCGACATCAAGTCCGTATCGCTGCTCGGCAACTGTCTGCTGCGCCAGCTCTCGGCTGATGTCGATGCCACCGAAACCATCCTGTTCCGCGACGGCCGGCTGACCGAGGCGTCGGCCAGCAACGTGTTCGTCGTCAAGGATGGCGTGCTGCTGACGCCGCCGAAGGACAACCTGGTGCTGCCCGGCATCACCTACGACGTAGTGCTCGAGATCGCCCGCGCGCGCGAATTCCAGGTGGAAGTGCGCGCCGTGACCGAAGCGGAGGTGCGCAGCGCCGATGAGATCTGGGTCACCTCCTCAACCAAGGAAGTGCTCGCGGTGACCACCCTCGACGGCAAGCCCGTCGGCGACGGCAGACCCGGGCCGTTGTTCCGGCGCATGCATGCGCTGTACCAGCAGTTCAAACAGGAACACATGAGACACGCGGCATGACTGCAGGCGAACACGGCCAGGCGGGTGAATCGCTGCTTGAGTATCCCTGCGATTTCCCGCTGAAAATCCTCGGCCATACCCGGCCGGACTTTGCGCAAACCGTACTGGCGGTGGTCAAGCGCCATGCCCCGGACTTTGATGACGCGACGCTGGCGATGAAACCCAGCAAGAAGGGCAAATACCTCAGCGTGACCTGCGTGATCCACGCCACCTCGCGCGCGCAGCTCGATGCGCTGTATCAGGAATTGTGTGACCTGCCTGCGGTCGTGATGGTGCTGTGACCGGTATTACCGCAACTGCACCAGCTGCCGGTCATGCCAGCGGCTCAGCAACAGCAGCGCGGCGACTGCGCCGACCAGCGCCAGGAACATGTCCCACTGCGTATCCCAGACATCGCCCTGGGTGCCGAGAAATTCATGCGCGCCTGCGCCCATCGCGAGCGCCGACCACCACTCGATCAGTTCGTAGAACGCACTGATCGCCAGCGCAATGCAGGCCACCAGAAAGAACAGGATTTTCCGGCCGGTGATGCCGAAGACACGCAGCAGCAGTTCGCGCGCCACCATTGCCGGTACGAAACCCTGCGCCAGGTGGCCGATCCGGTCATATGGATTGCGCGCAAAACCGAACAGTTCCTGGAGCCAGAAACCGGCCGGCACACGCGCATAGGTGTAGGCCCCACCGTAGATCAGGATCAGGCCATGGATCGCGATGAGCGTATATACCAGGGTCGTCAGCGGCAACCGGCCACGCGTGGCCACGAGAATCGGCGCCGCAATCAGGACCGGCAGCACCTCCATGAACCAGGTCAGCCGGTCGTACGGAGCGACCCCCGAGGCAATCAGCGCCATCGCCCAGACCGCGCAAATCACGACTGGCATGCGGTTGGTGTGTATCACGCGGCAAATTCAGCGCAGCGGGCGCAGCATCATTCCTGCGGCAACTTGCGCTTGCGCAGCTCGCGCAGTTCGTCCGCGTACTCCTTGGTGAAATCCGAACCCGAACCGGTCAGGTAGCTGCGGTAATCGGCGCAGCCCTGTTCCATGCCGTCGCGGGGCTGGGCCAGCAGGTCATCGCGCTCGCCGTTGCGGTATTCGAGGATGGTTCCTTCGTACTTGCCGATATTGCGCATGTAATCTTTCTCGTCCTTCGACGAGCCGCGGATCATCATGGCCACGCGCGCATCGAGTTCCGCCAGCAACGCCTTGTGGCGCGCCCGCCACGCCGCATAAGCCTTTTCGTTGGCTTTGGCCTGCGCGGGGAACGCCCGGTCGCAGGCGTCGCGCACAGCGAGCAGGCGCTGGTGGGCCAGATAAACCCGGCTCAGACTACCGCCGTAATCGCCAGCGCTTTCCGCGGCGGTGGCCGGCCAGCCGGTGACCAGCGCTGCGCACAGCAATCCCGCCCTTATCCCGTCGACACGCACTGCGGTCTCCCGATCATCTTATAATGTCACGGAATTATCCCATCAATCGACGCATGCAGCCTCCCTTCACAGGATCGTCCTGGTGCCCATTCTTTCGATAGCCCCGGCTTCGATCACGGCAGAACCGCTGGTCGTGCGCCGGCTCGGCCTGGTCCCGTACGTGCCGACGTGGGAGTGCATGCGCGAGCTCACGCTGGGGCGCACGGCAAGCACGCGCGACGAGTTGTGGCTGCTCGAACACCCCCCTGTCTACACCGTCGGCATCGCCGGCAGGCCGGAACACTGGCCGCGCACCGACAACGGCATCCCGGTAGTGCGCGTGGACCGCGGCGGACAGATCACCTACCACGGCCCGGGCCAGCTGGTCGCCTACCTGCTGCTCGACCTGCGGCGCCGCGGCCTGACGATCCGGCCCCTGGTACGGCAGATGGAGCGGGCCGTCATCAACCTGCTGGCCGGCTACGACATCGAGGCCCGCGGCCGCGCGGAAGCGCCCGGCGTCTACGTCGGTAACGCAAAAATCGCGGCACTCGGGCTGCGCATCAAGAACGGCTGCAGTTACCACGGGCTCGCGCTGAACGTCGACGTCGATCTCGCGCCGTTCCGCGCAATCAATCCCTGCGGCTATGCCGGACTGGAAGTGACACGTACGCAGGATCTGGGCATCACCGACTCCAGGGGGCGGATCGGTGAACGGCTGCTCCAGTGCATCGCGGACATACTGCAATGACCACGACAGGCGAAAAACAGAAAGGCCGCGCCAAGACCGCACGCATACCGATCAAGGTCGTTGCGGCGGCGCCGCTGAAAAAGCCCGACTGGATCCGCGTGCGGCTGGGCAACAGCACGCGCTTCCAGGAGATCAGGCACATCCTGCGCGAGCAGAAACTGCATACCGTCTGCGAGGAAGCCACCTGCCCGAACATCGGCGAGTGCTTCGGCAAGGGCACGGCGACGTTCATGATCCTCGGCGATCTGTGCACCCGGCGCTGCCCGTTCTGCGACGTCGCCCACGGCCGGCCCAGACCGCCGGACCCGGATGAGCCGCGCCACCTCGCCGAAACCATTGCCGCACTGAAACTCAAGTACGTGGTCATCACCAGCGTCGACCGTGACGACCTGCGCGACGGCGGCGCCGGACATTTCAAGGACTGCATCCGCGCAGTCCGCGAACTGTCGCCGCAGACCCGCATCGAGATCCTGGTGCCGGATTTCCGCGGCCGGCTCGACATCGCGCTGGACATCCTGTCGGCCTGCCCGCCGGACGTGATGAACCACAATCTTGAAACCGTACCCCGGCTCTACAAGCAGGCGCGGCCCGGCTCCGACTACACGCACTCGCTGAAGCTGCTGAAAGACTTCAAGGCACGCTTCCCGCGGATCCCGGCCAAATCCGGGCTGATGGTGGGGCTGGGTGAAACCGACGAGGAAATCCTGCGGGTGATGCGCGATTTGCGTGCCCACGATGTCGACATGCTGACCATCGGCCAGTACCTGCAGCCCTCGGCCCATCACCTGCCGGTGCTGCGCTATGTCGAGCCGGCAATATTCGACATGTATGCGGCGGAAGCGGAACGCATGGGCTTCAGCCATGCGGCCAGCGGACCGCTGGTGCGGTCTTCGTATCATGCCGACCAGCAGGCCCACGAAGCCGGGGTGGTCTGACCGCGACTCAGGATTCGCGCAGCTTTTCTTCCAGCAGCATGTGCAGCTTCGCGAAATCCGGTGCACCGAGGATGCGCATCACCAGCCGGCCCTGCCTGTCGATGATGAACGTCGTCGGGGTCAGCTTGACGTCGCCGAAGGCCCTGGCGAGTTCGCCGAGCGGGTCCAGCGCGACCTTGAACGGCGGCCGGGTCTTCTCCGCATAGTCCAGTACATAGTTCGGCGGATCGTATTTCATCGCCACGGCGATGGTTTCAAACCCCTGTGCGCGATACTTGTTGTAAGTGGCAACGATATCCGGCATTTCCCGGATGCAGGTGACGCAGTCGGTTGCCCAGAAATTGACCAGCACCACCTTGCCGCGGAGACTCGCAATGGTGATTTGCTCGCCCTGGATCGATACGAATGTCACCGCCGGCGCAGCCGGCTTGATGCCCACGATCGTGTATGCGCCTAGCGCTATCGCGCCGGTGGCAAGCGCGGCTAGAATGAGGCTTGTTGATCGGGACATACGGTCAAACCGTACGGGGAGCACCTGACATGAAACGTATTCTCGGAGTTCTGCTGGCAATTGTCATCACGCCGTTCGCCAGCCTGCCGGCCAGTGCCGGCATTGCCGACATCTCCAACGCCGACGCCGTCAGCGGTTTGCGGCAGGCGCTGAGCGACGGCTCCTCAGCTGCAGTAAAACTGCTGAGCGCGGAAAACGGCTATTTCGGCAATGCCAAAGTCAAGATCCCGCTGCCCCCCAGCCTGCAGAAAGTTGAAAGCGGACTGCGGATGTTCGGCATGAAGAAACAGGCCGACGAACTGGTGCTGTCAATGAACCGCGCTGCCGAAGCCGCCGCGCCGGAGGCCCAGCAACTGCTGGTCGATGCCGTGAAAAAGATGTCGGTGCAGGACGCAAAGGGCATACTTACCGGCGGCGACACCGCCGCCACCGAGTATTTCAAGCGCACCACGCAGGCCCAGCTGACCCAGCGCTTTCTGCCCGTCGTCAAAAAGGCGACCGACGGCGTCGGTCTCGCCCAGCAGTACAACAACCTCGCCGGCCAGGGGGCCGCGCTGGGACTGATCAAGCAGGAAGACGCCTCGATCGAAATCTACGTCACGCGCAAGGCGCTCGACGGCCTGTACCTGATGATTGCCGAGCAGGAAAAATCGTTCCGGCAGAACCCCGTCGGCGCCACCAGCAATATCGTCAAGAAAGTGTTCGGCGCGCTGAAGTAGGCACGGCAACTAGCCGACTGCGCAGACAAACTCCTCGAATTTGCCGTTGCGGGCGCGGGGCAGTTCGCGCTCGAAATAGACGAAGCGCAGTTCGAACGGATAGCCCAGCGCGTCGCGGATCACGGCGCCGAGTTGCGCTTCCTCGGCATTGCTCAGCGCGCGGTCGCAGACCAGCCGCACCTCGACCGCGTGCAGCGTGTGCTGGATCAGCTGGTACTGGCGCACCGGTGCAATCTCGCGGAAACGGTGGAAGCCGACCAACGGCCAGTGCGTCGTGCCATCGGGCAACCGCACCATATTGCGTTCGCGGCCGGCGATGCGCGCCAGTGTGGGCAATGTGCGGCCACAGGCGCAGGGCGTACCCACGGTCGCGAAATCGCGCAGTTCGTAGCGGATCAGCGGCGTCGCAAAATTATGCAGGCTGCTGACGACGAGGCGCCCGGTCTCGCCCGCGGCGCAGGGATTGCCCGCGGCGTCGAGCACTTCGACCAATACGCTCTCCGCCATCACGTGATACTCGCCGCTGACGGGACACTGCAGGGCGATATAGCCGAGTTCCTGCGAGCTGTAGACGTCCTCTATGGCTACGCCCAGCGTGGCGCGGCAGGCTGCGCGCAGGACCGGCCCCACGGTCTCGCCAACCGTCAGTACCGCGCGCAGTCCTGGTATCCGCTCACCGGACCGCGCAACATGCGCGAGCAACGCGGCCAGATTGCTGGGGTACGTCAGCAGATAACCGGGCGCATGATTCCTGAGCCACGTGGCCTGCGTCGCCACATCCGCATTCAGGCTGAGCAGTGCAGACGGGCCGGTGGCACGCACCGCTTCCGACGCCGCTCCCCAGCCGGCGCCGCTGATGCCCTGCGGCGGATCCGCGACACCGGGCGCCAGCGCGCGGATCGCCGCCAGCTTCAGCGACTGGTCGCGCCGGTGCCATTCATGGTCGCGCAGTGTATTGGCCTGCCATAGCAGCGCGTCGAGCTCGGTGCGCCAGACCTGCACCGGCTGCCCGGTCGCGCCCGAAGTGCGGTTTTCATGAACAGCACCAAACTGCGCTGGAATCGCGCTGCTGCGCAATGCGGCTCCGGCATCCTGGATGTCGCGCCGGCTCAGCAACGGCAGTTCGCGAAGCTGCGCCATCGTCAAACTCCCGCCGCCAGGATCACCCGCCGCGTCCAGGCGTGTCCGGTAGAACGGCGATGTCCGTCGGGCGTGCTCGATCACCAGGCTCAGCTGCTGCAGTTGATGGCGCAACAGCCACTCGGCGGGCCAGCGCTCGGTCTGCCCGAATTGCCATAACAGCGCCAGCAACTGCGCTGCGCGTCCCTCGGCAAGCGCCGGCCACACGACGCCGGACACCGCAGACTTGATGGTGGACATGTTCAGACCGGGCGCATGATCATGGTCGGGCAGCGCTCGCCCAGTTCATAGGCCGGCCAGTGGGTCGCCACGATCTCGAAGCCGCCCGCGTGGTCGCGCGCCTCGGCGAGCGTCGGAAAACTGTAGCGTGTGTCGACATTGCGATAGTTGTGGATGGTATTGATGACCTCCACGGGCCAGCCGAGGTGCGCCGCGAGCCTGGCGGGATCAGGAACCGCCTGCTGCCATGCACGCCAGATGTCGCCCAGCCGCACGCCTTGTTCCAGCGTGCCGTGCAGCGCCATGGCCAGCCGCCACTTGAAGGCATGAAAGCTGCCGATGCGTTTTTGCCACAGGTCGTCGACGACGTGGCTCACAGGTTCCGGGCACTCGGGGCGCAGGAAATAACGCATGGCCAGGAGCGCATTGCGCGTCGCCACGCGGCGCAGCTCCGCGGCAAATGCGGCGTAGCGCGCGCGACCGACCAGCAGGCTGTAACAGCCGTCACCGATCAGCAGATGCTGGGATGCAGCGGCGAGCGGGAGGGCGAGCCAGTCGCCGCACACTGCGGCACCCGGCGCCTCCGCCACAGGCCATACGCCGGCGATCATCGGCCGCGAATGATCGATTGCGGTCAGCCAGGTACGGGCCGGCCAGCGCATGCGCGCGATTTCCGGGGTCGCTCCGCACAACAGCGCGCGCGGAACGGCGACCGTGGTGCGTGCGTGCCAGCCGTGAACTTCGGCCTCGAGCAGCCGGATGTCCTCTGGCGCGGGCCGCAACGGTGCACCAATCAGGCGCCACTGCCGCGCATGGGCGTTCCAGTGATCCGGCTGTGCAGTCATGCGCGGCAGAGCCCCGGTATGCGCTGATCCGCTCTCAGTGTGCCTGATCCCAATTGGGACCGACACCGATCTCGACCAGCAACGGTACCGCCAATTCGGCGACACCGGACATCAGCCGCGCCAGTTCCGCCGTGACGACCTGCAGTTCGGCGGCCGGCACTTCCAGCACCAGTTCGTCGTGCACCTGCATGATCAGTTTCGACTCGAGTCTCTGCGCAACCAGCCAGTGCTGTACGGCAACCATCGCCAGCTTGATCAGATCGGCGGCCGTACCCTGCATCGGCGCATTGATCGCCGCTCGCTCCGCACCCTGGCGGCGCGCACCGTTGCTCGCGCGGATTTCCGGCAACCACAGCCGGCGACCGAACACCGTTTCGACATATCCTTTTTCGCGTGCCTGCTCGCGCGTGACGCGCATGTATTCGGCAACGCCCGGATAGCGCTGGAAATAGCGGTCCATGTACTGCTGCGCCGCTCCCCGCTCGAGATTGAGCTGGCGAGCGAGGCCGAACGCGGACATGCCGTAGATCAGGCCGAAATTGATGACTTTCGCATAACGCCGCTGCTCGTTGTCGACCGCAGCCGGTGCGATGCCGAAGATTTCCGCCGCGGTAGCGCGATGGACATCCTCGCCGGCAGCGAACGCCTTGAGCAGATTCTCGTCGCCCGAGATGTGCGCCATGATCCGCAGCTCGATCTGCGAGTAATCGGCGGAGACGATCTGCGCGCCCTGCGGCGCGATGAAAGCCTCCCGGATGCGCCGGCCTTCCGCGGTGCGTATCGGAATGTTCTGCAGGTTGGGATCGCTGCTGGCGAGCCGCCCGGTGACCGCCGTGGCCTGACCGTAGCTGGTATGCACGCGTCCGGTCCGGCGGTTGACCATATTCGGCAGCTTGTCGGTATAAGTCGATTTCAGCTTGGCCAGCCCGCGATATTCGAGGATCAGTTTCGGCAGCGGATGGTCGAGTGCAAGCTCGGCCAGCGATTCCTCGTCCGTGGACGGCGCGCCCGAGGGCGTTTTCTTGACGGGCTTCAGGCCCTGCTGCTCGAACAGCACTTCCTGGATCTGTTTCGGCGAACTCAGGTTGAACGGTTGCCCGGCGAGTTCATGCGTGCGCGCTTCAATCGCCATCATTTTCGCGCCGAATTCGGCGGACAGCTCGGCCAGCAGCTTTTCGTCGAGCAGCACACCGTTGCGCTCCATCGTGTACAGCACCGGCATCGCCGGCATTTCGATGTCGGCATAAATATGCGTGAGCCGGGCGTCGGCAGCGATGCGCGGGTGCAATGCCTGGTGCAATTGCAGCGTAATGTCGGCATCTTCGGCGGCATATTCGGCGGCGCGTTCGACGGTGACCTGTTCAAAACCGATACGTTTCGCCCCCGTCCCCGTCACGTCATCGTAACTTATTGTTTTTATTGATAAAATACGACTGGCCATGGAATCCATGTCATGGCGCTGATGGCTCTCCAGCACGTAGGATTCGAGCAGCGTGTCGTGGGCAATCCCGGCCACCTGCACCCCGTAATTTGCAAACACGTGCATGTCGTATTTGAAGTGCTGGCCGAGTTTTGCGCACTGCGGATTCTCCAGCCAGGGTTTCAGCGCCGCGAGCACTGCAGCGCGCGACAGTTGTTCGGGCGCGCCGGCGTATGCATGACCAACCGGAATGTACGCCGCCTGTCCCGGCGTCACCGACAACGAAATCCCGACCAGCTCAGCCGCCATCGGATCGAGACTGGTGGTTTCGGTATCGACCGCCGTCAGCGGTGCGGTTGCGATGCGTGCAAGCCAGGCTGCGAGCGCGTCTGCCGTCGTCACGGTTTCATAATGCCGCGGATACTGCGCCGCGGGCGCTGCGGCAGGGAGTGGCGTCTCCTCCCGCACAGCGCCGGACGCGGCCGGCGCCGCACCACCGTCATCCAGCTCGCGCCGCCAGGTCCTGAATTCGAAGCGATCGAACAGTTCGGCGAGCTTGGCCTTGTCCTGCGGCTGCGGCGCCAGGTCCGCGATCTGCACCGGCAGTTCGACATCGCATTTGATGGTCAGCAGGGTGCTCGCCTGCGGCAGCCAGTCCAGCGCCTGACGCAGATTTTCACCAACCGCACCGCCGATGTCGCCAGCCTGGTTCACGATGGCATCCAGTGAGCCGTACTGGGTCAACCATTTCACCGCTGTTTTCGGCCCGACCTTCGGCACGCCCGGCACGTTGTCCACCGGGTCGCCGATCAGCGTCAGGTAATCGATCATGCGCCCGGGCGGAACCCCGAATTTTTGCTCAACCCCGGCGACATCGAGTTTTTCGCCGGACATGGTGTTGACCAGCGTCACCTGCGGCGACACCAGCTGGGTGATGTCCTTGTCCCCGGTGGAAATCACCACGCGCATCCCCGCCTGCTCGGCCTGCCTGGCCAGCGTGCCGATCACGTCATCGGCCTCGACGCCGTCGACTTCCAGCAGCGGCCAGCCCATCGCCACAATGGCCTCCTTCAGCGGCGCGATCTGCGACGCGAGCGCGTCGGGCATCGGCGGCCGGTGAGCCTTGTACTCGGGATACAGGTCGTCACGGAAGGTTTTGCCCTTGGCATCGAACACGCAGGCGCTGTATTCGGCCGGCACGTCTTTGTGCAGCTTGCGCAGCATGTTCAGCACGCCGTAAATGGCGTTGGTCGGCTCGCCGCGACTGGTGCTCAACTCGCGTATCGCATGAAACGCCCGGTAGAGGTAGGAGGATCCGTCGACGAGTAGCAGGGTTTTCATTCGATGCCGTGCGAGCGTGAAGTATGCCGGGCAGCCAGCATGGCGCACCGCCCGCTGTCCGTCCGCCTGATGACGCGCGAATTATCGCAGAGTTCGCCCGCCGACCGCCGCCGGCGCGCGCGTTCACCGCCTTTCAAAACGCCGGGGAAAACCGGATAATGAACATTATCGGAGCCCCTCATGCGACATTTTCTGAAATCGATCCTATTCGCCGCTGCACTGGCGGCAGCACTGTCCGCCAGCGCGCAGGACCAATCAAAGGCGCAACCCATACCCGAGCCGCCACCGCCACCGCCCGGTTTCGAACTGGACCCGGCAATGGAGCCCCAGGTGACGATCCGCAAACAGGGCGAGGACACCGTCGAGGAGTACCGGATCGCCGGCAAGCTCTACATGCTCAAGGTCACGCCGCCCGGTGGTCGGCCGTATTACCTGATCGATGAGCGCGGCGACGGCAAGTTTACGCGCCAGGAATCCCACGACAGCGGTATCCGGCCCCCGATGTGGGTGATCCACTCCTGGTAGGCGGTGAGGCGCAGGCGACCGGGCGTAAGCAGTGAGCAGTGAGCGGTAAGCAGTAAACCGTAAGCATCTTTACGAGGTTGATAGTGCGGCCAATTCCAGCTTACTGCTTACCGCTCACCGCTTACGGTTCCCTGCTCACCGCTCACAATCCGCTTCATGTCCGTTTACACCACCGTAACCGCTGA
>Ga0113563_10001047_pt1 | contig 15008 bp, 13 predicted proteins | sample Mud3Dept3metaG_FD_80117 | JGI IMG/M metagenome (GOLD analysis project Ga0113563, IMG submission 80117) | Freshwater wetland microbial communities from Ohio, USA, analyzing the effect of biotic and abiotic controls - Mud 3 Core 4 Depth 3... | ecosystem: Environmental > Aquatic > Freshwater >...
AAAATGGATTTATCAAAATAAGACCGGATCCGGTATCTCGTCCAGTGAGAAATAACGGTCAATAATTTTATTATCTGTAACCTGCACTATCCGGAATCCGGATGGTGCATCTCCAAGGGGTCTGCCGACAGCCGAAGTGGTGATCATTTCCGTTACTCCAAAAATACCTTCGGCATTATTATGAAGATGGCCTGCAAAAACAGCCTCGACATCAAATTCCGAAAACAGTGTCAGGTATTTAGCCCTGGTTTCAGGATCAATATTGGAATAAGTTACAGGTTCCTCAGGATCTTTGATAAAAAACGGGTGATGACAGAAAAGGATTGTTTGTTTTGATCTCCCTGCAGACTCAAGCTTGTTCCTGAGCCAGTTAAACTGATCTTCCTCAAGACCCGGTGTGTTTGCCTTGATCAGACAGGAGTTGAATCCGATAAAGCGGCAACCCCTGTAACCGAATGAAAATCTGTCTTCACCAAACATGGATGTGTACCTGTCGATGTCCTTCTTTTCAGGCGCCTGACCGATATCATGATTGCCGGGTGTAAGATATACTTTGGTTTCCGGATTGATAAGTGAGGTTATCCTCCTGAATTCATCCCATTGAGACTGATTTGACTTATCGTTTACAAGATCACCTGTGATTACTACAAAAGCCGGCCTGATCCTGTTGATCTCTTCTACTGCTTTTTCGTATAGCTTTGTCTCTTCCGAAAATTCTTTATTATTGCTGAAAAACCCAAACTGCGGATCCGTCATCTGGATAAACAGGAACTGCCTGTCAGTATTTTTCAGAACCCCGCATGATGATAACAGAATAAGAATCCACAGGAAGGATATGCTGAGGCTTTTAACCGGTTTCATATTTGAAAGGATTAAACATTACCACCTGAGACAGGCCGTGCGTATGCAAGCACATCGGCTCCGGTGATCTCATCTTTGCATAGTATTATCAGTCGTTCAAGGACATTTCTGAATTCCCTTATATTACCTGTCCACTGAATTTTCTGCAGTTCTTTGATTGCATCTTTTTTGATTATTTTTTTACTCATACCGTATTCCTTGCAGATCAAAGAATTGAAATACTCGGCAAGAAGGGGGATGTCTTCTTCCCGCTCATTAAGTGTGGGAACATGGATCAGTATTACGCTGAGCCTGTGATAGAGATCCTCCCTGAATGAGTTGGCCTCGATTTCCTTCTTTATATTCTTGTTTGTTGCAGTAACGACTCTCACGTTTACCTGAATATCCTTATCGGATCCGACCCGGGTTATCCTGTTCTCCTGGAGAGCTCTCAGTACTTTAGCCTGCGCCGAGAGGCTCATATCACCAATCTCATCCAGAAACAGAGTCCCGCCGCTGGCTTGTTCAAACTTGCCTATTCGCTGTTTAATAGCCGATGTAAAGGATCCCTTTTCGTGTCCAAATAACTCACTTTCAATCAGTTCAGAGGGAATTGCAGCACAGTTGACCTCAACAAAAGGACCTTTTGCCCTGCTGCTCTTTTCATGGATCTGGTGTGCCACAAGCTCTTTACCCGTTCCGTTGGCACCCGTTATCAGGATCCTCGCTTCAGTGGGAGCCACTCTGTCGATCATCTCCTTGACTTTTATGATGGCTTCAGATTCACCAACGATCTCGTACATTTTGCTGACCTTGTTCTTAAGCACCTGCGTCTGGGTGATAAGTGTCGATTTATCTTTTGCATTTCTGATCGTTATAAGAAGCCTGTTAAGGTCGAGAGGCTTCTCAAGGAAATCGTATGCACCTTTTTTTATTGCCTCAACCGCCGTATCAATATTTCCGTGCCCGGAAATCATAATGACAGGAATAAGGGTGGATATTTCCGTTATTTTCTGTAGTACTTCGATCCCGTCCATCTTCTGCATCTTGATATCACACAAAACTATGTCGTATGTGTTGTTGGAGAAAAGCTCAAGTCCCGAAGGTCCGTCTTCAGCCAGATCGACTTCATGTTTCTCGTATTCCAGTACATCCTTAAGGGTGTTCCTGATAGCTTTCTCGTCATCAATTACTAATATTTTTGACATCTCTCTATTATTTAACCGCTATATCTCAGCCATTTCCACATCTCCTTCCATGATGTCTTTTTCCCGTACATCAGGATACCGGTGCGGTACACCTTGGCTGCCATCCATACAAATGCAATAAAGGTTACAACCATCAGTACCATAGAAACGGCAAGTTGCCAGAAAGGTACCCCGAACGGGATCCTTGCCATCATAACAATTGGGGAGGTAAACGGAATTATTGAGAACCAGAATGATATTGAGCTTTCCGGGTTTCGCATGGTTCCCATTGCAACGAGCAGGGCAAAAATGATTGGTATTGTCACAGGAAGCATGAACTGTTGCGTCTCGGTCTCATTATCGACAGCCGAACCGATGGCTGCAAAAACTGAGGCGTACAGAAGATAACCTGTGATAAAATAGAAAATAAATGTAATGAAAATCAGAAGCCAGTGCTGGTTCATTGCATTATCAAAAACTTTCGAGATTTCAGTAAGCTCTGGTGACATCTCGGTACTTTGGCTTGCCTCAGTTACTGGCTGGTTCTCTGACATAATATCCCCGGGTAAATTCTGTGTTATCTCCGGAATGGCAGCTTTACCAAGAACGGTTGATTTTACAATTGTAACAGCTCCCACTGTCAGGAATACCCAGATCATGAACTGTGTAAGCCCGACCAGGGCAATACCAATGATCTTGCCCATCATAAGCTGAACAGGTTTAACAGACGAGACAACTACCTCGACAACCCTGCTGGTCTTTTCTTCGATCACACCCCTCATTACCTGAGCTCCAAAAAGAAACACAAGCATATACATCAGAAAACCTCCGAAATATGCCAGCCCCATTGCCACATCGGTGCTGGTTTCGGTTAACTTCCCGCTTTCATCGACCAGCCTCGTGGAGACCGATACATTTGTTCGGATTTGCATAAGTATCGAATCGAGGTTCTGAATATTATAACCGAGAAGTTTCTGCTTTTCAATTTCTTTCTGAAGTGAGCTTGAAATATGTTCAAGAAGGCCGATCGGTGGTTGTTTTTTAGAGTATAACTGGGGAGTGTTCAGAACTTCCGGGGTGATGTAAAGCACCCCATAATATCCGGCAGCATCAAATGTCTTTACAAGATCATTAACATCCACACCTGGCAGATATTCAAATTTCTCATCTTCTGTGTCAGGGATAATGTTTTTCAGACCCTCTTTAAACTGATCAGATCCATTAACTATTACAGCAATCTTTTTAAACTCCTTATCCCCCGAAAGCATAAGCACGGGAATCAGAATTACCATCGACGCCATCAGCAAGGGCGCAAGAATAGTCATTATGATAAATGATTTTTTCCTGACCCTTGTTATATATTCTCTTTTTATTATTACAGATATCTTATTCATAATCCTGGTATTTCAGTGTCTGATTGAATTTCTTAGTGACGCGATTCAACAACTCTTATAAATATTTCATTCATCGACGGGAGCGAGGGATTGAATGAAATCAGGTTTCCTGCGTTCATTACTGTTTTAAGAATATCATTGGAAGCGATTTCCTCTTTTGTTTTAAGCCTGATCTCTGTCTTATCATTTTCATTTTGATGGCTGAGGATCTTAAACAGGTTGTTCTCTTCGACCCTGACATTGCCATGAAATACAAGGTCATATTCATGGGCTGCCCATTTCCTGCGGATCTCATTTACACTTCCTTCCAGTATTGTTTTTGCCTTGTCGATCAGGGTAATATTGTCGCATAATTCCTCAACCGACCCCATATTATGTGTTGAGAAAATAATTGTTGCGCCTCTTTCCCTCAGGAAAAGGATCTCATTTTTGATGATGTTGGCGTTAACGGGATCAAATCCTGTAAATGGTTCGTCGAAGATGATAAGTTTGGGCTCATGCAGGACGGTCGTAATAAACTGCACTTTCTGCTGCATCCCTTTCGAAAGTTCTTCGACTTTTTTACCCCACCAGTCGACAATATCAAGCTTTTTAAACCAGTATTTCAGCCTTCTCATAGCTTCGGTTTTAGTAAGTCCCTTTAGTTGAGCAAAATACAAAGCCTGTTCACCCACTTTCATCTTTTTGTATAAGCCCCTTTCTTCAGGAAGGTAGCCGATAGTGTATACATCTTCCGGCATCAATTTTTTCCCGTTCAGGAACAGCTCGCCTGAATCAGGTCCGGTTATCTGGTTTATAATTCGGATAAGCGTCGTTTTCCCTGCACCGTTTGGTCCGAGAAGCCCGTAGATGCACTGTTCCGGAACGAAAATGCTAACCTTATCGAGCGCAGTGAGACTACCGAATTGTTTAGTGATATTCCTTGCTTCGAAGAGTGACATAAAATGTCGGTTTTAAGTTGTTAAAAAAGAAGTGTAAATATAATATAAATCTCTTTGACCATTAATGATATCTCATTTACTCACCCCCCCGGCCCCCCTTCTTAAATTACACGTACTTATCCCCCCGGACCCCTTCTCTGCCTAGTTTTTCACGTACTCATCCCCCCGGCCCCCTTCTCTGCTGTCGCAAAGAAGGGGGAGAAGATAAAACATTGAATATTAATTAGATTCCCCCTCTTTACGAAATAGAGAGGGGGAATAAAAGGGGGTGAGTACATGTGAATGAGAGGGGGACGCAAGGGGGTGAGTACATGTGATTGAAAGGGGAAAATAATGGGGCAAGTTCATGGGAATTTTATTAGGATAAACAATTGAATTTAAAATATATTAAGATTTCAACCGCACAAGACGTTAAAGATAAGTCAGAGTTCCATTTGAACCCTTCACGAAAGGTGCGATAGCTCTTTTATAAATTCCCTGTACATATGCAATTGCCATACCGTAATTGGTAACCGGAATTCCTGCTTTGATAAAAGGTTGTAGACGGTTATGAAGCTGCCGTCTGGTAATCATGCAGCCTCCGCACTGGATCACCAGAGAATAATCCGTTACCGGACGAGGTAGAATATCAAGCCCTGCAACGACATCATATTCAATCTTTTTACCAGTATAGTTTGAGATCCATCGGGGAATCTTAGTTCTGCCGATATCATCGCAGGCAACATGATGAGTGCATGACTCGAGAAGAAGCACCCTGTCACCGTCTTTCAGCGCTGAGATTTTTGGTGTCCCTTTCAGATAATTATCAAAATCGCCCTTGAACCTGGCGAGTATAATGCTGAAACTGGTGAGTGGAATATCAGGTGGTATCGAAGCATCAGCTTTTACAAAAGCCTGAGAATCGGTTATAGCAAGTGCCGGTCTGATCCCGGTTTTTTTCAGGAAAGCATCTACCTCCCTCTCCTTCAGTACAATTGCAACTGCATCATTATCAAGTATATCGCGAATAGCCTGAACCTGGGGAAGTATAAGACGACCGGCCGGAGCCTCTATATCAATTGGTGTGATGAGCAGGACTATGTCGCCGTGGATAATCAGATCTCCCACCAGAGCCATACTTCTGTATGAATGTTCAGGGATTGTAGTTCGTATGAGATCGATCAGCTTTTCATAGTTTCGTTTATCCAGAGCAGAAAATTCGAAAAGTATTGCTCCGCTTTTTTGACGAACCTCCCCGCGGAACCCATCTGTTGGCTCACAAAGATCCGATTTATTGTGGATTATGATAAACGGAATATCCTGGTTTCTGAATTTGCTGACAAGGTCATCCTCATAATCTTCCCAGGAGTTTTCTGTAACAAGCAATAATGCAAGGTCTATAATATCGAGAGACCTGACTGTTCTTTCAACCCTTTTTGAACCGAGTTCCCCTGTATCATCAATACCGGCAGTATCAATAAGTATCACGGGACCGAACCCTGTTATCTCAAATGACTTTTTCACAGGGTCCGTTGTTGTGCCGGCATGGCTGGAAACGATTGCAATATCCTGTCCTGCAAGGCAATTTATCAGGCTGCTTTTACCGCTGTTCCGGCGGCCATAAATACCAATATGGGGTTTTAAATCCCTGCCTGTGGATGTCATCGATTAGATTTGCAGCAAAATTAGCAAATATCATCAAGCGAGAAACCCAGCTTGAGCAGATTTCCGGCTTCAAGGATCTCTTTAAGTTTTTTATGTTCAATTACCTCCAGGATGACATTGGCTTCGAAAACATCTATCTTCTTATCCTTTATTAAATATGCAAGCTCTCCGGCTTTATGATATCCTATATGAGGGATGAGTGCAGTTGTGATCGAAGGAGAGTGGATCAGCATCTGATAACCGGCAGTTTCATTAATAACGAGACCTGAGAAGAGATTTCTCAGGAGTGTTTTATCTGCTGATATGAGCAGGTTAAGGCTCTCGATAACTGCACATCCGATAACCGGCAGATAAGCATTGAGCTCAAGGACACCCTGTCCGCTGAGTGAACTGATCAGCATATCATTGGAATATACTTTATGTGATCCGGAAATTACAAATTCAGGTATCACCGGATTTATTTTGCCTGGCATGATGGAACTGCCAACCTGTCTATCAGGAATTGAAACAGTTTTACTACCTGCAATATCTGATGCCAGCAGTCTGATATCAGAGGCTATTTTCTCAAGATTAACTGCATGAGCTTTCAGTGTAGCATGAATCTCCACCCATCTGTCTAGATTGGATGTGGCATCAGCAAGGTTTTCGCTATGTGAGATCTGAAGGCCTGTTATTGAACGCAACTCAGGCACTGCTTCCATTATAAAAAAGCGGGGAATTGATAAACCGGTTCCGATGGCTCCTCCACCCAGATTCACCTGTCTGATTCTTTCAAAACATTTGGAAGCTCTCCACCAGTCGCGTGAAAGAGCTTCATTATAGGTACTGAACAGAAGTCCGAATGATGAAGGAACAGCTTCCTGTAACTGGGTGTAACCGGGGCGGAGTATTTCCCTTGTCTTCTTTTCATACTCCTCCACTTTCTGCCTGAGATTATTTATTTCTTCTTCAACGGATTGCAGAAGCTTCATTACAGCAACCGTAAGAGCTGTAGGTATAACATCGTTGGTTGACTGATAAATATTTGCGTGTTCAATAGGATCAATAATTGTGTATTCCCCACACTTTTTACCGACCTTAAGAAGAGCAACATTGGCAATAATCTCATTGATGTTCATATTAATGCTGGTGCCGGCTCCACCCTGGACAGCAGGAATGATAAAATTGCTAAAATGATCTCCTTCAGCTACCTCTTCAGCTGCTGAGATCAAAGCATCAAGTATTTTATTACTGATGGTTTTGACAGGGAGCTTATGTCCCAGCTTTTCTTTTGCAGCATCTCTGAATTTGCGATAAGTTCGATAACAGGCTAATTTTACAAATCCTACAGCTTTGTACCATTCTATTGGAAACTGCGAATTATCCGGGAAATTTTCTTTAGCCCGCAGGGCGTGTATTCCGTACAGAGCATCTGCAGGGATCTCCTTTTCACCTATGTTATCCTTTTCTTTCCGGTACATACTGTTAAGCAGAAGAATAACTCTATTCGAAGTATCCTCTCATCCTTTCGAAGAATCCCTTATCGTTCTTATCGGGTTTTGGTGTAAATGACTGTGACTCTTTTAGTCTCTCAATTATCCTGGCCTCTTCTTTGGTTGTATCCTTCGGGATCCAGACATTAACATTGACCAGGAGATCTCCCCGTCCGTAGCCGTTCACCTCCGGTAATCCTTTTCCCCTGAGACGCAGTATCTTACCAGGTTGGGTGCCCGGCTCGATCCTGATCTTGACATTGTTGTCGACTGTCGGCACTTCAACATGAGTGCCGAGGATTGCATCAGGTATGCTTATGAAAAGGTTGTAAATCAGGTCGTTGCCCTCCCTGATAAGTTCGGGGTGCTCTTCCTCATCGATTACAACAAGCAGGTCGCCATGTACACCACCTCTTCTTGGTGCGTTTCCCTTTCCGCTTACAGTCATCTGCATTCCCTTTGCAACGCCTGCGGGGATGTTGATTTTTATGATATCCTCTTTTTGAACAATCCCTTCACCGTAGCAGGTCGGGCATTTCTTTGTAATGGTCTTGCCATCACCTCCGCATGACGGGCAGACCGATGTAGTCTGCATTTGTCCAAGCATTGTATTGGTGACTCTTGTAACATGACCTGATCCATGGCATGTGGGGCAATTTGATATGCTGCCCGAATCTGCGGCTCCTGTTCCGTCGCAGGCAGAGCAGGTATCATATTTCGTTACCTTGATCTTTTTTTCAGTGCCGTTTGAGATCTCATTTAACGATAGTCTGACCTTAACCCTGAGGTTGGTTCCCTTGTTGACCCTGCGACTTCGCCGTCCGGAAGAAAATCCTCCAAATCCGCCGAAAGCATCACCGAATATATCTCCGAATGAAGCGAATATGTCTTCCATGGTCATCCCGGCTCCGCCAAATCCGTTACCTGCACCGCTCATTCCTGCATGTCCGAACCGGTCATATCTCGCTTTCTTTTCATCATTTGACAGAACCTCGTATGCTTCAGCAGCCTCCTTAAAGCTCTCTTCGGCCTTTTTATTACCAGGATTTTTATCGGGATGGTATTTCAAAGCCTGCTTTCTGTAGGCTTTCTTAATTTCCTCCTTCGTGGCATTCTTTGATACCCCCAGCACCTCATAATAATCTCTCTTTTCCATCAGCTTAATTTTTTCCTTCCGTTGTCCGGTTCAAATCCGGATAGCAGATAACCTCATTCCCCGACAACAACTTTAGAATGCCTGATGACTTTATCAAGAAGGTAATATCCTTTTTGCATCACCTCCACAACCTTGCCTTTTTTATCCTCTTCCTCAACCGGGATCTTTACCACAGCGTCATGAAGATCAAAATTAAATACGCAGTTCAGTGATTCAATCTCTGTGACACCGTTCTGTTTGAGGAATTCAGTGAATTTAGCATGAATAATTTCTATCCCTTCTTTGATAGCACCGCAATTATCTGATTTTTCAATGTTTGACAAAGCTCTTTCGAAATCATCCATTAAAGGCAGGATCTGCAAAAGGATATTCTCGGATGCATATTTCGACAGCTCAATTTTCTCTCTTAAGGTTCTTTTTCTGTAATTATCAAATTCTGCAGAGAGACGAATATATTTATCCTGCATTTCTGCCAGTTTTTCTTCAAAGGTCTTCTCGGGAGGAACAACTTTGTCAGATGCAGCTGGTTCCGAAACCGGAGCCCCGGCTGCCTGGTCTCCTTCACCCGTTACCGGAAGAGCATCCTGACCATCAGTGTCAGCGGACTCCTTTGTGTCGTTAATTTCCTTATTATCAGGTGTTTCGTTTTGCTTATTTTCAACAGGTTCCTCCTTCTCAGGCATTTTTTTCTTTATCATCACTACACAATTTCGGATTTAGTAACAATAACCATCAAATAATCTGCCATGGGGCAGGAGTTGACATTTTGGCAGGAATTAAACGGCTCAACGGCTCAACGGCTCTACGGCTCAACGGTTTAATGGCTCAACGGCTCAATGCCTTAACGGTAAACTTGCTGGCGCCGATTTGGCTTCGCCGAGCCCGGCCCGCTGAAGCGGTCCTCGGTTGTAACCGGTGCCGATTAATGGCTTTATTTAGAACTGATTGCAGATCCGTGCCAGCGGGTGGGGGGTTATACCGTAATGCCCTATTGCCTTAATTTTCAGACTCTCTTGATGTCCGCACCCAGAGCGTTGAGTCGTACGTCTATATTCTGGTATCCCCTGTCGATCTGCCGGATATTATGAATTACGCTCTGCCCTTCGGCTGACATTGCTGCAATAAGAAGAGCCACACCTGCCCTGATATCGGGAGAGGTCATTTCCGTGCCACGAAGTTTTATGGTTTTATTGAGTCCTATCACAGTAGCCCTGTGCGGATCGCATAAAATGATCCGGGCACCCATGTCGATCAGTTTGTCGACGAAAAAAAGACGGCTTTCGAACATTTTCTGATGAATGAGAACCGAGCCTTTAGCCTGGGTAGCAACGACAAGGAAAATGCTGAGCAGATCGGGTGTGAGGCCGGGCCAGATCGCATCGGCTATGACCATTATTGATCCGTCGATAAAGGTTTCTATCTCATAATGTTCCTGGTGCGGAATAAAGATGTCATCTCCTGTCTTTTCAAGCTTTATTCCAATCCTGCGGAAGGAATCAGGAATGATCCCAAGGTTTTCCCAGGATACGTTTTTGATCGTGATCTCTGATTCCGTCATTGCCGCCATTCCAATGAAAGAGCCGATCTCGATCATATCAGGCAGGATAGTGTGAATGCAGCCTTTCAGTCCTGCTACGCCATCGATAAAGAGCAGATTGGATCCGATACCTTCAATTCTTGCTCCCATTGATACGAGCATTTTACAGAGCTGCTGGATGTAGGGTTCGCATGCGGCATTATAGATTGTCGTCCGGCCTTTAGCCAGAACGGCCGCCATAATTATATTTGCGGTTCCAGTGACTGATGCTTCTTCAAGATGAATATATGTCCCTGTAAGTGAACCTGCTTCGATTGTAAAGAAAGGGTCAGATGAGTCGAATTCGAATTCAGCTCCCAGCTTCCGGAAACCCATGAAATGCGTATCGACACGGCGGCGGCCTATTTTGTCACCGCCCGGTTTCGGGATATATGCTTTGCCGAACCGGGCCAGGAGAGGGCCGACAACCATAATGGATCCTCTCAGGCTGCTGCTCCGTGCCCTGAATTCGCTTGTCTGCAGGTAATCGAGATTTATATTTTTGGCTTCAAAGCATGTAACTGATTTAGATTCCCGGATTACATTAACTCCCATAGCATCAAGGAGTTCTATGATCATGTTTACATCGGTAATGTCAGGAATATTTCTGATTGTGACTTTTTCAGCGGTAAGAAGGGAGGCGCAGATGACCTGAAGTGCTTCATTCTTGGCACCCTGTGGGATTATCTCGCCTTTCAGATGTTTCCCGCCATGAACAATAAAAGTGCCCATTAATGCCGGCTGTATCCTTTTTTCTTGTTATAGGGTTTATTCTGTTGTTTACCGTGGGGTTTCCCCTGTTGCTTTTTCTTGGTCTGGGGAAGAAGCTCTCTTACTTCAAGTATTCTGACCCCGTCAGTAATTTTTAACTTGCCGCCGGATAATAGTTTCATGTCACCGATGATCACCTCGTCGGCAACCTGGCTTCTGTTCCAGGTTATGTACGACTTTTTCATCTGGTTCACAATGAGTGTTGTAAGATATTCTTTCTCATCCCCGTCTGGCATTTCAGAGGCAGTATCAATCAATAATTCAATGATCCGTCCATAATGCAGATACCGTATATTGCCCTGCTGGTAAGGCACCTGCTTAGGCTTTTCCCTGAATTTTGTCGGCTCGGGTATAGGATACGGGGAATCAATATCGAGATCGAAATTTGCTATGAGGGCAAGATGATCCCAGAGCTTGTGCTTGAAATCACCTTCGTCACGCAGATGAGGATTCAGGTTCCCCATGATCTGAATTATGGTCCTTGCCGCGCGGTTTCTCTCATTCCTGTCTTCAATGGTTTTAATGTGGTCGACCATTTTCTGAACATTCCTTCCGTATTCCGGTAGCGCCATCCTTTTCCGTTGAGTATTATAGTCGTAGTTCATCATCCGGTAATTTTTACAAATCTAATAAATTAATGATTAACATTTTGACCTTTCTTTTGCAGGACCGGTATGGAGAGCCTGCAACTACAGACCGAGAAACTGAATAGCCACACCTGAGAAAAAGATCAGTGTTCCTGCAATCAGGTGGCTGTATCTTTCAACCGGTTTTAGGTTAACCTTGCTTAATCCAAGCTTAAATACCAGTACCACAGACATCATTGTTGCAATGGTTACTGCAGAGAAAAGAACTGAAACAAACACGGCTCCAGCCATATTGTTTTGTGCAGCCGGATACATGAGTAACGGGATAAGCGGTTCGCATGGTCCGAATACGAATATGAGGAACAATATCCAGGGTGTTGTTTTAATTACTGCATTTTCATGCATATGTGTATGCTCCTTCTGATGATTGTGCTCATGGTAGTGCTGCTCTCCGTCGATATGAAAGTGAGAATGGCTGTGCTTTTTCTTCCTGATCAGGTTCCTGATGCTGATTACCATGTAAACTAGACCAAAAGCAATAAAAAGCCATCCGGCTATATTACCCCGGAATAATTCTGCTGAAACAAGTTTGTTAAGTGATATTCCAACCGCTATACCCGCCAGGCCGAGCAGAACGGAACTTAAAACATGTCCGAGTCCGCAGATGAAAGTAATGAACATGGTTTTTCTCAGTGTCCACTTTTTTGCCTGACTAAGCACAATGAACGGAAGGTAATGGTCAGGGCCCAGGAGTGTATGCAGGAATCCCAGTGAAATTGCGGTAGCAGATAGCAGTGTTATGGAATCATTCATCGGGTAAGTATCTGTTGTAAATTCATGCTATTTCCTGCAAATATCGTAATTTTTATATATATATTCTCTGAAACCAATATTCTGTTTATTGAGAAACCTTCTGGATTCATTAATGAACTTCATCATCATCACATAATCAGCAGGATTGGGAAAAAAATCAGGTTCATTTTCAAATCCTGAGCAGGGAAGAATATAAAATCTTCTCCTGGAATTTTCCAGCGGAGTATAAACCCACGTAAGATAAAATCCGGCATCTGAAATAAGGATTGTACTGTCAGTTTTTGTGAGTTCGATCCTGACCATTGAACCACCGTCGGTTTTGGGTTTTCGCTGGTTTGAAATAAAATTACCCAGGGAATAGACAACTGCTTTATTCTTTAAAACGCCGTTATCCCTGTACCATACCATTTTCTGTATTACATGGGGGTGGGAGCCAATTATGATGTCGACACCTTTCGAGAAAAAATATTCTGCCATATATACCTGGTCTTTCGATGGCACCGTGTCGTACTCGGTTCCCCAGTGCAGGCATAACACTATTATATCAGGATTTAAATCCTTTGTCTTTTCTATATCACTGGTAATCAGATCCTTTTTGAGCATATTAACGATTTCCGGTGATTGTACCGGAATACCGTTGGTGCCATAAGTATAGTTCAGAAGAGCAATTGATATCCCCCCTTTTTCGATCACAAGAGGCTGAAGGCTGTCCCGGGATGCTTTATTAATAAAAGTACCTGTATGCAGTATCCCGATACTGTCAAGCCTGTTTATTGTGCTTCTTATACCTTCATTGCCCTGGTCGGCTGAATGATTGTTAGCTGTAACAAGGCAATCGATGCCCGCATCCATGCATGCCGCTGCCAGAGCGGCTGGTGAACTGAACCGGGGATATCCCTTGTATGGAGGACCGGCAAGGGTTACCTCGAGGTTCGCTGCGGCAAAATCGGCATCGGATAATATTGGTCTGATGTATCTGAAAACTTCAGTATAGTCGTATGTTTTTGATTCAAAGTTCTCAGCTGACAATATCTGTGAATCATGTCCCATTATATCCCCCATGAATAGAAGTGATACCTTCTGCTCTGATGATCCCGGCCACTGACCTTGTAATGACTCTGAAAGGTAAAAAAGAAATATGCTGAATAATATTTTTAGTGGCATTAATTAAAAAAATAAAGCTGCTTAAACTCTGGATGTACTTACTTTTATTTCTGACATTACGGGCACAAAGATAGATTATTTTGTAACTTTTCTCTATGACAGTAATTGACACAAGTCAGATTTATTTTGCTTGTCCTCCAGTTACCCTTTTTCAGAGGACATGGTTAATGTGGGGAAGCAGATATTGTCTCTTATTCATCCGGATTATTGAATTAATATTTACATTTTGTGGCTTCATCCGCGTAAGCTTCAATAAGTTTGGATTCCGCCTGGAAAAAATGGTCAGAAGCAGAAAGGATATATCCGCCATCACCCCCAGCTTCATTAAAGCATCTTCTTACTTCTGCTCTTGTCTGTTCCGGAGTACATTCATTAAAGAAGTGGAACTGATCAAATCCTCCGATCATACAAACTATGTTGCCGATTCTCTTTTTTGCCTCTCCAAGGTGGACGTCGCCGCCCATATCAGGTGGAGTGAAAGTTTCCATAGCATCAGGATCCATTCCCGCAATACTTTCAAGTATTGGCATCATCCCGCCACAGGTATGGTAAACAATACGCTGATTCACATTGTGGGCTTCACGAATTAATTCATAATCATACGGAGCTACAAATTTATTAAATATATCAGGACTGATTACAGTAGTTGAAGCATCGCCACCTCCAAGTTCCAGGATATCGTACATAGCACCTTTCAAAGATCTTATAAAATGCCTTTTTCTAGCCATAAGTATAGCCAGGAAAGCATGTACCCATTCCGGATCATCAAATGTACTGTATATCAGGTTCTCTGTTCCGTAAAGACATGCAAAATCCTGCCAGCATCCCGGTTGTCCAAAACCTTCAAAACATGCAACGTGGCCTCTTACAATTCCGCGCGTACCATACTCAGCAGCAATTCTGTTTATCACGTCGACATCACATATGGGGTAAGTCATGTATTTTGCAATTATATCAATATCATTCTTATCCTTAATAAGATGTTCTGCCACCCATGTGGTATGCTCATTTGATTGCAGTATCATCGAAAGTGATTTAACTGGTGTGATAATGCTAAATCTTTTTGTATCATACTCATGACCAGGAAGGGTTTTGATTTCAAATCTCCATGTGTCGGAACATACTCTGCGTGCTTCAAGGAAGCCTGGTGTTAAATGTATGGGATCAAAGTACTCACCTTTACTCTTATTAAAATCAGATGCTATTATCCATTTAACAGGATCAAGCCCGAATCGATCAAAAAATTTCTGATCATCAATGCCATTCATTTGATTATTCAGAAATGAAGGCATAAGGTGATGAGTAGTAACCGGTAATCGATCACCCTTTTCCCGGTTGAATGCTTTTAAGAATCGTTCCTTTGATGTCATAAAAACCTTAATTCTGGAAATATCTGTTTATTCACAATCAAATTTATACCAATACCATGCTAAAAACAAATATAGGGACTAACGCGTTGTGCA
>Ga0113563_10001049_pt1 | contig 14998 bp, 10 predicted proteins | sample Mud3Dept3metaG_FD_80117 | JGI IMG/M metagenome (GOLD analysis project Ga0113563, IMG submission 80117) | Freshwater wetland microbial communities from Ohio, USA, analyzing the effect of biotic and abiotic controls - Mud 3 Core 4 Depth 3... | ecosystem: Environmental > Aquatic > Freshwater >...
CGGCGCTTCGCAGCCGGGTGGATGCCACTCTGGACAGGGCGATCGAGCAGATCCGCAGCCGGAAGCAGGTCTGGTCCAGCGAGGGCGACGGCGATTTTTTCTGGGCCGGCCACTTCCTCGAGCTGGCAGGCGCATACTACGAAACCACCGGCAGCCGCAAGCTGTTGGACGTGGCGATTGAAATCGGCGACGACCTGGACGCGGTCTTCGGTCCCGGCAAGAGGCACGATATCTCGAATCACGAGGGGATCAAGATCGGACTCATCCGCCTGTACCGCAGCACAGGGAACGACAAATACCTGAAGCTGGCGCAGTTCTTCCTCGAGACGCGCGGCAATCCCGCAAACCGGCAGCGCATGTATGGCCCTTATGCCCAGGATCACGAGCCGGTGAAATCCCAGAGCCGCGCCATCGGCCATGCAGTGCGGGCCACATACCTCTACATTCCGCTGACGGACATCGCCGCTCTCACGGGGGATGTCGAGTACATCCGTGCCGACGAGCGCATCTGGGATGACGCCGTATCCAGAAGGACTTTCCTTACGGGCGGCATCGGCAGCTACCGCGACGAGGAGGACTATGGCGACGAGTTCGACCTGCCCAATCTCACCTGCTGGAACGAGATCTGTGCAGCGTACGGCAGCACCATCTGGAACCAGAGGCTCTTCCAGCTGCGCCAGGATGCAAAGTACGTCGATGTGCTGGAACGGACCCTGTACAACGGCTTCCTCGTGGGGGTGTCTCTCGACGGGCAGAAATACCTGTACCAGTCGCCGCTCCGCGCTTACGGCGACTTCTCCCGGCAGTCATGGTTCGGCCCGAACTGCTGCCCCCCGAACCTCGTCCGCCTTCTGCCCCAGCTGGGCGGGCTGATTTATGCCGGCGGGAATCAAAGCCTGTATGTGAATCTCTTCGTCGGAAGCCGCGCCCAGGTCAAGGTGGGAGACACTCCGGTCAGCCTCGCGCAGGAGACCCGGTACCCATGGGAAGGCAGCGTCCAGATCGCCGTGGATCCGCAGAAGCCGATGAAGTTTGCGCTGTTCGTGCGCATTCCGGGCTGGGCTCGCAATGAACCGATGCCGGGCGGCCTGTACCGATACCTGCCGGCGCCCGAGGAGAAAATCGCCTTATCGGTCAACGGAGCGGATTTCGCATACACTCCGGACAAGGGATACGCGCGAATCGAGCGGGATTGGAAAGCGGGCGATACCATCCGGCTCAACCTCCCCATGGGAGTCCGCAGGGTTCTTTCAGCGGATCCGGTCGCCGACAACCGCGGCATGGTAGCCCTCGAACGCGGCCCGCTGGTCTATTGTGTCGAGCAGGCAGACAATCCGGGCGGGGTTTTCAACCTGCAGCTCACAGATGACGCCAATCTCGCATTTTCCTACCGCGAAGACCTGCTGGGAGGCCTCGGGGAGATCAAGGGGAAGGCCCTGGCGCTCGGCCGCGGTGCCAATCGCGCCGCGGCAGTAAAGGCGCCCACGGATTTCACCGCAATTCCCTACTTCGCGTTCGGCAACCGGGGTCCGGGAGAGATGTCGGTGTGGCTGGCTCGCGAGGAATCGAGGGCCTGGATCCAGCCGGCCCCGACGATCGCTTCAACAAGCAAAGCGACTTCGTCGTGCGGCAACGGTACGGTGGCGGAGAACTATCCCGGGAACAGACCGCCGACGATCGAGCACCGCTTCTACCCCAGTTCCCAGGACGGCAGCGGCGACATTCGTGCGATCAGCGACCAGCTCGCGCCGGTGAATTCCGCAGACGGGTCGGCGCCGTTTCTGCGCCTGCACCCGCAGTCCGGGGATCGCGCCTGGGTCCAATACGACTTCGCCAAACCCTCCCGGGTCTCCTCCGTCGAGGTCTATTGGAAAGACGACAAACAGGTCTGCGCCCTGCCCGCTTCCTGGCGCCTGCTGTACAAGGATGGGGATGAATGGAAACCGGTGGCCGCCACCGGACCTTATGGGGTCGAGCGGGACCGCTTCAACCAGGTTGCCTTTCAGCCGGTCAACACTCCGGCTCTTCGCCTCGAGATCCAGCTGAAGGGGAAGTTGTATAAAAAAGGGGATCTCGGGCCGCCCGACGGCAATTATATGGCCGAGGATCTGACCTGGTACGAGTGCGGCATTATCGAGTGGCGCGTGAACCGATAACGGTCGATTTCACTTGACGAATCGCAGGATGCCGAATTTTTCCGGGTGATGAGGATTCCACACCATGGGGGGCTGCCAGGCGAGAAAATCGCGGTTCGGCGGCGCCCCGTCCTGGCGGAACAGGTTGATCCGCATCTCGTTGCCGGCCTGCGCCGCGCGCGCATCCACGGCGGTGATCGGGATCCTCATCTCGCCGTACCAGATTTTCTTGTTCTCGTCGATACGGGCCTTGACCTTCATGCCTGAGTTCCAGTTATTCTCGCCGTTGAAACCCGGCTTCTCCCGGGTCGAGTCGATGTCCAGGTCGAGGAACTCCCCCTGGGGCGACATCTGGAATTCGCGATAGCGATTCGTGCGCTCGAAGTCGGCTCCCAGGTACACCTCGAAGCAGTCCTTCTCCCACAGCCGGTAGGTCTCGTTCGTCGTGTCGGGCTTGGGATTCAGGGTGAGTTTCTGGTACGGGCCGATGAAAAGGAAATAGACATAATCGCGAGTCCACCGGGACCGGACTTCTGCGCGCGACTGCGGCATGACCGGGCCGAGCACGCTCCTTTCGATCGTCACTCCACGGATGTCCTTCCAGAATGGTGATTCAGGATCGGCCGTCGGCTCGACATCCCCGTCGGCCCGCTGGGAAAGAAACACGGCTGTGTCCTGCGCACAACTCACCGGTGCAATCAGCAGAATCAAAACGATCAGCAATTTCATGGGCATCTCCGACATTTCTCCAGTAATGAACTCCTTCTCCACACACGAAATACACGAATCCAGTCCATTACACAAACAGATTTTAGGGCCACCGATGCCACGGACTGGAGCATCTGTGAAATCTGTGAAATCTCTGGCCGCTCTGAATGTGCCGATGTTTCCGGCGAAATCTGGAGTAAACTCAGCGCGACAAGTTTTGGATTTCCGTGCCGTATTCAGGGGAGGCATGCCATGTTGAGAATCCGTTACCAGGTCGTTTCGATCGCGTCGGTTGTGCTGATATGCATGGTTTCCGGCTTCGCACAGGAAGTCATCAAACTGCCGGAGCCGAAGACGGAAGGCGGCATGCCGCTGTTGCAGGCATTAAAAGAGCGCAGGTCGAGCCGGGAATTCAGCAGCGAGAAGCTGCCGATGCCGGTTCTCTCCAATCTCCTGTGGGCGGCCTGGGGGGTGAATCGCCCGGACGGTCACCATACCGCTCCCTCAGCCAGCAACAGGCAGGAGATCGACGTCTATGTGGCGACAGCAGAGGGTCTGTATCTGTATGAAGCAAACGGGCATCAGTTGCGCCGTGTGCTGGGCGAGGACATTCGCGCGACAACCGGGACGCAGCCCTTCGTGAAGGATGCAGCGGTAAACCTGGTGTACGTAGCGGATCTCGCAAAAGGCAATCGAAAAGACCCTGCCGCAATTGAATTCTACACGGGGACCAATGCGGCCTTCCTGGCGCAGAACGTATACCTCTTCTGCGCCTCGGAGAGACTGGCCACGGTCGTGCGTGCCAGCATCGACCGGGCGGCGCTGGCCAAGGCAATGAAGCTGCGGCCGGACCAGAAGATCGCGCTGGCCCAGTCGGTCGGCTATCCCAAGCAGCCTTGAGCGACGCGGAGTCGTGCAACTCAGCAATTTCGCGCAGAATCTGCCGGAGTGATGAATTCAGGCAGCAGGCATTCGTGGTGCATCTTTGGAATGCCGACTATTCGTTTTAAAGCGCGCGGGCTGAAGCCCGCGCCCACGGGAGGAAGCATGCCGGTTATTTTGAGTTTTTCCCAGATCCAACAGATCCTGGCCAGGATTGACATTCGCGGCATCATCCGCGAGATCGAAGATGGCTTCGTGGCGTACTCCCAGGGGCAAGTTGTCGTGCCCCCCGTGGGGGAGATGATCTTCGAGGAATCCCGTGGTGATACCCACATCAAGTATGGATTCATCCGGGGAGATGATTTCTTCGTGATCAAGATCGCCTCGGGTTTTTACGACAATCCCCGGATCGGCCTGCCCACGAGTTCAGGCATGATGCTGCTCTTCAGCCAGAAAACGGGCGAGCCGCTGTGCATAATGCTCGACGAAGGGCACCTGACCCAGGTGCGAACCGCGGCGGCCGGAGCGGTCGTGGCGCAGCACTTTGCCCCGCGCCGGATTCGCCGCGTGGGAATTCTCGGCGCGGGCATGCAGGGCCGTATGCAGCTGGAATATCTGAAGTACGTCCGCGATGTACAGGAGGCAATCGTATGGGGCATCGATGAGCCGGAACTAAGGAGATATGCGTCGGATATGACAGCCAAAGGCTTCGGCATTCAAACAACCCGGGATGCGGAAGAAATCGCCGCGACCTGCAACCTCATCGTAACGGCGACCCCCTCGCAAAAACCCCTGCTGCGGGCGGATCAGATCCGCAAAGGCACGCACATCACTGCGATGGGATCCGACACGGCGGACAAACAGGAACTGGATCCCGCCATACTGCAGATGGCGGACAGAGTGGTCGTCGACAGCATCCAGCAGTGCCAGCTCAGGGGGGAAGCCTTCCACGCGCTCAAGGCCGGGCTGATTGAGAATGACAGGTTGGTCGAACTGGGCACGGCGCTCCAGGATGCGAAACTTCAGCGCCAATCAGATGATGAGATCACGGTTGTCGATCTCACGGGTGTTGCCGTTCAGGACATCCAGATCAGCAAGGCGATATGGCGCGAGGTGGAGCAAGCGCCGGTCCGTTGAATGCCGGATTGCGTAGTGACAAAAACTGCAAAAGCGCCAAACCACGAAATACACGAAAGACACGAAAGGGCTTCGTGTCTTTCGTGTATTTCATGGCGCCAATTCCCGACCATTAGTCCGATTGGCGTATATCACAATATTTGTGGATCGGAGGCATCCAGGCATAACCAGTCAGGAGCGCAACGGAGACATTCCGGCAGTCAGCTCTGGGGAGCCCGAGTCTTGGCTTGCTCAATCGCAATCTGGTTGACGTGAGCCAGGGCCTTCGCCCCCGACGCCCCTTCGATTGCTTTCACTGCAATATCCTGGACCTGTCGCTTGGCTTCATCCAGCTGACGGTGTAAGGCTTCGTTGTCAGCAGCCTGGCGGGTGACGATATCCTGCAAGCTCTTCACCTGCAATTCGAGCAGGCGCTTGTCAGATTCGGCATCCTTCTTCGCCAGGGCAAAGGACTGCTCGAATCTCTGTTCCACACCCTGCACCGCAGCCTTGACGGCCGCGTCGATTTCCCGCTTGGTACGCACCGGGTAATCCTCTGCTTCCTTCCTGAGGCGGGCCCATTCTTCCTCCCGCTCCTTCAGCGCCACTTCGCGTTGCTGCCAGCTCTTCTCAAGAGCCTCCTGTTTTTCCTTGTTTTTCTTTTCCAGCAGTCGGACATCTTCCTCATACTTGTCTTGTGCCTTCTTGCGCTCCAGAGTCTTCTGATACTCGTAGTTTTCAACCTCGCGCTGTCGCTGCTTTTTGAGGCTGTCTTCGTACTCCTTTTGCTCCCGCTGACGTTCCAATTGCTCGTCATCCCAGGCACTGCGCTGTGCGGAGATCTCGGTCTCGAGTGCGGCCTTCTCCGTGCGATACCCTTCTATCATCTGATCCAGAGCGGTGGCGGCAATGTCGATCTTGTGCAGCCTTTCCAGCTCCTTTGCCTCCAGAGCCGCGGCTTCACGGATGTTATATAGGTTTTCGACTTCGGCGATGAGTTTTTGGGAAAGATCTGTAAGAGCTCTGGAAATCTCGATATTCAGGCCGGCGAATTTCTGAACGACGCCGTCGACCGACAGCCCTTCGACCGACCGGCGGATTTCCACCTCGCGGGCGCGATCAACTTCCGCCGCTTTCGCATTCGCGGCCATTTTCTGACTGTCGACTTCTTCCCGTATCCTGGAATACTCCTTTTCGACTTCCTGTTTCGATCGTCTGGCTCGTGGAGCAGTGACCTTCGGCATGTTTCACCTCCGTTACGTGTTGTGCAATCTGGACATCGGTCAATGTAGGATATCTGCAGGCAGCCCCCCCTGGAAATCCCGGACCTCCTCCAGGCTGGCTTTTCGGCTCCGGATGGTGTAGGGCCGGCGGCAGTACCGGCAACGGATCTCATCACCGTCGGCATAGAACTTCGGGGGCACGTCCTCCATGATCGTGCGGCTGATGCAATTCGTGTTCCGGCAGAGGAGATAGACGAACTTTTCCGTCACCTTCCCGTCCTTGATGTAGTTGACGGTAGGCTCCGGGGAAATCAGTGCGATCTGCTTGAGGTCCCGTTCGGTGAGCTCGGGAAGGTTTGTCTTGATGAAAGGATTTTGCTTCTCCTCGATTACCGCCGTCGTGCAGGAGTGGCCGCGGCACACGAGGTCGAGCACGGCATCCACGGCGCGAAGCGTTCCTTCGGCTAGGTGGTCGATGACGGTGCCGTTGTAAATCTTGTCGATGAACATGGACTGCTGCTTGACGCCGCGGATGCCGCGTGCCATGCGGTTGTTGCCCATCTCGAGCCCGGCCGGGAGCCGGCTGTCAAAACCCTGGTATCCGCCCTGACCCAGCATTTCGTGCAGGAGGGCCTTGCGCGTGAAGATGCCGAATTCGGCCTGGGCGAAGAAAGCCTGCGCCGGGGTGAAGTACACCCGGTAGTCGATTTCTGCGATTTCGCTGTTGACGGGCAGCGGGTGAAGCACGCGCGCGCTGATCCCCTGCATCTTGTCGAGGTCGATCCTGTAGCGCTTCATGATGCCGAGGATATCCTTTTGCGTCACCCCGGGCATCCGCTCCAGTTGAGGCCGGGTCATATAGTAAAAATCGACGTTGCGCATGACTTCAACCACGGTCGCATCGCGCAGCACGCGCACTCCCCGCGCTGCCAGCAGCTGCTCCAGGTCCTTCGGCATGCCGAGAAAATCTTCGGCCGCCCACCGGATGGTGATGCGGTCGAAGTGGGAGAGGGCGAGACTGAGGGAGCGGACTGTGCGCCCGTGGGAGAGGTCGCCGCCGAATCCCACCCGCAGGCCGTCCAAGTCGCCTCCGTTCAGAAGGTAGAGCGTGAGCACGTCGAGCAGGGCCTGGGTGGGATGTTCGTTCTTGCCGTCGCCGCCGTTGATTACGGGGACATTGGCCACATCCGCAGCCCACTGCAGAGATCCGTCCAGGGGATGTCGCATCACGATCACATCGAAATGGTTGGCGCACATCATGGTGACCGTATCGCGCACCGTTTCGTTTTTCATGACCGAGGTCCCCTCGGTCCCGGAGAACCCATCGTACCTCCCGCCCAGCTCCCGCATGGCGGTGTTGAAGCTCGTGCGCGTTCGCGTGCTCGGTTCGTAAAACATGTAGGACAGGGTGCGATACTTCAGCACGTCCCGCAGGCTGTTGCGCCTGCCGGATTTTTCCAGCTCATACATGCGCTTGCCGACCCCGCAGAGGTGGAGGATCTCCTCACGGGAGAAATCGGTGATGGAGATGATGTCCCTGTTCTGGAATGTCGAGGTCATCGGCATGCTCCTTTGGGGTCCGGTGATCGGACCATGATTATCTGCCCGGCTGCACCAGCTTCACCAGGGTCCCGGGAGCCAGCTGTTGATCCGGATCCAGACGGTTGAGGCGGACAAGTTCCTCCAGGCTGATGCGTGGACTTTTCGCGGTGCCGGCGAGGCTGCGCAGCGTTTCCCCGGCGCGGCTGCGGTGGATCCTGAGACGGTCCGGCTGAACCTGCAGTATCCTGGAATCGGAAAGCGCGCGGAAGCTGCGCAACGTGGAACCGAACAATCCCGAAAAGCGGGAGAATGCCTGTTCCGGCGTCAGGCCGGTGATCTGGTACACCAGCCCACCGTAGGCGATGAAGGCTGCGGCGACGCCGAGGATGCCCTGTTCTGTCTGGACACGGTAGGTACCCAGGTAGGCCGGATTGCCGTTGACGCTGCTGGATGCGCCATCCACCAGTTGGATTCCCTGTTGTTGCCCGATGCTTCGTCCTATCGCTTCCGGCGACTGCCCCTTGTCCGCCGGCGCCAGGGTCAGCTGCACCACCGCGCTTCCCTGAGGCTCGGCGAACACTACCACACTCTTCGTGTTCTGCACTTTCCATCCCTGAGGCACGTCCAGCTGAAAGCGGAGATCGGGATGTACGAACCGGCCGCCTTCAACAAATCCCTCCCTTGGGTTTTCCCCGTATATGATGCCGGAGAGCCTTGTGAGGAATTCCTCTCCATTGATTTTGTACTGCCGTCCCGGATTCGCGCTCTTGGCGCGGATGGCGGCATCCCTGGTCGCCTGGATGCGATCCGGCGGTGCAGGGTGGGACGAGAGCCAGTTGGGGATTGCCTCGCCCTGCTCTTCGCGCATACTCTCAAACACCTCGAAGAACCGGCTCATCTGCTCCGCATCATAACCGGCCAGGTCGCTATATTGCACCCCCAGCTGGTCGCTCTGGCGCTCGTGATCCCGGCTGTATTTCAAGAGCAGGATCCCCATGCCGGTTTCCGCCAGACCGCTGAGTTGCTGGAATGTCGGAGAGAGGATGGAACCGACTCCCAGACCGAGGCCGAGCAACTGCTGCTGGGAGATCTGGGTAACGGAATGCCGCGCCGTGATGTGACCGATTTCGTGGCCAAGCACGCCCGCCAGCTCCGCTTCATTATTCATATGTTCGATGATTCCGCGCGTCAGATAAACAAAGCCGCCCGGCACGGCGAAAGCGTTGACAACGTCCGTGTCGAGCAGCGTGAAATGCCAGGGAAGTTCCGGACGATGTGAGACTTTCGCCAGTTCCATGCCGATCCTGCTGAAATACTCTTGCAGCGCTTTGTCCTCTACGGCCCCGAACTCGCTCAGAACCTCCGGGTGGGATGCCGTGCCGATCTCGATCTCCTGGCTTTCACTGATCAATGCCAACTGCCTGCCGCCGGTCACAGGGTTCTTGACGCAGCTCGTCAGGATCATCAATCCTGCGACGACAAGCCACCTTCGGATCCAAAACTTGTGTCGAATATCCATTGTCCTCCTCCCTGTCTGCCGACTTCGAACCGGCGGATGTCCACCCACAGTGTAATGCTACAAAGGATTCCTGTCATTCTATTCGATGCGGACATTGTCGCGGAAAAGTCCGAGGGTATGGGGCCAAAGACACCATATCGCAGCTGGTGGAGCATGGGCGCGGAGGGAAATCCAAAGGGGAAATCCGCGGCAGCGGATTCGAGGCCTCAGGCGGTACATTCCCACAAGTTCCGCTCGAGCCCGGTTTCCCTTAAATGAACCGCAAAGACACCAAAAAGCGCTTCGTTGAAGTCTTCGATGTCCTTGCGGTTCGCTTTTCGCCCGTTTATTGCACGCTGAAGCGGTACAGGATCGTGTTTCTGTAAGTCTGTCCGGGCTTCAGCACGACGGGCGGAAACTGCGGTTTGTTGGGCGAATCGGGATAGTGTTGCGGCTCCATGCAGAAGCCGTTGCGGAACTGGTAAGTCCATCCGCCGCGCCCCTGCAGTGTGCCGTCCAGGAAATTCCCCGAATAGAACTGCAAGCCCGGCTCTGTGGACAACACTTCCAGCACCCTGCCGGTCGTGGGTTCATAGACACGCGCCATCAGCCCAAGTTCTCCCGGTGCCTTGTTGATAACCCAATTGTGGTCATATCCCTTGCCGAAATTCAGCTGTTCTTCATCCTGATTGATGCGGGCGCCGATCGCGGTTGGGGAATTGAAGTCGAACGGAGTTCCCTGCACCGGCTTCAACTCGCCCGTCGGGATCAGAGTGATGTCCACCGGTGTAAACCTCTCTGCTGCGATCATGACTTCGTGGCCCAGGATATCTTGCTTGCCCGCCAGGTTGAAATAAGAGTGGTGCGTGAGGTTCACGATCGTATCCTTGTCGGTCGTGGCGGTGAAATCCACTTTCAGGGCATTATCGCCGGTTAACGAATAGACGGCTGTGATCGTCAGGTTTCCAGGGTAACCCTCCTCGCCATCTTTGCTGAAGTAGCGCAGTTCCAGCGCCGGGTCCTCTCCCCGGAGCGGTTTTGCCTCCCAGACCACCTTGTCATAGCCTTTGACACCCCCGTGGAGATGATTGGGGCCGTTATTGGCAGCGAGCTTATATTCCTTCCCGTCGACGGTGAAGGTGGCCTTGCCGATGCGGTTGCCGTAGCGGCCGATCAGCGCGCCGAAATAGGGGTTGCTCTTGGCATATTCGGGGCTGAGGTAGCCGTCCAGAGTGTCGAATCCGAGAACGACCTCGCCGGGCTGCCCGCTTCGGTCGGGTACCTTGAGCGACGTCACGATGCCGCCGTAATTGGTAATTTTGGCTTCCATCCCTTTGGCATTGCGCAGCGTATAAAGATCCACCTGGACACCCTCCTTCGTGCCGAAAGGTCCCTTGGTCATTGTGCTGCCGGCGGGTTGCATCTGCGGCTGGGGCGCCGGCGACGGGGAGCAGGCGGCCAGAAAAGCCAGCCCGGTGACCGCAGTTACGAACGTGATCCAACTGAGTGACTTTTGCATGTTTTGGCTCGATTGATTGACGGGTTATGGTGTATGCCTGGTTGAAGGTTCGCGTGTGTGCGACGGTTTGTTCTGGCCGTAATAGGCGGTACGGCCGTGTTTGCGCAGAAAGTGTTTGTCCAGAAGTGCGTGCTGCATCGGCCGGATTCCGGGGTTAAGGCGCACCGTCTCGCTTGCGAGCCGTGCCAGGTACTCGAGCACAACCGCATGATGCACCGCGTCCGCCACCGACTCGCCCCAGGCGAATGGCCCGTGGCTGGCGACCAGCACGCCGGGAAAACTCGACGGGTCCAGCCGGCCGAACCTCTCGACGATCACATGGCCGGTGTTGGTCTCGTAGTCGCTGCGGATTTCCGCGGCGGTCATGAGACGGGTGCACGGGACCTGGCCGTGGAAGTAGTCGGCGTGGGTCGTACCCAGCGCGGGAATCTCGCGGCGCGCCTGGGCCCACGCGGCGGCGTGCAGGCTGTGCGTGTGCACGATGCCGCCGATCTGCCGGAAAGCGCGATAGAGGACGAGGTGGGTAGGAGTGTCGGAGCTCGGGCGAAGGTTCCCCTCGACCACTTTCCCGGTTGCCAGGGAAACAATCACCATGTGGGACGGGCGCATTCCGTCATAGGCAACGCCGGAGGGCTTGATCACGACGTGTCCGCCAGCCCGGTCGATGGCGCTGGCGTTCCCGAACGTCTGAATGACCAGCCCGGACCTCACCAATTCCAGATTCGCTTCACACACCTGTTTCTTTAATTCGTTCAGCATCTTTGTATTTCTATGTCCGGACGCGGTTACGGATGTCCAGAAGTGCCTTCATGACGTCGTACAGGTTGCCGGCCCATTCCTTTGTGCCGAAAGCGTCGTGCAGCCTGCGGTACAAGGGGTAGAGGTCCCGATAGGTAGCGTGCGCTTTCGGATTCGACTGGAACACACGCGGCTTGAGGCCGGTCATGCGTCCTTGCGCCGCATGGTAATCCGGGTAGGCCCCGCCCACCACCGCTCCCGCGATGGCCGCACCCAGCGCACACGTCTGTGCGGAGCGGGAGATCTTCATCGGCCGGCCGGTCACATCCGCATAGATCTGCATGACCAGCGGGTTCTTCTCGGCGATGCCGCCGCAGTTAACGATTTGCGCCACCTTCACTCCGTATTCTTCGAACCGGTTGATGATGGTCAGTGCCCCGAAAGCAGTCGCCTCGATGAGTGCGCGATAGATTTCGGCAGCGGTCGTATAGAGTGTCTGCCCGAGCAGCAGGCCAGTGAGGCGCTGATCCACGAGGATTGTGCGGTTGCCGTTATTCCAGTCGAGTGCGAGCAGTCCGGACTCGCCCGGCGCCAGCTTTGCCGTGGCGGCGGAGAGTGCCTCGTGCGAGCCGGCTTTGCGCCCGCCCGGCCGAACGTACTGAACGAACCAGTTGAAGATGTCGCCCACTGCGGACTGGCCGGCTTCGAGGCCGTAGAAACCGGGAAGGATGCTCCCCTCCACAATTCCGCACAGACCGGGGATGTCCGCCAACGGCTGGCCGCACGGCACCACCATCATGTCGCAAGTGCTCGTGCCGATGATCTTGACCAGCGTCCCCGGCGCGATGCCGGCGCCGACGCCTCCGAGGTGTGCGTCGAATGCACCCACGGCGACCGGGATCCCCGCCGGCAGGCCGGTGCGCCCGGCCCATTCTTCCGTGAGGCCACCCACGGCGCGGTCGATCGCGTGCACCTGTCGTGGCAGCCGCGACCGCAGCGCGCCGAGAGCGGGATCGAGCTGCGCCAGAAATTCGGCATCGGGATACCCTCCCCAGCCGTTGTTGTACATCGCCTTGTGGCCTGCGGCGCAGATGCCCGCGGTCAGCCTGTCGGGGGCTTCGGTGCCTGTGAGCATCGCCGGCACCCAGTCGGCGCATTCCACCCACGTGTGCGCGGCGGCAAAAACCTCCGGACTGGTCCGGAGGCAGTGGAGGATCTTGCTGAAGTACCATTCGCTGCTGTAGGTGGAGCCGCATTTCGCAAGATAACGCGGGCGGATTTTCTCCGCCAGCCCGGTGATCTCCGCCGCTTCTGCGACACCGGTATGATCTTTCCAGAGCCAGGCCATTGCCGCTGGATTGCCCGCGAACTTTTTCTGGAACGCGAGCGGCCGGCCGTCGCTGCCGACCGGAATGGGGGTGCTGCCGGTTGTGTCAACGCCGAGTCCGATCACCTGCTCGGGCGCAAATCCCGCGACGGCGTTCCCGGCGGCGCGCAACGCCCTGCGGATACTGATTTCCGCCCCTTTCACATAGTCCGCCGGATGCTGGCGGGCGAGGTTGGGATCCCGCGAAAGAATCACGCCGGCGGCGCCATGCTCGTACTGCCAGACCGCCGTACCCACCTCTCGCCCGTTGGCGGTGTCGACGATGAGGGTGCGAACCGAATTTGTTCCGTAGTCCAGGCCAATCGAATATTTTCTTTTCATAGGATTCACAGGAGAGCGGTTCAGTGGTCGATGACGACTTTCGTCACGTTGTCCTTGTATTCTGCATTGAGTTCAAAGGCGTCCGGCGCCTGCGTCAGCGGGAAGCGGTGGCTGATGAGGTTGTGCACGTCGACCAGCCCCCGCGACACCAGCCGCAGCACGCGCGGCATCACATGCTTCATGCGGCGGCTCATCAGGATCGTGAGGCCTTTGCGGCGCGCCGCGGAATGCTTCATGACAAGCCTGTCTTCCTCCGGAATGCCGACGAGCACCAGGCAGCCGCCGGGCCGGGTGATTTCGGCCGCCTGCGCCACGGTTTCCGCGCCCCAGGCCGATTCGACGGCGACATCCGTGCCCAGCCCGTGGGTGTGGTCGAGGATCCAGCGTGTGGCGTCGTCCTCCTCGCAGTGAATGGGGATGCCGCCGAACTTGCGAGCCAGGTCCAGCCGCCAGGGCAGGCGGTCGGTGACGAACACCGGGTCCGCGCCGGCGAGCCTCGCAATCTGCAGGATCAGCAGGCCGATCGGCCCGGCGCCCAAAATCGCCGCACTTGTTCCCACCCGGATGCGCGCGAGATCCGCGGCATGCAGTGCGACGCCTGCCGGCTCGAGCAAAGCCGCGGCAGCATCGTCGATTTCGTCCGGGACAGGAAAGCATGAGTGCGCCGGCATGAGCATCCAGTCACACAGGCTCCCGCCCACAGGATAGTTGCCGCAGAATCGGATCGAGGGGCACAGGTTCGGATTTCCCTCCCGGCAGAGGGAGCACTCGCCGCACGGCTGTGCAGGATCCACGGCTACGCGCATTCCGGGCAGCAGCGGCTGGAAATGCCCGTCCAGGGATTCCAGGCCTGCCTCTTCGACCTCGGCGGAGAATTCATGGCCGAGAACAAGCGGCTGCACCGCCTCCGTGTCCCCGGTGCGGCCGTGACGGTAAGAATGGAGATCGCTGCCGCACACGCTGGTGGCCCGGATACGGAGCAGCACCTGGCCCTTGCCGGGAAGGCCAGGGTGAGGCACCTCGTCTACGCGCAGATCCCGCGGCCCATGCAGCCTCACGGCGAGCATGCGCGCGGGATAGGATGCGTTTCCCTCTGGCGGCATCGTAAATCCCCTGATGACTTATTGGTGGTGGTAGACTTCCCAGCCCAGATACTTGCACAACGCTTCTCTGATCCCAGCCGCCACGCGCGTCGGATTGACGGCCACATGGTGCTCGAAGCCATTCTCGCAGATGTGGGCGAGCAGCTTCTGGAAGTTCGGGATGCGGACTACGCCGTAGCCGCCGAAGGTCTGGAGGCGTTCATCGGTCACCTCCCCCTCGCCGATATATGCCCGCATCCTGCCCGCCCCTTCGTCGGTGCTGATGCGGAGATAGGTGAACGGCGACGCCTGGACTCGACCCACAATCGTGCCGTACGTGTTCTTCTCCCCGACCGTGCCCGCAATGATGGCCTGGTAGTCCATGACAGGCTTCTCTTTTCCGGTGTTGGCAAAAACGTCTTTGGGAAGATTGCTGCAATGGAAGATCACACCCTTGTCCGGATCCTCGCCGTAGTTGTTGTTCCAGTCCACGAGCGCGCTGGGCAGGCCGCTCCCCTGCGAGAGGGCCACCATAGCCACTGCTCCCATAATGTCCGTTTCGCACGCGCTGCACCGGAGCGTGTTGCTCATCATGCTCATCATTGTGCAGGGCACGACGCCGAAAAACTCCTCCATCGCAGTCCAGCACTGGATGGCGGTTGCTTTCAGGCAGGCCGCCTTCATCCAGTTGTCCACCGCCACACCGAATTTCGCCATCTTGAGGAGGGCCGCCGGGGGCACATTTTCGGCGCTCACGTAACTGTGGATCTCCGCAAGCTTGGCTTGGACAGGCGCGTCCGTTTCGCCCAGCCTGTCCACCCGGCCGAACAGCTCGTACAGATCGAGC
>Ga0113563_10001050_pt1 | contig 14992 bp, 15 predicted proteins | sample Mud3Dept3metaG_FD_80117 | JGI IMG/M metagenome (GOLD analysis project Ga0113563, IMG submission 80117) | Freshwater wetland microbial communities from Ohio, USA, analyzing the effect of biotic and abiotic controls - Mud 3 Core 4 Depth 3... | ecosystem: Environmental > Aquatic > Freshwater >...
ACGGCCAATAGTGAAGCGCCCAGTTGCAGTCTTACTCCATCGCATTATGGCGAAGCCGGATTTGCCCGCCCTTCGTCAGCCGAGGCTTTCCTCTTCGTCGCTGAACTTGAAAAGTGGAAATGCAAACGCTCACGGACAGACAGTGTTAAATAAAAGTGTGAAAGACACGTGCGAGTTATGACCCGAACAGATCCAACTGTGCTGGCTGCGGCGGTTCGATGTGTAGTGTGGGTGTCGCAACCGTGGTTGCTGCGGCTGGTTCGGCCGGTTTTGTGTTCTTGTCGAGAAATTCTTTGAGTTTCTTAAAATCTGCCTTCAGTGTATCGAGTAAGTTGCCTTGATGGAGCGCTGCAGCCGGGTGGAGTAGGGGAAAGATCACGAAATCTTTCATGTAGAACGCCTGCCCCTTCACTTTTGTAATTCCGACCTTTCTCTCCAATAGCGTTTGCGTTGCCCAGTTACCGAGCGTGCAGACCAGTTTCGGACGGATCATCGCAATCTGTTGCATCAAAAACGGCTTGCACGTTTCGACTTCATCCAGTTCCGGGTCGCGGTTGTTCGGGGGGCGGCACTTAATCACGTTGGCGATGTAGATATCGCTGCGTGACAATCCAGCCGATTGCAGCAAGTCGTTTAAGAGTTTTCCCGCTGCCCCAACAAACGGCTCTCCCTGCTGATCTTCGTTGAAACCGGGTGCTTCCCCGACGAACATCACGCTGGCGTGAGGATTCCCCACACCGAATACGACTTGAGTCCGGCCCATCTTCGCGAGCTTGCAACGTTGGCAGTCGTGCAGTGATTTGCTGAGTTCAAGGAGCGTCATAATGATGACATTGTGGAAGTGGAAAAGTTCACCGGATTCTAGGCGGGCCAATTTTTCTTGTCAATGGAAGCAGAACGACGGTTGAAAACATTGCCACACGCGTTGGAGGCAGGTGGAGTTCTTCGGCATCTTGCTAGCGGAGGGTTATGGCATCAGCGCACCGGTTGCCGCTGACAATGGCGCTTTCGAGGTTGGGCGGCCATCCTGTATCGGTCCAGGCTCCTGCCACAAGCAAGTTGGCAACCGGACTGCGCTGGATCGGGCGATGTGATTTTGTCCCGGGTTTGAGCGAGAGGATACTGCTGGGCCTTATCCGGCGGCGTATCGAAGAGATCCTGCTGTCAGGCTTGAGAAGCCCCAAGGATCTGAGCAGGTCAAGGGGAATAAGGTCAAGATCTGTGTCTGGGTGAGGTTGCGAGAGCTGATTATCGGTCGTAACGAGAGAAAACACTGTACGGTCATGTACTGTGGGCGCAGCGAGTACCGAGTGAAAGGATGGGTCATTCAAAAGGATGAGACGAGAGGTGACACAGGGCTGTTCGGCATACACCCAAAAGATCATGCTGTCGACAGATCGCAATTCCGTGAGTTGCTGAAAATACGCATAGCGGGTCAGCCACCGCTCTGGAAGTAATGGTGTGAGTTCGTGAGGGGGCAAAGCCGCTACATACCAATCAGCTTGCAGCTCTGAACCGTCCTGGAGTAGGACGCTCGAGATTCGATCTTGCTGATAGCGGAGCTGTATGGCTTCCGGATTGCATAAAATGGTCGCGCCGAGTTGGGTCAGTCGTTCGATCATTGGCTGCACGAGGCAGGTCTGGAGCGAGTTCTGAACAACCGAAATACGGCTGTCAGAACGAGTTCTTAGGAAGAATGGCCTCAGCGATGTGATAAAGGCATCGGCAGATATCGTGGAAAGATCATTGCCGGTGAGCCATCGTGCAATGGGGTTCCAGACGACGCGGCGTGTCCGTGCGTTTTGTTCGACTGATGCAAGCCATTCGTCGGCGGTCCGCTGCTCCAGATCGGCAGGCAGTTCCTCATCGCCTTCCCACAACTGCTCCACCCATGAAGCCAGCCGCCAGCGTTCCTTCCAGGGCATGCCAGCAAATTTCAGCAGACTCACCCAGGTATGAAGAGGAGCAGGGAAGGAACTGCGTGGGTAATGAACAAGGGAATTGTTCAGGAGATGGAATTCTAGCGGGATTTCGGTCTCTAACGGTTGCTGGCTACCTGGATGCAGAGAAGCCAGCAAAGATCTCGTTGCTCGGTGGCAGCCCAAGATGGTGAATGGCTCAAGGGTACCGGAGGGATCTTCTCTTGTGGCAATGCCTCCAATCGGGAGGCGACGATCGATGACCGTCACGTGATAGCCATGACTGGTAAGGAGGAGGGCAGCGGTAAGGCCGGCCGGGTCGCCGCCTAAAACCAGGGCGGATTGAGTGGCGGTGAATGTCACGACGATCGGGATCGGAGCCAGACTCCAGCAGCCACAGCCAGACGGCGGCTCGTTGTGAGCCGGGCTCGAGGGCCGAATATCTGATGCCTTGGTTCTTCGATTTTTTGCAGGATGCGGAAATAGACAGCGCGCATAATCTCGGCGACAGTCAGCGCCTTCTGGTCGGATGCGGGCAGAGCTTCGAACGCCGCTTGTGCCTTTGCGTAGTACTCATGGGCTCTTGCGGTCTCGAACCGAACTAACGTATGGAGCTCTGTGCTCTCCTCACGTTGAAGAATTGCCTGCTCGGTGCAGCCGAATTTTTGGAGCTCGTCTTGCGGTAGATAGATGCGGCCTTGGGCTGCATCGGTTCCGATGTCCCTCAGAATATTCGTTAATTGAAATGCCATTCCAAGCGCGACGGCGTAGTCTTGTGCTCTGGCCGACGTCGGCCCGAAAATATGGAGGCAAATCAGTCCCACGACTGACGCGACCCTATAACAGTAGAGCGAGAGGTCTTGAAATGATGCATACCGGGAGGCCGTGAGATCCATTTCGACCCCCTTGATCAGCTCATCGAAATAGGCTCGTGGGATAGACAGTTGCTTGACATGGCTCGCCAGGCTGACTGTTACAGGAAAGGTCGCCGTGCCACGGTAGGCTGCGTCAAGTTCGGTCCGCCACCGCCGCAGTTCCTCCTGGGGGTTGCTCCCTGCAGGCGGTTCATCAACTGCATTATCGACCTCCTTACAGAAGGCATAGACAGTGTACATCGCAGCGCGTCGTTGTTTAGGGAGAAACAGGAAGGAGTAATAGAAATTGCTTCCGCTCTTTTTTGTGAGAGCTGTGCAGTAGGCTTGTGCATCACTGGCGGAGAGGGAACTCATGGATGTTGGTAAGCCGGGAGTGGCCCAAGACGGCGGGCCATGGGTTCGTAAATAGACCTGTGATCTAACGGATGTAGGAGCGCGACCAAGAGTTCGATGCCATCAATCAAGCGGGGGCCTGGACGGCTGAAATAAGAAGATGCATCGACCAGGAATGTATGTTCCGCCAGATTGGAGGGCAGGCGCCATTGACCTGGCTGCTGCATCAACTGGCCCAGCTCCTGGTGCGTCCGTTCTACGGAAAACCCGCAGGGCATTAGGATGAGAATGTCTGGAGTGGCAGCCAGAATCTCGTCCCATGTTGCAACTCGTGAGGGGCTGCCAGGTTTTGAGAGGACATCCTGGCCACCGGCGAGTTGGACCATTTCAGGAACCCAATGCCCCGCGATATAGAGAGGGGAGAGCCACTCGATGCAGACCACGCGAGGGCGATACGAGATGCCTCGGACGCGAGCATGTACCGCGTCTAGTCTGTTACGCAACTGAGCGGCGAGGCGATGCCCCTCAGCCGACCGATTGGCGGCGTCGCCAATGCGAATGACGTCATCGATCACATCCTGGACAGTACGGGGGTTCAACGTGAGGACGCTCGGTCGCCGAGGCATGGAGGAAATGGCGTCGTGCAGTTGGTCCGGCGTAACGGCGCAAACATGGCAGAGGTCTTGGGATAGGATTAGATCTGGTCGCGCCTGTCTCAACAGAGAGTCATTCAACCGATACAGTCGTTGTCCTGACGCCACCAGCTGCTTCACTTGCCGGTCGATGTCGCCGCTAGTCAGTTCATCGGAAGCAATCATCGGTTCAACCATCATGGGCACGCGTTTGGCCGATGGCGGGTAGTCGCATTCGTGACTGACTCCGACCAGTTCATCGCTCAGGCCGAGTAAGGCAATCACTTCGGTGGCACTGGGAAGCAGTGAGCAGATTCTCATACTGTGAGGTCTTATCCGGCCGGCCACAATTGTTCGCAGAGTTTGCTCAGGCGAATCTGTGACAGGCTCTGGGTAACCATATGGGCTTCATGCAAATCGTGGATCGTATGGGTGTTTGTGACGGCAAGGACTTTCATCCCGGCGGTTTTCGCGCTGCGGATACCAGGGATCGAGTCCTCAATCACCAAGCAGGATTCGGCTTTGATAGCCTGGTCCCTGCATTGTCGGTTGAGCGCGGTAAGGGTTTGGAGAAAGGGTTGGGGGTCTGGCTTCCCCCTGGCGACGTCTTCTGCGCTGGTGATGTGTAAAAATTCCTTCCGGAGCCCGGCCTGTTCAAGGATTACTTCGATTTCATGGCGGAGGGCACCGGACGCGATGGCCAACGGATACGCAGCGGCGGCCTCACGCACGAACTCGCGCACCCCGGGAAAAATGACCAGATGAGTCTTCACGGATTCCATGTAGGCATGGGCCTTTCGTTGCATCAATTGCATGAGAGCCGCTGGGTCTATGGGGTGCTGATGCGCGGTGAGCGCCGTGATAAAACAGCCCCGATCGTCGTACCCCAAGTAGTTGGCGTAGTAGTCGGCTTCAGTCAGGTTGATGCCAACTTCTGCCAAGGTCTGACGGAAACCGGCAAAATGGAGTGGCTCGGTGTCCGCGATCACCCCATCGAAGTCAAAGATAATTGTTCTGAGTGAGGTCATGGGCTTGTCTCAAGACGCACGGGTGTTGCTCTGAGATTGAAAACGGGCGGATTATAGCACAGGAGGATCGTCTGAACAGGTGTGAACGCCTCTATGACACTGAGGTGACCTGTGAGGGAAGCGGAAGGTCAGAACTTTAAGCGAAGACGTTTCTCCGTTACCCAGCCTTTTACACCATCTTCGGTTCGAACCAGATACATCCAGCCTCCCGGCTGTAGATCTCCATCCATGACGATCAGTGAGACGCCTGGGCGAACGACTGGTCCGGGCCTGCTGCTGGCTGAATCTGCAAACAGCGGAATACTTCCTCCGGGGGCCATATCGTCTGCCGTAACGGTTACTTTCTGGCCTTCACTGAACATCGGGTCGAGAGGAGCGGTCACGGATGTAGCTGGCCCCGCTGCGGTTTTGGGCGGCGGCTCGACCGCCGGGGTTACGGTAGCCATGGGAGAGGTTGGTGGAGACAAGGGGTTAGAGTCGTTGTCACTTGGGCTTGGAGCAGCTTGTGGTGTCGGTACCGGTGGTGACATAGGCGCTGGGGCTAACGGTTTTGGCTTCGTGGCGACTGGTGGCGGGGCACTCTCGCCTATGTAGGGGGCCAGCAATTCTGTCATCATCTCCGGTTCCATGGTGGCGATATAGGCGATGCCGCCGACGAGGATCAAGAGAATAATCCAAAGGATCGGGCGTCCCCCACTGGGTTTCCTGCGTGGGTTGAACGGGGTCGGTGTTCTCGTAGAGGTCGTCTGATCGAGTTCCTCTTCCGTAAATTCCAAGTCTGGTTCCGGTTGGCGGGCGAACAGGAGAGTCCAATTAAAAGGATTCCCGACGGATGTCAGGTTCCCAACAAGCGCAGCCATCGACGACCTCCCTACTGAACGGTTCAATCCTGTATAGCCTAATCTGTGAAAATACTTATCACCATCACCTGGTAGTGTCAATTTTGTTGAGAATTTGTTACGAAGGACACAGTCGGGAGTCTTGCATCTTAAGGGTACAGTTCGGCAGAATGGGCGCCCACTAACGGCGGGTTATGAAATCCTATCGCGAAGAACTCTGGTTCGAGACGAAGACGCGGCGCGCCTATCTGAACATCACGCAGCAGGTCGAGGCAGCGGTCAAGAAGAGCGGAGTCCGAGAAGGGCTCGTGCTCGTGAATGCCATGCATATCACGGCCAGCGTTTATGTTAATGACGACGAACCGGGCCTCCTCAAAGACTATGACCGATTCTTGGAGACGCTGGCCCCTCAAGGCGCGACATATCGACATAACGAGACCGGAGAGGATAACGGCGATGCGCATATCAAACGACAACTAATGGGGCGAGAGGTTGTCGTCGCGATTACAGAAGGCCGGTTGGATTTCGGTCCATGGGAGCAAATTTTCTATGGGGAGTTTGACGGATTGAGACGTAAACGTGTCTTGGTGAAGGTGATCGGGTCATGATCATCATGTCATTCGATCGGTGCTCATGACCCGGTGGAGAAAAATTGCCCGACCGCTTGCTACCGTAATGAAAGTTTGACAACATGGGGCGACATTTGCGCACGGTTTGACGGTAGGAGTCCGTTTGTATGTTAAGTTGGTCTCGCCCTGATCCCCTCACGAGAGATCTCGTTCATTTGATCAATGCCCGGCGCCATGACCATGGCGATACCGATGCGGCAATCGATACACTGCAGGCCTTCTTGGAGCAGGGAAGAGAGTATGATCTGCTGACGGTGCTGGCGGCGTTGGATGAAGACATGGCGGAATGGCTTTTTGATCTTCTCGCCGAGGCATCCTGTTCGGTACTCATCGATGGGCCGGCTGATGACAAATTATCCTATGCCATTATGGCAGCGTTGGAACTTCCTCTCCAAGCCAATCTGGCCCATCCGCTCAAGTTGAAGATCGATCCGGTCGCAACAGCGGATCTGTTACATCGACATCTCCGGCTTTCCGCTGGGACGGTGGTTCGTGTGGAGTCGCGGCTCTTGACCGACTCAACGCTGGAGCCGCTCAGCCTCCAAGGGTTGAACGATCACTTGAGTACGGTGGCAGATTCCCAGCGGGCCACGTCGATTGCCGCCAGGCTGTACCCGCCTGTTGAAAGCACCGCCTTTCTCTTCTTCGAATTGATCGGTGTGCCGGACTCCGGGTTGCCCGATTCGCTGGAGGATAGGAATCGTCGAGCTCTTCTTGAAGGCCTTGTCGCACAATGCCCTGAGTTGGCGCTGGCCCCCGATACGATCGACGCACCGGTCTATGCAGCCTATGCCATGTTCGATGCCCAAAATGCTGTGCGTCTCCATCGATTGGCAGATGAGACTGCGGCTGTCTGGCGTGATCTAGAACCGCTCGTCCGAGCCCGCACGATCGTTCACCTCCATACGCAATGTGGGAATGGTGTGTATATGCCGGTATGGACCGATCTGTTTGACCCGGAATTGCCTGAAGGTCATGGACCAGTGTGGACATCCCCTGATGTGTGGATCTTCACGGCCGATTTGCCCATCGAATGGCCTGGGGAGATGCTCACCAATCGGTTGCTTGCCGAAGGCTGTACCAGGTTTGAAAACCACATCGTCGAAACTCCAGAGAACTAGCCACAATCCAAGCGAGACGCGCGTCCCGTGCGTCTCGCTCCTCGTGCGCTGCTGGTAGAAACCGGACAATTCGTCGATTTTTTCGCCAGCTTACCCTATGCTGGGTCTGGACAGATAAGGACCATGCATGGCTCAGCGGCAGTCTTCAAGCGGATTTATTGCCGGCACAATCACCATCTTGGGACTTGGGCTTGTGTGGGTGACGGTCTCAGCCAATTTCCCTTCGCAAGAAGAATTGTTTTCCGGGGAGATGCCCCCTGAGACTCGCCGGGTACCAGATTCTTCGTCTCCTCCCTCTGCGCCACCCAAGCTGGACTTAACCATTCCCACGTCTCCGCCAATATCTATAGATGCAGTCCAATCCAGACTGGACAAGGAACGGCCGGACGACTCTCGTGTGGATGCTCCGGCCGTAACAGGGCTGGATTCTTCCACGCTGCAGGCGACCAGGTTGAAGTGTGAAGCGGAGATCGACCAATTGTGTCCGGACGCTTTGGACGGCTCTGCCCGCGCAGGCTGTCTGGACCAGCGTGCGAAACAACTCACGGCGCCCTGTCAAGGCCAGTTGCGTGAACGGTTTGTAAAGTGGAAGGAAGATCGAAGTCGGTTGATCGCGGCTTGCGACGAGGATATCAGTCGGTTTTGTAGAGCCGTCAAAATTGGGAGCGGAGAAATTCTCCAGTGTCTTCAATCACACGGTCAAGAGGTTTCAGATCGATGCTACCAGATTCTTCCAAAAGGCACGGTCTTCTTTAAATAGTCGGACGTGATCTGGCAGGTTGAGGCTGCTGTGATCGTTATGCAGCGAATCGTTTTCTTAGCCGCCCCCATAGGCCTTCTTGGACCTCCTTCCCCAGGGCCACGATGATCACGGTCGTATTGTCGTCGCCCCCGGCAGAGTTTGCCATGGTGATGAGTCGATCCGACATGGTGGCAAGGTCTTCCGATCCACTGAGTAAATGGAGAATATCGTTGGGGTGGACCGCACGGGTGAGTCCGTCTGAGCACAACAACAATAGGTCTCCGGTCTCGACCGGAACCTCCGTCAGTTCCACTTCGACACTGTTCTCGACGCCGAGAGCTCTGGTCACGATGTGTCTGTTGGGAGAGCGCTGGGCTTCTTCTTCCGTGATAAATCCTTTAAGGACCTGTTCGGCAACCCAAGAATGGTCAATGGTGAGGGATTGAATTTCCCCGTTCCGAATCAGGTAGAGTCGGCTGTCTCCAACATGAGCGATGGCAAGGGTGTCTTCATGCACTAGTGCCGCAACTACTGTGGTGCCCATCCCGGCACAGTCAGGCTTCTTCCATGACTCGCGGTGGACGACCTCGTTCGCTGCTCGAATCGCGCTGGCGAGACGGTTGGCAGGAGCAGACATCGTGAAATTGCAGGGGCCAATCAACGGGAGGTCAACCTGCCTGGCTGACCCAGCCAGATGCGCGTGAATCGCGTGAACTGCGAGGGCGCCGGCAATTTCACCGGCATTGTTGCCGCCCATGCCGTCACAGATAACATAGAGTCCAAGCTCTGGATCGGCCACAAACCGGTCCTCGTTGTGAGTTCGTTTGAGGCCCGTATCGGATTTGGCGCTATGCGATTGGTCGAAGGCCAGACAACACCTCCTCAGGCTGCGAGACTCCGCATACAGACCCGGAGCTCGTCCGCAAAGTCTTCCGCGCGCCGATAGCGGTGCGGCAACTCTTTTTGTAACGCGCGATCCACAATCTCCTGCACCCTCGCGGGAAGGTTCGGCCTCAAGGTTTGAATGGCTGGGTGGGGATGATGCGCTATGCTGAACAGCATGGCAGACAGGTTGTCGGCCGTGAAGGGCAATTGCCCTGTCAGGAGTTCGAACAGCACGATGCCTAGGGAAAAGACATCCGACCGGCCATCCACTTTTTTCCCTGCAATTTGTTCCGGTGACATGTACGTCGGCGTACCCAGCACGATATTCGTTTCTGTTTTGCTGCTCGAAGCCATCTTTGCAATACCGAAATCCATGACTTTTACGATGCGATCCTTCGTCAGCATGATATTCGCCGGCTTGATGTCGCGATGGACAACGCCTTGTTGATGGGCGTAGTCCAAGGCGTCTGCGACTGTAGCCACAGTCAGGAGGACCTCGTTGATCGGCATCAGGTTGGGCTTCCTGGTCCACTGTTTCAAGGGAGTTCCCTCGATGAGTTCCATCGCGATGTATCCTAAATCGTTCTCTTCTCCCGCATCATAAATGGTCACGATGTTGGGGTGGGAGAGACGCCCGGTGGACTCTGCCTCCCGAAAAAACCGTGCTTTAATATCTTGAAGCTTGTCATCGTGATCAATCCGATCAAGTTGCATGGTCTTGATCGCTACGAAACGCTGGATCGTTGGATCTTTTCCCAGGTACACAAGCCCCATGGCACCGCGCCCCAGTTCTTTCAGCACCCTGTAGCGCCCGAGCATGCCGGGAGCGGAGCCCGTGGTTGGCGACGCGGCGGTTGGAATCTTCGATTCAGATTGGCTGGTTGCCTCTTTTTCATGTTCTTCATCCTCGCCCTCGGAAAAGGGTTGAATCTTGTGGCGCTGCGCATGGCTAGGCGGGGCAAAGGCTGCCCGGAGTGACCCCTGATGAAGAATCCAGGCTGCTGTGAGCCAGAGACCGGAACCGACGAGGCCGATTGCATAGGTGGAGGCGAACCGAGAAGGCCCTACCAGTTCAATCAGCGGCAGGCCCACGGTCCTGAAAGATTTGTTGGCAAATAGGATAACGATAAGGGTCGTAAACGGAAGGACCAGTTTTTTGAGAAAGCTCGATCCTCGGCCGTTGTCCGGGATTTGTTGATAGGCGGCGAACGCGAATAACCAGAGGATGGTGAGCGCGAGGAGCTGTGCAGTCAATCGAATAGCTTGAGGCCCGCTGAGCTGAAGATAGGGGATCGATAGAGATTGGGCCAAAGCCAGACTGCTCAGCAAGGGGCCAATCAAAAGCACAGTCAGGATGGCAAGAGTATAGGGGGCGATCCAAGTCCAGGATTTCGGCATAAGACTCTTTGGAGATGTTTGTGATCGGTTTAAAGTGTAGCGGATGGGGGAGGAGAGTCAACGAATTGGGAGATAATGATCAGGTCGGCCAGTCCGTGACGCGTGAGCGTATCTCGCGAGACAGAAAGTTCTCCACCTGCGAACGACGAGGGACGAGATACGAGCGACGCTTCACGAAGGACGGGCGAAGAGGGCGGCTTCTTTGAGCGGATCAAGCAGCCGCTGGGGAACTTTTAGATCACCACGGCCAATACCGACTTCAATATCCGGTTTGGTGATGCCGTGGAAATCACTTCCGCCAGTTACCAATAAGTCCAACCGCTTGGCCAGATCGAGGTACTCCGTCGTCTGTCGCTTTGTGTGGGTGCTGTAGTGGACTTCAATGCCGCCGAGGCCGTCGCCTTTCAATGTCGTGAGGAGGGCATTCAGCCCCTCCCCGGACACCTTCGCCCAGGTTGGATGGGCCAACACGGCTACTCCGCCTGCGGCTCTGATCCAGGAGATGGCATCTGCCGGCGTGGGCAGTTCACGCGCCACATAGGCCGGGCGCCCCTCTGACAGATATCGATCGAAGGCATCCTTGGCAGACGTGACATACTGTTTGTCCATCAAGAGCCTGGCGATATGAGGTCGTCCGACCGAATCCGTGCCGGCCAAGGCCCGCACTTCTTCATAGGTCACGTCCAAGCCAAGTGCGCGCAGCCGTTCAATGATTTGCGGATTGCGGTTATGCCGACTCTCGCGCAAGGCGGCCATGCGTTGATTCAGCTCAGGATCTTGCCAGCGCAAGCAATAACCGAGGATATGAAGTTCGCTATTGCCGACACGGGAACTGATTTCCACCCCGGGAATGATTTCAATTCCCAGCTCAGCTCCGGCCGTCATGGCTTCGGGAATACCGGATACAATATCATGGTCCGTGATGGCCAGAGCTGTAACTCCCGCCTTGTGGGCAAGTCGAAGCACTTCTGTCGGCGAGAGGCTTCCATCGGAGTGGGTCGTATGTAGGTGGAGATCGATGCGACTCATGTAGCCTCGTGCAACAGTCTGCTGGGACCTGCTTGCTGGGCAACGAGTTGGGCAGTATAGGCAGAGCCTGCCCCATGGCTGCCGTTGTGTTCGCCTTCATCGTAGGACAGGACCCGTAGCGTGGATGTGAGTCGAAGCAATTCGTTGTGTGCAAGGCAAAATTCCCATCGGCGAGGATGGTGATGGCGCAAGTAGTTGTCGATGATAAAGGTTTCGTAGATCAAAACCCCGTGCGGCTTCAGAGATTCGAGGAGTGCCGGAAACAGTGCGCGATGGAGATAGAAGAACACGGCAATCACGTCGTACTCCTGCTTAGGGAATTCCGGCCGTTCGTCAGTTGCTCGTTCAAGGTCAACGGTTCGGGCAGTGAGATTTGGAAGGTTCCGTTGCTTGGCCGTGGCAGCAAGGTGGACCATGGCCTCTTCATCGCGGTCTATCGCATCGACGTCAAACCCTTGAGCAGCAAGATAGAGCGCGTTGCGCCCAGCCCCGGCCGCGACATCAAGCGCCTTGCCTTTGGGTAGGCGATGGAGTTGCTGAACAAGAAACCGGGCCGGGGTTGGTCCCGCATCATGAATATGGTGAAGCAGACGCGATCGTTCGAGTTGCACACCCACCGAGCCGGTGACATGCTTCAGGGGTGGCTCAAGTTTCCGCAGCCAGATCTTTGCCCATTCAACGGGGAACTCCGAAAAGAGCATTGCGAGGAGCTGCTCGGCGAATGTTTCCAGCAGGGCGCAGTTCTGCGTCGCTCCGACCGCGAGCACTCGATCTGCGACCTGCGCATAGTCGACCGCACTGTGGATGTCATCCGAAGCCGCAGCTGGTTCGGTCTGACAGGTCAGTTCAAGGTCTACAGCCAATGGTTGCGGCCGGCTGCGCTCCTCTGGAGTCACACCGCAGCGCCCTTGAAACTCCAGTCGTTCTATGATGATCTTTCCAGCCATGGGGGCATTCTCAGTGATTGGATTTCCGGCTGTCAACCTATCGTTAGCGGGGTATTATGCCCCTTGCGCCATTTCCGACTCCTTCCCGTTTGGCTGGCTCGGGGATAAGTCCAATGATTGCAAGAGCATGGCCTATCGGAGGATCGAGTTTTTTGTGAGGACGTGCTAAATATAAAATTCGGTCTGTGATTCAATTTGGATTGCGAGAGGATGCGACGAGCCTATGGACCGGATTGAAACAAACTATCGAGCCCTCCTGGCTGTGGCGGTGGTGCTCAATTCTCAGCGGGAGATGAATAGCCTGTGGGAAGCGATTACGGCCGAGATTACGAAGGTCGTCCCCTGGGCACGGTGCACGGTCACGCTTTATGACTCGGAGGTCGATGGGTTCAGGTTTTATGTCTTTGCCACGACGATGGCGCAGGTGATACTCCAACGCGATGCGGTGATACCACGGGTTGGAAGCGGGATGGGATGGGCCTACGATCACAAAACGGTCCACTGTCGTCCGGAGCTGAAACGGGTGCAAGTCTTCCCCGAAGACCAGATGTATGTGCAAGAAGGTCTTGGAAGAATCATCAATCTCCCTCTACTCGTGGGAGACAAGTGTTTGGGGATTCTCAATATCGGCAGTATCGAGTCAGGAGTGCCGGACCCAGGAGACCTTGAGTTCTTGACGCAAGTTGCCATGCAAATCGCTTACGCGATCGATCATGTTCAGGCCTACGAACAGATCGATCGACTGCGGAACCAACTGGCCAAAGAAAACGTCTACCTGATCGAAGAACTGAAACTCAAAAAGAACAGCGACTCTTTGGTAGGGAAGAGTCTTGTCTTTCAGAATGTGATCGCTCTGGCTCGTGAGGTAGCGCCGACTCCAACCACCGTGCTCATTTTGGGTGAAACGGGCACCGGTAAGGAACTGATTGCGCAAGCGATCCATGATTGGAGTCCGCGGCATCGAAAACCGTTGGTGCGGGTGAACTGTGCTGCTTTCCCGGCCGGGTTGGTCGAAAGCGAACTCTTCGGCCATGAGCGAGGCGCGTTCACCGGGGCTGACCGAGCCCGTGAAGGCAGGTTTGAGTTAGCACATGGTGGAACGCTGTTCTTGGATGAAATCGGTGAAATGCCGTTAGAGACACAGGCGAAGCTCTTACGCGTCTTGCAAGATGGCATGGTGGACCGCCTGGGGGGGAAACAGCCCGTTCGGGTCGATGTCCGGGTGATCGCCGCCACCAATAGCGAGTTGCCTGTTGCCGTCAAGGAAGGGACATTTCGCGCCGATCTTTTTTATCGGCTGAATGTCTTTCCCCTCCTCTTGCCTCCACTCAGGGACCGCTCGGAGGATATCCCGGAATTGGCTCAACATTTTCTGAAACAGTACTGTTTGAAATTCAACCGTTTGTGCAAGGACATCGATCAGGAGTCGCTAGAGAGGTTGATGCGATATGCCTGGCCCGGCAATGTCCGTGAACTGGAAAATGTGATCGAACGAGCTCTGATCCTCTCCCGTGGGTCTGTATTACGAGTCGATGAACAGGTCTTAGGGTCACGGGCTTCCTCCATCGCTGCCTCGCCACCGGCCGACCTCAAAGAAGTTGAACGCCGACATATACTGCAAACTCTCACATTGACGGATTGGCATATCGAAGGTCCCTCCGGAGCGGCTGCGCGTTTGGGGATCCCTCCTAGCACGTTGCGCAGCCGAATGAAGCAGTTTGGGATGAAGCGGCCTCCCTCCAGCTGAGCAAATAGCGCTCCCTGCCGGTAAAATTTCCACACGATACTCATGAGGTGTTCTAGCCCACGATGATTCGTGGGCACCCCGCGACTGATCGTGGGCAACGGGATGGTCCTACGGTTTGTTTTGAAAGATAATGAAAATTAATAATTAAATATCAATGGCTTATGATTTTATATTGATACGATATAAGTCGGCATGCGGTTTGCTGTACATGAGTTCAGCATGTACGACTCACTCATCACCAGGGTTGGGTCCGGATGCTAAGTCCCTCAGGGAGGAGGAACATCATGACGACTGTTTCGTTGATCAATGGCATGGTATCTGCGGGGGTTTCCATCGCAGTGTTGATCGGAGTTTTGGCGATGGGAATGGGAATGGCAGCAGGGAAGTAACCGGCAATCAGGTTTGCCTCATACTTCACCAACCGGCTGTCTCCGATACGCGGCATAAACTATTGGATTGTACGGCCCGCCTCCATTGCCCTTCCTGAATAGCCCAGATTATAGCTCTCGAGACGCAGTTCTCAGATACAACAGCCAGCGCTCTTGCACTGGCTGTTGTGTTTTCTCCCTCACGGCAAATCTGTTGATGCCGTTCATGTCTGCTGGGTTAACCCCATCCGGGACGGGAGTGTGGGAAGGTGTAAGAGGCTCAGTTGTGAACCGATCGGATTTGGAGAGGGATATCAGGAGTTCATGGTCTATAGAGTCGATCTCACCCCGTGATGTGTCCCAACCTGTGAGTTGTTCTTGGAGATGATTTGGGAATGAGACAGATCGGAAGTCGGCAGAGTCTCTAAGTCTCTTCCCAGCAGCAGTCGGCCCAGGATCACTGTCGTACCAATGAATAGGCTACTATCTAACCACGCGGC
>Ga0113563_10001051_pt1 | contig 14989 bp, 9 predicted proteins | sample Mud3Dept3metaG_FD_80117 | JGI IMG/M metagenome (GOLD analysis project Ga0113563, IMG submission 80117) | Freshwater wetland microbial communities from Ohio, USA, analyzing the effect of biotic and abiotic controls - Mud 3 Core 4 Depth 3... | ecosystem: Environmental > Aquatic > Freshwater >...
CTCAAGATTTCCTTTGTTAAATTCCGCAACGAAACGTTTCACAATTTCCTTATTCTGTTCCTCAAGCTTTGCTTGGCTTCTGAACTTCTCAAGCTCTGCCTTCTCAGCCTTGTTCTGGCAGGCAAAGGTGAAACAAAGCAGGACGGCCAAAAAGATGACACAGAGGAGCTTCTTCATTTTCCCCTCCTATCCAGTTATCTGTGGTTCAACCTATATCAAAACAAAAAGTGGAAGTCAATTTGACGAAAGCAGTCTTCTCCCCAGAAATCCGTGTGGACAAAACTGCCCAAAATGGCTCAGTTTAGGTGAGGTACGCAGAGGCAGACTTCTCCTCCCCTGCCACCAGAATCGGTGACATTCTGGTGACACAAAATGCTTAAGCTTGCCTACCTTTGCCTAACGGTGAGAAAAGACAAATACTCTTAAGTGGCACTTAAATCAGGGGAAAACCGGAAATTCCAGATGGTAGCGCTACGGGGATTCGAACCCCGGTCTGATGGCTGAGAACCACCTGTCCTGGGCCTCTAGACGATAGCGCCGTGAGGGCTAAAATAGCAGATTCGGCCCGGGAAATCAACGCGTCGAGGAAGAAGGCTTAGCCCCGTTCGAGCCTAGCGTTTTTCGTAGGCCGGAGAAGGGGTTCTGACCGGCGGAGTTTTCTCGAGCATCCTCAGGACTTCCTGAATGGCCCTTTCGAGCTGGGGGTCGGTTCCCCTGGCCAGCTCGGTCGGATCGTCCACGACCTCGATGTCCGGATCGACGCCGTGTCCTTCTCTGAACCATTTCCCGTCGGGGTCATACATGCGGAACGTCGGCACGGTGACACCGCCGCCGTCGATAAGCCCGGGCGCGCCGCTGATGCCTATCAGGCCGCCCCAGGTCCGCATGCCGATGAGAGGTCCGAGTCCGGCCTTGCGGAAATAGTCCGGAAAAGCGTCGCCGCCCGAGCCGCTCCAGCCGTTGATGAGCATGGCTTTGGGCCCGAAATGTCCGGTCGGCGGCCAGGGCCAGTTGACCCCGTCGCGGACCGCCCAGAAGGCGAGAGGCTTCCGATTGAGGAGCTCGATGAACCTGTCGGGGATCTGCCCCCCGTCGTTAACCCGCTCGTCGATTATGAGGCCGTCCTTGTCGAACTGCGCCATGTATTGCCGGTAGAGCTCGTTCTGGCCGTCGATCCCCGTGCTCGGCACGTAGATGTATCCGATCCGGCCTTTCGATGCCTCCTCGACTTTCCGCCGGTGCGACTCAATCCAGTCGAGGTTGCGCAGCCGCTCTTCTCCCTCCAAAGTCTTGACGAGGACCGTTCGAGCGCCCTCCGGCGTCGGCTTGCCGTTGACCGTGAGCTCGACGGTCTGTTCGGCCAGGCCGGTGAATGCTCCCCAGGGAGCCTGGGATACCGTCAGAGGACGGCCGTTCACGGCGAGCACATAATCGCCGGCCTTCACCTTGAGCCCGGGTTCAAGGAGCGGAGATCGGACTTCGCTGTCCCAGGGGGCGCCATCGATGATTCTCTTGATTCTATAAGCTCCGTCGGCGACCTCCCAGTCCACACCGAGATACCCGATCCGGGCCGGAGCCGCCTCCTCGGTATCTCCTCCTCCGCGGTAGGTGTGGGAGGCATTGAGCTCGCCGATGAGCTCGCCGATGACGTAATTGACGTCCCACCGGGTGACCGCCGCCTCGAGGAGATTTCCGTACCGCTCCCGCATGGCCGCCCAATCGACACCGTGCATGTTGGGATCATAGAAAAAGTCCCGCTCGAACCGCCAGACGTCGTTGAAGATCTGCCGCCACTCGGCCCGCGGATCGACCGTCATTTCGAGGTTCCCCGTGGGCATCTTCTTGTCCATTTTCTGGCCCTCGGCGACGTCGACGATCGCAAACGTTGCGGCCTTGCCGACAAGGAGCTTTGTTCCGTCCGCGCTGACCAGGAAGAAATCCGTGTCGTCGATGATCTTTTTTTCCTCGCGCTTCTCGAGGTCATAGAAAAAGAGCGGGCTCGCCTTGTCCGCCGCGCCCGTGTTCGGACGCCGGTGGAAGAGAACCTTGCCCGAAACCGCGGCCAAACCACCGAGGTTTCCCGGAGCGGGAGGCAGGATCACGATCCTGTTTTCGAACCCGGCGAGCGCGATCTTCACTTCTTTGGGAGGAGCCTTTTCTTCTCCGGCCGGCGCCGCCTTGTCTTTTTCTTTGTCTTTTTCCTGGCCTTTCTTGACGGGAGCCTTGGATTCCGCAGGCTCGTCCTTCTTCGCCTCAGCCTCATCGTTTTTCGCAGCGAGGGGAGAGGGCGTGTCTTCCGAGAGCGGAACCGAGGCGATCGTCGTCGAGTTCGCGTAGATCCAGGTTCCGTCCTGGCTCGAATACAGCGGGGCGAAAGTCCGGTTCGTCAGGAAGTAGAGATATTTTCCGTCGGGATCGAAAACGGGATTGGTGTCCCCATAGAAGCCGGAGGTGACTTGATGGAGGCGGGCGCCCGCGACATCGTACAGGAAAATCGCGCGGCCCCGTCCCTTGAGGTCCTTTTCATAAGCGATCCAGCGGCTGTCCGGTGACCAGCCGACACGGAAGTCTTGGAGGCCGCCTTGAAAAAGGGTGCCGCATTTGTCCACCTTGGCAGTCACCTTGGTCGCGATATCGAAAATGTGAATCTCCATCTTCTGGTCGACGAAAGCGATCTTTTTCCCGTCCGGAGACCAGCCGATCTGGTAGCGGTAGCCCGGGCCGTAGGAAGTCAGCACCTGCCCGGCACCGGGCTTCTTAAGATCGGCAAGGAGAAGCTCGTATTCGCCGGTCTTGTCGCTCCAATAGGCGGCCGATTTGCCGTCGGGGGAGATAGCGGGATAGATCTCGGCCGTGCCCGGCGTCATGGTCAGGTTGACGACGGGGCCGTTCTCGGCCGGCACGGAAAATATATCGCCCCGGGCCTGGACGAGGGCCCGCTTTCCGCTCGGAGCGGAGGCCCACTGAATGAGTCCGGAAGCGTTGACCATCCTCGGGCGCAGGGTGATCTCATCCGTGACGACCTTGACCGGAACTTCTCGGGTTTTTTCGTCCGCGAGGCCAAGAAGATAGAGCTTTCCACCGGCTTCAAAGACGATATCCGAAGGGCCGATTGAGGGGAAATGGATATCATAATCGGCGATGCGGGTGACTTGACGGGCCGTTTTCGCGGCGATGTCGTAAGCCCAGATATTCGCCCGGTTTTCTTGTCCGCGGTCCGAGAGGAAGTAGATCAGTCCCCCGTGCCACATCGGAAACTCGTCGCCGGCGTCGCTCGGAGAGATCCGTTCCGAGGCCAGCGTGCCGAGGTCGAACATCCACAGATCCGGTGCCCACCCGCCGCGGTAGCGTTTCCACGTCCGGAAGGCCTGGGTCTGGGGAGTGTACACGATCTTTTTTCCGTCCGGCGAGAAGCAGGCGACCTCGCCGTAGGGGACGGGGAGCTTCTCGGGAAGGCCGCCCGCGGCCGGCACCGCATAAAACTGGCTGAAACGTTGCTTGCCGCTGGCCATGGAGGAGGCGAAAAGAATCCTGTTGCCGTCGGGAGTCCAATCCAGCAAGCGGTCCGGCATACCGTGATTCGTGACCCGGGCCGGCATTCCTCCTTTGGCGGGGACGACATAAATGTCCAGACTCCCGTCATAGGAAGCATTGAAGGCGATCTGAGACCCGTCCGGGGAAAAGCGGGGGAATAGCTCTTGCCCCTTGGGCGAGCTGAGTTTGGCTGCCGTTCCGCCTTCCCTGGGAACAAGCCACAGATCCCCGGCATAGCTGAAGACGATCTGCGAGGCCGACACGTCCGGGTATTGGAGCATCCGGGCATCGACCTGGGCGAAAAGGGCAGGGACCAGGATTATCCCAAAGAGGCCGGCCACGGCGGCAAAAAAGAACGAGGCTGATTTCTTCACGATGTCCTCCTTTTCTAGGAACGCTTCAGTCGAACGCGTTCCGAGACAACCATTCTATTTCATTATTATGCGGCTGGCCAGAGGCACTCAATCTATGTTGACAACTTGCCTGGATACATTCCATCCTTCCCACTTCAACTGCAGGACCTCTCCGGGCGATCGCCCGTCGTTTGCACTCCAAGCTATGTCTCTCGATTCACCGGGAAGAAGGCTCAAAAAATTATCGCTCCAGAAGCTCGGAAGGATCTCCCTCCCCTCTTTTCCCTCCATCCGCAGGGCGACGAAGAAGGCCGGACCGGAGCCGTTGTTTTTCAGCCGGAGTCTGACAACTCGATGACCATCACTGACTTCGCGCCTGGCCGAGACCTTCAGGTCAGCCTGCGCAAGCGAGGCAAGAAAGCTAAAGTCCCCGTCCCGAGACAGCCAGTAGAAGTTGTCAGATAAGAGCTCCCCCTTATCGCGAAGATGAAGAAAGACGAACCCATTCCCCTCAGGAAGGAAGGTGCCCGGCTGACCCACTTGAACCTCCCGGGAGGAGAGAGCGGGAACCGAGGCCGCGGCGGCAAACTCCCGGATCTTCTTGAATGCCCGGTCATAGAGCCTGATTTGGGCCTCCAAATTCATCCGACCCTGGCGCGTCGAGTTTATCGCCCAAACACTGCCGTCGACGATATTGAGCTGGATGTGAAGCGGCTCACAGGCTCTTTTGGCGAAGTAATACCCGGCGTTCGGCCTCAGGTACCAGTCATAGATCTGCCAGCTGACACTGGGCCAGGCCGGATTCCCCTTCCAGAGGATCACCCCGGCCGTCCGTTCGGCGGCCTGGTTGACGGCTTCAAAGACAGCCCTGTAGCTTTCGGCGTTAACAAGCTGGGCCTTGAGCGCGTAATCGGCCAGATCCTTCGGCTCGCCGTAGCGGCGCCGGATCGCCGAGTCATAGAGGCTGTACTTCCCGTTGTCCTCGCAGGCATCGTGATAACCCCAGACATTGTTGAGCGGAAACTTCACCTCGGGGTCGGGCTCCAATGGCAGGAATTCCTTCAGGCTTTCCAAAACCGGCACCGACGGAAGTCCCACCTCGTTCTTGAAAAGCCAGTCCCTTCCGCCGTCGACGAGGCGATAGTACTCCTTGGGTTCAACCCAATAATAGGGCCCGCCGGAGTAGGTGCCCGCGGCTTTGTTGTCGGGCCAGGAAAGCCCCCATCCTTCAGGAGGCGTCCGGTATCCGGAAGAAGGGATAAAGGGACGCGTCCCGTCCAGTCCGGCCAGGATGTCGTCCCGCAAAGGCCGGTAGATCTCCTCCCGCGGATAGCCCTCGTTGCCCGCAGTCCAGACGAGGAGCGAGGGATGATTCCGGAGCTTTTTGACGACTGCCGCGGCGTTGCTCAGGAAGGCCCGGGCATCGTAGGGATAATCCTGGCTGCCCTTATCCCAGGTCCCCTGGCAGTCGCCGGTTATCCAGAAGTCGTGCCAGACGAGGAGCCCCATCTCGTCGCAGAGATCGAAAAACTCTGCCCGGGGCGTCGTCCCGCCGCCCCAGATCCGGACCAGGTTCAGGTTGGCCTCTTTCCAAAGACGCAGCTCGCTCCGCAGCCTTTCGGGAGAATGGTTGAGCATCATATCCGGCACCCAGGCGGCCCCCCGGACAGGGACCTTGACTCCGTTGACAAAGAAATGCCGGCGGTCCCAGTCGTTCACTTTGTCAGCCTGGCTCGAGACCTCCCGGATCCCGAAGGGAATTCTTTCCATTTTCGAGATGTGCCCGCCGATCTCAAAACCGAGTTCGGCCTCATAAAGGTCCGGCCGGCCGAGGCCGTTCGGCCACCAGAGAACGGGATTCCTGACTCTGAGTTCAGGATAGTCTTCGGAGGAGAACGCGATCCCCAAAGTCTCCCGGGAACCCAGCCTTACGGTTTTCGTTATGAACGCGGTCTCTTTTTGTCCCAGCGCCCGAAGTCTGATACGAAGGCTAAGGACTCCCTCTTGGGCCGCATCCGAAAAATTGATGAGATCCGCCTTAATGCGGATGTCGGCCGCCGAGATATCGGGCAGAGGCAAGCCCGTGACCACCTGGACATCCCGGATATCGACGGGACCGGTCGCCGAAATCTTCACATCCTGCCATATTCCCATGTTCCGGTCCCGGACTGCAGGAATCCAGTCCCAGCCGACCGAGCAGTGCATCGTTACATTTTTCCCGATGTCTCCGGTCGGTCCCCCATTAAGCCCGAACGGCCCGAAGGCCTTGAGCTGGGGCTCGGCGGGCAGCCCCGGAAAATCGAGGGGGAAGATCTCCACCGCCACCACGTTTTCGCCGCCGGCGACGGCTATCCCGGTAATGTCAAAAGTCCAACGGCCGAACATGCCGACAACTTCATGCGAGCCGGCGAGCTTCCGGCCGTTCAGCCAGATCTCAGCCCGGTAGTTGATCCCCTCGAAGGTCAGCCAAAGTCTTTTCTCTTGGAGGCCCTCCTGAAGCGTAAAGGCTTTCCGGAACCACCAGGGATCCGCCCAGGGATTCCTCCCACCCGGAAGGTGGCTGAATTTCGCCAGGCCGTACTCCCGGTTAAACTCGTCCGAGGCGTCGGGGATCCGCATGTTGTTCATCCCGACGCAGGGATCGGGATAGACGGCATTCCGGACCAGCGCATTGAGAACCGTTGTCGGCACCGCCGCCGTGTACCAGCCGTCGGCCCGGAAATCCGGCCGGGAGATTTTGTCCCCGCTTTCTTTTGCCAGGATCGATGTCTGGACCCTCCAGCTCTCCCGAAGAAAGAGGGGATAATCCTCAGCGCCCGTGGAAGCAATAGGAAGACAAAGCCAAAGAAGAGCCGTCGTGAAGCCGAGCGGAGCCCGCCATCTCATCCGATTTCCTCCTGTCTGAAAATCCCCTTCTCCTCAATCCTCCCCGCCGGTGGGAAGGCATTAAAAAACAAGGTTCGGCCATTACGTCTCATTCTGTCCTTTTGATCAGGTAGCCGTAGATCCTGGCCTGCTGCAGATAATCGGGATGGGCTGGAGTGGCTGCGGCAAAAGACGAGAGGTCGGAGCCGGACACGGCCGCGGAACCCTTGGTGGTGACATGCTGGTTAAAAGCGTCGATATCGATGTCGAAGCCGGTAATAAGGATTCCGTCCGCTCCGGCTTGGGCAGCCTTCCTCTCGATTTTCTTCTGGTCCTTGCCTGGTTTTATCGTCCAGGTCGTGTCGAGGCTGATCCGGCCGATGATAAGGAAGGGATAACCTGGAGCCATCCGGTCATGGACCACGATCGAATCGGGGTCTGTGGGCGGGAAATTGAAGCCGGGATGCTTGGAAATAATGATCCGGCTGCAAGCCCCCAGGGTGAGAGATAAAAAACCTAGGGTTATCAGCTGACGTTTCATGGATGCCCTCTGGCTCTAGGCTAAGCCCGACATCCCGTGCCGTCAAGCCCTTTGAGAACCGGTGAAATCAGTGGACACTCGCCGCCCCAGACCCCGAAAGCCGCCCGGGGATCGTTCGGCGTAATAAAAGAGGCGGCGGACCTGCCGTCGCGGGATCAGATATATTCAATCGTGGCCGGAGGCTTCGGGGTCACCTCGTAGGCGACACGGGTCACCGACGGGATTTCCTTGACGATCCGGCGCGACATCTTCATCAGCACTTCCCACGGAACGGGGGTCGGCCGGGCCTTCATGGCGTCGCGGCTTTCGACCGAGCGGATGATGATGACGTGCCCAAACTTCCTCCGTCCCTCCTCGATCCCGGTCCCCATGTCATTGAGCAGGACGGCGAAGGCCTGGAAGGGCGCCAGCTTGCGAATCTCCTGCTCGACGACCACGGTCGCCTTGCGCACGATGGCCACCCTCTCCGGAGTCACTTCGCCCAGCACCCGGGCCATGAGCCCCGGACCGGGGAAAGGCATACGGCGATAGACGCTCTCGGGAAGACTCAGCTCCTTGGCCACTCTCCGCACCTCGTGCTTGAAGAGCTCCTTGATGGGCTCGACGACCTTGAACCCAAACCCCTTCTCGGGATCGATGCCTATCTGCTCCAGGATATTATGCTGGGTTTTGACTCCCCCTTTGGTCTCGATGATGTCGGCGGCGATCGTCCCTTGGACAAGGAAGCGGGCTCCGCTTGTCCTGACCTCCCGGCCGAAGACACTGTAGAACGTCTGACGGAAAGCTTTCCTTTTCTCTTCGGGGTCGGTCCTTCCGGCCAGGGCCGCGAAGAATTCCGCCGGGGCGTCGACGATTTCCACTTTTATCCCCAGCTTTCCGAATGTCTCCTGGACTTGCCGCGGTTCGCCCTCCCGCATCAAACCGTCGTCGATAAAGATAACCTTGAGCCGTCCGCCGATCGCTCGGTGGGCCAGGACCGTGCAGACCGAGCTGTCCACCCCTCCGGAAAGGGCGGATATGGCGGCCTCATCGCCCACGGTCTTATTGATGTCGACGATCTTGGCTTCGATGAATTCTCTGACTTTCACGACTGCTCTCCTCTCTCCTCGATTTCCGGGAATGATAACACAAAAGGCAGGGACACGACAAAATGTTCGGATGCCCCTCATCCCGAGGGGTGAGGCGGGGTTGCGAAATTCATCCGGGAATCCACCCAAAGGGGCGATTGACGGCCGGAGTGAGATAAATAAGATGAGAGATGCGTCAAGAAAAGGTATGAGGCTTCGAATTTACAAGAAGGAGGGCCTCATCCAAGGCGGAAACCGGGTGTATAAAGGGAGCAGGACAATAGGATTCCTCTCCTTCCTCTCCTGGCCCTCCTTCCCTTCTTCTCCATGAAACTCCCGCGATCTTCGCCGCTCCGATATTGAATCAATCCCACGCCGCGCCTCTATAACACAATATCTTGAGCTCTCCAGGAGAGCGATACGATATGTGGGAACGAATGTCAAGAGGTTTTTTGGGTCGTTTTGGGAGGCCTGGGGAAAAATGCGCTGGTGCGGCGGGCATAGGCAGCAAATTCCTGGTTTCCGGCATATTTCTTCTCGAGCATGCTGACGCCCGAAACGCGGAGCAAGAGGAAGCCTATGGTCAAGGGGCTGATGATGCCGGCCCAGCCGCAGTCCACTGAGAGCGACAGGAGCCAGATCCCCCACCACAGCGTTGCCTCGCCGAAATAGTTGGGGTGCCGGGTGTAACTCCACAGCCCGGACGTCATGATCTTCCCCCTGCTCTCCGGCTTTCTCTTGAATATCTTGAGCTGATGATCGCCCACCGCCTCGAAGAGGAAGCCGGCGATCCAGACTCCTGCCCCCAAGGCATCGAGAGGCGTCAGGCCTTCCTCCTTCGAGCGGTTGACCAGGAGGATCGGAGACGAAATCAACAGCATCAGGATCCCCTGGAGCATGAAGATTTGGAGGAAGCTCCTGGGGACAAACCAACGCCCCCAGTCCCGGCGCCATTTCGCATACCGGAAGTCCTCGCCCCGGCCCCGGTTTCTCGAGTATATATGGACGGCCAGCCGGAGGCCCCAGACAGCGACGAGCCCGTCGACAAGGACCTGCCGGATGGTGATCCCCGGTTTGAGTAAAAGCGTCGTCACGGCGACCAGGATGAAGCCCAAACCCCAGGCCACATCGACGATCGAGTTGTTTTTTTTGGACAGGGCGACGAGAAAGACGGCGGTCATGTAAACAAAGACCACGCCCGCTGCGGTGACGATGAAGGAGAGCATTTCCCGACTTTCTATTCGAACATCAGGGCGATACCCACGACGCCGATGCCGTTGTGGACGCCGACGACGGGAGAGACATCCATGATGTAGGCGGGCGGACGGCCGATCATCCGCTCGATCTCCCGCGCGTAGGCCTCGGCGCGCGGCCGGTTCTGGGCATGAGCGATTGCATACCGCCAGACCTTTTTCTCGGCCGCCATATCGGCGATCATCCGGAGGATCTTCCTCATGTTGGCCCGGCGGCCGAACGACTTGCCGAAGGGGAATCCTTTCCCGTTCTCATCGAGCGTGATGATGGGCTTGAGGTTGAGAAGGCGCGCGACCAGCCCTTTCATGGGGCTGATCCGGCCGCCGCGGACCAAGTATTTGAGCGTGGCGATATCGACCAGGAGGCGGGTCTTGGCGATCCACTCCTCGGAAAGGCGGATGATCTCATCATGACCCGCCCCGGCGCTCAGGGCCTCGGCGGCGCGCATGACGATCAGGCCCTCGGCGACCGACAGGCTCTTGGTATCGATGACCGAGACCACCTTCTGCTTGACCTTCTCGGCGGCCTGACGGCTGAAGCTCCAGGCCCCGCTCAACCCGGACGACAGGTTGAAGACGAGGATGGAGTCGTAGAAGGTCGAAAGGAATGAGAAAAGGTTCTGCATCAGGGCCACGGGCGCCTGGGAGCTTTGGGGGTGCTCGCGCCGGGTTTTGAGCAGCGTATAGAACTGGTCGGGCGTGATGGTCAGCTTGTCGAGGTACTGGGCGTTCCCGAAAGAAAGATTGAAGGGGATGACGTGGATCTGGTGTTCGTCGATGAAATCCGGGGGCAGGTCGCAGGCGGAATCCGTCACCATGGCAACCGGCCATTTCCGGTTGTGGCCGGCTTCGTACTGCCGGCGCATGTCGTCCACTTTGATCTGGACCGTCGTCCCGACGTCCCTCAGCTCATGGAACAGGCCGGCCGCAGAGTTGGTGTGGACATGGAAGCGGAGCTTTTCCTCCGAGCCGGCCACGATGGCGGAATCGCCGAAGGACTGGATGACGCTCCGGACCTTCTCCAGGTCCATGTTCTTGCCCTGGAGCAGAGCCTCCGTGCAATAGCGATAGGTGATCTCCCCATTGAAGGAATGGACCTTCTGGGGAAGCTCGGCCGAAGAAACGGAGGGCGGCGGGACATACCGGAGCTCGCCGTCGCGGGTGAAATGCCAGACCCCCTCGATGAAATCCACGAAGCCTTTGGCTCCGGCGTCGACGACTCCGGCTTTGGCCAGAATCGAGAGCTTCTTGGGGGTATTCAGCAGGGACTGCTTCGCGGCCAGGAGTGAATCGTGGAGAAGTTCCGCGAAGTCCGCCGTCTTGGCGGCCTTCTGGTGGACGGCCTCGGCCCACTCCCGCATGACCGTGAGCATCGTCCCCTCGACCGGATGAAGGATGGCCTTATGGGCCGAGTGAGCCGCCCGGCGGGCCGCCTCGGCGAAAGTCCGGACCGTGAGATGCTGCTCGCTCTCGATTTCCATGCTCAGGCAGTGCAGAAACTGGGCGAAAATGAGGCCGGAGTTTCCACGCGCCCCGGAGAGAGCGGCGTCGGCGATTGAACGCAGGGTGGCCTTCAACGATTTGCTGACCACGGCCGTCTCGGCGATCGAACGCATGGTGGCGGCCAGGTTGGTCCCCGTGTCGGCGTCCGGGACGGGAAAGACGTTGATCCGGTTGAGATAGTCCTTGTCCTGGATGATGGCGTTGCCCCCCGCCAGAAAGGCCAGGTACAGCCGCCGGCTGTTGAGATACCGGATCTTCATTTAACGCTCTCGCCCTGCGCTAAAACCCTATAATCCTGTCTATTCTAGCGGAAATGTCAAAAATATTCACCTATTCCGATAATTCATATGGGTTTACCAAAATATGCCGCCTCGCCTGGGGAGCGGCCGGGAGGAGGGAAAGACTATTGTTCAAGGTCGGCCCGCAGGTCGATCGGGGTTGGGAATTTTCCTAAAAAAGCGGCCCCGACCTGACGCTGTCCTCCAGCTCGAGGGCCTGCCTCCGCGAAAGCACCCAGGGTTTGTTCCAGGCGATGATATCCCGCCCGTTCCAGTAAAAGGTGAGGAAAGACGAGCTTTCCTCGTTGGAAATGGTCCCACAGTAAAAGGACTCGGCTCGGCCGAGCTCCCTTCGGAGAAAACGGCGGGCGCGTCTCTCCGAACGAAAATTCTTGCACCAGACCCGGTAGTCCGTGAAATCGGAGTAGAGGCAGACCTCCCAGCCCTTGACGCCGGGCATCACGCTCCTCTCATCCAAAGAGCGGGCGAAGCCGACTTCACTCCCCAGCCTCCTATCCAGGCGCGCTCTTTCGAGCCCGCGCACAGCTCTCCTCTCTCAGGCACCGATGAGGACAATTCTACTCTTATCGCCGGCCGGGCTCAAGTCTCAGCACGAGGCCGGAGAGGCGGGGCGGGCAGTTGACCGAGTGGGAGGATGGGGCCATAATAAAATGAGGGGCCGCCGCAATGAACAGAACGACGCTCTTGCTGCTCATCGCCTTGATACTCTTTCTTTCGAGCTGCGCCTGGCTTCCCATCAACTTCGTCACCGTCCAGGACAAACAAAAAGGCATCTGTTACTCCTGTTGGTGGGGACCGGAGTGCTTCTCCCGCGTCGATTCGGACGTCTCGCTCGCCCACCTCGCCGAGACGGGAGCCGAGTGGATCAATCTCGCCGTTCCCTGGTATCAGGAGAACATTGAATCGACCCGGATCTCGCCCGGCCGATCCACGGCGAGCGACGAGGACCTGATCCATGTTCTCAACCAGGCCCGCTCCCTGGGCCTCAAGGTCATGCTCCGGCCCGTCCTCGCCCTCTCCGAAGATACCTCGCACGGGATTGGCCAAATCGGCCAGGCCTTTGTCTCCGCGTCCAAGTGGAGAGAGTGGTTCGGCTCCTACCAAACCTTCATCGAATATTATGCCGGCCTGGCTGCGGCTCAAGGCGTGGGTCAGTTCTGCGTCGGCTCCGAGCTCAAGGGGACGACTCACCGGGACGCCGACTGGCGCGCGCTCATCGCGGGAGTCCGCTCCCTCTATGCCGGCCCCCTCACCTATGCCGGCAACCACAGCGATGTGCTCAGCATCACCTGGTGGGATGCCCTGGACTTCATCGGAGTGGAGGCCTATTACCGGCTGAGCGTGAAGCCCGCGCCGAAACTCAGGGAGTTAAGGGCGGCCTGGGGGCCGATCATCGGCCGCCTCTCCTCTCTCTCCGCCAAATGGCGGAAACCCATCCTCTTTACGGAAATCGGGTACCGGAGCATAAACGGCGCGGCCAGGTCTCCCGCGGACTCAGGGATCCAAGGGAGAATCGACCTCCAAGAACAGGCGGACTGCTATCAGGCGGCTTTTGAGAGCGTCTACTGGCAACCATGGTTCGCCGGGATGTATTGGTGGTCGTGGAGCCCAAACCCGGAGGAAGGCGGTCCGGATGATTCCGGATTTTCGCCGCACGAAAAGCCGGCCGAGGAAATCCTCAGAAAATGGTTCGGGGGGGCCTCGACGCGCGCCCCGCGTTGGATCAAGGAGCCGAACCCGGACCGGATGCTCGATATCTTCTCTGAAGGCCTTGGTCCGGGCTGGGAAGACCGGTCCTGGAGAGCGGATCTCGACTTCGAAGCGTCCGCTGAGGCCCACCGGGGCAGCCGGTCTCTCCGGGCCAGGCTCGATCCATCGGGAGCCGTATCTCTCCAGCATTCTCCATTTTTTCCCTATATGCACTATTTCCTCGAATTTTACATCCGCGGTTCCGGCGGGGAAGAGCCTCTTCTCTGGGCCTACTTCAGTGACCGGGAAGGGAAATCCCTTTTCAAAATTCCCGTGAACGACCCGCGCTACCTGGACGGTGGGCATATCAGGGCCGGAGAGTGGACCCGCGTCTTCATTCCGCTCAGTGACATGGGTGTGGCCAGGGCGCCCCTTCAACGCCTCTCCCTTCAGGATAGAAGCGGAAAAGGAACGACGGTTTTCTGGATCGATGACCTCCGGCTCATCGGAGCGAACTGGCGGAGAGAGCCGGCCCTTCCGGCCGGAGAATCCGCCCGCCGTTAGTGCTTTCGCCGGAGGCCGGCAAGAGGCCTGCCGGAGCCCGTGGACATTGTGCTCCGGTTCCCGATAAGATTGACCGCGCGGAAACAAAGGCTATAAAATATGGGCGTCCTGAGATGAAGAGACCGACCCTCCTTTGGCTCGCCCTCGTGATTCTCGTCCTTCCAGGTTGCTCCGGGCCCCAAGTCAAACTCGCCGCCGCTCAGGAAAAACAAAAAGGCATATCCTACGCATGTTGGGATCAGGGACTCTACTCCCTTCCCGATTCCGACCTCTCGCTCGCCCACCTTAAGGAAACCGGCGCCAACTGGATCAGCCTGATCGTCACCTGCTATCAGGACAACCTGGGATCGACCCTGATTTCCGCAAACGAGACGACGCCCACCGATGAGGATTTGATCCAGGCGCTCGGCCGGGCTCACGAGCTGGGCCTCAAAGTCATGCTCAAGCCTCACCTCGACCTCGCCAACGACCCCTCACACTGGAGAGGCCAGGTCGGCCAGGCATTTACATCCGAAACCGAATGGAGCGCGTGGTTCGCCTCCTACCAGGCCTTCATCGACCACTACGCCGACCTGGCGGCGGCCAACGGCGCCGACCAGTTCTGCGTCGGCTGCGAGCTCGAGGGGACGACCCACCGGGCCGCCGATTGGCGAGTGATCGTGGCCGGCATCCGCTCCCGGTACCCTGGTCCCCTCATTTACGCCGGAAACCACAGCGGCGAAGAAGTCGGGATGACCTGGTGGGATGCCGTGGACATCCTCGGGGTTGACGCCTATTATCCGCTGAGCATGAAGAACAACCCGACTCTCCAGGAGCTCAAGGCGGCCTGGCAGCCGCTTGTCTCCTCTCTCGCCTCTTTATCGGCCAAATGGCAAAAGCCCCTCATCCTGACCGAGATCGGGTACCGGAGCATCGACGGCGCCGCCAGGCATCCCTGGGACTGGCAGATAACGGGAAAGGTCGACCTTCAGGAGCAGGCCGACTGTTACCAGGCCGCCCTGGAAAGCGTCTACAACGAGCCCTGGTTCGCCGGCATTTATTGGTGGTCGTGGAGCCCGGATCCTCTCGAAGGCGGCCCGGACGATATCGGCTATTCGCCGCACGGCAAGCCCGCCGAAGAGATCCTGAGAGCCTGGTTCAAAGACTCGGGTCCGCAGGCGCGGCGCCCGATTCCGGAGCCGGACCCGAAGGGGATCCGCCCGGCCAAGAAGCCGGACATCCGTTAGCGTTTCCGCCGGGCAAAGCAACCCTAACCAGGTCTCATTCTCGGCGTAAACTTTGTAACCCACTAGACCGGCGGCGCCAGAAGGAGGCCAGGACC
>Ga0113563_10001052_pt1 | contig 14987 bp, 11 predicted proteins | sample Mud3Dept3metaG_FD_80117 | JGI IMG/M metagenome (GOLD analysis project Ga0113563, IMG submission 80117) | Freshwater wetland microbial communities from Ohio, USA, analyzing the effect of biotic and abiotic controls - Mud 3 Core 4 Depth 3... | ecosystem: Environmental > Aquatic > Freshwater >...
ATCCTGGATGAACCGACCGCCGGCTTGGACGTGGCTTCACGGGTTGAGTTGCACAGCATGATGGATGAACTGCGCAAGCAGGGTACAACCATTCTGCTTGCCACGCACGACATGGCCGAGGCGGAAAAAATGGCCGACCGCGTCGCAATCTTACTCAAAGGCCAGGTTATCGCTCGCGGTACGCCGATCGAGCTGACCGCCACCGGTTCGGGCTATACAAAAGTATCGGTTCGTACCGAAGAATCGCTGCTCAGCCAGGGCGAATTCACATTTCCGGGCGTCAAACAGAGCGCGATCAAAGAAGAGTACACGATTTACTATACTGTCGATCCCGGCCCCACCGTGTCGGCGGTCATCGAAACGATCAACTCTCAGGGCGACAAGTTAATCGACTTACGCGTCGAGCGCCCTTCTTTGGAAGAAAGATTTCTTGAAATTACCAACGCGTGAGGTCTATTATGAGTGCTTTTACCAATCACTTTGCATTTGAATTCAAGACTGGCATCCGCAATCCATCATTGATGTTGATGAATTACCTTTTGCCGTTGGGTTTTTACATCATGATGGGCGCGATTATGGTGAAAATCAATCCCACATTCGGTGAAATTTTAATCCCAGTCATGATCGTTTTTACAGCCATGTCTACCGCTTTGCTTGGTATGCCCGGACCACTGGTCGAGCTTCGAGATGCGGGCGTCTATCGCAGCTTTAAAATCAATGGCGTGCCAGCGCTATCAATCTTGACCGTTCCAGTTCTGACGACCATCTTCCATTCGCTGATTGTATCGGTGGTTATCGTTATAACTGCTCATCCATTGTTTGGTGGGCTTAATCCGACCAATTGGGTAGCTCTGATCTGGGGTACATTGCTATCCACGTTCACAATGGGTGCTTTGGGCGCATTGATCGCCGTCGTCTCGACTGGCGCACGCTCAACTGTGTTGCTTGCCCAGGCGATATACTTGCCGTCGATCCTAATTGGGAATATGATGGTGCCAGTAGCGGCACTGCCGGCCTCTCTCCAACCCCTGGCTGGCTTATTCCCGACTACTTATGCTATGACTGTTTTTCAATATTATGCCTATGGCCAGCAGACGGTCTTTAATCCGGTTGCCAGCCTGCTCGTTCTTTTAGCCAGCATCGTGATTTCGTTTTTGCTGGCGCTCTACTTATTTAGTTGGGATAGCCAGAACCAGACGCGTCGCGGTAGCCCGCTGCTGGCCCTGTTGGCGCTGTTGCCATTCCTGCTGGGAATCGTTTTTGCGTACTAATGGGCATCCGTGTACCATCAAGTCCGCTTCACCGCCGAAAAGATTGCTCGCCGGATTGCGTTGGTCGAGCCATACATTTATCGCCAACGCCTGCCGCTGATGCCATTTCGCTACCTGGAGTTGGCTTCGCCGTTTGATGAACCACCTGTCTGTTCACAGGTGGACGACTCGGGCTGGGAGATAATCCAGCCCGGTCAGGAATGGGGCGCCTGGCAGACCAATTTTATCTTGCGCACGAAATATCAGGCGCCGCCAGCCTGGGTGCGGTCATTCGCTGCCGGTGATGGTTATCCGGTTGCCTTATATCTGCCGTTAGGCGAGGCGGGCGATTTCTGCCATCCGGAAGCCCTGGCTTACATCGATGGTCATCCTTTTGCTGCCTGCGATCGCTACCATCAGGAGATCTTGCTCCCTATTAATATAATCGACGAACAGGAGCACAACCTCGCCCTGCCTGGCTGGACCGGCCTGGGAGGCGATATGCTCACGCCGCGACCAGGTGGTTTGCGGATGGGATCCTGCGCTTTAGTTCAGATTGACCAGGGCTTGCGCAATTTCGTCACAACCGCCCGGATTGCTTTAGAGGTTGCGCAGAATTTAGAGACAAATAATCCTTCAAAAGAAGCTCTGCTGACGGCTTTGGAAGCTGCGTTCAAAGACCTGGATACCCGCGAACCATTCGGTGAAATATTTTATCGTTCCGTACAGTGGGCCAGCTCGACATTAAGTGAAGGTATCCGCAAGTCCGGAACGCCGTTGGAGGTTGAGTTGACGGCGACAGGCCACGCACATATCGATGTCGCCTGGTTATGGACGCTCGGCCAGACCCGCCGGAAGGCCGGGCGTACTTTCTATAATGTCATTCGCCTGATGGAGCGCTACCCACAGTTTCGCTTTACCCAGAGTCAACCGCAGCTTTATGATTTTGTCCGCCAGGATTATCCAGACCTGTTCCGGGCTATCCAGGAACGGGTGGCGCTCGGCCTATGGGAGCCAATCGGTGGGATGTGGGTCGAGGCCGACTGCAACCTGAGCGGTCCCGAGTCGCTTGCTCGCCAATTCCTGCTCGGGCGGAGCTTCTTTCGCGAGCATTTCGGATCGCAGGCGGAATCACCGGTCTTATGGCTGCCGGACGTATTTGGCTATGCCTGGAACCTGCCTCAGCTCATCCGAGAGGCCGGTCTGAAATACTTTTTCACGATCAAGATCGGCTGGAGCCAATATAACCGGCTCCCCTATGATACCTTCTGGTGGCAAGGCCTGGACGGGACGCGCGTGCTCACCCATTTCTCAACCTCACCTGATCCGGGTTCATACGCCAGCACTTATAATGCAATGGCTACCCCAGCTGAGGTGATCGGCGCCTGGGAAAACTTCCAACAGAAAGAGCTGCGCCAGCCGCTGCTGATGGCCTATGGACATGGTGACGGAGGTGGTGGTCCGACTGCTCAGATGATCGAGAACCTGGCAGAAATGAATGAGTTCCCAGCGACGCCGCGCGTTCGCCAGGGTAGCGTGGGCGGGTTTTTTGCGGAAGTCGAAAATACTGTCGGCGCGGATCTGCCAGTCTGGAATGGCGAGCTGTACCTGGAGCTGCATCGGGGCACTTATACCACCCAAGGAAGAAACAAGCGGGCCAACCGGCGTAGCGAGTTCCTGCTGCACGATGCCGAATTCCTGACCACCTATGCCTCCATGCTCGACTCGGGCTATGTCTACCCGGCCCACTCGCTGCGTAAGGCCTGGGAGCTGGTCTGCCTGAATCAGTTCCATGACATCATCCCCGGCAGCAGTATTGCCGGAGTCTACGCGGAGTCGTTGGCACAGTATGAGGAAATCGACCGGATCGCTAAAGGAGTGTGCGATGAGGCGCTTTCATCTATCGCAGCCGCTTTGGGAGTAAGCTGTCTGGTAATTAATCCCACAAGTTTTGCCAGAAAAAATCCAATATTTTCGAGTTTGAGCGTTGGAAGACTGGCAGGTGGACAGGTTCAAGAAGTAGAGGAAGGCTTTTTAATTGAGGCAGGCGAGCTGACGCCGTTCTCAGTCGGACCTTTGCAATTCACATCGCAGGATAGAATAAACCGCCTACCGTCGAAGGCTTTTATCATTGAAGATGCTGAGGGGCAGGGGACGGCTGTACTGGAAAATTCGATTATTCGGGCTGATTTCTCGTTGCAGGGCGATCTGATCCGCCTGTACGATAAGTCAGTTCGGCGTGAAGTACTGCCGGTGGGGGCTTCGGCCAATATTTTCCAGGCTTTCGAAGACCGGCCAAATGCCTGGGATGCCTGGGATATCGATATACACTATGATGACCGGATGTGGCTGGCCAGGGAGGCCGACTCGATCGAGGTGGTCGAAGGCGGCCCATTGCGTGCCAGTTTGTTTATCCACCGGCGGATTTTGAACAGCACAATCAGTCAGAAAATCTCTTTAGGTGCAGAGGAGCGGCGATTGGATTTCGAGACGACTATCGATTGGCATGAACGGCACATCCTGCTCAAAGTCGCTTTTCCAGTTGATATACTGTCGCCAGTGGCTACTTACGAAATCCAATGGGGAAACGTTCAGCGACCGACGCACCGCAACACCAGTTGGGATTGGGCGCGTTTTGAGACGGCCGCCCAGAGGTGGGTCGATCTAAGCGAAGGTGGGTATGGCGTCAGCTTGCTCAATAATGGTAAATATGGCCATGATATCCACGATAACATTCTGCGGCTGACATTGCTACGCAGCCCAACCAATCCCGATCCAGACGCAGACCAGGGCGAGCACCACTTCACCTATAGCCTGTTTCCGCATCCTGGCGGTTGGGATGAGCGCACCGTTGCTGAAGCCTATTCCCTGAACGATCCACTTATCTTGTGGTCTAACAATTATTACAGCGATAGTCAACAGCAATCCGAAATCAAGGATCAGCAATCAACAATCAGTAATCAGCAATCTGAAATCGTATCTCTGGTTTCAACCGATACGCCCTGTTTGGTGATAGAGACCGTCAAAACCGCCGAAGATGGCAACGGAGTGATCGTGCGCCTGTATGAAAGCCAGCGCCGGCGCGGAACCGGACGGCTGCAGTTCGCTTTTCCGGTACAGGCAGTCTGGCGGACAAATCTATTGGAGGAAAACCAGGAGGAACTGCTCGTAGAAGACCGCAGTGTGATCATCCCATACAAACCTTATAAGATCATCACGCTGCGAATCATCAACGGGAATTAATTAGTTTTTGTGCGGTGAACTGGTCGGTGATCAACCGGTTAATCAGCTTGCCGTGCAAAGCGCCACGAATTGCCTCAACCTTGCGCTTGCCTCCGGCGATGCCAATTGAGCGTCTAACGTGCTTGAGCTGATCCAGGCTCATCCCCACCACCCGCTCATTCAGGGCGGAGTTGATTGGTTGGCCTTCCTGGCTAAAGAAACGTACCAGGATGTCTCCCACAGCGCCGCTTTGCTGCAAGCCAGCCAGCTCATCCATCGTAAAAACATTCCCGCTGGTCGCCAGGAGCGAAGAAGGCTTGACCTCGCCAATACCCACCAATGCCAGGCTGACTTGATCGAAATATTTCATCGATTCCTGGATGAACGGGTCTTCAAGCAGCGCCTTTCGGGTGCCCCCGGAACCGAGTACGCCGGGAGTGGGTAAGAATATTGTTTCGCCGTGTACCAACTGCGCCAGGCGGCTGACCAGGCGGGTGGCATACGTCTCCGCGGCTGGGTTACCCACTCCGCCCAGTATCTGCACTACCTTAACCTGTTTTAGATTCGGTATGGAATGCATGGATTCGACCATCGCCAGCAACGTGGCGCTCCAGGAGGAGATGCCAATCACTTCTCCGCTGCGGATGGAGTTTTCCAGGTAGAAAGCCGCCGCCGCGCCGATATCGCGCAGCACAACATCATCGTCGTCGATCGCGGAGTCGGCCACGATAGCATCTTTAATCCCATAAATCTGTACCAGGGCCTCTTCCAGTTCGGTGTAGACGCCCTTTGGCGTGGTTACGCTGGTGCGGACGATTTTCTCCTCATGAGCGCGCTTGATCAGACGCGAAACGGTAGCCTGGGAAAGAGACAGAAGCTCGCCGATTTCGGCCTGCTGTAGTCCGTGTTCATAATACAGGCGGGCTACTTTAGAGATCAAGCGCAGCTCATCCGTTCGCGTCATTAACCATTCAACCTTCTAACCTTCGGACGTTTAAACGCTCGAGGTTCGATAACTAAATTTTAAATCCCTCAATCTGTGCTTCCCACGCTCGGATAATTCGATCGTCCAGGATTTCTTCGTCGGGGCCGTTTAATAGACCTTGCTGTTTATTCCATTCAACGACCTGGCGAGCCCAATTATCCAGGGTGACCTCCCATTGGAATACAGGAAAATCGCGCAAGAAGCGATCGATCGAGAACGCCACGTTAAACCGTGTCAGCGCATGCAGCAGGCATCTACAAATTTCCGGATGGTCGACCGCGGTAATGATCTCTGTCGGGATATAGACTATATTGGGTTCGACCCCGAGCACATGCGCAAATAGGCGGATATAGCCAGCATGGGTGGTGAAAACCGGGTGGCCGCAGGTGTAATCTTTACCGATGGCGCGCGAAGCATCAACCAGGGTTGCGATCATTTTCCCGGTATTCATGGCTGAGCTGACGTGCATCAATGTGGTACCGTCGCCGGGCACCAATATCGGGCGGCCGGTTTTCAGGCGGCGTAACATTGCAGGTCCCTGATCGCGGGACATAAATGACAATATGAAACGCGGCCCAAAGGAGTATGCCGGTCGAACGATGGTTAGTGGGAAACGGGCCGGGTGGTAATGGGCGCGTAAAATGGCCTCGCACTGCCGTTTATTCTCTGCGTAGGCAGACTGTGTCGTCGGGTACCATAGATCGTCTTCGCGAAAAGGCAGGCGTGATAGTGGATAACCGTACACGTCCACGGTGCTGATAAAAACAAACTGGCGCAGCTTTCCTTCTACTATTGAAAGTATCCGTTCAGCCTGCTCAGGAGTAAATAACACAAAATCAAGGACGATATCGGGCCCAAAGTCTTCTATGACCTGTTGGAGCACAGGCAGTTCATTCCGGTTGCCGGGGTATTGCTTTACCCGCGGATCGAGTTCCGAAAAGTGTTCTCCTGTGGATAACACAGCGACCTGGTAACTTCGGCTCAGGAGTTCTTGGATAGCGCTGGTAGATAAATTTCCAGGTCCGCCTATGAACAATACCCGGTCACCTGCACGATCACTCATATAGTCGTCTCCTTTTTCGACTGGGGGGATACAATCCGTTGCCAGGTAAATTAAAGTTGAAAACCCCACGCGCCGGCGACTAATATTACATTGGCATAAGGCGTGAATTCGGCAGTCCGGATAATTGCCTTTGTATCGCGGGTCATTTTTTTGAATTCAAGATGAGGAATCGGTTCAATCGGTACATTCCCCAATAGTTTTTGGATACCTGCAAAAATGTGTGGGCTGACTTTTAAAATATCTTCCGAGACATAAGCCTTTTCAACATACATCTCTTTCAGCACCACTTCCAATGTCTCCAGAAAGCCCGGCACACCTGGTTTTAAAGCTAGGTCGATCCGGTGGGTGGTCTCCGGTACGGGTAGACCGGCGTCAGCGACAGTTAGCGTATCCATATGTTCCAGGTGGGCAATCGCAGTCGAAATGGGGGCGTTGATAATGCCAATTTTTTTCATGATAAAGGCCTGTTTTTGAGAAAATTATCTACCTCAACGCGGTAAGGCAGCGAGGGCTGGGCGCCCAGCCGCGTCACGGAAATTGCCGCGGCTGCGCTGGCAAAATGGGCTGCCTCGATCAGCGAAGAGCCTTCGCCAAGAGCGACCGCTAATGCGCCGACGAAAGCGTCGCCGGCCGCAGTGGTATCGACCGCCTGGACGGGAAAGGCTTTGGTTTGCGTATAGACGATTTCTGGCTCGGCCAGAACAGCAATCAAAGCTCCCTGGCTACCCATGGTAATGATCACACTTCCAGGGCCGGATTGGAGCAAACTCGCAGCAGCCTGGTGGGCGTCTTGTATGGAATGGATTTCTATCCCGCTTATAAAAGCGGCTTCAAATTCGTTCGGGATGAGAACGTCTACATAATTGAGTAACTCGGCAGAAAGGTGTTGAGCTGGAGCCGGGTTCAGCACCACGCGCGCGCCTCGTTGCCGTGCCAGCTCGGCCGCAGTAACAATTGTATCCATCGGAGTTTCGAGCGGCATAACTAACAGATCGATTTCTGTTAGCTGTTCGAAAGCATTTCTAACCGCCTCAGCCTTCAACGTGAAATTAGCGCCGGAGGCTACGGAAATGCTGTTTTGACCCTGGGCATCGACGGTAATCAGTGCTACTCCGGTAGCCGCTTCCTGATCAACTCCTACGAAGGTCGTATCAATGCCCTCCTCACGCGCCATCTGTCTGAGCTGGTCACCGAATGCATCAGCACCTACCCGACCGATCATCGTCACCTCTCCGCCCAGGCGTGCCGCCGCGACGGCCTGGTTGGAGCCTTTGCCGCCCGGAAATGTCGCAAATACACCGCCCAGGAGTGTTTCGCCAGGCCGGGGTATGGCCGGCATACGCACCACCAGGTCCATGTTATAACTTCCGACAACGACAATCTTTGCCATACGCTGCCGCCTTGTTTCCGTCAGCTAAATAATGTGTGGTGGACCACATCCACCACACATTATTTATATATAAAATTAACTATGGTTTCGGGCACGCCTCGGTAGAACCGGTGGGCGCGAAGGTCTTGTACTGGCAGTAGTTATCCGCAGTGATCAAGACCATGTCGATGGACTGCTTCTCGGGTTTTTCAGCGCTTCCATTCTTGATATAGTAATCTGCCTGGATAGCGGCCTGGTTGGCCATCTCGGCTACGGGCTGGAGGGAGGTAGCTTTCAGCTCACCCTTGCCGATGGACTGGAGAGCGTCGTCACTGCCGTCAAAGCCGACCACGATGACATCTGGGCGGTTGGCTGCGATCAGGGCTGCCTGGGCGCCGAGAGCCATGGTGTCGTTGCCAGCGATCACACCTGTGATGTCTGGGTTGGCCTGCAAGATGGATTCCATCACGGTCAAAGCTTCAGTCTGGCTCCAGTTAGCGGTCTGCTGGGCGACCATCTTCATGTTGGGAAGTTGGTCGAGGACGTCATGGTAACCTTGCGAGCGGATGTGGGCGTTGGTGTCGGTGTCCTTGCCGGTCAGCTCGACATAGTTGCCTTTTTCGCCCATCAGCTTAGCAAAGTACTCGGCCAGGATGGTAGCGCCCTGGTAGTTGTTGGAGACGATCTGGGCGACGGCTACGCCTTCCTTGGTGATCTCACGATCGACCAGGAAGGAGGGGATTCCGGCGTCCTTGGCCTTCTGCACGGCGGCGACAGTGGCGTCTGCGCCAGCATTATCCAGGATGATGGCGGAAGCTTTCTTGGCAATGCAGCTCTCAAACAGCGCCATCTGCTGGTTGGCATCGTCGCCATGGTTCAGGTCTAATGTGTCATAACCCAGCTCTTTCGCCTTCGCAGATGCAATTTGCTGCATCGCGCCGAAGAAGGGGTTCTCAACCGGCGGAACGATCACGCAAATCAACTTTTTCCCAGCTGGCTGTTCAGGAGCTGTGGTCGGCTGAGCGGCGGTTTCTGGGGCGGTAGTTGGTGCTGGGGTTGTTTGTGCGCAGGCGCTGATCAACATTGCCAGGACCAGGATAAAACTGAAAATCGTAAAGGCTTTCTTGCTAGACATTTTTCTCTCCTTAGTAATATTTTGATGGTTTGACATTACATCAATCTTCTCGCATAGTTCAATTTTCTAGGGCAATCTTTCTTTAATTTCACCTCCTTATGGTTTTAATTCCTTATTTCAATTCTTGCTGCTGCTGCAAGGCAATGCGTTCTTGCATGCGCGCCTGCGCCTGGTCGATAATGACTGCCAGTACGATCACGGTGCCTTTGATCACCATTTGCCAGAACGAGGAAACGTTGGACATGACCAATCCATCGCCTAAAACGCCGATCACGAAAGCGCCGATCAGTGTGCCGCCGATGCTGCCGCGTCCACCTGCCAGGGACGTTCCGCCCAAGACGACCGCGGCGATGGCATTCAGCTCAAAGGTTTGACCTGTAGCCGGGTGAGCGGCGACGAGCTGGGAAGCGATGATCAATCCAACAAAGGCGCAGCAGAAGCCACTGATCATATACACAAGTACCTTGGTACGGTTGATACGTACCCCAGACAGCTCGGCAGAGCGCTCGTTGCCTCCGATCGCATATACATGCCGTCCGAATGGAGTACGGGTCGTGATAAACCAGGCCACCAGGGCAAAAACTACCATGATCCAGATGGAGTAGTTAATTCCCAAAAACTCGCCAGCGCCTAATTTCTCAAAACCGGTGTTGCCAAGTTCCGGCCGTCCGACCAGGTTAGGGAAAGTGTAGCCGTTGTTAAGCAGCCCGGCAAAACCGCGCGCCACGTACATCATACCCAGGGTAGCGATGAAAGGAGCCACGTTGAAACGGGTAATGATGATCCCGTTAATGGAGCCCATGATCGTAGCGATGATGATGGAGATAATCAGGATCATCCAGGTATGCGGATATACGATTACACCCAACGCCGGGATCGAAATGCCATTATTGATCAACATCCCTGCGATCATCGCCGTCAGGCCGACGATGGAACCCACCGAAAGATCGATCCCACCAGTCAAAATAACGAAGGTCATTCCGATCGCCAGCAACGCGTTCTGGGCAACGTGTTTCGACATAATAGCGATATTCTCGGCGCTCAAAAAGTCTGGCCACAGCGTCCAGGCAAAAAAGATTACCACCAAAATTAGGGCAATAAACGCCCGGCCACGTAATAAGAACTGTAATGTGCTGGTTCGGGTAATTCGGCGTGGTTTCTTGGCTGAGATTGCTTTACTTGTGTCCATTTTTATTTGTTCCTCCATTTTGATTGGCGGCGCTAGTTGCCAGCCCATGGCCAACCGCCGAAGCGACGACGAGTTTCTCTTCTGTGGCTTCTTGCCGGCTAAATTCGCCGGTGATGGCTCCTTTCGATAGGACCAGTATTCGATCCGACATCGCCAATACTTCTTTCAATTCCGAAGAAATGAAAATTACGCCGTAGCCTTCTTGGGCCAGGTTGCTCATGATTTCAAAAATCTCGGATTTAGCGCCCACATCAATGCCACGCGTCGGTTCATCCAACATCAGCACCTTAGGTGAGGTCAACAGTGCTTTTGCAACCACCACCTTTTGCTGGTTACCGCCGCTCAGGCTGGTGATAGGCTGCTGTATATTCGCTACCCGGATAGAGAGGCTTTTCACCATGCCCTTGACCGCTTCTTTCTCTTTCTTCGGTGCCAGGTAGAAACGGTTCAAGTAGCGCTTCAAACTGGCCAAAAGGATGTTGTCGGCTACTGACATGCTTTGCACAAGGCCTTCGCGCTGGCGATCTTCTGGGACAAGCACAATCCCGGTCCGGATGCGTTCGGAAACCGTAGAAGCCAGCACAGGTTGACCCTTTAATAATATCCGCCCGCTGGCTGCTGGCCGGGCCCCGGCCAGGCAGTCGACCACATCCGAACGCCCCGCTCCCATCAGCCCGTACAAACCCAGGATTTCACCAGCGTGCAGCTCAAATGAGACGTGGTCTACAATGTATCCGCCGCCGGCCCTGGGTAGCGTGAGCTCTTCCACCTTCAACAAGACTTCGCCGATATGATGGTCTGTGCGCGAAAACAGTGCTGCGGGATTTTTTCCAACCATCTTTTCAATGATCCAGGGTACATCGATGTCGGCGGCGCTTGCCGTTTCCACCAGGCGGCCATCACGTAAGACAGTCACATAGTCGCCAATCTGCAAGAGCTCATCTAACTTGTGGGAGATGTAAATGATCGATACCCCTCTGGATTTCAGCTCGTTTATCACCCGAAAAAGGACTTCGACTTCAGTGGTGCTCAACGCAGACGTTGGCTCATCCATTATCAGGATGCGAATATCCTGGGCCAGGGCTCTGGCGATCTCAATGATCTGCTGTTGGCCAATGCGTAAATCGCCGACCATCGCATCTGGATCGATATTTTGCTCTAGCCGGCGGACCAGCTCGCGTGTGTGTTGTTTTTGGATTTTCTTATCGATCAAGACGCCGCGCTGGGTGACTTCTCGGGCCAGGTAGATGTTCTCGACCACACTTAAGTTCGGGCATAGAGTCATTTCCTGGAAAATTATGCCAATGCCATGACTGGCGGCTTCCTGTATATTGCGGAGATGGATTTCTTTGTCTTCAAGGAAGATGCGCCCTGAGGTAGGTTGTTCTACACCGGCGAGGATTTTCATTAAAGTCGATTTTCCGGCGCCGTTTTCACCGACTAGGACGTTGACTTTCCCGTAATAAACATTAAAGCTTACATCGTCCAGGGCGACTGTTCCGGGAAAGACTTTGGTGATGTTTTCCGCGCGCAATACGATCCCATCTGGGCTGGAGCTTACCTCGATTGGTACAGTGATTTCAATCTGTTCACTCATCGCTTCACCCCTGTACTTCGATCTTGACCGGGACTATGGTCACTTTACTGAGATCGATGTTTACCAGGTTGAATGTCCGGATGGTCATCGCCCCGTAAAATGTGACCGTTTTCCCGACAAGCTGTGCTTTGTCCAGACCGGTATAAGCTGTGCTGACAACCCGCTTATTAATTTCTGCACCGACTTTGCCATATTCTGTCTGTTCTTTGAAATCACCGAAGTTAATGAAACCGACGCCATCGCGGATAGATGTCTCATCACTTGGGATGCGCGGACCTAGATATACAAGCACCTTAATGGTGCCATCGTAACCGGCAGGCTGGATTTCCATCACGCCCAGGCTGGTCGAAGTATCCACTGAGACCACTTTGGCTTCACCTTTGACCAGGTAAATATGCGCTTCTCCCACCGTGATCAGTCCATACTGGTTTGCTACTTTGATCAAATCCGCCTTGGCGGCAAAGCCATCTGCGTTGGGATGCATGGCATTCAGGATATCCGACAGGTTGACGGCTTTTGAATTTATCGTGGGGATGATTTTACTCTCCCAAATGCCATCGACGTATTTTACAGGGTCGAATGCTTCGCTCTGCTTCTGCTGCTCCACCTGGGCAATTGGAACGACTGTGAAAGCATAAGGCCAGACAAAGTAGCCAACAATCAGAACAACGACAATGCTTACCAGGACAATGATCAGTTTTTTCGATTTCATAGGCGGTTCCTTTTATGGATTTAAGACCTGGCGGACTGCTTTGTCCCAGCCTGCTAATAGAGCGGCAACCTCGGCCGGGTTTTGGATGGGTTTGTATTCGGTGTAGAAAGCGGGAAGCTGTCCAAGTTGTTCCAAGTTGGGTACAATACCCAGGCCTAGCATCCCCATCATAACCGCGCCAAACGCGGAAAGCTCAACCAGGCGCGAAGCGCGCACGATGTGCCCGGAGATATCGGCGACAAATTGCATCAAGAACTTATTCCTGGTTGCACCGCCATCTGCATGGATGGCCAGGAGTTGCAATCCGGCCTCTGATTCCATCTGTTTGAGGGCATCGTTGATGATATAGGCGATGGATTCCAGAGCCGCTCGCACAACGTGATTTTTCGTACTGGCAGGCGTCAGGCCTGTGATCGCAGCACGCACATCTGACCGCCAGTATGGCGCACTCAGACCCACAAAAGCCGGGACCAGGTACACGCCGCCATTATCTGGGATAGCAGTCGCCAGAGGTTCGGCCTCTTCGGTGCTGTGGATTAGCTCGAGTTGGTCGCGCACCCAGGCGATTGTTGCGCCCGTGAAGTTGGTAATGCCTTCCAGTGCGTAGGTTGGTCTACCATACAGGACCCAGGCAATGGTAGTGACTGAGCCATGCGCGTCTAGTGCTTGCTCCGTGCCCAGGTTGAGCAGCAGTGAAGAGCCGGTTCCAAAAGTGACTTTGGCGCTGCCGGGGGAAAAACAGCGCTGCGCAAACAGGGCTGCCTGGGAATCACCCATTACACCGCGAATCTTGATGGGGTGGGTCAATAGACCATCCAGATTCGTCTGGCCAAAATCCGCCGAGCTTTCTCTGATCTCGGCTAGGGAATGGGTGGAGATATCGAATAGTTGCAATAACTCGGTATTCCAGTTTAATTGGTTAATATCATAGAATAGTGTGCGAGAGGCATTGGTATGATCGGTGGCGAAAACCTGGCCATCCGTCAATCGGTAGATCAGGTAGGTATCGATCGTGCCGAACAAGGCAGAACCATCGGCCAATTTTTGACGCAGGTCGGGACGTTCGTCCAAAAGCCAACGCAGCTTGGAGGCTGGGAAATAGGTGTCGATTTTCAGGCCGGTCAGCTCATGGACGCGCTGTCCGTAGCCGGACGCCTCTAATTTCGAGCACAGCGCTTCACCACGCCGGCACTGCCAGACAATAGCGTTATAAAGAGGCTCGCCAGTGGAACGGTCGAACAGGACAAACGTCTCACGCTGGTTGGTGATTGATAGGCAATTGATTTCAGGGATCCATTGGGGGTGCTTTTGCAATAGTGCGCCGGCGGCCCGGAGGGTATTCTTATAAATGACCTGCGCGTCGTGTTCGACCCAGCCGGGTCGAGGATAAATCTGGTCATGCGGCCAGGCGATTTGGTCCAGCAGTTCGCCGGATCCATTGAACAGAATCGCTTTTGTGGCTGAAGTGCTTTGGTCAATCGCCAGGAAGATGCTCATGACTCCTCTAGTTCTTTTTGCCCAATAATGCCAGGGCTATCTGTTGTAATCCTATGGGTGTAATCCCGTAATAAGCAAAGATCTCTGGCTGGCTCCCTGTCATTGTATATTCATCAGGGAAACCGACGATGTGCATCGGTATATATACCCGCTTTTGCATCAGTAGGGAGGCCACACGGCTGCCGAGACCGCCGTAAACGCTGTGTTCTTCGACGGTGATCACTGCCTGGCTGTGATGGGCAGCCTCGAGCACGGCTTCCTCATCGAATGGGCGCAACGTATGCATACTAAGGACGGTGCAAGATATTCCTTGCTCTTCTAGCAACCCGGCTGCCTGGTAGGCTGGCAAAACGGTTTCTCCACAAGCAATAAAGGATACGTCGCTGCCTTGACGTAAAATGGCAGCTTTGCCGATCTTGAATTCTGACCCAGCCGGATGCAGATCGGGCATTGCTTTTTTGCCGAAACGCAGATATATGGGGTGAGGGTAATCGACTGCCGCTCGAACCGCCTGCTCGGTCTCGAAGTTGTCGGCCGGAACAACGATTGCGATGTTGTTGATCGCCTGAAAGACGGCGAAATCGTGTAAGGTATGGTGAGTAGAACCGAGCGATCCATAGCTGACCCCTGCGCTGATTCCAACCAATTTAACCGGCTGATCGGAGTAGGCAACATCATTCTTGATCTGTTCCAACGCACGCGCGGTCAAGAAACTGCCCGGAGAAACGGCGAAGACTTTTTTCCCGGCGGATGCCAGGCCGGCCGAGACGCCAACCAGGTTTTGCTCGGCGATGCCGATTTCGATGATTTGATCGGGGAGCGCCTTGCCGTACTCGCCCAGGCGGGCAGAACCGCGCGAATCGCTGGTGACAGCCAAGATCGATGGATCCTTTTGGGCTAAATCAAGCAGCGTATCTGCGAAGACTTGAAGGTTGGGTTTAGCGGGGTTCAGCGATAGCATATTTTTC
>Ga0113563_10001053_pt1 | contig 14984 bp, 15 predicted proteins | sample Mud3Dept3metaG_FD_80117 | JGI IMG/M metagenome (GOLD analysis project Ga0113563, IMG submission 80117) | Freshwater wetland microbial communities from Ohio, USA, analyzing the effect of biotic and abiotic controls - Mud 3 Core 4 Depth 3... | ecosystem: Environmental > Aquatic > Freshwater >...
CCCGAGTTTGGCTACGCGCGCGAGATGGATTGGCTGCACAACATGCACGAGTGGATGATCAGTAAGAAACGCTTTTGGGGTCTGGCGCTGCCCATCTGGGTTTGTAACGAGTGTGGTCATTTTGAAGTCATTGGCGACGAAGTTGAATTGAAGCAGCGTGCCATTGCCGGCTGGGAGTTCTTTGCCGGTCACACTCCACACCGCCCCTTTATCGATGCGGTCAAGCTTGAATGTCCAGAGTGCCATTCGGTAATGAGCCGCATCACGGACGTTGGCAATCCCTGGCTGGATGCGGGCATCGTCTCCTTCAGCACCCTGCGTTACCGCAGCGACCCTGAGTACTGGCGCGCCTGGTATCCGGCGCATTGGATCAGCGAATCATTCCCCGGCCAGTTCCGCAACTGGTTCTACAGCCTGCTGGCGATGGCGACGGTCATCGATCGCAGTCCGCCCTTCCTGGAAAACTTCGGTTACGCCACGCTACTGGCTGAAGACGGGCGCGCCATGCACAAAAGCTGGGGCAACTCCATCGAGTTTAACGAAGCTGCTGCACACATGGGCGTGGATGTGATGCGCTGGCTGTTCTGCGCCCACAAGCCGGAAAACGACCTGTTGTTTGGGTACACGCGCGGCGATGAAACGCGCCGCCGCTTCCTCATCCCACTCTGGAATGTCTACAGCTTCCTGGTAACTTATGCCAATCTAGATGGGTGGCAGCCCCAATCCTCGCCCCTGGTGAGGGAGCGGGGTGAGGGCTTTGACCCCGCTTACCCAGAAGGTTCTACCCCTGCCAGCGACAACTTGCTTGACCGCTGGATCCTGGCGCGGGTCAACCAGGTCATCCCGCTGGTGACGAGTGCTTTGGAAAATTCCGACCCATTGGGGGCGACCATACCCCTGGAATCCCTGCTGAGCGATCTGACCAACTGGTACGTGCGCCGCAGCCGCCGCCGCTTCTGGAAGAGCGAGCATGATGCTGATAAAAATACCGCCTATGCTACCCTGTACCATGTGATGGTCAAATTCATCCGCTTGTTGGCGCCTTTTGTGCCGTTTGTCACCGAGACCATCTACCAGAACCTGGTGCGCTCGGTACAGTCCGGGGCATATGAGAGCGTCCACCATACTGCATGGCTGAAGGAAGATGAGACTGTCATCGACCAGGAGCTGCTCGACCAGATGGACCTGGCGCGCCAGGTGTCCAGCCTCGGCCTGGGCGCCCGCAATGGCGCCGGGTTGAAAGTGCGCCAACCGCTCAACAAGGTCCTGGTTTATGTCGGCGGCAAGCGCACCTTGAGCGAGGAGTTGGTGAGCATCGTCATGGACGAGCTGAATGTTAAGAACTTTGAGTTCGTTGAAGACGCCTCTCGCCTGGTGACTTACCGCATCCTGCCGGATAACAAGCTGCTCGGGCCGAAATACGGTGCGCTCTTCCCCAAAGTGCGTCTCGCATTGGCGCTCCAGGATCCTGCCAGGGTGGCTGCCAGTGTCAGCGCTGGCTTACCCGTGCCTTTGGAGCTCGAAGGCCAGTCGGTTGAGCTGGCGCCGGAGGAGATCCTGGTGAGCACGCTGCCCGTCGAAGGGCTGGCGGTAGCGGCCGACAAGCTGCTCACTGTGGCGGTCGATGCGACCGTGACGCCCGAGCTGCGCGCCGAAGGCCTGGCGCGTGAGGTGGTTCGCCGGGTGCAGGCCATGCGCAAGAACGCTAATTTCAATATTGACGACCGCATCACAACGTATTACCAGGCGGGAGACGAGCTGGCAGGCGTTTTGCAAACCTGGGGCGACTATATCAAGGCGGAAACTCTATCCACGCAACTGGTGGCTGGGTTACCACCGGACGGAGCGCACGTCGAGACGCATGACGTGGATGGGGAGGAGCTCGTTTTGGGAGTACAGAAAGACCCTTAGCAAAAGAAATGCACGACGAATGTGCTAAACTGGAAGACGGCCCTTTAAGTCTGTAGGGCTGAAAGGGCCGTTTTCTGCAATGAGCTTGCTGGCTGCCTCAACCTGGCCCCAAACGTTCCACAAGAGCACCCCGCGCACGCGGCCACCGTCCAGATAATAGATCACACCCTTCTGATAGGGTTCTGACCAATCAGAGAAAGTATCCAAACCGGGATTGAGTTCCCCAACCGCCTCATACCCGAGGTCAAAAAGGTCTGAATAAAAATATGGCAGATGATGGTAAGGCTCTGGGGATGCCGAAGCCATATTCCGTCCTGCCAGCTCGCCCATGCTGTTGGCGTTATCCTCATGTTCGACGCGCATGCGCTTGCCAAGATGGGGGCTATAGAACCTGGCTACATCACCTGCAGCGTAGATGTCCGGATGGCTGGTGCGCAGGTACTCGTCGACTACTATCCCGTTATCGACGGCTAAGCTGGCGGCATTAGCCAGGTCAGTGTTGGGTTGGATGCCGATCCCGGCTATAACGTTATCGACCACAACCTCTGAGCTAGTATCAGTTTTCAGGGTAATCTTGCCATCCGCTTGCTTTATATCTGTAACTTTTACGCCGGAGATAACTTCAACGCCTTTTTCAAGATAATACTGTTTCAAAAAAAGGGCGAGATCGGGTGGAAAAGCCAGGCTGCCAATACCTTCTTCCGGGAAGAGCATTACCACTTGCTGATCGTTCAGAACCAGTGCAGCTGCCATCTCTGATCCGATGAAGCCGCCTCCAATCACGGCGAAGTGGCGCCTGGTTGCTGCCAGTTCTTTTAACTTCAGATAATCGTCCAGCGTACGGAAGTAGGTGATGTTTTCACCGCCGAAAGGGAAGCGGCGAGGCATACCCCCGGTGGCTAAAAGCAGTTTGCCGTAGGAGTATTTTATGCCTTGATCGTCGATCACCTGCTTTGCATGCGGGTTGAGCGAAGTGACCTTTCGGCCCAGGAACAGATCGACCCCAGGCAGGTCGACACGGCGCCAAATTTTCTCGAGTGGCTTGCCTTTCCACAATCCCTTGCTCAAGGGCGGGCGGTTGTAAGGCGGGTGGTGCTCTGCGCTGATCAGCCCAATCGTCCCCTGGTCATCCACCTTGCGGATTCCGCTCAGTGCAGCCGCGGCAGTCATGCCTCCTCCAATAATAAGATAGGGAAAATGGTTCATTATTACCTCCAATTAGCACCTTTCTGATTCGCTTCAATTGCGATAATAAATAATATTATTATAATAAATATTATCATACTTGTCAACAGGTTCCAGACGAACATGAGAGCGTCTGAGGTAGGGATTTTTTATAGGACTGTAGTGCGCACCTCACATCCCAATTATGGGACAATCACGATCTAGACTGTAGTTTGACAGTGTGTAAATACTCTGCTATAGTAAGATCACTGGATGGATTAATATTTTTGTGATCCAATATATTTCTTTTTAGGAGGTTAATCCATGGAAACCACGCATAAATGTGAAACTTGCTCGATGAGACTGAATGCTGAAGCCAAACCAAAGTCTTTCATGGCGAAGTTTTGGAGATGGCATACCACCTGGTGCCCCGGCTGGAAAGACTACCAGCGATATTTGAAGGCAAAACAGGCTGAGGCTCCCCCTGCTAAATAGGTGATGACGACCTACGATCTCTGCTTTGCATGGAATTGGGAGTATGATTTAGATTTTGCGAATTTGCTCTCCAATGCCTGCGAGGGGCGGGGATTGTCATTGCTGCAGGTTACGCCGGACAACCTTGGGGGAATACTGGTTGCGCTTGAAAATCGACGGGTATTTTTCCAGGCGTTGCTGGACCGCGCAACGGATGCTGATCTAAATTTTTTGCCGTTAGCCCGGTGGGCAGCGGAACAAGGCGTATGTCGCATCAACCCCTATGAACGAGCATTGGCCACCTGGGATAAGGTTGCCATGCACTACCACTTAATCCACGCCGGGCTGCAAACGCCCCCTACCATCGTCATTCCATCTTACAAAGATAATCCTATCCTGCCACCGGTTGACCTGCAGTTGCTGGGTGACCAGTTTACAGCAAAGCCTGCCCATGGCGGTGGGGGTGAGGGGGTGGTGACAGAAGTCACTTCCGTGGAGCAGGTGCTTGCTACCCGGCAAGAATATACCAACGAGTGCTTTTTACTGCAGGCGCATATCCTTCCGATTGACCTGGGGGGGCGACCGGCCTGGTTCCGTACCATTTACTGCGGGGGGAATGTCTATCCCTGCTGGTGGCATCCTGAGTCCCACATTTACATCCCTGTGACAGAAGCTGAAGAGAGCCAGTATGAGTTTGCTACGATGCGCGGCATAATGGCGCGCATTGCTCATCTTACGGGATTGGATTTGTTCTCGGCAGAAATCGCCTTCACTGCAGACGGGCTTTTCGTAGTTATTGACTATGTCAACGACCCTATTGATTTACGCTTGCAGTCAAAAGCTGCCGATGGCGTTCCGGATGACATTGTGCAGGCAATTGCAGAATGCCTGGCGAGCCTTGTAGCAACCCGTTGTAAATAAATGTAGTGTAGGTGGCTTTAATCCCCTCTGAGCGTTTCAATCATCTTTTTCACATCAAAGGAAATTACATTATCACCCAGTGCTATGGCATTCATCGCCACTTCACGTGTGTAGACCTCCGCCGGGGTACTGTCCGGTTTGTGCTGAATCCTGTCACAAACTTCGCCTGGGCAGTGTTATATTAGTGAGGAAACCATGCAGAGATTGTCGACGACAATGGCTTTTAACGGCAGACCAAGCGAAAACACAACAAACTTGGAGCGTTTTTTGGACTTCGAGGCGCTCTTCCAATCTCACTGGACTCGGGTTTGTGCAGTAACCTACCGCCTGGTAGGGGACTGGGCGGAGGCTGAAGACCTGGCGCTGGAAGCTTTCCTGCAGCTCTACCGCCGCCCGCCCCGGAGCTCAGACAACCTGGGCGGTTGGCTATACCGTGTGGCGACCAACCTGGGCTTGAATGCCCTGCGCGCAGGCAAGCGGCGCCAGGGTTATGAAGCGCAGGCAGGCGTGGTCATGTTGGAGAACGATGCGTCAGGCGATCCGGCGCAAGAGGCCGAGCGTATTCAAGAGCAAGAGCAGGTTCGCCTCGCCCTGAGGCGCATGCAGCCGCGCGCCGCCCAGCTGCTCGTCCTACGCCACTCCGGATTAAGCTACGCCGAGCTGGCTGAGGCGCTTAACTTGAATCCTGCTTCGATCGGCACCTTACTGGTGCGCGCCGAGCGAGCGTTTGAGAAGATTTATCGTGATTCAGGTGCGACGCACCTGGGAAGAGAGGTGGAAGATGCATCTCAGTGATGGAGAAATCCGCGCCTATCAAGACCAAGCCCTTGATGCCCGGCTTAGCCAGCGGGTCACGGCGCACCTGGAAAGCTGCCAGACCTGCCAGGCACGGGCAGACGCGCTGCTCAACCAAAAATTCCAGGTGGAGCAACGCCTGTCCGGACTGGCTCCCGCCGGTGACCAACCCCGCCTGACCTCAGACGGAGCCCAGGCTGCTTTTACCAAACGTATCTCAATTCCCCAAAAGGAGGCAAACAATCTTATGTTCAAATGGACATCTCGCATTTCCCGCCCTGTCTGGGTGGCGATGGCTGTGGTAGCTTTACTGGCAGTCGCATTGGCTTTTCCCTCCGTGCGCGCCGCCGCCAACACTTTCCTGGGTCTGTTCCGTGTGCAACAAATCCGCGTCGTCCAGGTAAATCCGGCTAACCTGCCGGATCAGCTGGGCGCCTCGCGTGAGTTTGAAGCCATGCTGACGACTGGCGTGCAGACCGAAGAGTACGGCGAGCCGCAAGAGGCTGCTGATGCCGCTCAGGCTGCTGCGCTGGCGGGTTTCCCGGTGCGTCTGCCATCAGACGCTGGAGACCCGGTCAAGCTGGAAGTGCAACCAGGGGGGAAGATAGCCTTCACTGTCGATGTGGAGCTAGCTCAGGCTGTGCTGGAGGATATCGGTCGTTCTGACATCCGGTTTCCGAAAGAGCTTGAGGGGGCGCAGGTAAACATAGAAGTCCCCGCTGGTGTCATGGCCATGATCGGTGAATGCGATAAGAGTTGGGAGGAGACCCCTGATCAGGGAACCGACCCAGACGAGGGCCATCCGGTCTTTGGTTTAGATTGCACCACCCTGGTGCAGATGCCCAGCCCAGCTGTCTCTGCCCCACCTGGATTGGACCTTTCTCAAATTGGCGAGATCTTCCTGCAAGTGATGGGTATGAGCCAGGAAGAAGCTGCTAGCTTTGCCCGCAACGTGGACTGGACGACCACTCTGGTCATCCCGATTCCTCGCTATTCAGTGGAATCTCGCGATATCGAGGTGGATGGCGTCACTGGCACACTGCTTCAGCGCCAGGCGGAAAGCCCATATGCTGAATATGTGCTTGTGTGGGTCAAAGACGGCATCCTGTATGCGTTGTCGGGGCAGGGGGGAGCGGATGAAGCGCTGGTGTTGGCGAATTCATTAAGATAACCAGCAAGGGTATAAGCATATAAATATACAGGGTAGACAGGTCACTGGTTTACCCTGTATACTTTAAACTACCCAACTACCTGACTAACTCATGCCACCCCCACCAGCAATAGAAACCCTTCACTTGCGCAAGACCTTTGGCGATAAAACTGCGGTCAACGACCTGACCTTAGCCGTTGAGCCGGGTGAAGTGTTTGGCTTTCTGGGGCCGAATGGCGCTGGAAAGACCACCTCGGTCAAGATGTTGCTGGGTCTGATCGCCCCCAGTGGTGGGGAAGGTTTCTTGTTTGGTGCGCCGTTGGGGGATCCAGATGTGCGCTCCCGGGTAGGTTTCCTGCCCGAGCACTTTCGCTTCCATGACTGGCTGCGCGCCGATGAGTTTCTCGCCCTCCATGCCGATCTGTATCACATGTCTCGCCAGCATGCCCGCCAGCGTAGCGCTGAATTGCTCGACCTGGTAGGCTTGACTCCGCATGCTCGTAAGAAGCTGCGTGAATACTCGAAGGGCATGCTGCAACGGATAGGTCTGGCGCAGGCGCTGCTCAACCAGCCTGACCTGGTTATCCTGGATGAGCCAACTTCAGGACTTGACCCGGTCGGTCGTCGCCTGGTGCGCGATATCATCCGCGAGCTGCGTCAGAGCGGCACAACCGTCTTCCTGAACTCACACCTGCTCAGCGAAGTTGAAATCACCTGCGACCGGGTGGCTTTTATCAAGCATGGCGAGGTGATTCGCGTCAGCCCGCTGCACACCCTGGTGGAAGGGGAGCTCACTGTTGAAATCCGGGCGCGCGGTCTTACGCCAGAGATTATCCAAGGCCTGGCGCGCTGGGGCCAAAACGTGCGTGCAGATGATGAGCACCTTTCCCTGACCCTGGCCAGCGAAGCTGACCTGCCAGCGATCAACCGTTACCTTGTCGAACAAGGTGCCAAGGTTTATGCCTTGCGCCCGCAGCACGTCTCTCTGGAGGACCTGTTCATCCAGATCGTAGGCACGGATGGCGGATTATGAATTTACTGATTATCGCCCATCTGACATTCCGTGAAGCCGCCCGGCGTCGCATCCTGCTCGCGGCACTGCTGCTGGGATTGGTCTTTCTGACCGTTTATGGGTTGGGTTTTCATTTCATCATGCGTGATATTGAAGCCTCCATAGGAAGCACTAACCTGATCACGCTCAACGAGATTCGCAACTTCTTGTTGATGGCGGGGATGTACGTGGTCAATTTCCTGACAGCCATGATGACCGTGTTGACCTCGGTGGATACCCTGTCAGGCGAGATCGCCTCCGGTACCATTCAGACTGTGGTCGCCAAACCGATCCGCCGTTGGGAGGTGCTCGCTGGAAAGTGGCTGGGTTTTGGCATCATGATTACCCTGTATCTGTTGCTGATGGGCGGTGGGGTAATGGGGCTGGTGTTCCTGCGCTCAGGCTACGTTGCGCCACACCCCTGGCGGGCATTGGAATTGCTCTGGCTAAATGCTCTGATCCTGCTCAGCGTCTCACTCTTGGGGGGCACCAGGCTTTCCACGCTGGCAAACGGCGTGCTGGTCTTTGGCCTGTTCGGGATAGCCTTCATCGGCGGCTGGATTGAGCAGATTGGCTCGTTCATGAACAACACCGCTGCCAGCCAGACGGCGCTGAACATCGGCGTCATAACCAGCCTGATGCTGCCCAGTGAAGCCTTGTGGAAGCGGGCGGCGCACGAGCTGCAGTCACCACTGGTCGCCGCGCTGGGTTTCTCTCCCTTTGCCTCATCAATCTATCCCAGCCTGATGATGATCCTCTACGCGCTGCTCTATCTCGGCGCAGCGCTGCTCTTCGCCATCCATCTCTTTAACCGGCGCGATCTGTAACCTGAATGGGGATTTGGATTTTGAACCCCCAAATTCCTTATTAAATAAATCCAATTTAATTTACTAAACGTATATTTATCACAATTATTGTCCATTAATGATAGAATTGACGCCATGTCTATCCTGCTCGCCAGCCACTCATACGCTTTAAAACACTTGCGCACGCGCGCACTGGCTTTTGCTGCATTTTGCGTTGCAACCCTGGCTGGGGGGTATGTGCTGCTTGCATCCAGCTGGGCGCCAGAATATGCTTTTCGCTGGCTGGTCATTGCCTCGGGATTGACCATCTACCTGCTGGCCACCCTGTGGCGCAACCTGGAATCCAACCATCGTGCCGGAGAGGCTCAACTGCTGCCCACATTTGGCATCGGCAATAGCCTGACCCTCTTGCGCGGGCTATTCATCGCCGCAATGGCTGGCTTTCTTTTCTCCCCAACACCTCCGGGCAGGCTGGTCTGGCTGCCAGGCATCCTGTATACACTGGTCTGCGCTGCCGATTTCTTGGATGGCTACCTGGCGCGCCGGACGAACCACGCCACCCGCCTGGGAGAGATACTGGATCTTGGCTTTGATGGGCTGGGTGTTTTAGCAGCCGTTCTCCTGGCAGCGCAATATGGCCAGGTGCCGGCGTGGTATCTGCTTGTGGCGCTGGCGCGCTACCTGTTCCTGGCAGGGCAATGGGCGCTGAAACGCCTAGGGCGGCCGCTCTATGATCTGCCGCCAAGCGCCAGCCGTCGCCTTTTCGCCGGGCTGCAAATGGGATTCTTAGCTGCGGCGCTGCTACCTATATTCTCGCCGCCAGGACTCTATATCGCAGCCGCCTTTTTTGGACTGCCACTTTTAGCTGGCTTCTTGCGGGATTGGCTGATCGTCAGCGGCGTCCTGCGAGCAAATTGGGAGCTATCACAGGATTTAATGTGCAGAATCCATCACGATCTGCCGCTTCTGCTGCGTCCTCTGGTTCTAGCGCTTGGTCTCAGCCTGGTAGCTGGGAGTGGCAAGCCAGTGGCATTGTTCAGCATGTTTGTGGCTGCGGTGAGCCTTGGCGTTTTTCTCGGCATCTCTGCTCGCCTGCTGTCCATCCTGGGGCTGGTGTTGCTTGGCGTCCAGACAACCCTTGCTGGTCTGTCTGTGCAGCAGGTTCTTCTGGCGGCCGCCTTTGTTGGCATTCTTTTCTTAGGCAGCGGCGCCTATTCGTTATGGAAGCCTGAAGAGCATCTCTTCCATCGCCGGGCGGGGGAGAAGATACAGGTTGAGATGGAGCATGCAAGGTGAAGCATATGCGTAAGCTGCGCTACCTGCCTCTGCTGGCTGTCCCATTGCTGCTGATTTGGGTCATCCGCAGCCAGTTTCCCCTGGAAGATATTTGGACGGCTATGCGCGCTCTCTCCCTGGATCAGCTATTCATCCTGGCCAGTGTTAACCTGGGGATTATTTTGCTGTTCAGCGGGCGCTGGTGGCTGATCTTGCGTGCCCAGGGATACACCCTGCCATACTTCACTCTGGCAGGATACCGGCTGGCCGGCTATGCCATTAGCTACTTCACCCCAGGGACGCAGTTCGGAGGTGAGCCGCTACTACTATATTTTCCGCAAAACCGGCATCATGTCCCCAGTGCGACATCGGCGGCCTCAGTAGCTCTGGATAAGCTGTTCGAGCTGCTGTTCAGTTTTACATTTTTGGTAATTGGCATCCTGGTCATCCTTGACAGCAAGCTCCTGCCAGCCTTTGATAACACGAGTTTCGTCTGGTTGGCCGGTGGACTTTTGAGCATTCCGCTGTTTTACCTGCTTGCGCTGTGGGGCGGGTTATCCCCACTCTCCTGGCTGGCTGCTAGGCTTTCTATGCCAGGGGGCATCCGGGCGAGGCTCAGCAAAATCCACCCCTTCATATCCAGCACAGAAACACAGATTTCTGCCATGTTTCGGCGCAAGCCGCTGACCATCATCGCCATTCTCTTATTGTCTGCCTTGATATGGGTCTTTATGATCGCTGAATACTGGCTCATGCTGACTTTCCTGGGTGTCGAGCTGGATTGGGTGCAGGCTGTAATCGGGCTTGCTGCAGCCCGCCTGGCTTTCCTGACTCCCATTCCGGGCGGCTTGGGCGCGCTGGAGGCCAGCCAGCTGCTGGTGGCGAGCGCGCTGGGTGCCAGCCCGGCGATCGGCATCAGCGCCAGCCTGTTGATCCGCTTGCGCGACACGCTTCTGGGAGGATTGGGCTTGTGGTGGGGTGCGCTGCTGCTCGGCCGCATCCCATTTCTATCCCTGCCATCCCAAGCAGGCGATTGATCTTAACTTAGGAGAAAATTACTATGAATACCAAGCTTGGACCGCTTCAAATCGGAATTATTCTTCTCACTCTGGTGACCGCTGCCATTCATTTCACGCTTCTCTTTCCAAACGTGATGTTCATCTTAAACGCACTCGGCTATCTTACACTGCTGGCTGCATACTTTCTCCCCATCCCGTGGGCAAAAAACAACCACAATCTGGTCAGGTGGGCATTTATCGGCTTTACCCTTGTAACGATCCTGGCCTGGGTAGCGATAGGGGATAAATCCTGGCCGGCTGGGGCGCTGGGTTACTTCACCAAGCTGGTCGAGGTTGTTCTCGTCGTGCTTCTGTTCATGGACCGCCCACGTGAGAGCCAGGCAAGGAGTACTTATGGATAAACTCACCGTAGAGAAAATGGTCTCTACTCGCATCCCAACCGATGCTGGAGAGTTCCATCTCATCCTGTACCACAACAATTTAGACGACAAGGAGCACCTGGCGCTGGTGTTTGGAGACGTGCAGGCCCAATCCAATGTGCTGGTGCGGGTTCATTCTGAATGTTTTACAGGCGATGTGTTAGGCTCACGGCGCTGCGATTGCGGTGAGCAGCTTCACTTCGCTTTGCAAGCCATCGCCCGGGCAGGGCAGGGTGTGCTCATCTACCTGCGCCAGGAAGGGCGAGGTATTGGCTTGCTCGACAAGCTGCGTGCCTACAACTTGCAAGACCAGGGGTACGACACTGTCGAAGCAAACCTGCTGCTAGGACACCAGGCGGACGAGCGCGATTACACCGTTGCCGCCCGCATCCTGGAAGACCTGCGGGTGTGCTCGGTGCGCCTGATGACCAATAATCCACGCAAGATCAAGCATCTCAAAGAGCTTGGGGTGATTATCGCTGAGCGGGTGCCGGTCAATCCCACGGTAAACGCGGATAACGCCAGTTATCTGATCACCAAAGCGAGGAGGATGAATCACTTGCTCAACCTGGGAATGGCACCTTTCCTTGCGCTTCAAGCAGAAAATGCAGGCTATTGAAAGCTGGCTGGCGCAGGCGGAAGCCCATCGGAGAGAAACCTGCAGGCCGTTGGTAAGCCTGTGTTATGCGCAAAGCCTGGATGGCAGCATAGCCACCCGCCGGGGAGAGCCGACTACGCTGAGCGGGCAGGAATCCAGTCGGCTGACTCACCGGCTGCGCGCCGCCCACGATGCCATCCTGGTTGGCGTCAGCACGGTACTGGCGGATAACCCGCGCCTGACCGTGCGCCAGGTGCAGGGCAGGCAGCCACAGCCGGTGATCCTGGACAGCCATTGCCGCACACCGCTGGATGCGCGCCTGCTGTGCGAGCACCCGCTGCCGGTCTGGATCGCCACCACCCAGGCAGCGCCCAACGAGCGACGCATCGCTCTGGAATCCGCCGGGGTGCGCTTGTTTGTATTACCGTCCGATTCACGAGGCCGGGTTGACCTGCCTGCGCTGCTGGGTTGCCTGTCGGAAATGGACGTGAATAGTTTGATGGTGGAGGGCGGAGCGAACGTAATCACCAGCTTCCTCAGCCAACGTCTGGCTGACCAGGTTGTGCTGACCATTGCCCCGGTTTTACTAGGTGGATCCCACATTTTTGATGGTGCAGAAGCTGTTAGCTTGCGCACCGCTGGACAGGCAAACAGCCCGGATGTAGCGCAAGCTGTTAGCTTGCGCCACACAGGACAAGCTAACAGCTTGTCCTACAAAGGTATTCGCCTTAAGAATGTGAGATATGAGGTTCTCGGGGAGGATTTGATTGTTTTTGGTCAATTATAATAATAACAATGCTGGGCACTAATCCCTGAATAGGAAAGTAATCACGTGTTTTTACTTTATTTCACCGCTCCTGGTCAGGTTTCTGTCCGTGAGGACGTGATTCCTGGGCTAAATCCAGGCCAGGTGCTGGTGCAGACCCTGCTCTCCGCCATCAGTCCGGGGACGGAGATGCTCATCTACCGCGGCCACTTCCCTCAGGGCTTAGCCCTTGACGAGAACATCTCAGCCCTGGCTGGTGAATTTCACTACCCGTTGAAATATGGCTACGCTGTGGTTGGCAAGGTGATTGAGGTTGCAGCGGAGAGCGATGCCTCTTGGCTGAACCACCTGGTTTTCGCCTTCCACCCGCACGAGAGCCATTTCGTGGCTGCGCCAGAAGAGCTGATTCCCATTCCAGATGGCATCTCTACCGAAGACGCTGTTTTTCTACCCAATATGGAGACGGCGGTCAACTTCGTCATGGACGGAAAGCCACTCATCGGCGAGCGCGTCGCCGTCCTGGGGCAGGGCATTGTTGGACTGCTCACCACCAGCCTGCTGGCGCAGTTTCCCTTGGAGGCATTAGTCACCCTGGATCATTTTCCACTTCGGCGCAAGACCTCGTTGGAGCTGGGGGCACATTACAGCCTGGATCCTGCCGAGGCATCTACCCGGGCGCAGTTGCAGGGCTTACTACCGAATGGCGCTGACCTGGTTTTCGAGCTCTCGGGCTCACCAGACGCACTGGATGAAGCCATTGCCCTGGCGGGATTCGGCGGTCGGGTGGTGATTGGCTCGTGGTACGGCGAGAAACGCGCCAGCCTGGATCTGGGCGGGCGTTTTCATCGCAATCGTCTGCACCTGGTGAGCAGTCAGGTGAGCACACTGGCGCCAGAGCTGAGCGGACGCTGGACGAAAGTGCGCCGTTTCAGTGTTGCCTGGGAAAGCCTGCGCAAAGTGAGACCTTCTCGCTTCATCACACAGCGCTTCCCCATCTCACAGGCCGCCCAGGCCTACCAATTGATCGACCACAACCCCGATCAGGTCATCCAGGTTGTTTTGGTTTACGAATGACTTCACAGGCTTACTCCTCGCCTGGCATCCTCTCGGATCCAGTGGCGCGCTACTACGACGAAAACACCTCCCGCTTTCTGCGCCTGGGGGGCGGGGGTGAAGCGGCAGCCATCCATCGCAAAATCTGGGCACCAGGAGTAAAAAAGGCCCAAGAGGCGTTTATCTACCTGAATCGGCTGGTGGCGCTGGAAGTCGCCCTGGTTTTGCCGCAACCTCCAGCACAGGCGCGCCTGCTCGACCTGGGCTGCGGGGTGGGCGGCACCTCTACCTGGGTGGCACAGGAGTTGGGCGTTCAGGTGGTGGGTGTGAGCAATAGCACAACGCAAGTGTCGCTCGCCAGGGATCGCCTCGGGTGGTTGGGGCTGGAGGGGCAATGCAGCTTCGTGCAGGCGGATTTCCACCACCTGCCCAATCTGGGCGTTTTCCATGCTGCATATGCAATCGAGTCTTTTACCCATTCCAGTGATCCTGTGCGCTTTTTCGAGCAAGCTGCGTCGTCATTGGTGCCGGGAGGGCGGCTGGTGATCTGTGATGATTACCTGGCGGATGTAGAAAGCAAGGCGGTTTGGATCGAGCGCTTCAAACAGGGGTGGCACCTGGGCAGCCTGCTGCCGGTTGAAACGGTCGCCAGCCTGGCGCAAGTGGCTGGCTTGAGGCTGGCGAAGGCGCAAGACCTGACGCCTTACCTTCGGGTTTCCCCATCAGCGCGGCTGGCCCTGATGAAAGTCCTTACCCGCCTGCCAATCCGTAATGCGTATTGGCAGAACCTGTCAGGTGGTACAGCCCTCCAGGTCTGCTTGGTGCAAGGATGGACACAATATTGGGTGCTCACTTTTGTAAAACAGTACCTGGAATAAATTGGTTTTTTCGAACTTGTAAAACGATTTTCATTCAAAAAGGAACTCTAATACTATGTATACAGTTGCTGTAAAACGAGACTTCATCGCCCAGCACTACCTGATTGGTGGCGATTGGGGGGCTGAAAACGAGCGGCATTCCCACCACTACCAGCTCGAGGTGCAGCTGGAAAGCACCAGCCTGGACCAGCACGGTTACCTGACAGACATCGATGAGATCGAAAATGCCCTGGCTGCCCTGGTAGATCATTATCGTGACCGCACGCTCAACGAGATGCCGGAGTTCGCAGGCCTCAATCCCAGCATTGAGCACTTCAGCCGCATCCTGTGCCAGGCGCTCAACGCTCACCTGCGCATAGAAAATATCCAGGCGATTACGGTCAAGCTGTGGGAAAACGACATCGCCTGGGCAGCTTACCGCCTGGAAAAAGACGCCACCCCTTAAGACGGGATACCAGACACGGTTAGCCATGCGCATCGGTTTAGTCATCTATGGCAGCCTGGATACGCTCTCGGGTGGCTATCTTTATGACCGCATGCTGGTCGAATACCTGCGACGCCAGGGCGATAATGTAGAGGTATTCAGCCTCCCCTGGCGGGACTATGCCCGCCACCTGACCGACAACCTATCGACAGGATTATTGCGCAGGCTGCAGGGCTCCCGCCTGGATGTATTGCTCCAGGATGAGCTCAATCACCCCTCG
>Ga0113563_10001054_pt1 | contig 14969 bp, 16 predicted proteins | sample Mud3Dept3metaG_FD_80117 | JGI IMG/M metagenome (GOLD analysis project Ga0113563, IMG submission 80117) | Freshwater wetland microbial communities from Ohio, USA, analyzing the effect of biotic and abiotic controls - Mud 3 Core 4 Depth 3... | ecosystem: Environmental > Aquatic > Freshwater >...
ATTCCACGGTTCGCAACGCGAATAGAACGCGGGAGCTCACCGACGAAGCCATTGCGCTTTCAACACAATACGGATTTGAATTGGGTTTAGCATGGGCGACGTCCTCTCACGGCTGGGCCTTGGCCGAACAGGGGCAAGAGGGCGGCCTCGGCACGTTACTACGCGGGAATTCCGCGTTTCGGGCCACAGGTGCAAGTATCAACACCACTCATACGTTGGCGTTGCTTGCCGAAATCTATTTACGGCACAACCGCATTGACGAAGGCTTGAGCGTGATTGAGGAAGCGCAGAAGTTTGGCGCAACTTGGGAAGAACTGTTTTGGCACGCGGAGCTGCTACGACTGAAAGGCGAACTGCTGCTGAGACAGTCCAACCCATCAGTCCAGGCAGCAGAAGAGTGTTTGTGTGAAGCCTTAAAGATCGCGCACGATCAGCATGCAACAATGCTTGAACTTCGAGCCGCCACGAGCCTGGCTAAGCTGTGGAGGAAACTTAATAAAGTGGATGAGGCCAAACGCGTCTTGAATGCTGTGTACTCCAGATTCACTGAACGCGTCGACAACCTCGATTTGATTGAAGCGAAAACAGTCCTTGAACAGCTGAGGGTGTGAAGTTGCGCCTGTTGTGACCTCTTTCCATTAAATGGGTCAGATCCTATATTGGGGTCTGGTCGAATGGAGGGCGGTCTGCCACGTCGTTCTGTAGTAGACCCCCACGAGGTGTATGCACAGGTAGGCGTCGTGTGCCCTTTTTGCCGTACTCGCCGATCCTGCGTCTCCGCCACCAACACTCTCAGTCGATTTACCCCCTTAACCACCGGTCAAGAAGCGGCCTGAAAATCTGATCACGGTTTTAGTCACGGTTGCCAATCCATCTCCATCACCACTGATCGTAAAGCCGAATGGCCTAATCCCCTGTATTCATAAATGGTAGTAATGCTGTCTGTTACTCCTACTCGCTCTCAGTCTCAGGAATACTGGGTAGGTCTTCGGACCCGATGGTTGGGGGTTCAAGTCCCTCCGGGCGCACCATTTCATCTTCATCCTGGAACGACTCGAGGCGAAATCATTGATGTATCAGCAGATTAAGGCTGGCCTATCTGACCGTTTCAAGCAGTCGTCCCCCACCAAAGCAGCATAGATTTTTCAAGCCCCCGACAGTACTCTCCAATAAGAAGCAGTATCAAGGGGATATCTGAATGGTGCTATGCTATAGGCAAAACCGCGTGAGATTTTTTAGTGGGAGGTTTCTAGACCGGGGAGCGCGGCAGGCCTGGACAAGACACTGCCCTTGTTGTGGCCGTTGGTTGACGAAGCAGGATCCTGCGGCACCTTGGGCTTGTTCCTGCGGATGGCTGAGCGGATAAAAGTACAGTCACCAAGAGGAGGGGCGCATCATGAATCATGCAGTCCTCCATGACGTCCGAGCTGGTTTTTTTCTAATGGTGGGCTTGACCATGTTGGCCTTTATTTGTGCTGTCGCCGCGTTAAGCACCGTGATGCGCCCGGCTCGGTGGGCTGATCGCAAGTCAGCCCAATTCTGAACTGTTCCCTCGCTGGCTCTCTCTTTTGCAGCTGGTCGGAAAGAGGCGTCTGCCCCCCTCACCATACCGCATCCATCCTCAGGATCCATCTGCAACAGCCTGACAATTCATACGAAATGGATATGAGCCGCAGGGGTACCTCATTTTTTTCATTCAGGTGCTATATTTCATGTACACAGGTCCAACATTATTCAAAAAATGGGAGAATTATCATGGCCGGAAGTACAGTGAAAGCAGGTATCGTGGCAGCAATGGGGCTCATCCTGTTGGTTGGTCAGGGTTGTAGTATGAAATGGCTGCAGTCCGACGGAGAAACGGGAACAGGGTCTGGGGAAAATGGTGGTTCAAGGGGAGGGTTAAGTGGTTTCTCTCAGAATCCTTCCGAAGAGCGTCTGGGGAGAGGCGGCGATATCGTATCACTTTCCCCCTCTGGAATGAGCGCCCGTCAGCGTGCGGAGCTAACCAAAGAGGAAAAAGCGGCCATCGAAGCTGGCCTACAGGACGTGTTTTTCGGATATGACCAGTGGGTCCTTTCAGACGCCGGAATGGAGGCATTGAACCTCGATGCACAGTGGCTGAAAGACCACCCTGGAGCGGTGATGAAAGTCGAGGGTCATTGCGATGAACGGGGCACGGCCGACTACAACATCGTGTTGGGGGAGAAGCGAGCCAAGGCTGCGCGCAGCTATCTGATCGAGTCAGGTGTAGCACCAAAGCAGGTGGCGATTGTGTCGTACGGCAAGGCGCGCCCGTTCTGTACGGACCCTGCTGAATCCTGTTATCAGCAGAATCGTCGCGGGCATGTATTGTTGAATGTGAAGAAGTAGCCGAGCGATTCACGCCTTCTGAGGAACCCCGGGGATCTTTTTAAGTGAGCCCGGGGTTCATTGTGTGATTGGGGTGAAACATTCATGGCTCTTGTGAAGAATAAAATGGATTTAAGTAAGAGGCATCCTCAGCCTCGCACAATAAAAGAAAAACCTCCTACGGATAAGCGCCAGCAACCACGTTTTACATCACAGTTCAGAAGCACCATCTCGGGTGGGCAAGGAGAAGGCCAAGGCCGGACGCTGGATCTCTCTGCCGGCGGCTGTATGATCGAAACAGATTTGCCGGTCGTCGTGGGGGCTTTGTTTGAGTGCCGCATCTATGTCCCTGGGCTTGATTGGCCTTTGCGGATCGACGAAGCCCAAGTTCGGTGGGTCAAGACCAATACGTTTGGGATTCAGTTTATGAAGATTCATCCAGATGAGGAGGCAAAACTCAAGCAGGTCATTGCCACTCTCGACGAAGAGCTTAATGCCTAGCCTTTCTCACTCCTCTTTTCTTCATCAGATTCAGATAGCCTGAGCGTCTTTCCTACATCTTAGGAGTACGGCTCCTGTCCTCGTTCACGGAACTGTTCGCAGCTTTATTGCGGCTATGGTATAAGGCAGCGAAAGGATTTGAAAGAAAGTCCACTCTTTCTCGACTCTTCCTCAGACCAAATAATCAGAAATCTACATTATGCGACAAACCGAATCTCCAGCGCAGTCTGGATTCACCATTGCAACTGTAGCCGGTGGTTGTTTTTGGTGCCTCGAAGCGGTCTATGACCAGATGAAAGGTGTGGTAGCAGTCGAGTCCGGCTACATAGGTGGTCAGGTAGATCATCCAACGTATGAAGCTGTGTGTAGCGGCAGGACTGGCTATGCAGAAGCGGTTCGTATCACGTTCGATCCCATCGTCGTCAGCTATCGCGAGTTGCTTGAAGTGTTGTTTGTCATTCACGATCCTACGACCCTCAATCGGCAGGGGCACGATGTCGGGACGCAATATCGGTCGGCAATTTTCTACCATACACCTGAGCAGAAGCAGATTGCCGAGGAGGTGATTGCTGCCATGACGAAAGAGAAGCTGTATATCAATCCAATCGTAACGGAAATCACACCTGCCGGGACATGGTACGAAGCCGAGCCTTACCATCAAGAGTATTTTTCTCGAAATCCATTCGAGGGGTACTGTACTGCAGTGGTGGCACCAAAGGTCGTCAAGTTTCGCAAGCTGTACTCTGCAAAACTCAAGACATAGCGAGTCAGACTCCTTCACTCGTTCGACAACGCGCAGATCATTTGCACTCAAAGTGTGATCGCAAGATTAGCCGAGCGCAGAAGCTAGACCATGTCCGCGAGGTTCCTAATGAATCCAACGAACTCTCGTGGGAGTCGTGGGACTCTTCTCGAGGGAATCAAGAGTTGCGGTGAAGTGATCAAAGAACGGATCTCTGATCAGGCAGAGCTCTCGTGGTCGAGCCAGACATCCTCGTGCCCCTCCGCCTGATCGGACGCGCACAGGCCCACGAAGTCGAAGAGTTGTCGGTCTAGGAGAAGCGGCGGCGCCACGTTCGACAGGGCGGCGAACATACTGTCCGTACAGCCAGGCGACCGTCGTTCCCATTCGCGCAGGAACTCCTTCACCTGTTTCCGCTTGAGATCCTCTTGTGAGCCACAGAGATCGCAGGGAATAATGGGAAACGCACGCAGTTCCGCATACCGAGCGAGATCGCTCTCCCGCACCGTGGCTAGCGGGCGAATGACCACATGCCGTCCGTCTTTCGAGCGCAATTTCGGCGGCATCGTCTTGAGCTTGCCGGCATAGAGCAAGTTCAGGAACAAAGTTTCAACAATGTCATCGCGGTGGTGACCCAGTGCGATTTTGCTCGCGCCTAATTCTGTGGCGACGCGATAGAGGATGCCACGACGGAGTCGGGAGCAGAGCGAACAGGTGGTCTGCCCTTCAGGGATGAGTCGTTTGACGATTGAGTAGGTGTCCCGTTCCTCGATACGGAAAGGAACTCCAATCTTCGTGAGATAGTCGGGAAGCACATGGGCAGGAAACCCAGGCTGCTTTTGATCCAAGTTCACCGCGATAAGGTCGAAGTGAATTGGTGCACGTTGTTGCAAGACCAGCAACAAGTCAAGCAGGGCATAACTGTCTTTTCCTCCTGATAGGCAAACCATGATCTTGTCGCCATTTTTAATGAGACCGTACTCGCCAATGGTCTCTCCAACAAGACGAAGCAGCCTGGTTTGCAACTGTTCCGTGATTTCATCTAGCTTCAGGTATGGGCGTGAGGGATTTGCTGAATGTGGCATTGATCGGCATTCTACGCGGTCAGTCATGTGGCTGTCGATCTCCAACTGAGGTCAACATGGGTCATGGTCATGATGAAAACCGCTCCGGCGGAAAATTTCAGTCAGTTCTATTCGTGTGTACGGGAAACATCTTTCGGAGCGTGACTGCCGAGTACGCGCTCAAAATCAGACTTGGTGGGGATACATCCTGCGTCGTCGGCTCGGCCGGGATCGACATCAAGCCCCAGCCGGTACATGACTGGGTCCAGATTCGATTACGCGAAAAGGGAGCTGATCTAACGAGACATGTTCAACGACAACTTACCAAGGAGCTGGTCGAGGCTGCCGACCTCGTCATTGCGATGGGGCGAGATCACCAGGTCTTCGTCCGGGAACAATTTGGACGTGACGTTCCCCTGTTTAATCATTTCTGTCTCGGCCACGACACGCCGATTTTGGATCTGCACGAAGTGATGCCGGATTGGGAGACCGACCCTGACCGAGCCCGCGCCTACGTGTGCTCAGTGATCGATGTCATCTGGGCCGCAGCACCAGCCATTCTTTCTCACCTCCGTTAGCCCGGTTTTACGGCACCATTGCCTCTGCGGGTTCATTCTTGGACTCGATCGGACATTTTTCTCCACTCAAAGGTGGCAGTCAATGGAATGACCTCCCAATCGAGCAATGTTGAAGCATCTGCTATATTTTCCTCAGCACCTCTTGCAGATTAACCACCTGGAATAAGGCATCGATGGAACGATCGCGGGCACAGGAAGCGACAGCGTCCGACAGTCATAATCACGAGCCGGAATGGGTCTCGTGGTCCAACGAGAAGCTCCTGAGTCTCCCCATGAACCAACTCGGAGTCACCCTCGACGGGGCATTCCTGTCAGGACAGATCCGGCAACTCTACGCCGAACTCGAAGCCAGACGGCTCATATTCCGTCCCCACTTTTGGTTGTCGAACGAATGGTTTACTCCGGATGGTGTGCCGGGGATTGCCGTGCCGTTTTATCTGGCCCATCCACGACTCGCGAAACTTGAAATGGACCAGATGCTCGAGGTCGAGGGTGGAACCTCGGAATGGTGCATGCGCATTTTGCGGCATGAGGCCGGCCACGCCGTGGAAAATGCCTATCGTCTCCGCCGTCTCCGCCGCCGGCAACAAGTCTTTGGTCGCTCGTCCGATCCCTATCCAAAATATTACAGCCCCCGGCCCTACAGTCGAAGCTTCGTGCGGCACCTCGATGTGTGGTATGCGCAAAGCCATCCGGATGAAGACTTTGCTGAGACCTTCGCGGTCTGGCTGGCACCAGACTCGACATGGGCCGACCGCTACAAGGGATGGCCGGTGCTCAAGAAGCTGCAGTATGTCGATGGGCTGATGAAAGGGCTGGTGACTGTTCCGCCCAAGGTGGTCACGAGGGAGGAGATTGATCCGCTGTCTGAACTGAAAAAGACCTTGCGCGAGCACTATGAGCGAAAGCGTAGGCACTATGGGATTGAACGGCCGTCTTTGTACGATCCGGACTTAAAGCGACTGTTTTCCGATGCCCTTGCCCATGCGGATAAAAGGAGTGCCGCCACCTTCTTGAACCGCTTTCGAAAAGAGGTGCGCCGTAAAGTTGCTGCCTGGACGGGCGAATATCAATATACGATCGATCAGGTCTTGGAGGACATGATTCAGCGCTGCCGTCAGCTTCACCTGCGACTGCCGCTTGCGGAAGAACAGGCGAAGTTGGATTTCACGATATTGTTGACCGTCCACACGATGAACTACTTGCGCAGCGGGCGGCATAAGGTGGCGGTATGAAACGTCTCCGAATTCTCGTCTTGATGCACGAAGATCTGGTTCCTCCTGATCCTCTCAACGGGCAGGACGTGACAGGAGCCGAATGGAAGACAGAATACGATGTGGTCTCCACGCTCCGCAAGCTGGGGCATGACGTGAAGCCGTTGGGGGTCAAGAGCGATCTCGGAGTGCTTCGAACGGCCATAGAAGACTGGAGCCCGCACATTGCCTTCAATCTGCTCGAAGAGTTCGATGGGGTCGGGGTGTACGACCAGAACGTCGTGTCGTATCTTGAACTTCTTCACGTGCCCTATACCGGCTGTAACCCACGCGGGTTGATGCTGGCGCGGGACAAAGTCCTCTCCAAGAAGCTGTTTTCGTTCCATCGCATCCCGTTCCCGGATTTCATGGTGGTGCCACAGGGGCGGACGGTCAAGCGGCCCAAGTGGCTGTCATTTCCCTTAATTGTCAAATCGGCAACCGAAGAAGCGTCGCTGGGGATCTCTCAGGCGTCCATAGTCCAGGATGACGACAAACTTAAGGAGCGAGTCGAATTCATCCACGAGAGTGTAGGGACTGGCGCGCTTATCGAACGGTACATCGAAGGGCGCGAACTGTATGTCGGGGTGATGGGCAATGGACATGTTCACGTCTTGCCGGTGTGGGAGCTGATCATGGACCAGCTGCCGGAGGACGCTCGCCGGATTGCGACCGAACGAGTCAAATGGAGTCGCACCTATCAAGTCAAGTATGGGATTCGGTCAGGCGAAGCTAGGAATCTTCCCGAAGGGAAGGCCGAGGAGATTCAACATCTCGCGAAGCGTGTGTATCGTGCACTCGGTTTAAGCGGCTATGCGCGCATCGACGTGAGAATGGACACGGAGGGGAGCGTATACGTGCTGGAAGCCAATCCGAATCCCCAAATCGCGCACGACGAAGATTTCTCCGATTCAGCAGAAAAAGACGGCTATCCCTATAAAGATCTGTTGCAAGAACTGCTGAATATCGGGCTTCGCTGGCGGCCAGCCAAAGCGGCCTAGCAGGCGTTGAAAAATCCCGCCAGCATCGTACTCGCGTCGCTCAGAGGCTCTCCCCGTACCGAATGAGATTCTCGGAGGTCGGAAAGCTAGAGGCAGCCGACCGGATTCGAAAGTTGCATCCGCGGGTCAAGCACAAAATCCGATTAGGAATCAAAGAACTTCTTGTCTCTCGGCTCAACGGGCATACTCTACAGTTTGAGCTCGCAGACCTCCGATCCTATCGCATTCGAACCTATCGAATTATCTATCGCCTCAACGATGATGAGTCATGCCTCGATATTGTCTTTGTTGGACCGCATCGCAATGTTTATGAAGAACTGAGAACATTACTGCTTACACAGCGAGGAGATAAGCAGATCTCCCTCTTTGCAACTCTCCTCATGCCGTACAGGCTCGTTAGGGTAACCTCCCACTGCGCGTGTCCTTCTCACCCGCCCTTACCCTCCGATTGCTTCGCAATCGATTTCCCGGAGCGTGCCATTAGACCAGGCGGGGGCCTTACAATTCCACACACCTCTCTTTAGGGGAGTGGTCGAGGCTGCCCTTTACTGCGCGCATCGCACGGCCATCGTCGATCTATTAAATTAACCCTTCCAAGCTCGCTAGCTTTTTCTCCATGGGAAGGGTACCCATGTTAGTCTAGGTGCGGCCGTCGAACGAGGCCCTTCTGAGGGCGCGCGTTCCGGGAGCACAGGACCAACGTGGGTACCCTTCCCATCTTTTTCATCGTGCCCGTTCTGGGAGCAAGAAGGGCACCTGGCCGCTCCCTCCCAGCTGTTTGACACCCCCCAAGGCCGTTTGTTACCCTCCGCGCGGATTAGCGCCTAACCCCAAACAGGCTGAGCCCTCATGAACATTAAGGACTACCTCGAACAGAAGCGGGTCGAAGTGGATCGGTTCCTCGATTCGATCATGCCAAGCGCCGCCACGCCGCCCACCACACTCCACGAAAGCATGAGGTACAGTCTCATGGCGGGAGGGAAGCGAGTCCGCCCGATCCTGACCATTGCTGCGGCAGAAGCGGTAGGGGAGCCGGCACCTGGGTTGATGCCGGTCGCCTGCTCGCTGGAATTGATCCACACCTACTCCTTGATTCACGACGACCTGCCCGCGATGGACAACGACGACTTTCGGCGCGGGAAACCGACAAATCACAAAGTGTACGGCGACGCGATGGCGATCCTTGCCGGTGATGCCTTGTTGACGATGGCGTTCGATCTCTGCAGCCGTCCGGACTTGATGAAGGGCTGCGACCCGGCACGCCAAGTGCGGCTGATTCACGAGCTGGCCTACGGATCAGGGAACATGGGGATGGTGGGCGGTCAGGTGTTCGATATCCAGGCTGAGAACAAAGACATCGATCTCCCGACACTCCAGAACATCCACAAGCATAAGACCGGCATGTTGATTCGCGCAGCGGTGCGGATGGGCGCTCTTGCCGCCGGCGCGCAGGATCGCCAACTGGACGACCTTACAAGTTATGCCGAGGATGTCGGCCTGGCCTTTCAGATCGCGGACGATGTGCTCAATGTGACGGGAACGCGCGAGGAACTGGGCAAGAATCCCAACACCGACGCGGAGCGAGGGAAGAAAACCTACCCGACATTCTACGGAGCCGAGGGAGCCAGAACACTGGCGGACAACTGCGTGACCCGCGCGATCGCTCGCCTCTCCCCGTTCGGCCCAGTCGCCGACCCACTCCGTGAGATCGCGCGGTATATCACATCGCGAAAAAACTGACGTGAGGCGTGAAACGTGAAACGCAACCCTCTCGTTCAGGCTATGATTTCTCGCTACTCACGTTTTACCTTTCGCGTTTCACCTTTCACGTCTTCAAGATGAAGGCTCTCGTCACTGGTGCAACCGGATTCGTCGGTGGCGCAGTGGTACGCGCTCTGGTCAATCGCGGCATCGACGTCCGTATTCTGGCCCGTGCCGGAGCCGACCTCCAAAATACTCAGAATCTGCCCGTCGAGCGGGTCCTAGGCGATCTACGCGATCAAGCCTCGTTGCGCACCTCGCTCACCGGCTGCCGACAGCTCTATCATGTGGCGGCTCACTATGCGCTCTGGGCCAAAGATCCGTCGATCTTTTACGACATCAACGTCACCGGCACGAAGAATCTGTTGGAGGCGGCCCGCGACGTCGGCACCGAACGGATCGTCTACTGCAGCACCATCGGCGCGATCGGCCTTCCGCCAGGCGGAGGGCTCGGCACGGAGGAGACGCCCGTCTCGCTCAAACAGATGGCCGGCCACTATAAACGGTCGAAGTACCTGGCCGAGCAAGAGGTCTTAAAACTTGCGAAGGCTGGGCTGCCGGTCGTCATCGTGAATCCGAGTGCCCCGGTGGGCGCAGGCGACGTGAAGCCGACCCCGACGGGGCAGGTCATCGTGGATTTCATGAAAGGCCGCATGCCGGCCTATATCGAAACCGGGATGAATATCGTGGATGTCGATGACGTGGCGGTCGGCCATCTGCTCGCAATGGAAAAGGGGCGGATCGGCGAGCGCTACATTCTGGGCAACAAGAACTTGATGCTGCGCGAGGTGTTTGAGATCTTGAGTCGATTGACCGGCATCAAGGCGCCCACGATCAAGCTGCCACGACTCGCGATTCTCCCCCTGGCCTACCTTAACCACCGGATCTCCAACTTCACCGGCCAGCCGCCGCGAATTCCTCTTGAAGGTGTGAAGATGGCGAAGTATAAAATGCATTACGATTGCCGTAAGGCGATCAAGGAATTGGGCATTCCGCAAACCCCGCCGGAGGAAGCACTGGAAAAAGCCGTACGGTGGTTCCGGAATCACGGCTACGCCTAACCACGAAGGTGGTATGATTAAGTATGGACTTGTTCTTCCTATTTCTGAACACCGTCCTCTTCCGTCCCTACGTCTTCATATTCGTCGCTGCCTTTCTGTTTGCTTCGATTCAACTGCTCGGCTGGCCACGCACCTGGCGATTCTGGCTGATTAGCTGGACCACGGCCTTCGCCTGTGAATATTCCTCGACTCGCACCGGAATTCCCTTCGGCTGGTATGATTACAACGGCTCGACGGTTGACCAAGAACTCTATATCTCCAACATTCCCATCATGGCGCCGATTTCATTTAGTTATCTCCTCTATGCCGCCTATTGCCTGACCCATTGCGTGCTTCTCCCAGTCGAACACTCGTCGGCGCCCACCCGACCATCCGTCATGCCGTTGCGATTCGATCTGGCCATCCGGACAGGCTGGCCAGCGCTTATGCTCACCGCCGTCCTGTTTGCATTGATCGACATGGTGATCGACCCGGTTGCGTTACTCGGGGACCGTTGGTTCCTGGGCAAGATCTATGACTATCTCGATCCCGGCATTCACTTCGGGGTCCCCTTAACAAATTATCTCGGGTGGTTCGCGGTCGGAGTGATCTCGCTCGCCATCTATTTTCCCATCGACCGCCGACTCCCTCCCCTCCAGCCGCACACCAACGGATCGACTACGCATCGCCTTCTTCTAGGCGTGGGAATATATTATGCCGTGCTCGTCTTTATCATCAGCGTGACATTTTGGATCGGTGAATGGCACTTGGGGATCAGCGGCGTCTTGATATACCTCCCCCTCACGGTATGGGTCGTTCTTCGCCTCATGGGGTTTCTCCGCTCACCATACGAACCAGCCGTGACCGAACGATCGACCGGGGCCGGTGGCAATAAGACGGGAGACTTTGTATAGTGATCAGCAGTAGCCATGCGAACGAAACTGATCGTCTTCATCACCGTCGTGGGCATCGGGATTGTCGGTGCCTTCGTATGGACGGGGTATCAATTATTCACGAGCGGCTTTAGCGCCAAAACCGAGCCGCATGCCCTGGAGGTTTTCATCGCTCGGCAAATCCGCCATCTGGCCATCCCGATTGAAACGCGAAATGCGCCGAATCCCATCCCCTTGAACCCAGACGTCATCAAAGAGTCGCTTGCGCACTTTGCCGATCACTGCGCACTATGCCATGCCAACGACGGGAGCGGCCAGACCCCCATCGGCAAGAATGTCAACCCCAAAGCGCTGGATCTCCGGCTACCCGACATCCAATCAATGTCGGACGGAGAGATCTTCTGGGTGATCCATAACGGTATCCGCTTCACCGCCATGCCGGCCTGGGGAGAGGGCGACCCGGCAGAGGACAAGGACAGTTGGAAGCTGGTCCACTTCATTCGCCATCTCCCGCAGCTGACACCGGAAGAACTTGACCAGATGAAGGCGCTCAATCCCAAGACACAGAAAGACCTGGAAGAAGAAGCCGCCTTCAGCCAATTCCTGCAGGGAGACGATTCGGCGGCAGCACGGACCGATAGCGGTCATCATCACTAACTCATCGACGGCGATATTAGGGAAATGAGTTCACCATGTGGTTACGTCTGATTGTCACTCTCACGTGTATTTTCATGTCGGCACCAAGCTTCGCCCACAGCGCCGACCAACATGTGCTCGGGACGATTACGGCCATTGATGCGACCCATGTCGAAATCAAAACGCCCATGGGCCAATTGGTGAATGTTCGGGTCAACAAAAAAACTCGGTATAAGGACGAGAGCAATCCGAAAAAGTCCACCATGCCCGAGATAGGCAATCGTGTCGTCATCATGGCCACAAAGGACGACAAAGTGTTGCTCGCCACTGACATCCATTTTTCCTCGGCCAAGCGTGTACCGGCCCCCATGCTGCCGGTTCCGGTTCAGTAGCAGGATGATCGATGCCGCAGTTTCGCATCACACGTGAGTTCAACAACCACTTTTTTAGCGGTGGGGTTCGCGCGGCGGTCATTCGAGTCCTGATCACGGGTATCGCAGTATTTCTGGCGGTCATGATCGTGCCTGGCCTAGAAGTCGACTCGCTCACCGCCGGGCTCGTTGCGGTTCTGGTCCTCACATTTCTGAACCTCTTGGTCCGACCCATTCTCTTTGTGCTGACCCTTCCCTTGATCGTCCTCTCGTTGGGACTCTTTCTCATTGTGGTCAACGCGCTCCTTCTGGAACTCACCGCATACCTGGTCAGCGGATTTTCGGTCACGGGATTCTGGCCGGCAGTCGGCGGCGCGGTCGTGATCAGTCTGGTCACCATGATCCTCAACACCTGGAGCTCTGACCACCGCCAGGCGGAACGTCCTTCGTTCCCCCAACGCCCTCCAAAGATTATCAATCCCGACGAATAACGGGACCTTTTCATTGAATTGCCCATCGTGCGTTGCTACAATGTGCGCTCCTGGTTGGCTTAACCCGGACTATTCATGAACACCGTCGCGAGGCGTTCGAGACCGGAACTCGCCGGGGCTTCTCGCAAGTAAGGCCGACGCAGGCGTACTTGCAGTCCGTCGAGGAGGCCGAACGAGAAAAGCCCCGCCGGGCGAGAGGATCGGACGACGTAGCAGGTATTCATGAATAGTCCTGGTTCAACCCACGAATGACACCCACAGCTCCACAGAACAAACCACTTCCCGAAACGCATCTTCAGCGGACCTTGACATCCGTGATCAACGAGCTGCCCGTCGACGCGGCGCTCGCCGCCCTGTTTCATCGTGACCAAGGTCCATTGGTCAGCCATGCCGCTCGAGGCTTCACACCTCGAGATATTCAAGCCATCCTCAGAACACTTTCGGCCCCCGCCGTCGTTGCATCGGCACCCGCAAACGATCAGGAGGGCGGACGCGCCATTCGCCTCCGCTTGATAACGCCGGGTACGAAGTCGTTGATTGGGGTGTCCCTCATGCATCGGAACCGGACATACGGCTTCCTCGTGATCGGGCGAAAAGAGAGCGCCACGTTCGCGAAAAAAGAGAAGAGCTTGCTGGAGCAGGCCAGCGACGATGTGACCAAAGCGCTGGATCGCGAAGGCCTGTTCGATATGAACGTGGTGCTCAGCCGCCCGTTTGTCGCGCACGAGCCGGTCCCTCCACCCCCCTCACCGACGGAAATGTTCACGGCCCCGGCGTCGCAACTCACACCGGAACTCCAAGACAAGATCATTGCCCTGTTGACGGATGCCAACCAATACGTCGCCTACGATCGCATTTGGGCCTGCCGCTACGATCCCCTTGCAGGCAATGTCGAAGTCCTGGGACTGGCCGGCGATCTGAAGGGTGAGCAGAAGGATGGGAAGAAAGATCTGAAGCCTGGGCACCGCCTCACGCTCGATAGCTCAGCCTCCGGATGGGCCGTCCGCCACCGTAAGCCGCGCGTGGATCATGATCTTGCCTCCACACAGGGTCGGTTCCTCGATCACAAATATCTGTTCAAGGATAGGCTTCTCTCTTCGCTTGTCGTGCCGTTCTTCGTCCGGGGGCAAGTGGGCGGGACCATTACCCTCGCCTCGAAAGAAGCCGGACGATACCAACAGACGGATGCCCGCACGCTTGAGCCGACGATTGTAAAGATTGCGGACGTTCTCCAGGCTCCGACACCAGTGCCAGCGAGCCAGGCCCCCGCCACTGGGCCAGCTGGCGCATCAGGCGCAGCCATTGCCCCTGGTCCTTCGGAGCCCATCATCAGAAAACAGGAGCGGCAGGCTGCGATCGGCGAATTCAGCATGTTCCTGGCCACAGAAGTGCGTGAGCCGCTCGCCTCGATCCGCGCCCAATTGGAAGAAGTCACGGGGGAAGGCATCCTCGACTTCGACCCACAGACGCGCGTCGAGAACGCGATGCGCGATTTGATCAGGATCGAAGCCATCCTGAACGAAATTTTGGATTTTGCGAAACCACTCGAACTGACTCGTCGGCTTCTCCGCATTCCCGAAGTGATCGAGAGCGCGCTCACGGTCGTCGCGACCGACCTCGAAGTCACCAGAATACAGGTCACCAAGGACTACGCGACGATGATCGCACCGGTCCGCGGCGACGAAACCAAACTCCAGCAAGTCTTTCTCAGTATTTTCAAGAACGCTGGTGAAGCGATGAACCCCGGCGGGCATCTCCATATTCAGGTCACCCAGCATCGCGCGGGGCGGGGCGTGGAAGACCAGATCCTCATCAAGAACGACGGCGCTCCTATTCCGGCAGAAATCGTCGATAAGGTCTTTGAGCCGTTTTTCACCACGAAGCGGACCGGCATCGGTCTGGGCCTCGCCTCAGTCAAGAAAATCATCGAAGAACATGGCGGTTCGATTGCCATCGGCAGCGCGCCTGGCGAAGGGACCACCGTCACCATCCGCCTCCCCGGTCTCAGCCACGGTCCGTCCTATCGCGGACGCGGGCGCCGCCGGCCTCCCGCACGCCGCCCGGCCTAATATCCCGTCTAATTGGTGTGCTTGGTTTGTCTGGTTCATCTGGTCTGTTCAGTCTGTCTTGTTGTTTGGTTGAACCAGAGAGACCAGATAGACCGAATAGACCAGACCAACCAGAAAGACCGGACTTGTGCCACTCGTGTGAATCATCGAAGTCCTACCCCGCATCGCTGCGTATCCGGGGCCAAAGCTACCAGTTCGACGGTTGAGTCCGTTTCTGTGA
>Ga0113563_10001055_pt1 | contig 14965 bp, 14 predicted proteins | sample Mud3Dept3metaG_FD_80117 | JGI IMG/M metagenome (GOLD analysis project Ga0113563, IMG submission 80117) | Freshwater wetland microbial communities from Ohio, USA, analyzing the effect of biotic and abiotic controls - Mud 3 Core 4 Depth 3... | ecosystem: Environmental > Aquatic > Freshwater >...
CTGACAAAGGGCAGTGGCAGGCCGGTGACAGGCAGGATGCCCAGGTTCATGCCGACGTTGATCACCGTCTGGAACAGGATCATGGCCGCCACCCCGGCGGCGATCAGCCGGCCAAAGGTATCCCGCGAACGCTCGGCGATGCGCAGGGTCCGCCACAGAATGAAAAAGAGCAGGCCGATAATGACCATAGCACCCAGGAAACCCAGCTCCTCGGCGGCGACGGCAAAGATAAAGTCGGTGTGGCGCACCCGCAGAAAATGGAGCTGGCTCTGCGTACCGTGGGTCAGGCCCTTGCCTATCAGGCCCCCCGATCCGATGCTGACCAGGGCCTGATGGATGTTGAAATAGGAATCGGGATCGGTGGTGGGGCCAAAGAATAACAGGAGGCGCTCGCGCATGTAATCCTGAAGGGCGAACCAGACTAGGGGCAGCGCTGCTGCACTGCCTGCTGCCAAGATAAACCAGTGCCGAAGGCGCATGCCGGCCGTCCACATCATCGCAACCCAGATCGCGATCAAGACTATTGCCGTGCCCAGATCGGGTTGGAGGTAGATCAACGCTATCGGCACGGCGACTATGCCCAAGCTGGCCAGCACCGTGCCCAACTCCTCCATCCGCTCTTCCCGATCGGCCAGAAATCTAGCCAACACGACGATAAGCACGATCTTGGCCATTTCCGAGGGCTGTATCGCACCAGCCCCCAACCAGCTCTGGGCGCCGCCAGAAACCTGGCCAATCTCGAAAACAGCCCCCAACATTACCACCATCGCAACGTAGAGCGGGTTGCGAAAGACGTCCGTAACGCGCAGTGTCAGGCAATCGAGCAAATAGAGCAGACTGAGACCAAGGCTGAACAGGTAGGGGGCGATCACCGACAGGCGGGCTGGACCCAACCGCAAGATAAAGAGAATACCGATGGCCGCCACAGCCAATACGCCGATAAAGAGCAGTCCCCTAAAAGGCGCCTCGGCTATCTGCCTCGGCGCCAGGTCAGACCGCGCCAGCCAGACCTTGTCAATGGCAAACACGAACACGATAAGAACCAGGCCGATCCCCAGAGGCGCTAGAACAGGCGCCAACAGGCTGGCTGTGAGGGCGGAGGCTTTCGTCTGCTCTATTTGCCAGGCAGCCACTGCCACAACGTTCAATAGTACTAGGACAAGTGGAGTGAGAAACGACCAGGGGTGCTGCACGATCTCCAACAGCCGATAGTCAACCGAAGCAGCAAGCAGCAACAAAGCAACACCCAGACCTAGGTACAGCAGTTGCCGTCCGACAGGGTCGCCCACACCTGGCGTGTCGATCGTGGCGCTATAGATCATGACCACGCCATAGGCTGAGAGCAGCAGCAGTGCTCCCAGCAGCATCCAGTCAAATCTGCGCCAGGAGCGTTTAACCATCGCCTCCTGCTTCGGCCTGACTGCGAACCGCTTTGGCCCTCCCTGGGCTCTTCTTGGCCTGGTGCCGAACCGGCCCTACCACGGGTATATCGGCAGTCAGTCGACTCTGGCGCTTACTCTGGCTAAAGGTCACCTCCACCCCATCGGGGTCGATCTCGACATACTTGGAGATGACCTTGATCATCTCATCTTTCATTGTGTCGAGCATGGCTGGCGATATGTTGATCCGATCGTGAACCAGCACCAATTGCAGGCGATCCTTGGCCACCTGGCGGCTGGTCAGTTCGTTACGTCCAAACAAGCGATCTAGAAAACGCATGATACCTCCTAAACTGGCTCAGCTATTGTGCTACTGCCCGACTCTCGGGGCCATCGGCTATCCGCGCACCAAACGGGATAGACGCTCCAGCACATTGGCCGATTCTTTGATCGGCATAATCGGAATGTCCTTTCCCATGAGACGACCAGCAATGTTGCGAAAGGCCTGCCCTGAGGGTGACCTCCCATCCAATGCCACCGGACTGCCACGGTTGGTGGAAACGATAACCGCCGGATCCTCCGGTACAACTCCGATCAGATCGATGGCCAGGATCTCCACGACGTCAGCGGTACTGAGCATCTGCTCCCGGCGAACCATAGCCGGATTTAGGCGGTTGATGATCAGCTTGGGTGGCCCCTTTTCTCCGGCTTCGACCAGGCCGACGATGCGGTCGGCATCGCGCACGGCCGATACCTCCGGGGTGGTGATGATGAGCACCCGGTCGGAGGGAGCCACCGCATTGCGGTAACCTTGCTCGATGCCGGCTGGCGAGTCGATCATGACATAATCGAACTCGGGGCGCAGTTGATCGCACAATCTGACCATCTGCTCCGGGTTTACGGCGGACTTGTCGCGGGTTTGGGCGGCGGGAAGCAGGAAAAGCTCGGACAGGCGTTTGTCGCGAATAAGGGCCTGACGCAGACGGCAGCGGCCTTCGACGACGTCGACGAGGTCATAGACGATGCGGTTCTCGAGGCCCATGACGACATCCAGGTTGCGCAGTCCAATGTCGGTGTCGATGGCGATGACACGCTGTCCAAGCATGGCCAGGGCAACGGACAGGTTTGCGGTAATGGTTGTCTTGCCGACGCCGCCCTTACCGGATGTTATGGTGACTACGGTCGCACGCATGTCAGACTCCTCTCATGATTCCGACTTTTTCCAACGCTCTACCACGATGCCCCCATCCTGGACGCTGGCCTTTTCGGGGGTTTTGGGCCGCCAGGCCCGATCGGGTGGGCGAGCGATGTGAGACCCGATACGGATCTGATTGGGTTGCATCTGCAGAGCACAGATGACGGCTTGTTCGTCGCCCATAGCCCCGGCGTGAGCGTTGCCCCTCAGCCTGCCCCAAACGATAATGTCCCCCCCTGCCACGATCTCGGCCCCTGGGTTGACATCACCGATGAGGGTGACGTGACCCGGATAGTGAACGGCTTGGCCAGAGCGCAGTGTACGGCGGACGACGATGCCGGCCATCTCCTCCAGGGGGATCGGTTCAGAGGTAGCAGTAGTGGGAGGCGCACTGGGACGTAGATCGACCTCCAACTCCAGTTCACGCGCTGCCACGTGAGTCGCCGGATGGTCGCCGTCGACGGCCCAGAGGGTCATGCCCAGCCGCTCGAGGATGGCGCCGATGGTCTGCAACTGGTCGACCGACATGGACCGATCGCCGACGCGCAGGGCAACCCGCCCTCCCCGGAAGAAGGAAGCGCGGGCGGCAAGGCGCTCCTCCATGTCGCCGACGACCGTGTCAAAGGAACCAGGGCCAAGGGTGATGATCAACCCTTCGCTTGTGCCTCTGATAGTCACTAGTTCGGTCATTGCAGCCTCAGCCTGCCAGTCGCCCGTCCAGGTTGCCCGATTCGATGGCGAGGTCCCGGCCTATCGCCCGTCCTGGCTCGCGCCAGCGGGCCATCCCGGCCCGACGGACCGGGACCAAGAGGCCGGGAAGGAGGCGATAGGGATCTCTCAAGCTCATGGCGTACTCTCTTCAAGATCCCGGCTAAAATAGTACTCCAGAATCTCACCGCCAATCGGCACTGCCACGGCCGAGCCATCACCGCCGCCAAACACAAACACCACCAGGGCAATCTGGGGGTTGTCGTATGGCGCAAAGCCGACGAACCAGGCATGGGTTGGCAGATTGCCCTCCTTGTCGCGATCGGCCAGGCCATCCTTGTTACGGTCGATAAAGAACTCGGCGGTGCCGGTCTTGCCCGCGACGCTGACCCCTCGCAGGCCGGCGGCAGTTGCAGTTCCGCCAGGGCCTACTGCCGCCCGCATGCCCTGCCGCACCACTTCGATCTGATCGGGTGAGATGGGCAACTGGCGGATGACGTCAGGGGCAAAAGCCTGGGCGATCTGCCCTTGGCTGTCGATCACGTCGCGAACAACCTGAGGCCGGTAGAGGGTGCCGCCGTTGGCGATGGCCGCAGCGGCATTCAGCAGTTGTAGCGGGGTGACCAGGACAAAGCCCTGGCCTATGGCCATGTTGTAGGTATCACCCGTGACCCAAGATTCGCTATAGTTGATGCGCTTCCACTTGCTCGTTGGAACCAGGCCGGCGGTCTCTCCCGGCAGGTCGATGCCTGTAAGGCTGCCCAGGCCAAAAAGCTCGGAATAGTAGCCAAGTCGCTCCTCGCCCAATCCTTGAAAACTGGTGCGATAGCCGCCGCCGACCTGGTAGAAAAAGATGTCACAAGACTGGGCCAGGGCGGATACGACGCTCATGGATCCGTGGCTGGTGCCATACTTGTGGGTCCAGCAATAGAAGGGCTGGGCCAGGCTGGGATCTTCGGGGTAGAAGCGGTTAGGCAGCCACAGGGTACCGCCGCAGTAGAGGCGAGTGTTACTGTCGATAACGCCTTCGGCCAGTCCAGCCGAAGCGGTAACGATCTTGAAGGTGGACCCTGGGGCAAACTGGCCGGAGATGGCATGATTCAGCAGTGGGCGATTAGAGTCTGTTTGCAGAGCCTTGAGTTTTTCTGGGGAAATACCGCCGGTGAACTCGTTGTCGTCGTAACTGGGCAAGGAAACCATGGCCAAAATCTCCCCAGTCTGGGGGTTCATGGCCACGACGACGCCCTGTTTCGTGCCGATTGTCTTGATGTGACGGGCGAGAATGTCTGTGGTGGCCTGCTGCAAGTCCAGGTCGAGGGTCAGGCGCAGGTTATTGCCAGGCACCTCTGCCTGCACTTGGCCAACGGTCTGCACCTCACGGCCGGCTATGTCGACCTCGATCAGCTTGCTGCCATCACGGCCGCGCAGCTCGTCTTCGAACGCGAACTCGACGCCGGTCAGCCCCACCTGGTGCTGGTTGGGATCGTACCCCCGCGACTCGTAATCCTCGGCCTGTTCTGCCGGGATTGGGCCGACATAGCCCAGGAAGTGGGCCAGGAGGGAACCGTACAGATATTCCCGCTGTGGCACGGCCTGAACGAGGACGCCGGGCCAATCGAGGTGCTGCTCTTCCAGAAGCAGGGCAACGTCTCGGGAGATGTCCGCTTTCAGGAGTGCAGGACGGTAAGGAGCCAGCTCTGCCTCGGTCAAGAGATCGATGATCCCTTTTTGGTCGCCGCCATCCACATTGGAGACAGACGCAGGGTTGCGGGCCGGCAGGGTACCATCCGACCGGTCCTCGTCGAGATGGCTGGTCAACGGCATGTCGAGCAAGCGGGCAAGCTTCAAAAGCAGTGCATAGCGCTCGTGGGGGTCGTCGGGCAGGTAGGCGGGGATGATGGAGACTGCGATGCGCGGGACGTTGCGCACCACGAGGTGTCCCCAACGATCATAGATGACACCTCGGGGGCCAGGGCTGGACTCCAGGCGGAAGCGGTTATAGTCGGCCGCCTTCTGGTAATAGTCGCCCTGGACCATCTGGAGGCGCCAAAGCTGGCCGACCAAACCCAAGAAGAGAAGGACGAGTGCTAGTCGATAGGCGGATATTCTGATTCCGATCCTTCCCAACTGTAACCCAGTCAAGCTACAACCCCACTCTCCCGACCCCTTGGTGCCTGAACCGCCGATCCAGTACGCGCATTCCACCTGATATGGGCAGGGCCAGCAGTGCGTTCAAAACCGCAGACGACCCAATAACACGGGCCAGGCTGCCTGACCATTCCACTGTGTGCCCAGTCCCCTCCTTCATAATGAGGAGATCTCCAGAGATTTGCACCATGAACAGGAACAACAGGTCATAGACCACCGTGGCCAGAAACATGGCCAACAGTAGCAGAAGCACATTGCGAAAAACAATGGTCTCTCCCAATCCTGCCATAAAGCCAACGGCCATCAACGGCAGTGTGGCAGCCCCAAAAGGCGCTCCAGAGAAAAGGTCGACAATGATGCCGGCCACAAAGCCCCACAGCAGGCCTTGCCGCGAGCCGCGCAGCAGACCCCAACTGACAACTAGCAGCAAGGGCAGATCGGGGAATACGCCCCAAACTGCCACAAGCGGCACCAACGTCGCTTGTACGAGCCCCACAACTGCCAGCAGGGCGATAACCAGATAGATGGTCATTCGCCCTTGGGTGGCTCGTCTTCTATCGGCTCAAAATCGGTAATGATCAGCACCATTTCCAGGTGGTTGAAATCAACCGTAGGCTGTACAATGGCGGTCTGATACAGGTCAGTGTCGTTGCGCTCCACGGCGGTGATCTGGCCGATAAGGATCTGGCGTGGAAAATTACCGCCTAAACCAGAGGTAAAGACGGTATCGCCGACGCTGACGGTGTCACCCTGTGGGATATCGCGCATGACCGGCAAGCCATCCGGCCGGCCCTGGACCAACCCGGTAGCCCGTGAACTCGAGGTGACAGCATTCACTGAGCTGCTTACGTCTGTAATTAGCAACACGCGCGACCAGCTATCCCCAACCTCGGAGATTCGGCCCACCAGGCCTCGATTAGTGACGACGGGCATATTACGAGCGACGCCTGCCTTTCGACCCACGTCGAGGGTGACGTAGCGCTGCAGGTTGCTGGGATCACGGCCAATGACCACGCCGACTATGTGTGCACCTTGGATGTCAAAAGATGGATGGCTCTGCGCAAAGTTGAGCAGGTCGCGCTGGAGGGCGGCCTCCACCTCTATCTCCCGCAGGCGCACAATCTCCAACAACAGCCGGGCATTTTCTGCTTCCAACTCTTCGTTGCGTTGGCGCAGTTCGCGCAGGTCGCGGGCTGTCTGGGTCAAGCCCTCCACCTGGGCGACGAACTGGCTGATGCCCTTTTGCAGGGGCACGGCTGCTCGCGATAGCAGTCCCTCAATCGGCTGCCACAGGCCAGCACGCTGAACGATTAGGCCAGCTATGACGGCCGCTACCAACAGAAAGGGAATCAGCCTCCGCAAACGTTCGCGTCTCATGGCCCGGTCTCATGGAAGGTGGACCTAGTGTGCAGTGCTGCCTCGCTGCAGGTTGGCCAGGACCTTGTTGTACCGATCCAGATGCTCGAGGATCTTGCCAGCCCCGCGGGCCACACAGGTCATGGCATCTTCTGCGACATAGACGCGCATCTTGGTCTCTTCAGAGAGCCGCTCAGCGAGGCCCTGCAACAATGCGCCGCCGCCGGCCAGGACGATACCCTGTTCCATCAGATCAGCTACCAGCTCAGGGGGCGTCTCGTCCACAGATTCACGCACGGTCTCGACGATGATGTTGACCGAGCCGGCCAGCGCTTCTCGAACCTCGACGCTGCTGACTTCGATCGACTCGGGCAGGCCGGTGATCAGGTTGCGGCCCTTGATGGCCATGATCTGTTCCTGGGGAAGGGGATAAGCAGAGCCAATGGTGATCTTGGCGCGCTCGGCCATGCGCTCGCCGATGAGCAGGTTGTACTTCTGGCGGGCATACTGGATGATGTCTTCGTCCATCTCATCGCCGGCCACGCGGATGCTACGGCTGACAACGATACCGCCCAGGGAGATAACTGCCACCTCGGTGGTACCGCCGCCGATATCGACGATCATACTGCCCAGCGACTCGGTGATGGGCAATCCCGCTCCAATGGCAGCAGCCATCGGTTCCTCAACGAGGTAGGCTTCCCGAGCACCAGCCGATAGCGTAGCGTCGTGCACGGCGCGCTTTTCGACCTCTGTCACGCCCGAAGGGATTCCGACTACGACGCGGGGACGCGGCACAGGCAGGAACGCCCGGTCATGGACCTTTTTGATGAAATAGTGCAACATCCGCTCAGTGACGTCGAAATCGCTGATCACGCCGTCACGCAGGGGACGGATGGCCACGATCCTAGCCGGCGTGCGCCCTACCATCTCTTTCGCGTCCAGACCGATGGCCAACACCTTCTTGGTCTTTTTGTCGATGGCTACGACGGAAGGTTCGTTGATCACAATCCCTTTATTGCGAACGTGCACGAGGGTATTGGCCGTACCGAGATCGATGCCAATATCCACGGAAAAGAAACCAAGAATGAAATTCAAAGGGCTGAACACGTAATCATCCTCTGTCCGAATTGATCCGGGTCATTATACTTGAAGAATCAGCAAACGGCAAACGGAGCCCTCGAGACGGGGGTATGCGTGTTCGACAGGACTTGGCGGCTCACTTGACAGCAGCCCTGGGCTGAGGGGGTTGCGGGCGCCCGTTTATTTGCCACGTGTGACAGAAAATGGTATAATCGGCGCTTGCCCTGGCGTTCAGGCTCGAAAAGGTGCGGGCCTATCGCCCGTCCTGGCTCGCGCCAGCGGGCCATCCCGGCCCGACGGGCCGGAACCAGGGGGCCGGGACGGGCACCAGGTATGCTGCAGCTGCGAAGCGAAGAATTCTGGAAAAGGGGAACATTGTGAACACATTCTTACCGTACATGCAGATCATACAGATCATCATCTCTATTGCCTTAATCGTCATTATCCTGGCTCAGGCAAAGGGGCAGGGAGGTCTAGGCGGCATCTTTGGCGGCGATGCGACTGTGTATCACACTCGCCGGGGCGTGGAGAAGACGCTGTATCACATCACCATCGGCCTGGCCGTGCTCTTTTTTGTCACCTCACTCATCAGCGTGCTAGTGGCGTAGTTGGTCATGACGCGCCACCTGGTTGTGGCACTCGTTGGCATCGCACTCATCTTCTTCATCCTGTTCCAGTTGGGGTCTAGCCTGAGCACGATAGAAGTGCCTGCCGAGGGAGGCACTTATAGCGAAGGGGTGCTCGGCTATTCAGATGCGATTAGCCCTATCCTGCTCACCCAAAACAACCCGGTAGATCGAGACCTTAGCAGCCTCATTTTCAACGGGCTGACGGCGCTGGACGATACGGGGCGCTTGTTGCCTGCGCTTGCGACCGAATGGCAAGTGTCGGAGGACGGCACAGTTTATGATTTCGAACTGAGGCGGGGCGTGACCTGGCATGACGGCGTGCCGTTCACCGCCGCAGACGTGGCCTTTACGATACAGGCCATACAGGATCCCGATTTCCAGGGCGACCCTGCCCTGCATGAGCTGTGGCGAAATGTGACCGTCGAAACGCAGGGCGATTATGCTGTGCGTTTTATCTTGCCGGAGCCGTTCATCCCTTTCATCTACTATACCACCGTTGGTGTGCTGCCAGCCCATCTGCTCAGCGATATACTGCCTGCCGATCTCCCGACAAGCGAGTTTTCGACACAACGTCCCATCGGGACCGGGATGTTCAGGGTGGAAAACGTCACGCCCGATCGGGTAACCCTCGTGGCTAATGCGGATTTCTGGGGACCCCAGCCCTACTTGCAGCAGCTCGAAATCTGGTCGTTTGGTGATTGGGACAGCATGTTGGCAGCCTACAAACGGGGTGACATCCAAGGCGTCTACCGCGTCAGCCCTCAACACCTGTCTGAATTGGCAGAGTTGCCCGATCTGCAGCTCTACTCCGCACAGCAGGCCGGTTATGGTCTGATCTATCTAAACATGCAGCGCGAAAACGCACCATTCTTCCAGGACAAGAATGTCCGCCAGGCATTACTCTACGCCATCGACCGTCAGGCGCTGATTGACGATGTCTTGCATGGACAGGGTATCATGGCTGACAGCCCCATCCCGCCCACCGGTTGGGCCTACGATCCATCGGTGCGGCACTATCCCGCCGATCCTCAGGCAGCCATGGTCCTGCTGGATAGTGCCGGTTGGTCCGATACGAATGGGGATCGCACCAGAGACAAAGATGGCGTCGAAATGGTCTTTACACTGTTCACCAGCGATGATCCATCGATGATCGCTATGGCCGAAGCCATCGCCCAATATTGGAGCGTGATCGGCGTCGATGCCAGGGTCCAGCCGCAGGGCGCTGGCCTGGTATCCAATTTTCTCCAACAGAGCCCTCGCAACTTTGACTCTGTCCTGATCGAGGTCGGCCTGGCGGCCGACCCCGATCCCTATCCCTGGTGGCACTCGACGCAAACCGGCGAGGGCGGTCAGAACTTTTCCGGTTTCTCCAATCGGGAGGCAGACATCGCCATAGAGCAAGCGCGGGCTATCCCCGACCAACAACGACGGACCGAGCTCTACCACACCTTTCAGGAGATCTTTGCTGAGGAAGTACCCTCGCTGCTGATCTACTATCCGATCTACACCTACGCCGTCGATCTCAAGGTGCAAGGGGTCCAGCTATCGCCCCTCTTGGTCAACAGCGACCGTTTTCGTAACATCGATGACTGGTACGTCGAAACGCAAAAGATAGTGGTCACTGAAAAACCACCGCTTGACAAAACGCAGGAATAGTGGTAGATTACGATTGTGTGCCGAAGTGGCGGAATAGGCAGACGCGCTGCGTTCAGGGCGCAGTGGGTGTACGCCCATGTGGGTTCAACTCCCACCTTCGGCACCTGGTGGTAGCTATGATCGGCAAAGAGACTCACAGAACACCCTTCATCAGCCAACTCCTCCTGGTCCTGATGGGGACCATTCTGCTCTACCTCGTCGTGAACTTTGGCCGGCAGGTAGCTGTAAGCTACCAACAGCGCCAAGAACTTGCCCAGATCCAGGAAAAGGTCAGGTTGGCCGAGGAGCAGAACCAGCAACTACACGACTACCTGAACTATGCCAACTCCGACCAAGCCGCCGAGGCGTGGGCGCGAGAACAGGGCTGGGCCAAGGCTGGCGAGGTTCCGGTCATTGTCGTTGCCCCTTCAGCCGCGGAAGCCCCCAAGATCGAGACACTGCCGCAAGAGTCTCCGGCCTCTTATCGTCAGGCCTGGTGGGAGCTGTTCTTCGGGACACGGTAGGTCGAACAACCATTAAGCCTTCAGCGATGGTGCTGAAGGTTTTTTTTTGTTATCTGCTCGACACATTGCTACCCGCATTTGACACCTTGTTCTCACTGCAGTATACCTTTCCCGCAAATTTGGAGAGAAAGGGCGAAATACCGATGACCAATATGGTATGCTTTATCCAGGTCAAGAGCCGCAATAGCGGCCTTTTGGCCATGCCCTGTCGTGGTGCGCCCTGACGAAGATCAACATAACAGATCGTGGGCCGCTACGTTAGCAGAGCCCGCGGTTTATTATTTGCTCGTTCAAAAGCTGTAGGCCCGTATTCCTTAAGGGACACAGCTTTTTGCTGTGCGATTGGCTGCCGAGCTGAGAAAGGGATTGAGAGATGAACGCCGAGATGACTTTGAACAGAGGGACAGCGCTATCGATTCAACATGTGACCAAGGTCTTCGGCTCCAACGAAGGCAGTTCGGTGCTGAGTCGGCTGCGGCACCGCACAGTCAAGCCCAATGGCAACGGCAAATCCGGGCGAGTGATGGCGGTCAACGACGTGAGCCTGGACGTGCGGACCAAGGAGATCTTTGGCATCCTCGGGCCAAACGGATCCGGCAAGAGCACGCTGATCCGTCTGATGACGACCCTGCTGGTGCCCGACGCCAGTCAGGTCCAGGTCTTTGGCTTGGACGTGACCCGTCACGAGATGGAGGTGAAGCGGCTCATCAACCGGGTGTCGGTAGAAGCAGCCTTCTTCAAGAAGCTGTCGAGCGTCGAGAACCTGCTGTACGCCGGTCGACTCTACGGCCTGTCCGGTCAGGAGGCCCGACGCCAGACTTGTGAAATCCTCCACCGGCTGGGGCTCAAGGACAAAGAGATCTCGGGGCCACTGGAGGACATGTCCCGTGGGATGAAGCAGAAGGTGGCCATCGCTCGCGCCTTCTTAACCCGGCCCATCCTGCTGCTGCTCGATGAACCGGCCACCGGACTCGATCCTCGCTCCAAGCGGGAGGTCCAGGCCTCTGTGAAAGAGCTGCGGGAGGTTCACGATGCCACCATCGTGCTAACAACACACGACATGTGCGAAGCGGAAGCCCTGTGCGACCGCATCACCATCCTGGATGATGGGCGGATCGTGGCGCTAGATACCCCGGCGGCGCTCAAGAAGCTCATCCCCCAGCACGACAACAGCGAGCCGACGCTGGAGGACGTATTCATGACCCTGACGGGTAAGGATCTGATCAAGGAAGAGAATCTTGCGACGATCTAGCCGCTAGCGGCCAGGTATCGAGCATTCAGCTATCAGCAGTCAGGCATCGTGCTGGTTGCTGATAGCTGTTGTTGTATAGATCGCGGGCTTGTGGCACGCACGGCCGGCCGCTGCAGGCGATCCAGGGTGTGAAGCAGGCCGCCTACGACGCGCTCGGCGCCCGTCCGGAGAAGCCTGTCTCGAGTTGGCCTACCGTGCTCCGACATGAGATAGCCACCGACAGAGCGCAAAACCGTGCTGGTCCGGAAGGCAGAGTTCATGCGGCCCGCTGCCGTCGACACCCCGAGCAACCGTGCCAGGTCGAAACGACCGTTCAATTCGAAGCCGGCCGCCAATTGGGCCCGGGTCTCGGCGCCCTCCGGCGAAAAGACAAAGGCGACCAAACGGTCTACTATCTTTTGAGGAGGTAGGGTAGGATCAGCAGACAAAAGCTGCCCCAGCCCTTCTAGGTGGCTGGTCCTAATCTCGGGGGCACGCAACAGCTCGACGACAAGCGCCCGCCGCAGCGCAGCGCCCTCCGGCGAAAGCAACATGTCCAACACCGGCCCGATCAGGCCATCCGCCGCAGTGAGATCCAACGATTGGTCGCCAGAAGGCAGGCGGGAACTCTGCTCATGGACGGCCAGGCTGGTCAATTGGTGGAGCCGCTGCCAGTCCAACGCGCCTTCTGAGGTCAGTAGCTCATCCATCAGCCGCTGGCGCAGGCTCGGATCGGGAAGGGTCAGCATCATGCGCACGGCAAAGGGCGCCGAGACGGTAAAGATGTCAAACTCGGGGTCGAGCTGCAAGCTGATGCCCTCCAACGTGATGATCGCTCGCGCGATCAGGGCAAAGTTCACCGGGATGCGGAACCGGTAGTTGTACAACAAGGGTGAGAAGGCATTGGTCACATCTCTGAAGGTGTAGCGGCGATCCTGCGCGCCAAAGGTAGCGCCAAACAACTGGGTGACGTATGGCACCAGCTCATCCCATGGGGAATCTGGGTGCAGGAAGTTCAAACGGATCAGATTCTCCCGCAGGTTTTCAGGGCGGCCGTTGATCACGTCCACAAAGATCTCGACGATTGCGTGCTTTTCCTCAGGGCTGACGATGCCCATCATACCAAAGTCGATAAAGACGAGTGCGCCGTCTTCCGGCCTGACCAACAGATTGCCAGGATGAGGGTCGGCGTGGAAAAAACCGTTGTCCAGGAGCTGCTTGAGATTGGTCCTCACCCCCAGCCGCAACAGTCTGGGGATATCTACTGCAGCAGCCTCTAGCTGCTCCTTGTCCGAGATCTTGATCCCGTGGATAAACTCGGTTGTAAGCACTCGTCGGCTACTGAATTCCGCGTACACCTGGGGGACATATACCCCCGGCATCTGCTCGACGTCGGCACGGAATCGCCGTGCCATGTGGGCCTCGTGGACATAATCGAGTTCTTCGAATAGTTTGGCCCCAAACTCGTCCACCACACTGACCCATTCCAGACCACGGCTCAGTCGGGGAAAGCGCTCTATAGTGGCGGCCAGACGCCGGATCAGTCCCAGGTCTAGGCCGATCCTGTAGAACAGATCGGGCCGCTGCACCTTGACGGCTACTTCCTGTCCCTCATGGGTTACGGCGTAATAAACCTGGCCCAGGCTCGCCGCGGCGATCGGCTGGGGATCAAACTGGTCGAAGAGTGTTCCCGGCTTCCAGCCAAGCTCCTGCTCGATAAAGCAAAAGGCCCTATCGTTGGGAAAAGGGGGAAGTTGATCCTGGAGGGTGGCCAATATGTCGACATAGACGACCGGCAGGAGATCCGGCCGGGTGCCGAGCGACTGGCCGACCTTAATAAAGGTTGGCCCCAGCCAGATCAACCGGTCCAGGAGCCACTCAGCCCGCCGACGTTGGCGGTCTTGTGTTGTCTCCCCGCGTCGATAGGTCCACTGCCTGCGATCCAGGGTCCGCCACAGCAGGGCTGTCAGTAGGACGCTCAAGATCTGAAAAACACGCCATGCGGCACGCCACAGCCCAGCCTTCTTCAGTTGGGCTCCGACAAACTGGGGTGTGTAGGGTTGCTCCAATAAAACGTCGTTCATAATCCTCTATATACCCAAGACATAAAACGCAAATCCAGCAGCCGAGTTACGCTCACCCGACTACTTGTTATTCATCACAATACGCAACACGTACGGAAAAGTCGCAACGGCCTATACCCTCCCGCTCCTCACCGGGATAGCACTGGTGCTCCACAGCAGGAAGGCAGGACCTATGCCAACATCTCGACAAAAGCCTGTAGGCGGGTGCGCACCCCTTCCAGGCTGGAGGATTGCTCTGCGCTCGGCGCGTCCAGGAGGAGGTGGGGAACGCTCGCGCCGTCCAGCGCAGGGAGGGTGAGCGCTCGCTCGAATGCGTGGGGATCGCAGAACTTTTCCAGGACAAAGAGGACGCCGTCAGCGTGCGCCATGCGAACCTGGTCCAGCACATAGGGACCGGGGTCATGCTCAGGGAGCAGTTTGGCCGGACAGGGAGGCCGTCGCAAAAAGTAGACGGCCAGGGCAGAGATCGGATCGCCTTCCCGGCCCGATAGTCCCGGCCCGATAGGCCGGGACAGGCCAGGACCTGGAGCGTCGACTAGGTCGCGAAAGTGGCGAGATCCGCTGCACAGGTCGTCGCCTACCACCCGAGCACCCAACTCCTCGATGATCTCTAGCACGAGCGGCTCGTCGAGCACGGCGCCGGTAAGGAACAGTCCAGGGCCACCCCTGACCGGGCGGTCAGGACAGGCACGACGGACCGGTGGCGGGGCAGTTTCCAGTGAAGCCAACAGGTCGGCCAGGAGTGGGTTGAACTGCTCGCGGGGCATGATCTGGGCGGCGTCCAGGATGGCAAAAAAGTCGGGCGCGCTCAAGCGATCGCGCCGCTGCTGAAGCGCCTTGACGAGCTGCCGCGTGTCGTTGTACAGGGCGATGCTGGCGCACAGATCGTCGTCGGTGATCGGGCGGCCAACAAAGGTGGCTAATCTGTCTCGGAAGCGGCTCAACTCTGCGACCAGGTAAGCGCGGGCAGCCGGGCTGCCCAGGTTGGTCGGCTGC
>Ga0113563_10001056_pt1 | contig 14965 bp, 16 predicted proteins | sample Mud3Dept3metaG_FD_80117 | JGI IMG/M metagenome (GOLD analysis project Ga0113563, IMG submission 80117) | Freshwater wetland microbial communities from Ohio, USA, analyzing the effect of biotic and abiotic controls - Mud 3 Core 4 Depth 3... | ecosystem: Environmental > Aquatic > Freshwater >...
GAAACGCCAGGAAAAGGCGCCCCAGTACTTCGCGCCGGCAATCTTTCGCGATTGCGCGATTCGCTCGAAGACAGCAAATTCCTGCAGCTCCGAGTTGACGCCGCGGTTGTCGTACGGCTCGCACTCGCTGTCGAGCATCTGCGTGTGCCAGTCGTCGTAAAAGATCTGAAACAGACGGACCGGCGTGCGTCGTCGCGCGGGCCGCCGCTTCCGCGCGCGGCCCGGACGCGCGCCCGGCGCGCAATCGGCCACGACCGTTTTGTCCCGCTCAACGCCGGGTGCGACGACTCGCTTCTGCTTTGCCGCTCTTGCTGTCAAGATCGCTTCCTCATGGGCCAGTCTGAAGCGGATCGAGTGATAAAGGTGTGACCTCTATCACGACGCGTCAGCGAGCGAATGCGTATAATATCATCGATAAGTGTTTTTTTTCTGGAGTCGGAGCTTTCCCGGCCACCCGATGAAGACAGCGTCTCCACGTACTGCTCTTCTGGCTTTGCTCGTTGCCGCGGGGCCGAATTGCGCAATGGCTGCGCGTGCCGACAGCGACGGTTTTGTCGATGTCCAGGGCGCGCTTAATCAAGCGCAGTTCGCGTCGCCGCCGGCTTACGGCATCGCGGACGCGGATACCGCGCGCGATCGTGCAACGCAGTACGGTGGTGCGTACGAGGTGCCGGTGGGAGGCGCGCGGTTCAACGCCTACATCGAGCGCGCTGCGCGCGAATACGACGTCGACCCGGCGCTTATTCACGCAATCATCCGCGCCGAATCTGCTTATCATCCCGCGGCCGTCTCGAGTAAAGGTGCCATCGGGCTCATGCAAGTCATGCCGCAGACGGCCGAGCGCTTCGGCACGATCGATCTCTACGATCCGGAGCAGAATGTGCGAGTGGGGACGCGTTACCTCAGCACCCTGCAGCAGTTGTTCAGCCACGAGCTCAATCTCGTTCTCGCCGCGTACAACGCGGGCGAGCAGGTGGTCATCCGCTTCGGTCGCCGCGTTCCGCCCTATCCCGAAACGCAGGCATACGTCGCGGCCGTCATGAATTTCTATCGTCACTATCGCCAGCGTGGCGCAGCGAGCGCGCAGCCGTGCGTCGATACGCTTGCGCAACGCATCGTCCCGGATGTCCGCGCGCCAGAGTGCAAGAGATGACGCGGCGGCGACGCGATATGGACCGCATCCTCTTAGTGGCGCTTCTTCTCGCCGCGCTCGGAGCGCATGCCGGGACGAGCGACTTCGAGGACGGCGCGCGATTCTACGAGAGCAGGAATTACGCAGCCGCGCTTGCAGCATTCGAAAGGGCCGCGACGCAAGGAGACGGGAAGGCGCAGTACAACCTCGGGTTCATGTACGCGCACGCACAAGGCGTGCGGCAGGACTTTGACGAAGCGGCGCGATGGTATGAAAAGGCTGCCGCGCAAGGTGACGACCGATCGCAGTTCAGCCTCGCGGCAATGTACCTGCAGGGACGGGGCAGGGCGGCCGATTACAGGCAGGCAGTCTCCTGGTTCGAAAAAGCGGCAGCGCAAAACAACGCCGCAGCGCAATTCAATGTTGGATCGATGTATGCGAATGGTCAAGGCGTAGCGCAGGACTATCAGCAGGCGTTGGCGTGGTACTCGAAAGCGGCGAATCTCGGAAATACGCTTGCGCAGTTCAACCTCGGGTCGATGTACTACAAAGGCGAGGGCGTAGCGCGGGATCACGAAGTCGCGCGTTCGTGGTTCGAGCGCGCAGCCGCGGGCGGGCACGCGTTAGCTCAGTTCAATCTCGCCGTCATGTACTTCAAAGGCGAAGGTGCGGCGCAGGATCTGGAGCAGGCATTGCGCTTATTCCTGGCCGCGGCGGCGCAGGGGCAGGCGCCCGCCCAATCGAATCTCGCCTATATGTACGCAAACGGGCTTGGTGTGGCGCAAAACGACGTCGAGGCGCACAAATGGTGGACGCTCGCAGGCGTGAGCGGAATCGAAGAGGCGAGACAACCGCGGGCGAAGCTCGAGGAGAGAATGAGCCGGGACCAGCTTGCCGACGCGTATCGGCGAGCGAGCGACTGGGTGAAGAACCCGAACCCCGGGCCCCACTAGCGGCTATTCGGATCGTCCCCGAGCACCATGGCGGCGATGCGCTCAGCCGCAGCGACCGCATCGAGTTCGATTGTGTCGAGCCGCACCTCCGGCTGCTCCGGTGCTTCGTAGGGACTGTCGATCCCGGTGAAGTTCGGCAAAAGCCCGGCGCGCGCTTTCACATAGAGTCCCTTGGTATCGCGCTGCTCGCAAACGGCGAGCGGCGTGTCGACGAATACCTCCACGAAATCGCCTTCCGCGAACCGCTTGCGAGCCGATTCGCGCTCCGAGCGGAAAGGCGAAATGAATGACACGAGCACGATCAGCCCTGCTTCGACCATCAGCCGGGCCACTTCTGCAACGCGGCGGATGTTTTCGACTCTGTCCGCTTCGGTAAATCCGAGGTCGCGGTTGAGGCCGTGCCGCACGTTATCGCCGTCCAGCATGAAGGTGTGCTTGCCGGCCGCATGCAGGCGCTTGTCGAGCAAATTTGCAATCGTCGATTTGCCGGAGCCGGAGAGTCCGGTGAACCAGAAGCAACGGGCGCGCTGTGTTTTGAGGGCCGCGCGGGCGGCGGGATGCACGTCGACCGTCTGCCAGTGAATGTTCGTCGCACGCCGCAGTGCAAAGTGGATCATGCCCGCACCGACCGTGTCGTGCGTTAATCGGTCGATCAGGATAAATCCACCGAGCGTGCGATTGGTCGCATAGTCCTCGAATGGGACAGGCCGATCGAAGCTCAGCGTGACCACCGCGACATCATTCAGTCCCAGCGTAGTCGCGGCGAGTTGAGCGCCCGAACCAACGTCGAGGCGATATTTCACCTGCGTCACCGTCGCGCCGAAGTACTTGCTGTGGATCTTGGCCGAGTACGTCCGGCCCGGCACGAGCCTTTGGCTCGACATCCACAGCACATGCGCTTCGAACTGATCGCTCGCCTGAACGGGGTCCGACGCCGCACACACGACATCGCCGCGGTTTGCGTCGACTTCCTCCGAAAACAGCAGCGTCACAGACTGGCCTTGATGGGCGTGGGGCAGCTCTCCATCGAAAGTGACGATCGAGCGTATCGTCGTCTCAGTGCCCCCGGGTACCAGGCGCACTCGATCTCCGGGGCGCACACAGCCTGCCGCAATGCGTCCGCAAAAGCCGCGGAAATCCGGATTCGGACGATTCACCCATTGAACAGGCATGCGGAACGCCGCCATTTCATGACGGCTCACCTCGACTTCCTCGAGAAACTGCAGGAGAGGCGGTCCGCCGTACCACGGTGCATTCGGGCTCGATTCGACCACATTGTCGCCGTGCAGAGCCGAAACCGGCAGGAACTGGATCTGCGTGAAGCCGAGTGGCTCGGCGAATTGCCTGTAGTCAGACTCTATCCGGTCATACAGGGTCTTGTCCCAGCCGACCAGGTCCATCTTGTTCACGGCGATGACGACATGCCGGATGCCAAGCAGGCTTACGATTCTGCTGTGCCCCTTGGTTTGCTCCAGAACGCCATTGCGCGCGTCGACGAGGAGAACGGCGAGTTCTGCCCGCGAGGCGCCGGTCGCGATATTTCTGGTGTACTGCTCGTGGCCCGGCGTATCGGCTACGACAAACCGTCTGCGTGACGTCGTGAAAGATCGATACGCGACGTCGATGGTGACTCCCTGTTCAAACTCGGCCTGCAACCCGTCGACGAGCAGCGCGAAATCGAGGTTCACGCCTTGAGTCCCGTGATGCTGCAAGTCGCGTTGCAGCGTTGCCGCCTGGTCTTCATAGAGTAGCTTCGATTCCCAGAGCAGACGTCCGATCAGCGTTGATTTCCCAGCGCCGACACTGCCGCACGTGATGAATCGAAGTAAGGTCGAGCGTTCCTGTTGTCGCACAGCGCCCACTCAAAAATACCCTTCCTGCTTCTTGCGTTCCATCGATCCGGGGGCGTCGTGGTCTGTCAGACGGCCCTGGCGCTCAGAAAATTTCGCGGCGAGCGTTTCCTTCACGATCTCGGACAGCGTGGCCGCCTCGCTTTCTATGGCGCCGGTTAACGGATAACAGCCAAGCGTGCGAAAACGAACCATGCGCATCTGCGGTTTCTGCGCTGGGTCCGCTCTGAAGCGCTCGTCATCTACCATGATGAGCATTCCATCACGCCGCACGACCGGGCGGTGCCGCGCCAAGTACAGTGGCACGATCGGTATCCTTTCCTGCTCGATGTACTGCCAGATATCCGCTTCCGTCCAGTTCGAAAGCGGAAACACGCGCAGGGAACAACCGTCGCTTAACTGCGTGTTGTAGAGGTTCCACAACTCGGGGCGCTGTGATTTCGGGTCCCGGCGATGACCCGGCGAACGAACGGAGAAAAGGCGCTCCTTCGCGCGCGATTCTTCCTCATCGCGCCGTGCACCGTCAAAAGCCGCTGTGAAGCCGAAGCGGTCAAGCGCCTGTCTGAGTGCCTGCGTTTTCATGACGTCGGTGTAGTAGGCGGACTCGTGGTCGAACGGATTTACGCCCTCGGCAAGCCCCTGCTGGTTGATGTAGACGAGCAAATCCAGTTCTAACTCGCGAGCGGTGCGGTCGCGAAACTCAATCATCTCGCGGAAATTCCAGGTCGTATCGATGTGCAGCAGCGGGAAAGGTACGCGTGCCGGGTGAAATGCTTTTCGGGCGAGGTGCAAAAGGACGGAGCTGTCCTTCCCGATAGAATAAAGCATTACGGGTTTTGCGCAGTCCGCTGCGACCGTTCGGAAGATCTCGACGCTTTCGGCTTCCAGATGCTGCAGATACGTCAGCTCGGATGGCATGATGCGAGTTGTTTCGATAGGCGCGCCTCAGCGAGCGACTGGCACGGGTCCTCGAAGGGAGGCACTACGCCTCACCCGAGCGCGCTGTGTTTCTTCATCTGACCGCGAAGGTGCTGCCAGCCCGCAACCACCTGCGTTGCAACCGTACGCGCCTCTTCGCTGCCGTTCTGGCGCGCGAACCACTGCTCGGCGAGCACCATCGATTCGGCAAGCGACCGCGAAGCGACCTCTTCCTTGAGCGCCTGCACGCGCTGTCCAGTCGCGATCCACCTATCCACTTTCGCGAGCTCTTCGGGCGTGAGCGCTTTCTTCAGGCCTTGGATTCTGAAATTCATTTTAGGCTTCGTTACTGACTGTGCCATGTTGGCAATATACTGCCCTAAATTAAGAATATTAATCTTTTGCCACGTGTTCTTAGGCGTAGCGGCAGAACCCCCATTTTTCGGCTGAAAACGGTATTGGCCCACGCTTGGTTTCCATCTTGAAAACCAGGAGAGGACCGAACTTACTTCAGATGCTCTAATCATGTGGAGTCTCCTTTTTTCATTATTTACAATGGGCAGTATACTGCCCATAATTATCGGTGTCAAGCGCTATTTATCTGGTTACCCGAACTGCTCCAGCAAAGCCTCCGATCGCACCTGTCCGTCGAACCCGCCCGCAGCCCGTTCCCTGAAAAGCCGCCGGTCATCCGCATCCACCGCCCGCGTGTCCTTCTCCCGGTCGACCGTGACCTCTTGATTTTACCTTGACTCGCGTCAGCGCAGTCCGCCCGCCATCTTCGCGGCTTCGGGCATGCGACGCAGCTTGAACGTCATCAGCGGCCCAAGCACGGCACCGATGCCCAACGAAGTCCACGCGAGTCCCCACGCCATGCTCTCGGAGCGCAGCGGCTCGCCGCGCGCCCAGTCGATCACCAGCCCGAACACCCACGGGCTGATGACTCCCGCGCCGAAGCCGAGCAGCGAGCGCAGCGCGTAGGCGGCGCCCAGGTATTGCGGTGGCACCAGTTCGGTGATCGCAGTCGAATACACGGAGGAGTCCGCGATTGCGGTGATGTTGTAGAACGCGGCGACCGCGACCAGCAGCCACAGCGGCAATGCCATCATCCAGCCGAACGCGAACGAGCAGACGAGGCTCAGGCATGAGCCCCACAGGATGACCCGCGTGCGGCCCCAGCGGTCGGAGAACGCGCCGCCGTAAATGCTGCCGCCCATGCTGGTGATATAGGTGAGCGCGGTCAGCATGGCACCGATGCCGGCAGCCTGCGCCGTCATGCTGCCACCGTGAGTCACCGACACCGCGAGATAGGCGGGCAGCCACGCCCACATCCCGAGCAATTCCCACGAATGGAATACGTAGGCCCAGATCAGCAGCATCGCCGGTTTGTTGCGCCATACCTCGAGCAGCGCGAAAACGCTGGTGTGCCCGGCGCCGCGCGCATGCACCACGTTGGGCGTTGCGCGCAGCGCCCAGAACGAAATCAGCGCGCCGGCGAGCGGTCCGCACGCGGTCACGATAAATGCGCCGCGCCAGCCGATATACGGCATCAGCAGCCCGCTCAGGATCAGTGAAATGCCGTAGCCGAGCGATGCCGTCGCGAGATACCAGCCCATCGCGCGGCCGCGCTGCTGCGCGACGAAGCGTTCGGAAATCAGCGTCAGTCCCGGCGTGTAGGAGGCGCCCGAGCACACCCCGGTCAATCCGTAGAGCAACAGCCCGGAGACAAAACTGTCGGCAAGAAACGCGAACGCCAGCGCGCTGATGCTGGCGAGGATGCTGCCGGCGAGAAAAGTGCGCTTGGCGCCGTGACGGTCGGTGGCAAAGCCGATCGCGAACAGCGAGACGAGATAGCCGACGTGCCATGCCGATTGCACCATGCCGGCCTGGCTCGCCGACATGTTCCAGTCGGTTTTCAGCAGCGGCAGAGCTGCCGAGTAGGTGGTGAAGATGGATACGAAGCCGATGCGGCTCACGCACAGTTCCGTGAGCCACGCGACGTCGCTTTGGGGTGCGCGCTTTGTCAGATCGGGTCCCAGGAAAATACGTTCACCGTGCGATCGAGCGGGAAGAACCAGCTCTTCAGCGCCGGATACAGATGCTCGGCGCAGGCCTCGGGCGTCCAGCCTTCGCTGCGATGCACGCCGCGCAGAGGCCGCGGCTGGCTCATCAGGAAGATTTCGTTCTTGCGCGTCGAGAATATCTGGCCGGTCACGTCTTTCGCCGCGTCGCTGGCAAGGAATACCGCGAGCGGCGCGTTGTGCTCGGGCGTTACCTGCTGGCGCTGCGCGACGCGCTTGGCTGATGCGGGGTCCTTGGCGGGAATCGATGCCGTCATCCTCGTCCACGCCACGGGCGCGATGCAGTTCGAGCGCACGTTGAAACGCTGCATGTCGACCGCAATCGATTTCGACAATCCGACCATGCCGAGCTTGGCGGCGCTGTAATTGGCCTGGCCCATTGCGCCGATCAGCCCCGAAGTCGAGGTCATGTGCACGAAAGCGCCCGCTTCCTGCTTGCGGAAATGGTCGGCGGCGTGGCGGCTCATGTTGAACGCGCCTTTGAGCATCACGCCGATGACCGCGTCCCAGTCCTGCTCGGTCATCTTGTGGAAAATCACGTCGCGCAGGATGCCGGCATTGTTGACCACGCAGTCGATGCGGCCGAAATTGTCGAGCGCGCATTGCACGATCTTCGCCGCGCTTCCGAAATCGACGACGCTGTCGCAGTTGGCCGCCGCCACGCCGCCGGACTTCACGATTTCGTTGACGACTTCCTGGGCCGGCGTCTGATCGCCGCCTTCGCCCGCCAGCGAGACGCCGATGTCGTTCACCACGACCCTGGCGCCGTGCTGCGCCATCAGCATCGCGATCGCGCGCCCGATGCCGCGCCCCGCGCCGGTGACCACGACGACCTTGCCTTCAACCATTTTTCCTGGTGTCACGATATTCTCCCGACTCAAATGTTAACTGCTGAAAATTTCAACACCCTGTTGACGAAATCAATCCAAGACCTCGGCACGGCCGTTGTTCAATACGGTCACGCCGCGCGCGGGCACCGTCGAGCGGAACGACACGATGCTGCCGTTGCGCCAGATTTCGGTGCGGATGGTTTCGCCGGGATAGACCGGGGACGAGAAACGGCCTGCCATGCTCCTGAAGCGCGCCGGGTCGTAGCCGCAGCAGGTTTTGAGGATGGCATGGCCGGCGACGCTGAAGGTGCAGCGGCCGTGCAGGATCGGTCGCGGGTACCCCGCTTTCTGCGCAGCGGCAGGCTCAGCGTGCAGCGGGTTGTAATCGCCCGAGAGGCGATAGATCAATGCCGCCTGCGGCAGCGTCGGCAGGTCGCATACCGCGTCCGGCGGCGTCGCGGGAATCGGGTGCGGGGATTTGGTCGGGCCCGCCGGGCCGCCGAAGCCGCCGTCGGCGCGACAGAAAGTGGTCGAAGTCAGCGTGCAGAACGTAGTGCCGCTCGCTTTGTCGCGCACCGTGCATTCGGTCATCACCAGCGCGCCTTTGTCTTTGCCCTTATCGACGACGCCGGCAACCCGGGTAAGTCCGACGATTTCGCCTTCGACCGGCAGCGGCCGGTGAATGACGAAACTTTGTTCACCATGCACCACGTGGCTGCGCGTGATACCGGTGTCGGGATGCGCGTGCCACGGCCCGGGATAGCCGAGGATGATCGCCATCGTCGGCAATGCCTGCAGGTCCTGCTCATAGACGAATTTGAGCTCGTTTGCGTCGCACGGATCGGCGCCGAGGCCGACGCCGAGCGCATAGAGCATGGTGTCGCGTCTGGTGAACCGCTGCACGACTTCCGGAATTTTCCAGTTGATCAGCTTCTCATAGTCGATCGGCATGCGGCGCGTCTCCCTGGCACGCGGGACGGGTCATTTCCGCACTGGAACTGCAAGTGAGGAAATCGGCGGACACACCGGGCTGATTCGCCAGCGCCTGCATCCCTGACGTTGCTGCAGTTGTTATACTATCACGTTCGTTAAACCCGATGAACCGCTCAAGGAGAATGCGATGACGATCAAAGTTGGCGACAGGCTGCCGGATGGCACGTTGTGGGAACTGCCGGTCGAATACACCCACGGGTGCCCGACCGGACCGGACGCGATCAAAGTTTCGGCGGCGGCCAAAGGCAAGCGCATCGTGATGTTCGGTCTGCCCGGCGCCTACACGCGAACCTGAAGTGCCTCACACCTGCCCGGGTTCGTGCAGGAAGCTGACAGGATCAAGGCGCAAGGCATCGACGAAATCTGGTGTGTTTCCGTCAACGATGCGATGGTGATGGCCGCATGGGGCAAGGATCTCAAGGCGATCGGCAGGGTGCGCATGCTGGGCGACGGCAGCGCCGAGTTCACCAAGGCGCTCGGGGTCGAGCTCGATCTGATCGCGCGCGGCATGGGTGTGCGCTCGCAGCGCTATTCGATGCTGGTCGAGGACGGAATCGTCAAGGCGTTCAATCTCGAAGCCCCGGGCAAGTTCGAAGTGAGCGGCGCCGAGAAGATGCTCGCGCAGTTGTAGATTATTCTGGAGATCGTAATGGCACTGGCACTGACATCATCCGCATTCACGCATAACGGCGCGATCCCGAAGCAGTACACCTGTCAGGGATCGGATATTTCGGTGCCGCTGGCGTGGAGCGGGCTGCCGGCGGCAACCAAAAGCCTGGTATTGATCGTCGACGACCCCGATGCGCCCGACCCGGCGGCGCCGAAGCTGACGTGGGTGCACTGGGTGCTCTACAACATTCCGCCCGGTGCGGCGGGACTCAAGGCGGCAATCAAGCCGGGTGAACTGCCGAAAGGCACGCTCGAGGGACTCAACGACTGGAAACGCACCGGCTATGGCGGACCGTGCCCGCCAATCGGCCGGCACCGCTATTTCCACAAGCTCTACGCGCTCGACAACGTGCTGCCCGAGCTCAACCGCCCGACCAAGGTGCGGCTCGAAACAGCGATGCAGGGCCACGTGCTCGAAAAGTTCGAGCTGATCGGCACCTACCAGAAAGACTGAAATCGCGTGATGGCAACACCCAGGCAGGACCGCGAACTCCGGCATGCGCTCGCCGACCGCGCGAACTTCGCAGTCTGGAACACTGACACATTGCGGCTTTCCGATCTCGATTATCAGGGCCACGTCAACAACGCGGTCCATGCGGTGCTGTTCACCAATGGCCGCTATAACTTCATCCAGCGTCACGTGCGTCAGCAGGGAGCGGGGGGCATGCCGCTGGCGCTGGTCCGGATCACCATCGAATACCTGCGCGAGATGCACCATCCGGGCGAAGTCGAATGCGGCACGCTGATACGGCGCGTGGGCCGCAGTTCGGTTACGTTCGGGCAGGCGCTGTTCAACGACGGCAGGTGCGCGGCGGTGGCGGAAGCGGTGATGGTTCTGCTCGATGCAAAAACGCGCCGCCCGAAGCCGTTATCGCGCAAGGTTGTGACTCAGCTGCAGTCCATGGTTCGCGCCGGCGCGCCCGCAGCTTGAACGGGGCCGGCATCCGGTTGTGATCGCGCGGGTGGAAAACGCATGATCAAGGTGCTCGACGGTGTCCGCGTGCTCGACCTGGGCAGCTACATCACAGCGCCGTACGCCGCGATGCTGCTCGCCGAGATGGGCGCCGAGGTCATCAAGGTGGAGCGGCCCGGCGCCGGCGACCCGTTTCGATTCCATACCGCGACCCGCAACAGCCCTTTTTTCCTGGCCTACAACCGCAACAAGCGCGGCTTGACGCTGGACTACACGTGCCCTGACGGCATCGAGGTGCTGCGCTTGCTGGTGCAGAAGGCCGACGTCCTGGTCATCAACGTTCGTCCGGGCGTGGAGAACAAACTGGGAATCGGTGCGGCGCAGTTGCAGGCATTGAACCCACGGCTCATCTATTGCTCGGTTACGGGCTACGGTGCCGATGGTCCTTATGCGAAGCGTCCCGCTTACGACGGCGTGGGGCAAGCGCTTTCGGGTCTCCTGTCGCGATACCACCAGACCGACGACCCGCGTATCGCCGGGCCGGCGATGGCCGATTCGCTGACCGGAATTTTTGCCTGCCTCGGCGTGCTCGGGGCGCTGCACGAACGCAGCCGCACCGGCAAGGGGCGCCGGGTCGAGGTCAACATGATCGAAGCGGCGATGGCGTTCCTGGTGGAGCCGCTCGCCCATTACCTGATCCTTGGCGAGGACCAGCCGTTCTATTTTCGCGGCGCGGCTTCTCAGGCCTACATCCTGCGCTGCCGCGATGGCAGGCGCATCGGCCTGCACATGTCCTCTCCGGACAAGTTCTGGCAGGGGCTTGCGAAGGCCGTCGGACGACCGGACCTGCTCACGCGCTACGCCACCCGCGAAGCGAAGGTGGAGCACTATGAGGAAATAGGCCGCGAACTGGCGGCGGTATTCGCGACGAAGGACCGTGACGACTGGATTTGTCTGCTGGAGGCGAACGACGTGCCTTTCGCCGCGGAGCATTTGTTGGCCGAACTCGAAGACGACCCCCAGGTTCGCCATCTCGGCACCTTCAACGAAGTCGAACATCCGGTGCATGGCACGGTGCGCGGCGTGAACCGGCCCGTGCGTTTCGATGGCGACAACGAATCGGGTTTTCTGCCCCCGCCGGCAATGGGCGAGCACACGGACGAGATACTGCGCGAGCTGGGACTGGACGGACGGCGCATCGGCGAACTCCGGTCCCGGAAGATTATCTGATCCCGCGTTCGCCGCGTAGCTAACCCTGCTTGGAGGCCGCCACCAGAAAGCGCTCGCGGTGGCGAGTGGCAAAATCGACCCAGCGCGTGCCCGCCCGGCCCGTCACCCGCTCCACCGTGTCGTTGACCTCCGATAGTCCGGGAATTTCTCCGCGCGCAGCGGCGCCGATCGCCCGCGCCAGGCTGGTTGCATAGACGGGTTCCATTCCCGATTTCAGCAGCACTGCCAACAGGTCCGCGGGGTCGCGGGCTTCGTAAGTGAACGGGATACCGGTGACTGCCGCAATTGTCGCGGCGACGTCCTTCATGGCGAGGGCTTCCACGGCCAGGCGATAGGTCGCTTGGCGGTGGGCCGCAGGATCCATCAACGCGGCCTCGGCGACAGCGGCGATGTCGTCGGGATCGATCCACGCCACGCGCGCATCCCCGAAAAACTGCCGCAGCACCGTTGAGCCGGGCCTGATCACCGCGAGCACGTTGCGCATATAGGTCTTGGGTTGCAAGTGGGTGTAGCCGAAACCGAGCGCTTCGATATAGCGCTCGACATAGGCGTGCCAGATGAGATGGGCGTAGGGTTGCTCGTCGGAGCCCGAGGCGCCGAGGTGCACCACATGCTCCACGCCGGCGTCGCGCGCGGCATCGAGCACCGTCTTGCTGTGCGCGAGCATGTCCACGCTATACCCCGTAGCCAGGAACAGGCGCTTCGCACCGGCAACCGCCGCGCGCACGCTTGCGGCGTCCTCATAGTCGAGGTGCACGGCTGCGACGCCGAGCGCGGCCAGCCGCTCGCGCTTGGCCGCATTTCGCGCGCCCGCGACCACGGTGATCTTTCCTTCCTTGTGGGCTGCGGCCAGCCTGCGCAGCAGCGCGCCGCCGACCGTTCCGGTCGCGCCCGTGATCAGTATCCGTGCGGGCATGTTCCAGTCTCCCGAATTTCCTGCAAAACTCCCGGAGCAAAAAACGCGCGAGCGCTGCCGAACGCTGCTCCGGGAATATTTTTGAGTAGTCCTGTCATCATGCCAGCAATGACCGGCTTTTGTCTGCTGTTTTGTCCCGCAAATTCAGTGATCCCGGCCGCGATTTGCGTTGCCGCATGCGAGTCGTACACCCCGGGCCGCGCTTACAGAGCGCCGCTAAACGGGTAAACTTGCCCGTAGACGCGTCCTTATCCGAAGACCATGCGGTTCCTGAAGCAAACGCATTTCGTTTCCCGCTCTATCCAACAGCGCAGATCATTCATAACCCAACGGAGAACACGCAGATGAGGCTAATCGATATCGGGCCATACGCTGGCGCCAAAGCTTCCCAAAGAGACGAAACGGGAAGGCCCATGGTACAGGAACTCATAGACAACATGAGAAGAAAAGGGCAGCTGGAAGGAGTCGAGATCGATGTGGATTCCGGGACGACCAAGCCGGCAAAGCAAGGGCGCGATGATGAAGTCCTGGCGCAGATCACCGTCGGTGTTCTTGAAAAGATCAAGGAATACTCGGCGATGAATAAGTACGACGCCATTGTCTCGCGCGGCAGCCTGGAGCCGGGATTTTATGCGGGCCGCGGAGTCTCGAAGATACCGGTCGCCTTTGCCCTGCATTCGGCGGTCCACGTTGCCTCGCTGATCGGGGACAGGTTTTCGATTCTGGAGGTGACGGACCCGATGGCATATATTGCAAGACGTAATGTGGAAGGTTACGGTCTTGGCCGCAAACTGGTGAGCGTGAGAGTGCTGGGGCGCTCTTCAGTGGAGCTGGGCTCTGTTATTTATGCGCGCAAGAAGCAGGACCGGGCCAACGATCCGGAGATAAAGAAGATCCTTGATGCGGCGCTGGTTCAATGCGAGGCGGCCATTCAAAAGGACGGAGCCGACACGATCATACTTGCCTGCACGCCGCTGCAGTATCTCGAAGACGAGATCAGACAGCGATTGGACGCTGCCGGTTACAGTGAAATACAGCTTGTTTGCGAGCTGTCTGCGGCGATCGAAATGGCCAAAGTCATGGTGAATTTGAAACTGAAGCAGGCACCCCGGGCATATCCGAGCGATGAACTGAAGGCGAAACCCGAGTATCGCTAGTGTCCCTGGCGCAGGCTCGTTACGGGAGATGATTCGCATGCGAAAAGATTTTTCGAAAATGGCGTCCGTCGCGGGCGCTCTGGGGATGGCGGCCGCGCTATCGTGTGCCGGCCCGTGCCTGGCGCAAGGGTACCCGGTCAAACCGATACGCATAGTGGTGGCGTTCGCGCCGGGGGGCGGCACGGACATCCTGACTCGCGTCATCTCACCGAAGCTCGGCGAGACGCTCGGCCAGCAGATCATCGTCGAGAATCGTGCCGGCGCGAGCGGCACCATCGGCGGCGGAATCGTCGCCAGATCGGCCGCTGATGGCTACACGCTGCTGATGGTCGATATCTCGTTTACGACCAATCCCGGCCTTTACAGCAGGCTTCCGTACGATCCGGCCAGGGATTTCTCCCCGGTATCGCTGCTCGCCTGGGCGCCGATCATTCTGATCGTGCATCCGTCGGTGCCGGTCAGGACCGTGAAGGAATTCATCGCGCTCGCGAAAGCCATGCCCGGCCAGCTCAATTTCGCGTCGGGCGGACCCGGTGGCGCGACGCATCTGGGCGGCGAGCTGCTGAAATTGGTCGCCAAGATCGATTTGCAGCATATTCCCTACAAAGGCACCGGGCCGGCAGTGGCCGACGTGCTCGGCGGCCAGGTAGTCATGATGTTCACCGGCATCAGCTCGGTGAAACAGCACGTCGCAGTCGGCAGGTTGCGTGCGATCGCGGTGACCGGCGACAAACGCTCACCAGCGATGCCCGAGGCGCCGACCTTCATCGAGTCGGGCCTAAAGGGCGTCGATTCCGGCACTTACTGGGGCTGTCTCGCGCCTGCCGGCACGCCGAAGGATAATGTGAACAAGGTGAGCGCCGCGATTGCGAGCGTGCTCGAGCTGCCGGACATCAGGCAGCGTCTGGTCGATCTCGGCTTCGATCCGATCGGCGGCAGTCCGGAGCAGTACGCGGCAAACATCAAAGCCGAAACCGAGAAATGGGCGCGCGTCATCAAGGCGGCCGGCATCAGGCTCGACTGACCCGGAGCAGCATCGCTTCAGGCTACTGGACCTTCAGGCCCATCAGGCTGGCAATCAGATTGCGCTGCATCTGCGAGGTGCCGGCGCCGATCGTGACGCTGCGCGAGTCCCGGAACAGGCGCTGCATGTCGAATTCCATGTTGTAGCCGTAGCCGCCCATGATCTGCATCGCGGAAGCGGCCACCTTGACGAAGGTTTCCGAGCCCAACAGCTTGGCCATGGTGATCTCGCGCAAGGCGTCCTCGCCATTGGCGATCATCCAGGCTGCGCGCCAGGTCAGCAGGCGCGCAGCATCGACC
>Ga0113563_10001057_pt1 | contig 14958 bp, 17 predicted proteins | sample Mud3Dept3metaG_FD_80117 | JGI IMG/M metagenome (GOLD analysis project Ga0113563, IMG submission 80117) | Freshwater wetland microbial communities from Ohio, USA, analyzing the effect of biotic and abiotic controls - Mud 3 Core 4 Depth 3... | ecosystem: Environmental > Aquatic > Freshwater >...
CCCACCCCGCCACCGCGTACTGCTCATCTAAAGAAAAAACTCTCACGAGCTCCTGTCCCAACATCCCCTGCGCACCCAAAACTAATACTTTTTTACTTGCCATATTGTTTTTCATAATACTCCTGGTATTCACCTGATTTCACGGCTTTCCACCAAGTCTCATTTGCTCTGAACCACTCCACTGTTTTTGAAAGTCCGGCTTCCAAAGTTGTTTCCGGCCGCCAACCGAGCTCGCGCTCGATTTTGGAATAATCTATCGCGTAGCGTCGGTCGTGTCCTGGCCGATCTTTTACATATTCAATAGCACTTTCATCTTTGCCGAGAATCTCAATCAATTTTTTCACGATCCAAATATTTTCCCGCTCGCTCTTTCCGCCGATACAATATGTCTCTCCGACCTTCCCCTGATGGATAATGAGATCAATGGCTTTACAGTGATCCTCTACATACAACCAATCACGCACTTGCCGGCCATCGCCGTACACCGGCACCGGCTTCCCTTCCAAGAGATTGGTGATGGCGAGCGGTATCAGTTTCTCCGGAAAATGGTAGGGTCCGTAATTATTGGAACAATTGGAAATAGTAATGGGCAGATCATATGTATAGAAGTAGGCACGCACCAGATGATCGGCTGCTGCCTTAGAAGCGCTGTAGGGACTCCTCGGATCATAGGGCGTTTCTTCATTGAATGCTTTATCGCCTGGTTTCAAAGAGCCGAAAACCTCATCAGTCGAAATATGATGGAAGCGCTTGTTATATTTGCGCGCCACCTCCAAAAGCACATATGTGCCTTGAATGTTTGTTTCAATAAAAACGTTCGGATCCATAATGGAGCGGTCCACATGCGACTCCGCTGCAAAATGCACCACCATATCACACTCTTCCATCAGCGGTTCGACCGCTGTCATATCAGTGATGTTTCCTTTGACGAAACGGTAGCGCGCATCATTCTCTACATCCTTCAAATTTTCTAGATTCCCCGCGTACGTCAAAACATCCAGATTGACCACTTGGTAGTCCGGATATTTCTTCAAAATGTAATGGATGAAGTTGGATCCGATGAAACCAGCACCACCAGTGATTAACAGCTTCATAAGATGAATCTATAATTCCTAATTACTAATACCTAATTTCTAATAAAAATCTCAATATCTAATTTCAAAGTTTTTTGCCTTAGACATTTTGTTAGACATTAGAAATTAGATATTAGAAATTAATATCGGAATTCCTTAGCAATATCCTTCAATAACGGAAACGTTTTATCCCGAGCGGTAACAATAGGGTTTTCTATCCCCCAATCAATACTGAGCGCCGAATCATCAAAGCGAACACCGCGTTCATGGGCTTTGGAATAAATACCGGTGCATTTGTAACTGAAAACGGTATTTTCCTCCAATGCCGCAAATCCGTGCGCGAAACCGGGGGGAATCCAAAGCTGACGATGATTATCAGCCGAGAGTTCCACTGCCACATGCTTCCCAAACGTCGGGGAACCGAAACGTACGTCGAGCGCAACATCAAGCGCTCTTCCCCAAAGAACGGTGACCAATTTCCCCTGCTCAAATGGCGGTGTTTGGTAATGAAGTGCGCGGATCACGCCCTTCTTGGAAACTGAAATATTGTCTTGCACAAAGGGAAGAATACCCAGCTCCTCATAGCGCTTTTTTTGAAAAGCCTCAAAAAACTCTCCGCGTTCATCCACAAAGACATCCGGCTCGATAATTATTACCCCCTCCAAAGTTGTTTTTTCTATACGCATACCATCCATTGTAAGGTACCCTCTCAAGAAAAGCAAAAGCCGCCCTTTTCAGAGCGGCTTTTTTATTTTACAAAAGTAGCTAGATTTGAATGTCGTTCATCACGTCATCCAGGGTCTTCTTCTCTTCTGGCGCGGCCGGACTCGGCGCTGGCCGGGTGTCACGGAACTCGCGCGGTTCGCGGGGCGGACGCTCGGAGCCTTCCGGCTCGTTGATTTTCAGATTGACCCGCGCATTGTTGCGGGCTCCGATGACTCGGAGCAGCGTACGGAGCGCCTTGGCTGTCATCCCCTTGCGGCCGATGACCATTCCCATGTCTTTGGCATTGACATCGAGCGTTATAAGCACTCCCATCTCATCGATCTTCCTTTCTACCTTCACATCGTCCGGATTATCTACGAGCATCTTGACCGCATACTCGATAAAATCCTTGTCCTTCACATTGTCTGTCATAAGACTTGAACATCACGGATTAACTGATTTAGATGCGGAAGAAACATCTTCATCTTCCACGTTCCAATAATACCTCTTTTTATTTAAGCGTGCAAACCCCATTACCTATCGGATTGAGGGAGAAATGTCAATAAGCAAAAGCCGGCAGACAACTCCGTCTTATCTTATCCCTTTAAAAAGGGCTGCCTCTAGAATATCTAACGGGGTAAATCGCTTTTAAGCGAAAGTGTCAGGCGGGATTTCCAGAAAAAATAACCGATGATGAAGAATGTCATAGCCGGCGCGAGCCACTCCGGCATATGTTTCCCGAAAGCTCCCGCCACCATCACCAGGCCGAGAAAAAAGATCGAGTACATGGCGCCGTTCTTGAGAAATACGTATTTTTTCACCCGTTCGATATTGGCTACCGTCAGCTGCCGCACCATCACCGCTCCGATACCATTGCCGAGGAGGATGAGCGGCACCGAGAGCGTGAAGGCGAACGCCCCGAGCACGCCATCGATCGAGAAACTCATATCGATCACTTCCAAGAAAAGAATCTTGCTCACATCCGACATGCCGGTGCCCCTCATCATCCGGCGTTCGGCTTCTTCGGCATGCTGGCGGAACCCATGAGTGATGAAAAAAGCCGTCGACCCCACCACCGCCCCGAAGGCCAAGAGCGGATCTATGGCCATCGCAAACCAGACAACTGCGGTCAGAAGCATCGAAACAATGGCATAAAACCAAGCCCCTTGCCTCAGAAAGAACCGCTCTCCGCGCAAACCGAAATTTTTCGGCTCAAGGAAAAGCCAGTGCAAGAAAAGGAACAGGAGAAAAATGCCGCCGCCCATAAGAAGAATCGGCGCGGAAGACCGTATCGCCTCCGCGACGCTCGGGTCATTGGAAAATGTCGCTGTAAACGACCCCAAAAATCCGAGACTCGGAACAGTCGCAAACACGATGAGCCACGGCAGGAGCCCGCGCACGAGAAAGACAGCCACAAAAATACCCCATGTCAGAAAAAACCGGCGCGCTTTTTTCCCCATCGTCGCAAGCACTTCGGCATTGATGACGGCGTTATCGATGCTCGACACCGTCTCGAACAGCACCAGCCCGGCAACGACAAGAAACATTGAAAAAAAATCCATACTCTAATTAAGATTGAGGATTCAAGATTTTAGATTTATGAATAAGCGCCTTTACGCAAACAAGTTTCCTCTTCTTAAATCTTAAATCAAAAATCATCACTTTTCATTCTGTCCACTCCGCCGGCGGAACAAACGGCTTCTCCTGCCAATCGTCTGACTGGCGGCACAAGAGCGTTTCCGCTTCGCTCGGATCGGCCAAAAGCGCCCGGGTGATTTTTTCCATCCGCATGCTCTGCGACCCCTTGATAAGGATGAGATCCTCCGCTCGGATGATGTCTTTCAAATTTTGGAGGGCCGCCATCGGATCGGGGAACCAGAACATCTGCTTGCGTGAAAACCCGGCGAGAGAGAGCGCATCGAAAAGCGCACGCATATGTTCCCCGGCCAATACCACGATATGCACACCTGCCTCGATAACCGCTGATGCCAGCGCCGCATGCTCCTGCTTCGCATCCGCGCCCAACTCCAGCATATCGCCCAAAACAATCACCTTGCGCGGAGCCACCAGATCCTTCACCACGTCTAAGGCGGCCAGAACCGACACTGGCGATGCATTATAGGTATCATCAAGAAGAATAACCCCTTCTCTTCCCAAGAGCAATCGCAGCCGCCCAGGCAAAGGTTCGAAGTTCTCCAACGCCTCCGCGATCTCTACCAGATTCATCTTGAGCGCCACCGCGACGCCTGCCCCCGCCAAGGCCGCCGCGATGTGATGCCGCGCAACCAGTTTCGGCAGACGCACCGGAATCGTTTTGCCGTTATAATTCAATTTGAAGCTGAACCCTTCCACGCGTTTCGCCTCGCGATGAAAGAGCAGATTGTCCACCCGGAGCCGAGCCTCCGGACCGAAACCGTAGGTAATCGTTTTAGCTGATATTTTCTCCCCCATCTTCTCTGCTCGTTTGTCATCGGCATTGAGAATGGCAAAGCCGTCCTCCGGCAAAGACGCTATCAGCTTTCCCTTTTCCTTGGCGATGTTCCCTACTGACCCGAAAAACGCCAAATGGCTCGCCGATACTCCGGTCACGACACCGATTTTCACCGGTACGAATGAGAGGAGATAATCCATATCGCCCGGACAATCGATGCCCATTTCGAGCACCAAGACCTCCGGATAGCGCTCCCTATAGAGCATCATCCAGAGCCACTGGAAAAATATGGCAGCCCAGCGCAAAAAAGATCCGCCGCCGCTTGTAGCGCCGATGATCGTGAGAGGGACACCGATTTCGTTATTGTAATTGCCTTCCGCTTTGCGGGTGACATACGCCCGCGAAACAATGAGCGCCACCGCTTCTTTGGTCAGGCTCTTGCCGACCGACCCCGTTATGCCGATGATGAGCGGTCGGTACTTCCGGAGCACCCGTCGCGCCATAAAACGGAGCGCTTTTTCTAATATTTTTTTCTTGTTCATACTCATAGGAACATTCACGGTTTCGACGGCACGGCTTCGGTCGGCTTGATCTTGGCATACTCTAACAAAAATTTCATAATCTCGCCAAACGTCGGGGCGGCGCTCGACTCGGCCCATTCCACGTTTTTCGGATTATCCAGCTTGACCAGCACCGCGAAACGCGGGTCATCAAGCGGCGCGTACCCGATAAACGATCCGATGCTCACATCCGCCTGATAGCCCTTGGCATCGTTTTTGGCTACCTGGGCCGTCCCGGTCTTGCCGCCCACCTGGTACCCCGGAACATCCGCCCGTTTCCCATGGCCGTTCACCACTACGCTTCGGAGCATCTGGCCCATAGTCCGGCTCGTTTCTGCGCTCACGACTTGGCGGACTCTTTCTGGTTGGATTTTCTCTTCGCTGCCATCCGCGCGGATGACCGTATCGATGATATGCGGCTTGTAAAGCGTTCCTCCGTTGGCCAGCACAGCATAAGCGCTGATCATCTGGAGCGGCGTGGCAGTCACGCCCTGGCCGAACGCGGCGGTAAAAAAACTGATAGTGGAACGCGCATTGCTGAGATTCTTCGTATTCCCTGCCAGTTCTGCCGGCAGACCGATTCCCGTCCGCTCGCCAAAACCGAAACGCGCGAAATAATCGCCGAACGTCTTATTCCCCAGCAGCTTTTCCACATAGATGACACCCGTATTGATCGATTGTTCCAAGACTTTGGTCATCGAGCTTTTGCCATACACCTTGTCCTCTGAATTGCGGATGGTGTACCCGGCTTCGCTCACCGAACCGGTATCGATATACTCCGACTGCGGCGTGACTTTTCCCTCTTCGATACCCATCGCCATCACGAGCGGCTTCATCACCGATCCCGGCTCATACGCCGTACTGACAGCCGAATTCATAAATACCGAGTAATCCTCTACTTGGGCATAGTTGTTGGGATCGAACTGCGGGAACGACGCCATGGACAGGATATTTCCTGTCTTGGGATCCATAACGATCGCCGTCGCGCTATCCGCCTGGTATTTCTCCACAGACCCAGCCAGTATCTTCTCCGTTTCGTACTGGATGACCCGGTCGATCGTGAGTACCAGGCTATCGCCATTTTTCGGCAACACAACATTGCGATCAGAAAGCGGAAGCCAGCGCCCGCCGGCATCTTTTTCCTGCGATACCGTCCCTCCTCTGCCACGCAAGCGCTCATCCTCCGATGATTCTATCCCATAACCGCCTGCGCCGGCCCGCTCCCCCAGACTGGCAAAACCGACAACCTGCGAAGCCAGTTCTCCGGCCGGATAGTACCGGTATTTTTCAGGAAGAAGCGCTACGCCTTTCAAATTTAATTCTTTGACCTGCCTCACTTCGTCATCGTTCAAACGCTTCTTGATGATCTCAAAAGGATCATCCGGCCGATTGAGCTTGTCTTGAATCTCTCCGGCATCTATTCCCAAGATACGGGAAAGTTCCAGCGCTGCTCGGTCCTTCTCCGAAACATCTTTGGGCGACACGAAGACCATCTGATATTCGCGGTTCACGGCCAAAGGATAGCGCGTTTCCCCATCGTGGATATAGATTTCTCCCCGATCAGCAGCCAGTTCTTGGAAAGCGCTATGCTGATTTTCCGCCATGGCTATCCACTTGGCGTGGCTTGCGACTTGGATAAAATACAAGCGAAAAATCAGAATGGCGCCGGCAAAAAAAACAACGGCTGAGAGCATCCGCATCCGCCCCTGACCGCTGCTTATGCCATTCTCTCTTTTTCCTATTTTCGTTTTCGACCGCAAAATTCCGGAGATGCGCATATGCCTTTTCATTCATAAATCATATCCTCTCTCCCGGCAACTTGGATCTACTTCAGAGCCACCGGCCCGCCTAGACTCAGCGAGGCTGGTCCGCCTTGATGAGTCGGCGTGGCAGATCCGCGCTCTTCAAGATACGTTATGGTGTCCAGTTTCTGCATATGGAGCTCTTCCCCTGAAGCTTCGATCCGATAGAGCGAACGCAGATCGGCTTCCGAAATCTTCAGTTCCGCATTCTCCTGTTTCAATGTGCTGATCTCTTTCTCCAAAGTCCGCAGATGATAGCCCATGACTGCGCTTTGATTGACGGAATAGAGATACCCGCCGCCGATGACGAAGATTACGAGCAAGACGCTCAAGAGCGGCATATGCACCGAACCAGCGAGTTCCGAACGGCCAGCCGTGAGCGGCGTCGAACGGAACCCGATCTTCTGTCTCGAGGATGAGACATCGCTCTTTTGGCGAGAGTACATGCGCATAAATTGTGTTTTTGTTTTCACGACGCGGACCAATGCTGACTTTACACAGACTGATACTGACTCCCTTCTTATTCCGCTAAGTCCGTTGGAGTTCGTATGAGTCTGTGTCAAAGAATTTTATATTCTTTGAGCAATGCGCAGCTTGGCACTGCGCGAGCGCGGATTGTCTTGTACTTCTTGATCGCTGGGAATAATCGGTTTTTTCGTCAGTATTTTGAGAATAGGTTTCTGCCCGCAACGACAGACGGGAAACCCTGGAGGACAGACACAGCCCCGCGCTTGCGATTTGAAAAACTGGCTTACGATACGATCTTCGCCGGAATGAAACGTGATAACCGCTAGCCGCCCACCCAAACGCAAATGCTTCACTGCTTCCAGAAGAAACTGCTCCAAATGCTCGAATTCCCGATTGACCGCGATGCGGAGCGCCTGGAAAGTTTTGGTCGCTGGGTGGATCTTCATCCTATAGCGCTTACCTTTCGGATAAGCGTCCTCGATAAGGGAAGCGAGTTCACCAGTCGTCGCGAATGGTTTATCCCCCCGCGCCACGATAATGGCTCTGGCAATACGCCGGCTCTCACTTTCATCTCCATACTCACGAAGGATCTTTTCGATCTCTTCGAGCGAAAACGTATTGACTATCGTCTCAGCCGTGAGCTGTGTCGAACGGTCAGCCGTGAGCTGTGTCGAACGGTCAGCCGTGAGCTGTGTCGAACGGTCAGCCGTGAGCTGTGTCGAACGGTCAGCCGTGAGTTCCGTTTCCTGGTCGAGCCGCATATCGAGTGGACCGCTCTTCTGGAAACTGAACCCCCGCTCGCCATTTTCGATCTGATCCGAAGAAAATCCGAGATCCGCCAAAATAGCATCCACCGCCTTGATTCCCTCGTCCTCGAGCACCCCTCCCAAAAAAGAATAATTCTTGTGCACGAGGATGAGCGATTTCTCTGCGAGCGCCTTCGTAAGGAACTCGTCAGACCGAGCCGCTTCCCGAAACTTCTCGAGAGCAGATTTGTCAGCGTCGAACGCGATGACCAAGCCCTTAGGCAACACACGCTTCAAAATCTCTCGCGTATGTCCCCCGCCGCCTATGGTCGCATCCACGACAACAGCGCCCGGCTGTACCGAAAGCCCGTCGACTGCTTCTTGCAAAAGAACCGGCACATGCAACGTCTCCTTCATACTCTTCATTCAATCTCCAAAATATTAACGCAAATGAATCTTGTATTGATATTTTGGTTTTGAATGTTTCCGTTTTTTGCTCTGCGACTTCCTTTTGAACTTTATGAACTTTACAGACTTGATGGACTAATACACTCCCAGCTTGCCTAGTTCTTCCGCGATCTTGCCGGTATTCTTTTCCGCCTGCGACTTGTACTTGTTCCATTTGGCCGTATCCCATATTTCCAGACGATTGTAGAGTCCCACGATGGTGACATCTTTCTTCAGTCCGCCGTCTGACTTCAGATATTCCGGAAGGAGCACGCGCCCCTGGCTGTCGAGCTCCACATCGGTGGCGCCGGCTAGCATCAGCCGGGTGAAACTGCGCGTCCCCGCCCCGCCCACCGGCAGCGTGCCGATCTTCGCCGCCAGCTCTTCCCACACTTTCATCGGATAGACGAAGAGGCAGCTATCCAATCCGCGCGTCACCACCACTTTGTTTCCCAGTTCGCCGCGGAACTTCGAAGGCAACGCCAGGCGCTTTTTGGGATCGATGGTGTGCGAATATTCTCCGATGAACATAATATTCCAAATCTCAAATCCAAAATTACAAGTTCCAAACAAATTCCAATGACCAAAATCCTAAACCCAGAAGTTTTAAATTTCTCTTTTTTGATTTATTTGGAAATTGTAATTTTGAATTTGTGATTTATTCGCTTTCCCCACTTCAACCCACTTTAGTTCAACATGACCCCATTTTACGCCACCTGATGGGAAAGCGTCAACCCCGGAAAAAATGCCTAGAATCGTACTCTCTGAAAGCGCACAAAAAATAGGCGCTTCACGGCTTATATGAGGCACGAATGGCGATATTTTCTGCTACAAAGTGATGAAACAAGCCGAAAAGTTATGCACTCTTTGTGCACCATAGGAGAAGCCGAGCCAGATCAAGATATTCGCTCTATAGATGTAAAACATAAAAACAAATTTTTTCTCTCAATACACATTTTCCAAACTTCTGACTTGGTAAACAAAAAAACAGCTCATAGAAGCTGTTTTCACGTTCTTCATAAGATATCTTTCTCCTACCCTATCTTTCGAAAACTCTGGCTTTTTCAGTGAAACCGGAAACCTGAGCGGCTTTTTTCCCGGGGAAAACTTCCGCCTTGAGCCTCCCATCCTCTATCATCTGTACCAGGGCCGTGCCTTCTACGAACTCCGCATTGACTCCGGCGATATCGCCTGCCGCATTCATCATCCTCCAGCCCTGGCCGGTTTTTTTATCCACATACAAGGATTGCGTCAGTTCATAGCGCACCAGTCCCGTAGAGGTGTCAACCGTCGCCGGATCCGGAGCATTATTCTTCACGCCGAATTGTTTCGCTTTTCCGCCGAAGTTGCCGATGGAAAATCGGATCTGCGTCGGATCCAAGAAATCATACACGAGCGCCAAGTGTCCGTCCCAATAGCGGTCTTGGCTCACACCTTTATAGCCGTTCGTTCCTTCCACGAACCAATTCCCGACTGCCTTTCCGGAAATGTCATAATCGATGCGCCCTCCCCGCGGCTCTGCGTGGCGCGGATTCTTGGCAAGCAAGATGCTTTTCGCCGGTTCCTTGAAATACTTATAGGGATCGTCCGTGTGGATTTTCCACGGTTCTCCATAATAGCTTTCGGGATTGATGAATCCGCCGAGCCGCACGTCATTGTTATACACTCCGAAATCGAGTGTCTGCCCTCCGATGCGCCCGATGAGCTGGCCTTCCTTGATAGGAATTCTGCCAAAAAAATTCTCTCCGCCAGCCTGATCAAGCGCCGCTTTGATATCCGGCACGAGCGAAGTGACGAGATCGAAATAACTGTACACGGTGCAGGTATGCTCGATATCCAATCGGTATTCCACTGGCCTTGTCTGATTGTGATTCTGATCTCCTACAAACTTGTTTCTCGTCCCGATGCGTACGATAGCGCCATCGGCGATGGCGCGGACTTCGTAGGTATCGCGCAAAGAATCGAAAACCATCGGCGAAAAATAGCCATGATCGATCGGAGTGACATGAGCATCCGCCAGCATCCCATACGGCAAATACATGGAAAAATCCTCCGCTTTCATCGGCAACGTACCGAATGCCACCGATCCGCTACCCTCGCACTTCCCGCCGCTCCAAACTACGTTCAGATTATCGCCGCCCTCTTCTGGAGTCGCATACGCCTCTTTTTTGGCACTCTCCCTCTCTCCAGCGCCGTTCGGAATTGCAGAGCCATCGCCTCTGCCGGCCGGGCCGATTTCAGCGGGACCGATCTTCTGACCATTGATAATGATGAAGGCGATGATAAAAAGACCGACTGCCGACCCCGCCCACAAAAAGTGTTTCATAGATTTGTTTTTATAACTTCACTCCCTTTCCAACCGCGGCTTGCGGACAATGAAGAAAAGGATCGTCGCACTGATAGCTCCCAACGTATCCATGAGCATATCTTTCTGCGCGTCCCAGATATCACCCTGACTGCCGAGGTAGGCCATCGCATCGGCGACATTGGCCTTGGCCGCATAGATCCACTCCACCAATTCATAACTCATAGCGATCGTCGCTATGACGAAAACGGGGTAGGTAAAAAGCAGGAATTTATTGGCTACCAGCTTCTTGCTCCACAGCCACTCCGCGATGGCGAACGCATAAAACCCGACCGAAAAATGCGCGATGCGATCGAAATGATTCCGAGAAAATCCGAAGAAATCACTCACCCAGCCGAAGGGCACCAGGGCGAATGAATAATGCCCGCCGATAGTATGCAGGTAGATGAGGACGAACATGAGCGCGTAGGCGAGCCTCGAAAATCGCACCCCGCTGAAGTACAATCCGAGGATAACGGCCAAGATGATCCACACTGTCAGATTCTCCGCAAACCATATCGTCCGATCTACCGGACTGATAGCCAGAACGATGAATAGCACCGCGTATATCAATAGCAGCTTTGCCAAGAATTTCGACGAAGTATGCATACGAAAGTGTTTTTATATTTCTCAGTATACCAGTTTTCTCCGAAAAAGGTACCTCCGCCCTTTTCTTTTGTATAAAAAACAGCTCCCGCGAGCCATTTCAAATTCTTCATAATACTATCTCTGATCCTTCCAGTACCACCATTTCATTTTTTCCGGATCGTGCTTTCTATTGTTGACATAATAGATCGCGCAGCGGAATGTGTAGAGCATACAGCGATCGATATGCTGTCCGCGCAGCTTGCACAGCTTTGCATACAGCTGCTCGGGATTCTTTCCCTTCAAATAGCTCGGCCGATCTACCCCGATGTCGCGCAGATCTTCTGCAATTCTCTTTCCCACGCCAGGAATACTTTCCAAGTTACGCTCGTTTGCTTTCATATTTTTTCACCAGATCGAGTTTTCCCCTTCGGGATAGCTTTTTAGTGCGAGCTTCGGCAACGGAGGCAGCGGAACGGGTGCGGAACTTTTTGGAAAAAACCAGTTTGACCGGCCGGCGCCCTCGCGTGTATTTCGCTCCGCGTGTCGAGCTGTTGTGCTCCGTGATCCTCCTTTTCAGATCAACCGTAATACCCGTATAGAGAGTTTTATCCGCGCATTTGAGAATATAGAGATGATACATAATACTATTCTACTCCCCCTCCCAAAAAAACAAAAATTTATCCGCTATCGGGAAACTCTCTCTGCCCGCTCACCCGCCCCACTTTCAAAATGTATCATAATTCCGCGGCCGCGGAATTATGATACATTTCAATATGGCGGTTTGAAGAAGTGTTTCTTGATTTTTTCCTCGTTATCCACCCAGTCAGCCGTCACTATCCTCACAAACGACTCTACTTTATACAAAGATACCAATTCTAAGAGCTGTTTCTCACAGGGAAAAGGAGAGATGAAAACGCTCTGCTGCAACTTGTAGAAGTTTAGTTCACGCAGATGGCTGCGCAATACATCGCGGAATCGTTTATCATCTTCCGGGATGTCGAAAAGAACGATGCGCCACTTCTTATCCCACTCTTTCGGATTCTTGAAACGGATCGATTTTCCGAACAGATACTGGACACGCGCCTGTCGTACTCCCTCTCTCGTCAGCACCAACTTGAACGATCCATCAGGAAGAAGCACTTCATTCACAAGCTTCTGCGCGGCGAGCCGCCGCACAGAACGATTGAAATTCCGTTGATCTATTTTCTTCCACTCTCTCCGCAACAGCCGGAGCTTCCGATAATAGCGAATGGAAGATGTCTCCATACCGAGAATAATCACTCCACCAAGCAAGAGGAGAAGCTTCTGCTGTACCGGCCCAAATTTATACATGCCCGTTTTTTATATGTATATTTCTTTTTATGAAAATCCCTCTTTCCCGCCTTGTTTTTACATTGTATCATAATTCCGCGGCCGCGGAATTATGATACAATTAGTTTTTCTGTTTTTTATTCGATATTTTTGGAAGTGTTCGCTTCAAGTACGCCAAGCCAGGTCATAAGGTGCCTTTTGAGAGGATCATCGGGCTTGGCTTTCCCTCTGGTGATATGCAGCATACTCGCGACCGCGACAGTCTCAAGGCGGTAGAAAGCGTCTTTCACTTCCTCCTGTCTCCCTTCCAGTTCATCCGCCAATCTTTTTTCCAGCACTTCTTTCGTCCCGAAAAACTCTTCCTGGTATTCGGACAGCCGCAAATCAATCAGTTTCTTCCAGATATCGACAAATTCCTGAGCAATCCCGAGCTCCGCAAGCCACGCGCAGTAAACGGCAGGGATTGCTTGGGCGACCTCTCGCCAGTGTGAAATGCGCTCATCAGCCATGTATCTCAGCTTGTTTTCAATAAGCAGTATGAGATACACCAGGCCAGTTACCTGCACCTCATTGAAAATCCGATTGCGCTCTTCCTCGCCAAACTCCTGCACCCGAGCTAACTTTTGGAACTGGCTGTCATTGAATACCTTTCCGGCGCTCTCAGCTGTTTCCTTCACCAAAAAGTTTGCCCATTCGGCAGGAGAGAAATGTTTCCCCAATATTTTCCTCACCAAAAAGTTCATAAGAAAGATCACTCATTGTTTCTTATCTCATCAAATACGGTAACATTACCTTTCTTATACTCTCCCATCTCATAACCATCATACTGGAAACTTTCTCCGTCTTGATAGAAATAAAAAGCCATCTTTCTATCCAGTACCAGCATGAATCCGCGCTGGCCGCCGTCTTTCGGAGAAAATGGAAAAATATCGACATGCTTCGCTTGATGGAATGCTTTATCAAGAATTTCAAGCATAGAATAATCCGCATTTATTCCTCTGGCAAAGATACACATGCCCAGTTGTGGAAAGTAACGAAAAATAAAACGTTGGTACCACGGCAAACCACGTTCGTCTATTTCAATACCCATTTCCTGAAGCTTCTCTTCAAATTGTTGCTTTTCTTCTTTATTCATTTTTTCATTATACTCTTTTCTTCCATCTCCTCCATCACTTTCCCGCTCCTTACAAAATTGTATCATAATTCCGCGGCCGCGGAATTATGATACAATTTGTGATACAATCGGTATTTGGTATACGAGGTCGAAATCTCTGATTTGGTAAACCAAAAAACACCTCCCGCGAGCCGTCTTTTATTTCATTTCTTCTCTCACCTTCTATCTCCTAAATTCTAACGCACTATTCTAGTATTTTGCAAAAAGCTAGAATATGCTCCGGGATTATCCTCTCAGCGAAGATTGTTTTTATAAAAATGAACGAAAAAGAATCAAAGCCGCAGGGTGGTTGCCCGACGGCTCTTTGCTTCACTTGTTCTTGCCCGGCGGAGGCTCTTCCGTGCAGGCCTCGATCATTTTCCACAACGGGTCGCGGAACATGCCATTGGGATCGATAACAAACATCGCTTCGTATCAGTTTGGAAAGACGAGCACCGGACGGGGGCGATCCTTCACCAGCCGCAGGGCTAGCTTTCCGGTTACCGGCGGCGGCGTTTTCCCCTTGATGATAATCTCACCGCAAACTACATCCCGTTTCGGCACGTCAGCCGCCATAGCCGATGTGGCGATGAGCGCGATGATGCAAACTGGAAAAAACTTGGTAATCATGCGGTGCCTCCATAGGCTTCAGGACGGAAAAAGAGATGATCGTAGCGCGCACCCCAGCGCTGCAACCTGCTGGCATGATACTCGCCCAAGTCAGTAGAGATTACCCGCATCTCCCCGTGCAGTTCTTCCGGGGTTTTCTGCATAGACCACGCTTCGCAGATATCCCTTACTGGCCCGCCGCGGTTTATGTTATGACCGTTCCAGGGCGCGACAAATCCCGTGTTAGTCGGATGGCGTTCCTTCCAAAGATAGGGCAGGAGCTCAAGGCCGTAGCAAGTATCATTGATAACGAACAGCGGTCCGTCAAAGTCTTTGAGTATTTTGGCTACATTCCGATAGTAAATTGTTGGTTTCTTTTTCGAACCTTCCCAACCCCTCTTCGAACCATGTCCATTGAAAACGAGGAGAAGCGGACGAAAACCATCCGCATCGGCTACGAACTGTTTGAGAATTTCGAGACTGCCTTCCACATCTTCCACTAAGTTTTTGGAAACGACAGTGCATCCCGCTTTCTCCAGGCATTCGTGCAAACCGGAAAGACTTGCTGCAAAACGTGGATCACTCCCAGCCAAAAGCAACGCGAGTGGCGGCTGGTAAGGCACTTCGATCATTGAAGTGACATAGTTTCCCATGACTATCCTTATAACCTCGGCTGCTTCTTGTTCGAGCGTAGGCATAGCACTCATCTCCTTTGCGGGCA